>Ga0315295_10002883_pt1 | contig 14565 bp, 5 predicted proteins | sample YL17G14_0_MG_FD_204453 | JGI IMG/M metagenome (GOLD analysis project Ga0315295, IMG submission 204453) | Sediment microbial communities from Yellowstone Lake, YNP, Wyoming, USA - YL17G14_0 | ecosystem: Environmental > Aquatic > Freshwater > Lake > Sediment | place: USA: Wyoming | collected...
ACCTCCTCGAGAACAGGCAGAATATCAGCTTCGACTACCTGCTACCCGGGAGCGGGCTTCTCATCTATCACGTGGACGAGACCATGGGTGACAACGACGACGAGCGGCGTTACATGGTGGGTGTCGAGCAGGCAGACGGGCTTTTCGAACTGGAGCAGCGCGTGCCAGGGGAGCCGTTCGGCGCTGACCCGGGAGACCCATTCCCGGGCTGGAGCTTCAACAGGAACTTCTCCATTTTCACGGGTCCCAGCAGCAGGAACAACGACGGTGAGGACGTCCAGGTAGCGGTCAGAGGCATAGACGACCCGGTCGGGTTGGTCACGTTCGATGCGACTGTGGAGACGACTTTCAACGCGATCCTCTCTCGCGTGCTGAGCGACGACACGCAGGGCGGCGACGGCGACGGCAACGCCGATGCGGGCGAGACTGCGGAACTGCTCTGCGAGTTCACCAACATCGGCCGTCCGTCGGGGCGGCTCTTTGCGAAGGCCTCGACTGGTAACATCTACGTCAGTGTCGGCAGCGATTCTGTGGAGTACAACAACCTCGGAGAAGACGAGGTGAGACTGCCGCAGGGAGGCTTCACGTTCCACGTGGACACCTCGCTCTCACGGGATCCGTATCGCGCCTACTTCATCGTGACTCTGGCGGACGGCATATCCTTTATGCAGAAAGACACGGTGGCAGTTCCTATAGGAGACAGTCTGGGCCTCCGCGACGACTTCGAATCCGGGCAGGGAGACTGGACGCACGGGACCTACACGGGGGTGGACGACTGGCACATCTCCACGGAGCGCGGGTACATCGGGGCATCGAGTTGGAGGTGCGGCGTGCGGGGAAGCGCCAGCTACTCGGGCAGGCAGGATTCGTACTTGAAGACTCCTGTTTTCATCTCTGGCGCGAGGACCCGGCTCGGCTTCTTTCAGTGGCTGGACCTCGAAAACGCGAATGCGCAGACTGCCTGGGACGGCGCCTTTGTGGAAGTCTCGACGGACAACTTCTACTGGCATCGGGTTGAACCTGTCGGAGGATATCCGTACGTGTTCGATACCAGGGTGGGCGGTGAAAACGCCCGTCGCGGCTGCTTCTCGGGAAGGGCACGGCAGTGGGAGTGGATCGAGTTTGACCTGTCGGAGTACAGCGGTGCTCTCTGGGTGCGCTTCCGGATGGTGGCCGACGGCAGCATTTCCGGCGAAGGTTGGTACGTCGACGGTGTCGAGATCGGGACAGTCGACGAACCCTACACGATCGCTTTCGGCGAAGCCAACGCCTCGCCAGGTGAGATTGAGTTGAACTGGAGCCTGGAGCCCCGGCTGAGCACGTATACCGGACAGGGGATGGCCCTCTTCAAGGGAGACATGAGCGCCCTCTCGGAGGGCGAGTACAATCTCTATGAGCTTCTTTACACGGACCCCTCGACGGCGCCTGGTGCCCGCGCATATGCCGACACGAGCGTTGTGTCAGGTCACTATTATTCGTACGCGATCCGCGACGTGAGTTCTCTTGGCCAGATTCGCTGGGTGGCCGGGCCGAGAGTCTACGTGCCGCATTCGATACCCGCGTTCGCACTGGCTTCTTGCACACCGAACCCGTTCGCCCCCTCAGAGGGAAAAATGGCCATTGCCCTCGACGTGCCGGAGGCGTCCGGCGCCCCCGTGTCTAAGAGCGGCAGGGTGGTGGTCTACAACGTTGCCGGGCGAGCACTTAAAGTATTACTGGAACGTCGCGTCGTATCCGGCAGAACTATTGTGGATTGGGACGGTACTGATTCTGATGGCAAAGGGCTTCCTGCCGGCGTCTACGTCGTCTCCTTTGAGACGGGCAGGGCGCATTTGACCCAAAAAATCGTCCTTCTCAGGTAGGGTGGGTGGTGTTGAAACGCGCGGCATGCCTCCTCGTCGGCCTGCTCTTATGCCTTAGTCAGATTTTGGTGGTCTCGCCGGGCATCTGCGCGGCTGCGCCAGCCTCGGGGCTGAGCTCCACCAGACCTGCCGCTGCAGCGGGCAATGGCCTCACATTCGTTCTCGCCTCTGCTGACTCGATCTCACAGTTGGATGCACTCATACTCGTCTCCCAGCGTGATGGGGATTTTGTGTCTCTCAGCGGCTTCCTGCGGGAGAGGATGCGGGTGGCGTCAGTGCTGCGTATCGAACTGCTGAGCCTCATGGACAAGTTCGAGCCCGGAGTAGCGCGCTACGCGAACGAGCTCGCGCCCTGTCTGCTGGGCCCGTTTATGAAGAGCGCGCAGGATCGCGAGCGCACTCTGAAGTCTCTTCTTCCATACGTGGAATCACTGAAAGGCAAGGGGGCCGGGTCATCAGCGGGGTCGATGTCCGGGGCCGGCGTGGCGTCTGGGTCCGGGTTGGCGTCCGGGTCCGGTACAGGGTTCGAGACTTGGGCATTCGCCGCCGGGATAATCCTGAGTGAGCACGGGAAACACGCGCTCGCGAGTCGCTACTTTGAGCGTGCGGCGTCCGGCCGCGCTGCGGGAGAAGGTTCTTCCCTTGGACCCCACGCGCTTTACCTGGCTCTCGAGAGTTGCGGAGCAAGCCGGGAGTTCGAGAGAATGCTGGCCCTGGAGAAAAGGCTCGAGTCAGGACAGGCAGGCGGAGCAGATGCTGTGGGGGGATTCGCCGACGTCCCTGCCCACATTCTCAAGAGGGCAAGGGTCGCCACCGGCGTGGCGCTGATGCAGTCGAGACTGAGTGAAGATGGCCGCGCACTGCTCGAGGAGTTGCTGCGCGGGGATTTGAGCGGCAGTGAAAGTGCCAAAGTGGGCCTCGCTCTCGGCAGGTACTACGCAGCGAAGGGAGACTATGGCCGGGCCGCCCAGTCTTTCGTGGATGCCTTCGAGAATGGGATGAGTACAGCCGAAGCCGTGGCCGCTTGCGACGAGTACATGGTGTTGGCGAGACGAGGGGCGGTAAGGGGTGGATTGGATGAATCGATGAGTCTCGCCAGATGCCTGGCGCGAGGCAACAGGGAGAAGGACGCAGCACGAATACTCGAAACAATGCTTGAACCGAATCCGCGTTCGACCACCGTGACCTGGGAATTGGCCCGGCTTCGTTATCGCATGAAGGAATACGAGAAGGCGGCGCAACTATTCCGGAAGCTCCAGTCGCTCGAGCGCAGCGCAGAAGAATCGCAGCGCTCGCGGCTCTGGTTCGCCAGGTGCGAGAGGCAGGCCGGGAGAATCGACAACTCGGTGAAGATAATGCGGGAGATCGCGAAGCGGAGCAGCGGTGTCGCGGGCATGGAGGCAGCCTGGGAAGTGGGGTTCGACCTGGAATCTCTGGGCAGGCTGGAAGAGGCCGGCCGGGAATACGCGTCTCTCCACCAGAGATTTGCGGCGAGCCGGCTGGGGCAGGAGTCTCTATGGAGGAAGGGGTTCTGTGACTTTCGTCGCGGCAGGTACGCAGAAGCGAGAGCCACATTCTCTTTAGTCCGGAAGAACGCGCGACCGGCAAATCTGCGAGACATGGCCGCGTTCTGGGTTCTCAAATGTGATTTGGCCAGCGGCAAAGCGTTGACGCGCGAGATGGTTCGCACTGAGCTGGCGGGGCTTAAACCCGACGGCACCAGTCTCTATGGTGCGGTTCTATTGGCACTCTGGCAGGCTGAGAGACCAGGCAGAGAGCTGTTCCTGCGGCCTTGGGCGGATGTTTCAGCGTCAGCAGAGCGGAGAGGCTCAACTTCCGTAACGGGCGCGCTTGCGGGAACGAACGAGACCGCATCTAGCACGCGTTCATCTGCCGCAGGCGCAGCACAATCTGTCTTGGGCGCGCAGCCAGCGGTCTTTGCGACGCAACCCGCGGGGTCCCGCCAGGATTCCACAGCTTTGATGGAGGAGCTCCCACAGCAGTTCCGCAACGGGGCGGCGCTCCTGCGCTTTGGCTTGACTGACCTCGCGAAAGCGGAGCTCTCAGTGTGCGAGAGGAAGCTCTCAAGAAGCAGGGACGCACTGATGCTTCTTGCCCAGCTCTACTGGCGGAACGGTCTCTACAGGAGAGGGGTCTTGATTGCGGAGAGATTGCTCGCGGGCAGCGATGGTGGAAGTGATGGAAGCGCCGGGGGTAACCGTGCGGCCGGTGGGGGCGAGAGTGCTGTAGGTGGGGCAGGTGCGGGCGAAGGGGCACGGCAAACTGAGGCCGGCAGCGCGAGCGAAGGAGCGGGACAGGGCATTGCCGGCGCGGCGGGGAGCCCTGTTGCCGTGGCAATCAGCGCAGGTGGCTCCGCAGAGCGCACAGAGCGCTTCTTGAAAAAGATCACGTATCCAATCTGCTTCGCCGGTGCAGTGTACGAAGAGAGCCGCTCTCAAGGGGTAGACCCATTTCTGGTGCTGTCGGTGATGAAAAGGGAGAGCACGTTCGAGCCGACGGCAGTCTCTCGCGCCGGAGCGACTGGCCTCATGCAGCTCATGCCAGGGACTGCGCGTGCGGTCGCGGCCTACCTGGGACAGGACACAGCCAAGATTGACCTCACGGACCCCGACGTCAACCTGCGATACGGTATCTGGCACCTCGGCCGTCTCATCGGCCGCTATTCTGACTCTGTCGTGGCGGCGCTCGCCGCTTACAATGCCGGCGAAAATAATGCAGAGAGATGGCTCAGGGGCGCCAAGTCGGGAACCTCTGACCAGCCCGACGGCTTTGTCTACATGGAGAGCATCTCCTACCGGGAGACTCGGGACTACGTGCATCATGTGTTGGCCGACCTGCACACCTATCGAGCACTCTATTAGAACTTCTTGCGCCGTCACCGAAACCGTGCTACTGTTGCGCGTTCTGAAAGTGATTCAGCGCATTCACGGCAAGACAACATGGGGTGAGCACCGACATCTCGAGTAAGAGGGCAGCTAAGCGGGGATAGACTCTCAGAAACGCCCGGCGTGAGGACAACCGGGTTCGCAAGGGGGTCGAGGTCATGAGAGAGATTACGGCGGTGATTCTGGGTGGCGGTGAGGGGAAGCGGCTTTTCCCTCTGACGAAGTGGCGCTCCAAGCCGGCCGTGCCTCTGGCAGGCAAATATCGGCTGATAGACGTACCCGTTTCCAATTGCATCAACTCCAACATCAGTCGCATCTACGTTCTCACGATGTTCCAGTCCGCGAGTCTGAACGCGCACATCTCGAACACTTACAGGTTCGACCATTTCTCGTCGGGTTTTGTGAGCATCCTAGCCGCTGAGCAGACTTCCCAGGGCGGGAGCTGGTACAGGGGCACCGCGGATGCCGTCCGGCAGGCCTGGCCTCACATAAATTCTCTTCCAACTCCCTACGTTCTGATTCTCTCGGGCGACCACCTCTACCGGATGAACTACGTGGATTTCAAGCGGACCCACATGAGCTCGGGCGCAGGCGCGTCCATCGCCGTAAAGCCAGTTTCCAGGGCAGAGGCGGCCGAGCTCGGCATCGTGAGAGTGGACAATGCCGGCCGCGTGGTGGCCTTCGTGGAGAAGCCCACCAGTGAGGAAGATCTGGAGGGACTCAAAACTGACACCACGCTCTGCGCCTTGAGCCAGGAAGAAGCGCAGTTCCGGCCGTACCTGGCCAGCATGGGAGTCTATCTCTTCGATTCATCCCTGCTCCAGGAAGTCCTGCGCCGCGACATCCAGCAGACCGACTTCGGGCGGCACATCATGCCGCAGGTCATTAGCGAGGTGCACGTGCAGGCCCACTGCTTCAAGGGCTACTGGGCAGACATCGGAAACGTCGGGCACTTCTACGAGTGCAACATGGATCTCGTTCACCCGCTGCCCAAGTTCAATCTCTTTGACCCCGCGATGCCCATTTACACGCACCCGAGGTTCCTGCCCGGCGCGAAGGTGAACAGGGCCTCCATCGAGGGCGCCGTTCTCTGCGAGGGCACCATTGTCGAGGGAGCCGTCGTGCGCGATTCCATACTCGGGGTCCGCACGCGGGTGAGACCTGCCGCCATAATCGACAGCTCCCTCGTGATGGGCGCGGACTACTACCAGCCAGGCGACACCACCGGACCCCGCATCGGGATCGGCGAGGGCGCTCACATCCGGCGGGCCATCATCGACAAGAACGCCTCTGTCGGCAGAGGCGTCCAACTCGTCAACAAGGAGTTCGCCAGGAACTACGACGACCCGAACGAGCAGTTTTACGTGCGCGACGGCGTCATAGTCGTGATAAAGGGTGGAGTGATCCCCGACGGGTTCGTGTTCTGAAAGGTTCGTGTTCTTACAGGTCCGTTTCCTGAGGGGTTTCTGTTCTGGCGGGTGCATCGAGCGGCGCCTGCTGAGCTTTCCTGTGCTCTCCTGCTTTTGAATTGACTAATCGCACGCGAAGTGCTACCAAGAGTCCGTATGACACTAATGGCCGAAGCGAAAAGAAAAGCCATTCACTTCTCGTCCTCGTGGGTACCAGTGGCTTACCTTCTGGTGCCCGAGTACCTGGGCAAGGCGGCTCTCCTCGTGGCAGCCGGTGTCTTCCTCACGCTGGATGTGCTGAGGATCCACGAACCGAGGTTGAAGACCATCTTCCACAGACTCTTCGGCGACATAGTCCGGGAACACGAGAAGACCATGCTCCTGGGCTCTACGTCCATGGTCATCGCGGCGCTGCTAACGGTATACTGCTTCCAGAAGAACGTAGCAGTCGCGGCCCTCTTATTTCTGACCATAGGTGACAGCATGGCCGCCCTCGTAGGTAAGACGTACGGGAGGACCCACATCTTCGGCAAGACGCTTGAGGGAAGCCTTGCGTGCTTCTTGTCGTGCGTTTTCATCGGGCTCCTCGTCCCGGGTCTTCCTCCGGACGTGGTCATAGCTGGCGCATTGGTGGCCACGCTATTCGAGCTCTTCCCGATACCGATCGACGACAACTTCCGCATCCCTCTTTCTGCCGGCTTCGTGATGCAGGTCCTCATGCCTCACTAGGTGGCCAACATGAACCCTAGTGCAGACAAAAAGAACAGCTCCACCGCAAAGAACGGTTTCTCTGTGAAGACCAAGACGACTGTCAGGACTTTCGGCCTTTCACACCGCGAGCGGGCTCCGCTCGTCTTCGTGGAGACTTCGAGGGGCAGCAGGACAGATGAGACTTTCTTCCTCATCTCTGGGCCCTCGACGCGAAGCCAGGAGCTTTACCAGGCGGCCATAGCCGAGTTCAAGAGAGGAAGCGACATCAGGCCGCCAGAGGAATACATGAATTTCCTCAGGGAGACTGCTCTGGGCATAGAGGGCGGCCAACTCGAGCAGCGCCTCTCGTTCGCCGCGGCGTGGGTCAGGGCCGGTACGTGTCACTGGCTCACGGGCGGGAGCTATCTGATAGCACAGATATCGAAGGAAGGCCACGTGCTGAGACTGCCGGGCAGCGCGGGCAAGGCCGTGCTCGGCCACATGGACAAGCTCGTGGCCACGGAGCGGGCGCATTTCGATGACGTCGAGGAGAGCATGAGACAGCGAAGAGACCACGGCGATCTGGGAACGATCCTCCACCGGCTCTCGCAGGAGAGAAAGCTCGGGGGAGCTCTGGTGCTGGAGCATCAGGTCGTTAGAGGTGGGCTCGTCGGGAAGTCCGCGCGCGCTGGGAAGTCCGCGGTCAGTGGGATCGAGACTGGCGTTGTCCTTTCCGGCGCCGCCAGGCGTTTGCGACCAGGCTTGCGTCTTAAGCCTGGCTGGATCCTCGGACTCGTCGCAATCGCGGCCGCGGTAGTCTTCATTGTGAAGTGGCCCCTCGGGGGCGCGTCTCGAGAGGCGAGGGTCGAGGAAGTGTCGGAGCCGCGCGAGACATCGCCCGTGGCGCTCGACCCGGGGAGCCAGAGGACTGTCTCGGGAACGGTGCCGGTCTCGTTCAACGTCACGATTTCACCTGTCTGGACGAAGAAGTTCCGCGGCGCAGTGACTTCGTCACCCCGCGTCGCCCAGGGAAAGGTCTACTTCGGCTGCAGAGACGCGCGTGTCTACTGTCTTGATGCCGAGACCGGAAAGGAGATCTGGCAGTGCAATGTGGGCGGTGGGGTGGGTGCCAGCCCCGCTGTGCACGAGGGGAGAGTTTACGTCGGCTCCTACGACGGCACGTTCTGGTGCATTGACGCCTCCTCGGGGAAGGCAGTCTGGCGTTTCAAGAGCGGCGCCAGGATCGTGTCGTCCGCCTCGGTGGCCTCCGGGAACGTGATATTCGGTTCGTACGACAGAAATCTGTACTGTCTTTCGACCGACGACGGGAGCGTGAAGTGGAAGCTCGAGACCGGAGGGTTGGTGTGGTCATCGCCGCTCATAGAAAACGGAAGGTGCTATTTCGGCTCGGCCGACGGAACGTTCTACTGTGTCTTGATCGGGTCGGGTGAGGTGAAGTGGAAATACCCGGCTCGAAGTCCGATCTATGCTTCGCCGGACGGCGACGCGTCGTTCGTGTGCTCCGGGGCCAACTCCGGAGCGGTGTTCATTCTGGACGCGCAGAACGGAAAAGAACTCTCTCGCACGGAAACAGGAAGGGAAGTGAGGTCCACCATCGTGGTCGAAGGAGGAAACGCCTACCTGGGTGCTGACGACGGGGTGGTTAGATGCATTCGCGTGAGCGACGGCGCCGCTGTCTGGAGCCTCAAGACTGGAGGGGCGATAAGGTCCGGTTCCTCGCTGGATGACGGGCTGCTCTTTGTGACGTCCTACGACGGAAAGCTCCACGTGATCGATGTCGTCACGGGTACCGAAGTCGGTGCGTTCGATGCCCGCTCACAGATATACTCGAGCCCGGCTGTGGCGGGGAACAGAGTCTACTTCGGCACGAACGACGGTGACCTGCTCTGTCTCAAAGTCACAAGAAAGGACCGCTGAGGCACAGGCCCGAGCAGGCCGGCACCGAGAACCGCAAGATCGCACGTTTCTCTTTCGCTCAGAACGGAATATTCTCCCGGTGCAGGCAGTGTTCGGCACTCCTGCCCTTGACACGTCCCCCCTGACTGCAATAGCATCTGCCCGTGACGCCTCTGGCGCTTCCAGGAGGTCCACAGCAGTCGCGCACCGGAAAGGTGAAATGGTTTAGCGAGCTAGTGACATCTCGCGAGACGCCGGCCGTCGGAAGAGGCCGGCAGGAAAAGCAATGGTCTTTCAGAACGTAATCGCAAAGATATTCGGCACGAAGCACGAGCGGGACCTCAAAATTCTCGAGCCCCTCGTGGAAGAGATCAACGCCGCATGGGCGAAGCTCTCTGGTCTCACTGACTCGCAGCTCGCGCAGAAGACCGGAGAATTCAAGCAGCGGCTCGAGGAGGGGGCCACCGCAGACGAGGTCCTTCCCGAGGTCTACGCAGTGGTGAAGGAAGCCTGCAAGCGCCTGGTGGGCAAGGGATGGAACGTGTGCGGCCAGCCCATCGTGTGGGACATGGTCCCGTACGACGTGCAGCTCGTGGGAGCGGTCGTGCTCAATCAGGGCAAGATCGCAGAAATGGCCACGGGTGAGGGCAAGACGCTGGCGGCCACCATGCCGCTCTACCTGAACGCGCTCGCGGGCAAGGGCGCTCATCTGGTGACGGTAAACGATTACCTGGCCCTCCGCGACAGCGAGTGGATGGGCGAGATATACAAGTTCCTGGGGCTCACGGTAGGCTGCATACAGAACGAGATGGACTCTGCCCAGCGTCGCGCCCAGTACAACTGCGATATAACGTACGGCACCAACAACGAGTTCGGCTTCGACTACCTGAGAGACAACATGGCCCTCTCGCTGGAAGACAGAGTGCAGAGGGGACACTATTACGCGATCGTGGACGAAGTTGACAGCGTTCTGGTCGACGAGGCGAGGACACCACTCATCATCTCCGGCACGGTCTCGCACTCGACGCAGAGTTACTCCGAGCTCAAGCCGGACGTGGAGCGTCTCGTTAGAAGCCAGACCGCCCTCGTGAACCGCTTTCTGACCGAGGCCGAGGAGACCGTGAAGAAGGGAGAGGACGTCTACGAGGCGGGGGTGAAGCTCCTGCTCGTTCAGCGCGGCGCGCCCAAGAACAAGAAGTTCATGAAACTCATGACGGATGGGACGCTCAAGAAGCTCATCTCAAGAGTCGAGGCCGACTTCATGAGGGACAAGAAGCTCCACGAGCTGGACGAGAGGCTCCTCTACAGCATTGACGAGAAGACGCACGTGGTGGCGCTCACTGAAAAGGGCCGGGAAGGTCTTTCCACGAAGGGCAGGAATCTGTTCATGCTGCCCGATTTGAGCGAGGAGCTCGGCAAGATCGCGAGCGAGGATTCGCTCTCCGAGAAGGAGAAAAGCGAGAAGAGGGAGGAGCTCCATCGGGCTCACGGCGAGACGAGCGAGAAGATCCACAACATCTATCAACTCCTCAAGGCATACTCTCTCTACGAGAAGGACGTCGAATACGTGGTCAAGGACGAGCGCGTCCTCATCGTGGACGAGTTCACGGGCAGGTTGATGCCGGGGAGGCGCTACAGCGACGGGCTCCACCAGGCGCTCGAGGCCAAGGAGGGGGTCAAAGTGGAGGGCGAGACTCAGACTCTCGCCACCATCACGCTGCAGAACTATTTCAGAATGTACGAGAAGCTGGCGGGAATGACGGGCACCGCGGAAACAGAGGCCGGGGAGTTCTTTCAGATATACAAGCTCGACGTAGTAGTCATACCGACGAACGAGGCCGTGAGAAGGATCGACTACGAGGACTCCATCTTCCGCAGCAAGCGCGAGAAGTTCAACCGGGTCATCGACGAGATAGAAGAGATGCACAAGATAGGCAGGCCGGTGCTCGTGGGAACCGTGAGCGTGGAAGTCTCCGAGACCCTTAGCCGATTGCTCAAGAGAAAGGGCATCCCCCACTCGGTGCTGAACGCCAAGTACCATCAGATGGAGGCCGAGATCGTGACCAAGGCGGGCCAGGTCGGAGCCGTCACCATCGCCACGAACATGGCAGGCCGGGGCACCGACATCAAGCTGGGGGCGGGCGTGGTTAGGTGCGACAAGTGCTGCGTCATCTGTGAGGACGAGGACTGCGAGCACTGCACGCACGAAAAGATGAAGGAGAAATGCACCGCGCAGATGCTCTGTGGGCTCCAGATCATCGGCACCGAGAGGCACGAGAGCAGGCGCATCGACAGGCAACTTCGCGGACGAAGCGGCAGGCAGGGAGACCCGGGTTCGTCCCGGTTCTATCTCTCCCTTGAAGACGACCTGATGCGGCTCTTTGGCTCAGAGAGGATCGCCGGCGTGATGGGACACCTCGGCGTGAAGGAAGGAGAGGTTATAGAGCACTCGCTCGTGACCAGAGCCATCGAGAGGGCGCAGAAGCGGGTCGAGGCCTTCAACTTTGACATAAGAAAGCACCTTCTCGATTACGACGACGTGATGAACCAGCAGAGGGAGGTCATATACGCGAGACGGCTCAAGGTCCTCGAGGGAAAGGAGCTCAGGGAAGAGATCCTCGAGATGATAGAGGAGTTCGTCACGAGCAAGGTGGACGAGTCCATTGACGCACGCGAGCATTCGGAAAACTGGGAAGTGGAGGCGCTGGACGAGGAACTCGCGACTGTGTTCGTCTATCCATTCGAGCTGAAACAGTTCAAGGAGCGGCGCACGACCAAGGACGAAATCCATGAATACTGCCTCGAGCGCGCGCGGCAGGCCTACGAGAACAGAGAAAAGGAGCTCGGGCCCGAGACAATGAGGCAGGTTGAGCGTCTCGTTCTCCTCAGGATAATTGACGAGAAGTGGAGGGATCACCTTTACGAGATCGATCAGCTCAAGGAGGGGATCGGGCTCAGGGCTTACGGCCAGAAAGACCCGCTCATCGAGTACAAATCAGAGGCGTTCAAGTCGTTCGTGGAGCTCAGCACGCTCATCACGCGGGACTCGCTCGCCTTCCTCATGAGGGTTGACGTGAGGAGGGCGCCCGAACCGAGGCGGGAGGTGCCTCGGACTCAGGCGGTGGCGACACACGCGGGCGTGTCGGCGTATGCGGGTGCGGCCGGGGGCGGGGCCGCCGGTGCTGCAGGAGCGGGCCCCGGGCCTGGAGGCGGGCCGGGTGCGGGAGCGGAAATAGAACGACCCAGGAGACGGGTGCCGATTCAAAAAACCGAACCGAGCGTGGGCCGGAACGATCCCTGTCCGTGTGGAAGCGGGAAGAAGTACAAGAAGTGCTGCCTGCCGAAGGAGCAAGGTTAGGCGAAGGGGACGAAGGCGTGTGCATTCCCGGGAGCGCTGGTCCGCAGAAGAGGGTTAGCGCACGACAAGAGGAGCGCGGAGGAGCAGCGAGAGTCACAGTATGCCTACGAAGAAGAAAGCAGTAACAGAGAAAGCAGCCGGCGCGAGGAAGCGGGTTGCGCCGCCGAAGCGCAGAGCCACACCGGAAATGCCGGCAGTCGCGCAGAAGGCGGGCGCGAAGCGGGCGACAGGCCGGACAGCGCTGGCGCCAGCGCGCGATGGGAAACCCCTCATAGTGGTGGAATCGCCCACAAAGGCGAGGACCATCGCAAAGTTTCTGGGCGCCGACTTCGCAATCAAGGCGTCAAACGGCCACATAATGGACCTGCCCAAGGCAAAGCTCGGGGTGGACACCGAAAAGAACTTCGAGCCTCATTACGTCGTGATGAGGGGGAAGCTCAAGGTTCTCAAAGAACTCAAGGACGCGGCGGCTAAGGCGTCGCGCATCTACCTGGCGCCGGACCCTGACAGGGAAGGCGAGGCCATTGCCTGGCACCTCCAGAACTGCCTCCGCGACACCAACAGCAACACCGCGCGGCTTGTTTTCTATGAGGTGACAAAGGACGCGATGCTGGAGGCACTCAAACATCCGGAGGAGATCGACGTCAAGAAAGTCGATGCACAGCAGGCCCGGCGCATCCTGGACAGACTCGTGGGCTATTTAGTAAGCCCGTTTCTGTGGACCACGCTTCGCTACGGTCTCAGCGCAGGTCGCGTGCAATCCGTTGCGCTCAGGCTCATCTGCGAGCGGGAAGAGGAGATCGCCTCTTTCAAAACGCAGGAATACTGGTCCATCGAAGCGGAGCTGGTGGGGCAGGCGAAAGAGCCCTTCGTCGCGAAGCTACTGCTCGCTGACGGGAAGAAGCTGGAGATAGGGAGCGAGACCAGGGCCACGGAGCTCGCCCAGGAGATAAGGAAGGAGAGTTTCTCGGTCGCGGGGATCAGGGAACAGGAGAAGAAGAGAAATCCCTTCCCGCCCTTCACGACGAGCACTCTCCAGCAGGAGGCGTCGAAGCGGCTGCGCTTCTCGAGCAAGAAGACTATGGCGATCGCCCAGCAGCTCTACGAGGGCATTGATCTGGGACCCGAGGGCCAGGTTGGTCTCATCACATACATGAGAACCGACTCCGCGAGGTCCTCAGTTCAGTCCATAGAGCAGGTCAGGGCACACGTGGAGCACTTCATGGGGAAGGCATATCTGCCTCAGTCAGCCCGGCTCTACGAATCCAAGGGACGCGCGCAGGGCGCACACGAGGCCGTGAGGCCGACTTCGGTGGCTCGGACGCCTGAGCAGGTCAGGAGATTTCTCTCGGAGCCGCAGTTCGAGCTTTACAGACTGATATGGAACCGCTTCGTGGCGAGCCAGATGGCGCCTGCGTCCTACCACATAACGTCTGCGGACATTAAGGCCGGCAGGTTCCTGTTCAGAGCTTCCGGTACGAGGATGACCTTCGACGGGTTCACTTCCGTCTACAGAGACCCCGATTCGCAGCAGGAGAAACAGAAGGAAAAGAAGCCGGAGGTGCTTCCGAAACTGAGCGAGGGGGAGCCGCTCCGGCTCGACAAGCTGGACACTCTCCAGCATTTCACGGAGCCGCCTGCCAGGTACACGGAGGGCACGCTGGTCAAGGCCCTGGACGAAAACGACATCGGCAGGCCGAGCACGTACGCCACCATCGTTGCCACCATACAGGCGAGGAGCTACGTTGCCGTGGACAGGGGGAGACTGCGACCCACTGATCTGGGTGTGACGACCAACAAGCTCCTTCTGAAGGCCTTTCCGGACATATTCAGCGTGGAATTCACCGCCCGCATGGAGGACAGTCTCGACTTCGTGGAGTCCGGGGAAAGGGATTGGGTGGAGGTGGTGAGACAGTTCTACGGGCCCTTCAAGGAGGACCTGGACAGGGCGGAGCTGGCGAAGGCGGAGCTTCGCAAAGAAGTGACGGAGGAGACCGGACTCGTCTGCGACCAATGCGGGAAGAAGATGATCAAGAAATTCGGCCGGAGGGGGCCTTTCTATGCGTGCAGCGGCTACCCCGAGTGCAGGTTCACGCGGCCCATAGAAGAACCGCAGGCGGACGCGCTGGCGGAGGTGGTCGCGGACCAGAGATGCGAAGCGTGCGGTGCGCCAATGAAGATCAAGGAGGGCAAGTTCGGCAGATTCCTGGCATGCACGATGTATCCTCAGTGCAAGTCCACCAAGCCCCTCGAAATAGGCGTGGAGTGCCCCCAGCAGGGCTGCGGCGGCAGCCTCGTGGAGAGGCGCGCCAGGTCAGGCAGGGTGTTTTACGCCTGCAACAGATACCCCGAGTGCAAGTTCGCCACCTCGGACCAGCCAATCAAGCGCGAGTGCCCTGAGTGCGGTTACCCTGTTATGGCAC
>Ga0315295_10002884_pt1 | contig 14561 bp, 11 predicted proteins | sample YL17G14_0_MG_FD_204453 | JGI IMG/M metagenome (GOLD analysis project Ga0315295, IMG submission 204453) | Sediment microbial communities from Yellowstone Lake, YNP, Wyoming, USA - YL17G14_0 | ecosystem: Environmental > Aquatic > Freshwater > Lake > Sediment | place: USA: Wyoming | collected...
CACGGCCGGCGCCATCTTCTTGGTTACCGTCCCGGACACCACCATGACGTCGGCCTGGCGAGGCGAGGGCCAGGGCAGGATGCCGAACCGGTCCAGGTCATGATTGGCCATGTGGGTGGAGATCATCTCGATGGCGCAGCAGGCCAGACCGAAGGTCAGGGGCCAGAGGGACGACTTGCGGGCCAGGGCGATGACAGTGTCGGCCGGGAACTGGAGGACGCCGGGCAGGATCTGGCGGTAGAGGGACTTGCCCTGGCCGGGATGCACCTCCACCGGGCTCAGGTCTTTGATGCGCCTGCGCAGCTCCTCGGGCACCACGTCGGAGATGGCCAGCGCCGGGTCATCGCGGACGATGTGGTATTCTTCGACCTTTGTCTCTTCAGCCATCATCTACCTCCACCGCAACACACCCTTCTTCCAGGCATACAAGAGGCCGAAGCCCAGGATGAAGATGAACGCCACCATCTCGAAGAATGCGGCCTTCCCCACGCCCAAGAACGTCACGGCCCAGGGAAAGAGGAAGACCGTCTCCACGTCAAAAATGAGAAAGAGGATGCCGAAGAGATAATAGCGAAAGTGAACCTGAGTGACGTTTCGCCCGATCGGCAGCATGCCGCACTCGTAGGAGATGGCCTTTGTTCGCGAAGGGTTACGGGGGGCGAAGAGGAAGTTGGCAAATAGGGCTCCCCCCACAACAAGGATGCCCACAACAGCGCCGACCAAAACGGCTACGTAGTTATCGTAGAGTTGTTCCAAGAGCGCTTAGCCTCCTGCTTTGGGCACAAGCCGCCCAATGTTAGCACCGCCTGGCGCTACGGTCAATTCCACAATAAAACACAAAAGTAACACAGTCTATTGTAACAAAATTGCCTACCCCAGCTCCCGCAGGCGCGCCTGCAGTCCCTCCAGGCGAGCGCGGGCCGCAGCGAGCTTGCCTTCCTCCTTGGCCACCACCTCTTGCGGCGCCCGCGAACGGAACTGCTCGTTCGCCAGCTTGGCGGCGAGGCGCTGCACCTCCGACTCCGCCTGGGCCGCCTGGCCACTCAGGCGAGCACGCTCGGCCTCAATGTCCAACAAGCCAGCGAGGGGGAGCACCACCTCGGCGCCCTGGAGAATAACGGCGACGGCCTCTTCCCTCGGCGCGGCATCGGCGCCGCCCACGATGTGCAGCGGTCGGGCACGGGCCAGCGCCTCGATGACGGGGAGGCTGGCCTCGGCCGCACTCCGAGACGCCGGGGCGGCCACCACATAGGCCTCCACGAAACGGGCCGGCTCCACGCCCCGCTCGGCGCGGATATTGCGGATGGCCCGGATGACGTCCAGCACCAGGCCGGCCTGTCCCTCCGCCTCGCTGTCGTACCAGCGCTCGTCCGCCAGCGGCCAGGGGGCGACGATGAGCGCCTCGGCCTCGGGGGAAGGAAGGTGAGACCTCAGGTGCTGCCACACCTCCTCGGTCACGAAGGGCATGAAGGGGTGGAGGAAACGCAGGCTGGCGTCCAGCACGTGGGCCAAGACGGGCAGCGGCGACCGGTCATCCGCCTTGAGGCGCACCTTGGCCATCTCGATGTACCAGTCGCAGAACTCGCCCCAGAAGAAGTCGTGCAAGCGGCGGCCGGCCTCGCCCACCTGAAAGTCGCCCAGCAGCTTCTCCACCTCGGCCGCCGTGCGGTGGAGGCGGGACATGATCCAGCGGTCTTCCAGGGGCATCGCCTCTCGCTGGGCCAGCGGCGGCGGCTCCACTACCGCTTCTCCCAGAGAGGAGATGACGAAGCGGGCGGCGTTCCAGAGCTTGTTGGCGAAGTTGCGGCCGCCCTCCAGCCGCTCGTCGGAGAGGCGCATGTCGTTGCCGGGGCCGCCGCCGGTGGCCAGCACGAAGCGCAGGGCGTCGGTGCCGTAGCGCTCCAGCACCTCGATGGGGTCGACGACGTTGCCCAGGCTCTTGGTCATCTTGCGGCCGTCGTGGTCGCGGATGAGGCCGTGAAGGTAGACGGTGCGGAAGGGCACTTCGCCGGTGTTGTAGAGGGCCATCATGATCATGCGGGCCACCCAGAAGAAGAGGATGTCGTAGGCGGTCTCCAGGACGGAGGTGGGGTAGAAGTAGCGCAGGTCCTCGGTGTCTTCCGGCCAGCCGAGGGTGGAGTGGGGCCACAGGCCCGAGGAGAACCAGGTGTCCAGCACGTCGGGGTCCTGCCGGATCTTGGCCGACCCGCAGTGCCGGCAGCGCTGCGGGTCCTCCAGGGCGTTCTCCAGGGACGGGAGGGTCACCTCCTGACAGTCGTCGCAGTACCAGACGGGGATGCGATGCCCCCACCAGAGCTGGCGCGAGATACACCAGTCGCGGATATTCTCCATCCAGTGCAGGTAAACGCGGCCGAACCGCCGGGGCAGGATCTGGATGCGGCCGTCCTTCACCGCCGCCATGGCCGGCTCGGCCAGGGGCTGCGTTCGCACGAACCATTGCTGGCTGACGATGGGCTCGACGACAGTGTCGCAGCGCTCGCAATGGCCGATGGAAGAGCCGTAGGGCTCGATCTTCTCCAGGTAGCCCTGCTCCTGGAGGTCACTCACTATGGCCTCGCGGCAGGCGAAGCGGTCCTGGCCAACGTAGGGGCCGGCCTCCTCGTTCATGTTGCCGTCGGGGCCCACAGCCACGATGGTGCGCAGGCCGTGACGTTCGCCCACCTCGAAGTCCGTCTGGTCGTGGCCGGGGGTGATCTTCAGGGCGCCCGTGCCGAAGGCGGGGTCCACCGCGGCGTCGGCAATCACCGGGATGGGCCGCCGCATGATGGGCAGCAGGGCCATCCGGCCGACGGTCTCGCGATAGCGGGGGTCGTCAGGGTTCACCGCCACAGCCACGTCGGCCACGATGGTCTCAGGCCGGGTGGTAGCGATGGTTATGTGCTCGGCGGTGGGCTCGCCCCGTTCGTCCAGGAGGGGGTAGCGAACGTACCAGAGGTGGATGGCGTGCTCCTTGTGCTCCACCTCCAGGTCGGAGAGGGCCGTCTGGCAGCGGGGGCACCAGTTGATAATGCGCTCGCCGCGGTAGATGAGGCCATCGCGGTGGAGCTTGATGAAGGTGGTGCGCACCGCTAGCTGGGGCCCCTCGTCCATGGTAAAGCATTCGCGCGTCCAGTCGCAGGAGGCGCCGAGCCGCTGGTGCTGACGGCCGATGATGTGGCGGTATCTGCGTACCCACTCCCACACCCGCTCCAGGAAGGCCTCGCGCCCCAGGTCATGGCGGGTCAGGCCCTCCTTCTTCAAGTCTTTTTCCACCACGTTCTGGGTGGCGATGCCGGCGTGGTCGACCCCGGGGAGCCAGAGGGTGGGCACGCCCTTCATGCGATGCCAGCGGACGAGCAGGTCTTCAATGGTGGCGGTGAGGGCGTGGCCCAGGTGCAGTTCGCCCGTCAGGTTGGGCGGCGGCATGATGATGACGAAGGGGTGCCGGCCGGGCTCGATGCGGGGTGCGAAGTAGTCGCCCTCGAGCCAGCGCCGGTAGAGGCCCTCCTCCACCTGTTGGGGGGCGTAGGCCTTGGCCATCTCCCCGGCGGGTCTCTCCATGCGCGAGCTAGTACCGCCCTTCATCCTCGACCTGCGAAAAGCAGGCCTGCCCAGCGGCATCAGCCAGAGGCAGATCCGCCTCCGGCGGAGGCGACATAAAGGCGGCGGATGATCCCCGACCGCGGTCGAGGGGGTACGCCGCCTTGGTGGTAGAATTCTAGCGTCACCACCTGCTGGCGTCAACGCAAGAGGGCTGTGCGCGCAGGCCCTTTTCGCGGAAAAGACAAGGTTGCCTTGCCCAACTGCTTGCACTTCGGGGCAAAACAGTTTATAAATTCGGTTGCCATCACTACTCGTCTTGCGGTTAGGTTCAGTTCAAGGCTTTCCCTGAGACCATGACCGGACTACAGATAAGCGACCTTACCAAGTCCTTCGGTGGTATCATCGCGCTGGATGGCGTCTCGTTCGAGGTGAAGTCGGGCGAGATCATGGGCCTCATCGGGCCCAACGGCGCCGGCAAGACCACCGTCTTCAATTGCATCAGCCGCCTCTATGACCCTGACCGCGGCTCCATCAAGTTCGAAGGCCACGAACTGGTGAGGATGGGCGCTCCGGAAGTGGTGCACGTAGGTATCGCCCGCACCTTCCAGAACGTGGAGCTCTTCCGCACCATGAGCGTGGTGGAGAACCTCCTGGTGGGCCAGCACCACCGCCTTGGCCCCACATGGGCACGCCAGCCAGTAGACGAAATGAAGCACACAGCCGGAGACCTGATGAGGGCAGGCGTGGATGCGGTGGAGACTGGGCGGTTCTTCGCCGAAATGGGGCTGCGCATTGTGCGGAGCGTCGTGCGCACGGTGCCGTTTGTGGGAGAAGCGCTAATCTATGCCGCCCGCCCGCGCTCCATCGCCAGAGAAGACCGTATTGCCCGCGATAGGGCGCTGGAGATTCTGGATTTCCTGGGCCTTGGCCAGTATGCGGAGCTACCCGCCGGCGACCTCTCCTTTGGTATTCAGAAGCGGGTGGAGCTGGCGCGGGCCCTGGTGGCCAACCCGCGCCTCATCCTCCTGGACGAGCCAGCGGGCGGCCTCAGCCATTTGGAGCTGGAGCAGCTGGGCTCCGTCATACGCCGCATCCGTGACGAGCTCCGGATGACGGTGCTGGTGGTAGAGCACCACATGGATCTCATCATGTCGATATCCGACCGCGTGTGCGTCCTGAACTTCGGCCGCAAGATCGCCGAGGGAACGCCGGCCCAAGTCCAGAAGGACCCGCAGGTCATCGAGGCCTACCTGGGAGACTAAAGAGGATGCTACGGGTCACGGACATCCATGCCGCCTACGGCCCCATCCTGGCCCTGCACGGCGTCAGTCTGGAGGTGCCGGAAGGGAGCATCGTGACCCTGCTGGGGCCCAACGGGGCCGGCAAGTCGACCACCCTGCGGGTCATCTCCGGCCTGATGCACCCCACCAGGGGCACCATAGAGTTCAACGGGCGGCGCATCGACCGTCTTGCGGCAGAGCGCATCGTCTCCCTAGGCATCTCGCAAGTGCCGGAGAACCGCCAGCTCTTCGCCGAGCTTACGGTGCTGGAGAACCTGCGCCTGGGCTCCTGGGGCCGTCGCGACCGCAACGGTATCAAAGCAGACATTGAGCAGGTGTTCGCGTACTTCCCTATCCTGCACCAGCGCGAGAAGCAGGTGGCCGGCACCCTCAGCGGCGGCGAGCAGCAGATGTTGGCCATCGGCCGCGGGTTGATGGCCCGACCCCGCCTCCTCATCCTGGACGAGCCGTCCCTAGGGTTGGCCCCATTGGTGACGCGGGAGATCTTCCAGATCATAAAGAGCATCAACGCCAAGCAGAAGGTGACCATCCTTGTGGTGGAGCAGAACGCCAACCTGGCCCTGGAGATCGCCCAGCACGGCTACGTGCTGGAGACCGGCCGCGTAGTCCTGGACGATACCTCAGCCAACCTCCAGAGCAGCGAGAGCGTGCGCCGGAGCTACCTGGGCTACTAAGGATCGCGGGAGGCAGCTGTGGAACTATTCCTGCAACAGGTGCTGACGGGCCTGGCCACGGGCGCCGTCTACGGTCTAGTAGCCCTGGCCATCGTGCTCATCTATCGCTCCACAGACGTGATCAACTTCGCCCAGGGCCAGATGGCGATGTTCACCACCTTCTTCGCCTGGATGCTGCTCGACGGCAGCTTCCTAGGCCGCAACATCCACCCGCTGCACTTCTGGATCGCGTTTGTCCTTACCCTGGCCTTCGGGATCATTCTGGGCGCCGTCCTGGAGCGGGTGATCCTCCGTCCGGTGGAGGGGAGACCGATCCTGACCATCGTCATCGTCACCTTGGGGCTGTTCTCCGTCTTCAGCGGCCTGGCGACCTGGAGCTGGGGTGGCATACCGAAAGCCTTCCCGCCTCCCCCTGAGATCAAGGTCACCGGCATCAGCTTCTTCGGCGACGGCGCCCTCGATATCGGACCCACGGTGATCAGCTACCATGACCTGACGATCATGGTGGTGGCCGTGGGGATCATGCTAGTCCTCTATGCCTTCTTCCAGTACACGCCCATTGGCCTGGCGATGCGAGCCACTGCCCAGAACCCGGTGGCTGCCCGCCTCATGGGCATCCGCGTAGGCAACATGCTAACCCTCGGTTGGGCGCTCTCGGCCGCCGTGGGGGCGGTGGGAGGGATGATGATCGCTCCCTTGGTCCTGCTCCAGCCGCCGATGATGCTGGGCGTCCTGCTGTACGCCTTCGCCGCCGCCGTGCTGGGAGGAATGGACAGCCCACCGGGAGCCGTGGTGGGAGGCCTGATCCTGGGCGTCGTGGAGAACCTGGTGGGAACCTACACAACGGAGGAGTATCTCCACGTTGACTGGTTTGGCCCCGAGATGAAGCTGACGGCTGCCCTGGTGGTCATCGTGCTCGTCCTCATGATCAGACCAACCGGGCTCTTCGGCAGGAAGGCCCTGAGGCGAGTGTGATGCTGCGGACCACTGCGAGGCAACGAAGACTCCTGGCCTTCGTCCTGCTGGCGTTCTTCCTGCTCTATTGGATCCCCTTCAGCAACGCGTTCCCGGGCTGGGTGCCTGTCCAGTTCGGTAGCTACCGGATCTTTCAGGCCACCACCATCGCCATGTGGGCCATCGTAGCCCTGGGCCTGAACATACTGACGGGCTATAACGGCCAGATCTCCCTGGGCCACGGCGCCTTCGTGGCCCTGGGGGGCTACACATCAGCCATCCTCATATTCGACCACAACTGGCCGTTCTGGGCCACGATCCCGATAGCCGGGCTCCTCACCGGGGCCATCGGTTTCCTTGTGGGGCTGCCGGCCCTGCGCCTCACCGGCCCCTATCTAGCCATCGCCACCCTGGCCCTGGCCCTGGCCACGCCGCAGATCCTGCAGAAATACGAGGGCCTCACTCACGGGAGCCAGGGCATCAACATCGACTCGCCGACGCCGCCCGGTGCCCTGGACAACATCTTGAACGACACGCAATACCTGTACTTCTTCGCCCTGCTGGCGGCTTTCATCATGACCATCATCGCCTGGAACATCGTGCGCAGCCGGATGGGACGGGCCTTCGTGGCCATCCGCGACAGCGAGATCGCCGCCCAGGCCATGGGCATCAGCGTGCCCCGCTTCAAGACCATGGCCTTTGCCATCAGCGCCTTCTTCGCCGGGATCTGCGGTGGCGTCTACGTCCAGGTCATCGGCTTTGTGAGCCCGCGGAGCTTCGACGTCCTCCAGTCGATCAACTACCTCACCACTATCGTGGTGGGCGGCCTGGCCTCCATCCTGGGCTCAATCCTGGGCGCCGCCGTCTTCGTACTGGTGCCGGAGGTCAACTCCCTTCTGGAGGGGCTTCATCTCCCCGCTGCCGATCAGGCACCTGACGTCCTCTACGGCGCCTCCCTGATCCTGGTGATGATCTTCATGCCCTACGGCTTCGCCGGTTTCATCCGCCGCGTGGGGCGACTGCAGCCGCCGCTGGTGATGCAGAGCTTGTCGGACTTCTTCGGGCAGGTGGGCCTCCGGGTGCGGACTATCCGGCCCAACGGGGGGGGTGGCGGCGGCGCCTCGAGTGGAAAGAAGAGGGACGGCTCCTCCTAGCACGCCGACCGAGGCTCGCCACCGTCGACGAGTAGCCAGTTGAAGATTCCGGCACCGCAGCCTGCCCGCTTTCCGAACCAGCTTTCCACGGAAAAAGGCTGCAGCGCCGACGCCGACGCCAGCCGCAGGGGTGCAAGACGGCTTTTGAAACTGGTTGCGCTCTTGGCGGGCCTGACGGCGGCCTGCGTGGGGAATCAAGGAGATGTGCCGGGAGTGACTGACTCGACGATCGTTCTGGGGCAGCACACCCCCCTTAGCGGCGGCTTCGCCGCGGTGTACGAGCCCATAGCCTCGGCGCAGGAGGCGTACTTCGACTACGTCAACTCCCAGGGGGGCGTCTGCGGCCGGAGGATCGATCTGAGGGTCGAGGACGATTTCTACGACCCGGCCCGCGCGCTGGATGCCACCAAGAAGCTGGTGGAGCGGGACAAGGTACTGGCCATCGTAGGCGGGCTGGGGACGGCGTCCCACTCGGCCGTCTACGAATACCTCAACGAGAAGGGGGTGCCTGACCTGTTCGTCTCGTCAGGGGCGCGCAAGTGGGGCAGCGACCCCGAGCGCTTTCCCTACACCATCGGCTTCATCATCGACTACACCAGCGAGGGCGCCATCATCGGCAAGTACATCTCCACCCACCTCCCTGGCCAACAGGTGGGGGTGCTGTACCAGAACGACGACTTCGGCCGCGACGGCATCGCGGGGCTGAAGGCCGGCCTCGACCCCGAGAAGAACGATCTGGTCTCTGAGCAGAGCTACGAGTCCAGCGACACGGACATCCGCTCCCAGGTTCTCAACCTGCGGACTGCCGGAGCCGAGGTCGTGGTGGCGTACTCTTTGCCCGGTTTCTCGACCCAGCTCATCAGCGGAGCCAGCCGCCTGGGGTGGGAGCCGCAGATCATCTTGAGCTACGTCAACACCGACCCCGTGATGTTTAAGTACGTGCCGCCGCAGGTGATGGAGGGCGTGCTGGCCACCGGCTACTTGATCCCACCGGACCGCACCGCCGACGCCGCCATCGCCCGCCACCGCCAGATCATGGCCGACCACGATGGCCCCCAGCCCAGCAACTACTCGCTCTACGGCCAGGCCCTGGCGGAGACAGTGGTGAAGGTGCTCGGCGACACCTGCGACGATCTATCCCGGGAAAGCCTCGTTCGGGCGGCGGAATCGCTGCGCGGCTTCCACCCGTCGGTGCTGCTGGAGGGCATCGACGTCAACCTGAGCCCCAGCGACCACTACGCGGTACAAGCTCTGCAAATGCACCGCGCGGTAAGTGGCCGCTGGGAGCCCTTCGGGGATATTGTTTCGCTGGACTAGAGTGCTAAACTACCGACTGGACGACCCTAAGCGAAGGAGGGCGAGGATCATGCTCAAGCTCGGTAGGCCGTGGCTGCTCTTAGCAGGAGTCGTAGCGTTGCTGGCCCTGGCGGCCTGTGGCGGCGGGGACGATGAGGAGGAGAATGGCACAGGGACACCGGCCGTTACCGGCACCGCTGCCGCCCAAGCCACGGGGACAGCGACCGCCGCCGGCACGCAAACGCCCACAACGGAGCAGCAGGATGGCATCACCGACACGGAGATCATCCTTGGCTCCCACTTCGTTCAGACGGGGACGTACGGCGCCGCGTTCTCCCCAGTCCTAAGCGGGATGAAGGCATACTTCGAGTACGTCAATAAGGAGAAGGGCGGCGTCTGCAACCGCGAGATCGTCCTCAAGGCAGAAGATGACCAATACGACCCGGCCAAGGCGGTGGAGGTCACCCGCAGGCTGGTCGAGCAGGACAAGATCTTCGCCATGGTATCGGGCCTGGGCACCGCCGCCCATTCGGCCGTGTGGGACTACCTGAACGAGAAGGGTATCCCCGACCTGTGGGTGATGAGCGGCGCCCACAAGTGGGGCGCCGACCCCAAGGCCCACCCCTGGACGGTCGGGTTCCTGCCCGACTACTTCGTGGAGGGCAGCATCCAGGGCAAGTACATCACCGAGAACCACCCGGGCGCGAAGGTGGGCATCCTCTACCAGAACGATGACTGGGGCAAGGATGTGCTGGCGGGTCTGAAGAGCGTCCTCGACCCCGCCAAGAATGAGCTGGTATCCGAGCAGAGCTACGAATCTACCGCGGTGGACGTGCGCTCTCAGGTGACTAACATCAAGGAGACGGGCGCCGAGGTGGTGATCTGCGCCTGCCTCCCCGGCTATTCCGCCCAGGCCATCGAGGGCGCCGACCGCATGGGCTGGGAGCCGCAGTTCATCATCGACTACGTAGCCTCGGACCCGATCATGTTCTCGTACGCCTCGCCCAAGGTCATGGAGGGAGTCCTCACCCTCCAGGCCAACAAGCTCAGCACCTGGACCGACGACCCGGCCGTGGCCTGGCACCACGAGATCATGAAGAAGTACGGAACTGTGGCCGCGGGCAACTACACCATGGTCGGTCAGGTGGTGGGCCAGCTGATGGAGGAGGTGCTGGGACGGACCTGCGACAACCTGACCCGCGAGGGGCTGATGGATGCGGTCCACTCCCTAAAGGACTTCGCGGCTGACCCCGCCAAGGCCATGTCCCTGCCGGGCGTCAGCACGACCATCACCCCAGAGGACCATATCGCCACAGAGCAAATGCGATTCTTGCGGGCTAAGCTGGTGGACGGGAAAGGGGTGTGGGAGTACGAAGGAGAGCTGATCTCCTTCCGCTGAGGTACGGGAAAACGACGCGTAAGGTTCAGCAAGGAGGTAGAGGAACATGCTTAGGCTAAACAAGGCGGCGCTGCTCTTGGCGGCGGCCGTGGCGCTGCTGGCCCTGGTGGCCGTAGCCTGCGGCGGCGGGGACGAGGAGGAAGGGACGGCTACCGCCACTCCGAAGCCGACGGGGACGGCGGCCGCCACCGCCACCCCGAAGCCGACGGGGACAGCGGCCGCCACCACCACCCCAAAGCCCACGGGGACGGCGGCCGCCACCGCCACCCCGCAACCCACGGAGATGGCGGCCGCCACCGCCACCCCACCGCCTGCAGAGACGGAGGCTCCCACCGCCACTCCGCCCCCCGCGGCTGGCCCGGTGGAGGGCATAACCGATACGGAGATCATCCTGGGCTCCCACTTCGCCCAGAGCGGGACGTATGGGGCATCCTTCTCCCCCGTTCTGAACGGCTTCAAAGCGTACATCAATTACGTGAACGAGGAGAAGGGCGGCGTCTGCGGGCGCCAGATCAACTTCACGGCCATAGACGACCAGTACGACCCCGCGTTGGCGGTGGAGGCGGTCCGCAAGCTGGTGGACCAGGAGAAGATCTTCGCCCATGTCATCGGCCTGGGCACCGCCGCCCACTCCGCCGTCTGGGACGACCTGAACGAGAAGGGCATCCCCGACCTGTGGGCCATGACCGGCGCCCACAAGTGGGGCGCCGACCCCGTGGCCCATCCCTGGACGGTGGGCATCCTGCCCGACTACTACGTGGAAGGCACCATCTTCGGCAAGTACATCTCCCAGAACTTCCCCGGCAAGAAGGTGGCCATCATCTACCAGAACGATGACTTCGGCAAGGACGAGGCGGCCGGCCTGAAGAACGGCCTCGACCCCAGCAACGAGCTGGTCTCCGAGCAGAGCTACGAGACGACCGCCGTGGACATCCGCTCCCAAATCACCAACATGAAGCAGACCGGGGCCGAAGTGGCGGTCTGTGGCTGCATCCCCGGCTACGCCGCCCAGGCCATCAAGGCCGCCAACAACTTGGGCTGGGAGCCCCAGTGGTTCATAGGCTACGTCAACTCGGACCCGGTGATGTTCTCGTACGCCTCGCCTGAGGACATGGAGGGCACCCTTACCCTTCAGGCCCTCAAGCTCGCCACGTTTGACGACCCGGCCGTAGTCGAGCACAAACGGATCTTGAGCAAGTACGGAAACGGCGCCCCCGGCAACTTCTCCATCGTGGGGCAGGTGGCCGGCGAGCTCGTGGAGAAGGTCCTAGGCGACACCTGCGACAACCTCACCCGCGATGGCCTCATGAGCGCTGTCGAGTCCTTGCGTGACTACCAGTCAGATCTGACTCTGCCGGGTGTTACCATCAGCATCACCGACGACGACCACGTGGGCTTTGAGAACATGAAATTCCTGCGTGCCAAGGTCGTAGACGGCAAGGGGGTCTGGGAGTACGAAGGAGAGCTGATGTCCTTCCGCTAGCGGGCCGGCGCCCGCTCAGGGCAGCTCGATTACCCTAGGCGGCTCCTGAAGGAGAGCACCCACGGAGCGTGTACGGCTGCGCTCTAGATAGCGCAGCTTGGTCAGGGCACGACGGGTGTCGCTGGCCACGCGGGCGGGGTCGCACCAACGAAGGCGGCGCTTGAAGAGCCAGTAGGTGAACTCCTGGGCCTCGGCCCAGGAGAGATCCTCGGCTTCGGACAAGCGCCGCTCCTGTCGGAACTCCCGTAGCAGCTCTTGCTGCCCGCGGCCGTAGATGTGCTGGAAGGCCTCCGCATCCGGCGGCAGGTGTTTCTCCCAGACCCGCGAGAGCTGGTCTTTGCGCAGGTCGTCTTCCACCACCAGTTGGAGGACCTCCTCCACGATGACGCCGTAGAGGTAGTTCAGGTGGGCCCGGTACTTGGCGTAGCCGATGAGGCGGCGGAACTCCTCCTCAGTGAGGTCCAGGGGCGGGCGGCCGAAGAAGAGGAGGGCCTCCTGCTCCTCGGGCGGAAGGAGGCCGTCCAGCGACTCGCATAGCCGCTCGGCCAGAAGGAGCCAGTCGAAGGCCTCACCGCCGACCAGGTAACGGTAGCAGCGGTCGCCCACCGTCTCCTCTGGCAGGGGCCACTGGGCGATGGCCTCAAGCAATGCGATGAACCAGGCCTCGCCGTCCATCACCGCCTGACGAAGCTCGCCCAGCACCTCGGCCGCGGTGCGCTCCTGGCTGACGGTCGCTTTGGTCATCGTAGCTCCCGCCGCACCACGAAACGGATGCCGTATTCCACATCGTCGAAGGTCAAGGTCTTGTTATCGACGAGGCCCGTGGGCAACGCCGCTGCCAGCGCATCCTGGAAGTCGGGCGCTGCGCTTCCCTTGGGGCGGACGCTCTTCTTCTTGGGGATCACCGCCCAGGCGGCGCCGTCGGGCGGGATGAGGTGGCGCAGCCGCTGGAAGACGGCCTCCAGGCCTTCCTTGTCCTTCAGCCAGAGGATGACCATGTCCGGCCGGGCTCCGTTGGGGAGGACGGTGGCAACCCGACAGCCGGGCGGTAGGCCGGTCAGCCGTTCGGCCGCGAACTCAGCCGGCGCGCCCTCCAGATAGACGTGCTGGCCGGCGCGGATACCCAGCTTGTTGGCGAAATCGTTCGCGGCCATGGCTCAGACTGCGCGGCCGCAGCACTTCTTGTACTTGCGCCCGCTGCCGCAGGGACAGGGGTCGTTGCGGCCCACCTTGCGTGGTGCGGCCGGCGGCTCTTCGCCGGCGGGGCCCCGCCGGCGGCGGGCAGGGCCACCGCGGCCTGTGGGGGCCCGCGGCCGCGCAGGCACAGCCTGCGGCGCCAGGGTCACGTGATAGATGCGGTGGGTGATCTGCTGGCGAATGTGGTCGCTGAACTGCTCCCACATGTCGTGCGCTTCTCGTTTGAAGGCCACAAGGGGGTCCTGGCCGCCGTAGCCGGCCAGGCCGATGCCCTGGCGCATGTCCTCCAGGGCGGTGAGGTGCTCTACCCACAGCCGGTCGATGGTGCCCACCATCACCAGGCGCTCCAGCATTCGCATCTTGTCGGCGCCCAGCTCCTGCTCCTTGGCCTCATACTGCGCCTGGGCGTGGGCCAGCAGCTCCTGGAGGATCTCGTCGCGGGAGAGCGGAGCGAAGTGGGCCTCCGTGAAGTGCTGAGGCAGGCCAACGATGGTCTTCACTTCGGTGAGGAGGGCCTTGAGGTCGCGTTCCTCTTCCTGGCCGTCGGGAACGAAGTTCTCCACCACTGCCGTAACGTCCTGCTCCACCATGTCCCAGATGTTGACCTTGAGGTCGGCGCCCTCCAAGATCTTGCGCCGCTCGGTGTAGATGAGGTCGCGGTGCTTGTTCATCACGTCGTCGTACTCGACCACGTGCTTGCGGATATCGAAGTTGTGGCCTTCCACCTTGGTCTGGGCGGACTCAATGGCGCGGCTGGCCATACGGCTCTCCAGAGGCATGTCCTCGTCCATGCCCAGCGCGCCCATCATGTTGCCCACCCATTCGGGGGCGAAGCGTTTCATCACATCGTCGCCGAAGGAAACGTAGAACCGGGAACTGCCGGGGTCACCCTGGCGGCCGGAGCGGCCGCGGAGCTGGTTATCGATGCGCCGCGCCTCGTGGCGCTCAGTGCCGACGATGTGCAGACCGCCCACCTCCACCACGCGGTCGTGGTCGGCCTGCCACACCCGCCGAGCCTCCTTGCGGATGCGGTCCAGTTCCTCAGCTGGGGCCGTATCGGGGTCGATGCCTTGCTTGCGGAAGAGGTCATCGGCGATGCGGCTGGGGTTCCCGCCCAGGATGATGTCGGTGCCGCGACCGGCCATGTTGGTGGCGATGGTGACGCCACCGAAGCGGCCAGCCTGGGCGATGATCTGGCCCTCTCGCTCGTGGTGCTTGGCATTCAGCACCTCCGGCACCTTTAGCGGGCACTCGTGATGGTGCTGGCGGCAGTCGAGGAGGCGGCACTTGCTGGTACGCTTCAGGAGGTCGGCCAGATACTCGGAGATCTCGATGGAGATGGTGCCCACCAGCACCGGCCGCCCTTGGGCGTGCATCTCCTCGATCTCGCGCACCACCGCCCGGAACTTGCCCTCTGGCCGGCGGTAGATGAAGTCCGACTGGTCCTGACGGATCATCGGCCGGTGAGTGGTGACGCTCACCACATCGAGGTTGTAGATGGTGTGGAACTCCTCCCGCTCGGTGTAAGCGGTTCCGGTCATGCCGGCCAGCTTCTCGTAG
>Ga0315295_10002885_pt1 | contig 14561 bp, 14 predicted proteins | sample YL17G14_0_MG_FD_204453 | JGI IMG/M metagenome (GOLD analysis project Ga0315295, IMG submission 204453) | Sediment microbial communities from Yellowstone Lake, YNP, Wyoming, USA - YL17G14_0 | ecosystem: Environmental > Aquatic > Freshwater > Lake > Sediment | place: USA: Wyoming | collected...
ATGTGATTCGCACAAAAAACCATAAGAATTTAGCAAAAATTGGTTATCGAAGGGCTATTCTTTTTAAACCATTGGCAGTTCATACAACTACCATTCATGATTCCAGGGTTGCCAGGTTTCATTCTATTTGTAATCCAACACTCTTTCTCAATACCTAACTGATACACAATACAATGACTTTTTGTTTCATTAAGGCAATTATGAAATTCCCAGCAATGTGATGGTTCATTTTTGTTATTTTTCTTCCGCATATATATCTTTTGAATAATTCCTTTGATTATAATATTTTTGGATGTTTAGACCTCTTCAACATAATTGCATATCATTCGTACAAAAAAACATTCGTTAAAACTGTGTTAATGCTTCTGTTCTAAAGATATGTTTTTAAGGAAATAATTGTTACAAAATTATAATTAAGGTGGAGGTAAGGTTTTGACAAAAACTATCGTAGTGAATGGATGTATGAGAATGGAAAAAAGCGACACAGCCAAAATCCTGACTCCTTTTCTTGAGGGCATGAAACAGGCGAAAGCTGACGTCGAGATGTTCTATATCAAACGCATGAATATACAGCCCTGCGAAGGGGACTTCACTTGTTGGAATAAAAACCCAGGGATCTGTCAGATAAATGATGATATGCAGCTCCTGTATCATAAAATGCGTGAGGCCGAAATACTTGTATTTGCCACTCCTGTGTATATCCCATTACCCGGACAGATGCAGAATGTGCTAAACAGAATGGTCGCCCTGATAGATCCCGTGATAAAAACCCATAAAGGTCGCACGCGAGCCAAATTCAGAGAGGATGTCAAAATTAAAAAAATGGTTCTCGTTTCGTCTTCAGCGTGGTGGGAAAAAGCAAACTTTGAAACCGTAGAAAGAATTATTCAGGAACTAGCGGAGGACGCAAGCGTCAATTACGCAGGAGCGGTACTGCGACCACACGTGCAATGGCTGGTTGAGAAATCCGAAAAAGCAGAAGAAATCTCTAGCGCAGCTCAACATACGGGTTTCCAGCTCATCAAAGAAGGAACGATGTCAAGGAATGACCTGAACATCATTGGTCAACCACTTGTTTCGAACACGCGTTTTTTGGAAGCTGAACGGAATGCATATCAATAGCGACGGATATCCTCTTTTTAGTAGTAATCCGATAAAAACATGAGTTAAAATCCATTTACTTTTAGCTCTATATTCGCAATAATACTTTGGCAACTGAAACAGATGTTGGTATGATTTTCTGGTTCTAATTCAGACTTACATATCTTACACAGCATGGTTTTACAATCAATGCCCTAATAATTAAATCTAATCTGTAAGGTTTTTATAAATTATAGTTTCTTTATTTACGTCAGACAAAACATATAAAGAGCTGGGACCATCTGAGATAGGTGATAAACGATATGAAAAAATTATACACACCAATAAGAAGGTGTAAAAAAGTTTATCACAGCCAGAGAGTTTCGCGATACAGGGAAAACCGAGGCGATTCTTCTTGAAGGAAATGACCTATAAAAATAGTGGCGTTGACATCGAAGAAAAAGAAGAGGCAATTAAACAGCTCATCTCAAGCTTCGTAACAAAACGAAAAAGTGCCATTGGTAAACCTATGGGGGGACACTACGCAGGACTTATCGAGTTTGGCGACTATGCACTTGTTTTGTGTACAGATGGTGTCGGAACCAAAGTCCGGATAGCAGAAACATTGAAGAAATATGACACAATCGGGATTGACTGCATTGCAATGAACGTGAACGACGCTTTATGCGTCGGTGCGGAACCGCTCGCATTTGTAGATTATCTAGCGATGGAGGATCCCAATCCAAAGATTACCAAAGAAATTGGAAAGGGTCTTGAGAAAGGTGCAAAACTCTCAAATATTTCGATTGTCGGCGGAGAGACTGCAGATCTCCCAGAACTCATCAATGGCTTTGATCTCGCAGGTACCTGTCTTGCATATGTAAAGAAGAACAAGATCATTCTTGGTGATGAGATTCACCCTGGCGATGCGATTATTGGGTTGAGTAGTAGCGGAATCCATTCTAATGGTTATACGCTTGCCCGAAGAGTGATCGAAGAAGCAGAATTCTCTTACGAAGATGAATTTCCTGATGACTTGTACCCAAGAAAAACCATTGGGGAAATCATGCTGACACCAACCAGAATCTATGTGAAAGAAATCCTTGAATTGTTCAAAAAAATCGATGTGCATGGACTTTCTCACATCACTGGAAGTGGATTATGGAATATTCCTCGATTAAAAGAAAAAGTAAAATACCTTATTGAAGACCCTTTAGCGCCTCAACCGATTTTCACTTTCCTTCAGAATTTCGGAAACATCGATGACTATGAGATGTATCAGATCTTTAACATGGGAATGGGTTTTGCTGTGATAGTTGCAAATGAAGACGTCGAAGAAACAATCAAGATTCTTCGGAACTACTCTGATGCCACCGTCAAACGTGTTGGAACTGTTAAGAAAGGAGCCGGGGTAGAAGTACCACACCTCAGCTTACACTACCATTGAAATCTCTTTCGTTGTGTCCTATGAAAATTGGAACTGTTGAGATACCAAATCGTTTTGTGCTTGCACCCCTAGCGGGGATTAGCTGCACTGCATTTCGTATGCTGTGCAAAGAAAACGGTGCAGGTTTGATATATACGCAAATGATTGATGCAGACCTCATCAGCGGAAAAACAAGAAAGGAAACTGCACAATTTTTAAACATTCAAAACAGCGAACGACCTGTGACCGTTCAGCTTATCGGTAGTGAAAAAAACGTTCTTGTCAAAGCAGTTCAGGCAATCGAGGAGTTCGCTGATATCATCGATCTAAATGTCGGTTGTATTGAAGAAGATTTTTTGCAGAAGGGATGTGGTGCCAGGCTTCTGAAAGATCTCCCGAGGCTTGAAACGTTGCTCAGAGCAATGGTGGATGCGACAGAAAAACCGGTGAGTACGAAAATCCGCATCGGCTGGGACAATCAACACATCAACGGTGTCGCAGTCGCACAGCTGATTGAAAACACAGGTGCATCCGCGCTCTGTGCACATGGCCGTACAGCAGATCAAGGGTATGCAGGGAAAGTCAACTGGACCATTATGAGACAAATTAAAGAAAAAGTCAAGATTCCCGTGATTGCAAACGGTGATGTTACCTCATATAACACTGGGCTTTCGCTGTTACGAAAGACCTGCTGCGACCTCGTAATGATCGGCAGGGAAGCACAACACTGCCCCTGGGTGTTTCATGAAAAACCAGTTGATATCAAACAACAAATCCTCCGCTTCATCGAATTGTACGAGCAATATGAATTACGACAGTCACCGGTGGAGGTCGCTGATCATGTGTTCTGGATGCTGCGGGATTTCACAACAACAGAGGACACCAAGAAGGTTCATTTGATTACCACCATCCCTCGCATCAAACGATACGTAAACTGGTTATCCTCCGGATAAGAGGTATAAGATACCAACAATCACGAGTTGATGCAGCAGGTAGATTATCAATGAATGTCGTCCCAGGAAACAGAGCAAACGGTTTATGATGAACTGCGAATGATCCTTCAATCTAAAGCTCCGTGTATTGCTCTGATACAGACTGTTTCCAAGAAAGATCCCAATCAATATTACCCCGAACCACGGCAACAACGGGAAATAATCAAGTGTATAGAACTGTGCGGGAATGAATCCTACCCACAACAACCATGGGAAATCAACAGTGACCGTAATTCTGAGAACAACGCCGATGCTAATGCATAATAATCCAACCAGGAATGCAGAGAGACGGGACTGAATAAACGGGTACGCAAGAAGAATCGACAGACCAATGCAATGTAGAACCCCAAAGACGATGAATCCATTATGTGGATAGATCAAGGTGACTAGGGTGATAAGAAGACCAAGCCCTAAAATACTGCCCCCTCTTTTGAAAAATTTTATCCGGAGTTGATTCTTGGTCAAAGTGCGTTTTACTCGTGAATAACTCAGGGTAAGAGAGATACCAACCAACAGGAGAAATAACGTCCCAACTGGATAGATATAGAGAAGGACTGGAAGGGAGTTTAAATCTGCAGAGGTGAATCCGAAGAAATTCAGATCAAAAATAACATGATACATAACCATCATCAGAATAGCGATGCCGCGGAGAGTATCGATTTCCCAAAATCGTTCTAAAGATTTTGTTTTCACATGGAGAACGGAAAAGAAATCGTTTTATAAACCTGGTGTTCAGAAGAAAATAAGAAAGTAGCGGGGAATGGATTTGAACCATTGGTCTACGGGTTATGGGCCCGTCGGGATTTCCTGACTACCCCACCCCGCTATGAACGAGAATCACCACCTAAAGATATCGGAGTATCTTTCGGGAATATTGTTGCTTATACTTAAATCTAGTACCTACACAGACTGTATCAAATAGAAGAAACGTAAAATATTAATACCACAACGAAGGAATATATTAAGAGGAGAAATGATGGAAAAAACAATACAAACACGTTTGGTGAAACGACACTCACAGTTCCCCACTGTATGTATCTATTGTAATGCACAGATTCCTCCAGATAGCCTTCATTATGTCGAAGAAGGTATCACTGGACATATTCATTCTCTGATCGCACGGAAATACTGTTATCAATGCTACAAGAAACATGGGGATTCGCTTCTATTGCATTAATTAAAGAGATAGCGTTAAAAAAAGAAAGAGTTCTTGCACAAACATTTTTCATTACGTTATGTTATTAGCGTCCGCGAGATTTGCAGGGGTACCCGAGCTTGGTCCAAGGGGCAGGGCTTAGGAGTGCATCGCTATGGATTCAATAAGTTTGTTCCATGTTTTTGCACGGAGAGACCCTGTTGCGTAGGCACACGAGCGTTCAAATCGCTCCCCCTGCATCCCTTATTCAGAAGGAAAGGAAGATTCAATGAAAATCATCGCTTTTACTGGTATGCCTGCGTCAGGGAAATCAGAGGCAGTTCAACTCGCCAAAGACAAAGGAATACCTGTTATTAGAATGGGTGATCTCATCTGGGAGGAGACCAGACGGCAAGGAAAACCACTGGATAATAAAAACGTTGGTGACGTCGCCAGTGGCATGCGGAAAAAATATGGAATGGACATCTGGGCAAAACGAACTATTGAAAAAATCCATCCCTTGAAAAAATCACCACAACTTGTCATCGATGGTGTACGTAACATCGAGGAAATTGAGTATTTTAAAAAAGAGCTCGGGTTAGATTTTTTTGTTGTGGCGATTGATTCATCTGATGAACTGCGGAGGAAACGAGCGATCGCCAGAGGAAGAACCGATGACAGCAAGGATCTCAAAGATCTAGAGGAACGGGATAAGCGGGAGATTCATTGGGGTTTGCAGAAAGTCATTGCGGACGCTGACATCTTTATCCCTAACAATGGAAGCCTTGATCAGTTTAAAAAAAGGGTTCATACCGTGTTCAACAAACTCTAAGGAACGATACTTTAATCTATCTATTTTCAGATTAGGCGCCCGCGATTCGTATGTTCGAAGCAAAAGTAACCGTTCAACTTAAGAAAGGTATCTCAGATCCAGAGGGGGTAAATACTCTAAAAGCAATCCATCTGCTTGGTTTCACGAAAGTACAGCAAGTGAAAACCATCAGGACTTTTGATCTCTTCATCGAGGGGATGGATAAAAACCAGGTGAAAAAAGACGTCGAACAGATATGTCAGCGGTTACTGACCAACCCGGTGATTCATCATTATGAGATAGTTATTGAAGAAAAAAAGTAAGGGGGAGTGTGTATGCAATTTGACAGCTTATTCAAAAAAATTAGAGCAGATATTGAAACCTACGAAGTTGATCTGCATACTGCCTATGATAAACAACTCCTTGAAATTAGCAATCGGATGGAACTTGCATTAGCGCTTCCTGAGATGAAACGGATTAAAGAGTATTTTGGGAAACAAAAGAGGAACCCAACCGATATAGAACTGCAGGCACTTGGACAAGCCTGGTCTGAGCATTGCTGTTACAAATCATCAAAAGTCCCCTTAAAAAAATACGTATTCAACGTCGATGAAAAACGGATCATCGCCCGTGAGGACGCCGGTGTCATGGAGTTTGATAAGGATCATTACTATAGCGTTGCACTCGAATCCCATAATCATCCTTCTGCGATTGAACCATATGGAGGAGCTGCGACCGGTGTTGGTGGGATTGTAAGAGATGTACTTTGCATGGGAGCTCAACCGATCGCGTACATCGATTCCTTGTTCTTCGGACCGTTGGATTCTCCGCTTAAAAAACTTCCGAAAGGAGTCAAACACCCAATCTATCTCTTCAAAGGGGTTGTCGATGGTATTCGAGACTATGGAAACCGTATTGGTATACCAACGCTTGCGGGACAAGTCTACTTCCATGAGGGGTACACCGGGAATTGTCTAGTAAACGTCGGTTGTATTGGCATCATGGAAAAACATGAGCTCGTGCACAGCTGGGCGAAAGCTCCAGGGAACATTTACATCTACGTCGGTGGGAAAACCGGACGAGACGGCATCCATGGCGTGAATTTTGCTTCTGCTGAACTGACTGATGAAAGCGAGGAGAGCAGCAGATCTGCCGTACAAGTCGGAGACCCAATTACCAAGGAACCAGTGATTCATGCATGTCTGGAATGCAATAGAAAACAACTTTTGGAAGGCTTCAAGGATTTCGGCGGCGGGGGACTGTCTTGTGTCTCTGGGGAGCTTGCATACTCCGCGAACATGGGAGCAGAAATCCACCTTGACAACGTGCCTTTAAAGGAGGAAGGACTCAAACCTTGGGAGATCTGGGTCTCAGAAAGCCAGGAACGCATGATGATGCTAGTTGCACCAGAAAATGTCGAGAAAGTCCTGCATATCTGCAAACAATGGGATGTTACCGCAGCAGTAGTTGGAAAAGTCATAAAAGAACAAATCATCCGAGTATTCCTCAAAGGACAAAAAATTCTAGAGATGGACCTTGAATTCATGACCGGGGGGCCGGTCTATGATGAATGTCAAAGACCATTTATTATTAAAAAACAGGAGATTGCTGATAAAAATTTCCCACTGCCTAATTTAAACACAGTATTACAAAAAGTATTATCATCACCTAACATCGCATCTAAAGAATGGGTGATCCGTCAGTATGATCATGAGGTCCGAGGAAACACTGTGATTAAACCACTACAAGGAAAACTAGGACAAGAGACCCATGGAGACTCGACTGTCCTAAAACCTTTGGAAAATTCGTGGAAGGGTCTGGCGGTCACCGCTGACGTGAATCCACGGTTTATGGAACGCGACCCGTACTGGGGTGCGATGTCCGCGGTTGACGAAGCATGCCGGAACCTCATCGCGGTCGGCGCGGTCCCAGACGCCCTACTTGACTGTTTGAATTTTGGCAACCCGGAAAAACCAGAGCGGATGGGAGAGTTCTATGAAGCATGCCGGGGGCTTGGAGACATCGGCCGAGCTCTTGACCTGCCGTACGTCTCAGGAAACGTGAGTTTCTACAATGAGTCCGTGAAAACCGCAGTTCCACCGACACCAGAGATATTTGCTGTGGGAATTGTCGATGACATCAGAACCTGCGTCACCAGTGATTTCAAAACCAAAGACAACCTCGTCTATCTTGTTGGTAAACCCACTGAAAAAGAACTTGGTGGCTCTGAATACTACAACATGATGCAGATTGCAGGCGGGATTGTTCCAAAAACAAACCCGGAGATTCTCCAGCATTGTATGAAAGGACTGCTTGCGTGCATGAAGAAACAATATATCGCCGCGTGTCATGATCTGAGTGAAGGTGGTCTTGGAGTGTGCCTTGCTGAGATGGCGATCGGAGGAGATATCGGTGCAACCATTGACGTCGCAGAGGTTGCAAACGGACTACGGACTGACGTCAAAGTATTTTCCGAATCGAATACCAGATGGGTTGTCGAGGTAAAACAAGAAGCTCAAACCGAGTTCGAAAAACAATTAAAAAAAGAAAATATCAGTTTTACACTTCTTGGAAAAACCAAAGGGAATTATTTGATAATCAAAGATGGAACAAAAACAGTTGTTGATCTAAGTGTCGATATCCTGCGAGAATGCTGGCGGAAACCGATTTGGAATTCCATGGGATAAAAAATATTCAATTAAAAAATTATCTTTTTTTTACTGCCTTCATCCCACTTTCAAATGCTTTCTTATTGACGTCTTTGTATTTTTCAGGGGTGTCCTCAAGGATTGTTTCTAATAGTACCTCGGATTTGAACGGCAGTACCCCGCTTGCTGCAAGTGCTCCAAGCATCACCGTATTTTTTGTAATAATCGCACCTGTATCTTCTGCTATCTTTAACGCATCAATAGAATACAATTCAGCATGCATTGACAATTCTTTAAAAATCTCCTCGACTTTCGGGTATTGTTCGCCGCCCACCGCAACAGTAAATGGAATAATCGGATTTTTGTCCGTAATTATTTTTGTTTTTTTATTCACATAACAGATATTCCGCAATGCTTCAACCGGCTCCATGCTAAGCAAGACATCCGCGGTTCCACTCGGAAGTAATGGACTAGAGACATCACCCATCCGAACCGTACACACAACCGCACCACCACGTTGCGCCATCCCATGGATCTCCGAGACAAACACCCCGACCTTGGCTTTCAACGCAGCTTTCCCTAAAAGATTTGCAGCGGTGATTATCCCTTGTCCGCCGACACCTGTCAAGACGATGCTAGTTTTTTTCTTCATTGGTTTCCCTCCGCCGAGATTGCACCAAACGGACAGACTTGCACACAGTTCCCACAGCCGTTACATTGTGCTGCATCGATGTGAACGCTACTATCCTCCGCGAAGTACAATGCCGGACAACCGAATCTGCCTATACAGGTTTTACATCGTTTACAAATCTTCTGATTAATATGGTAAAGTTGAATCGCCTCCTTTGCTTTTCGTTTTCGCTGCACCTCAAGTAAGATACATGGTGATTTGCTGACTACGACCGAGGGGCCTTTAAACTCCAATGCTCGTTTGAATGCGGCGGTCGTTTCTTTAATTATGTTGGGATCAACAATCTCAATATGTTCCACACCACAACCTTTCACGACATCCTCGACTTTGATGAGTTTTGCTGGTCGTCCCATCCCATCATAGGGTGTCCCTGGGTGTGGCTGATGACCAGTCATTGCCGTAGTCCTGTTATCAAGGACTGTAATGACCACATCATGGTTGTGATGCACTGCATTTACAACCGGTGGAATACCCGAATGGAAAAAGGTGGAATCTCCCATGAATGAAATAATCTTCTGATCAGTTGCAACGGAAAAACCACAGGCCATCCCTGCGTTTGAACCCATGCAGAGTAACACATCTGCCATCTCTAGTGGTGGTTCTTTCCCTAATGTATAGCATCCGATATCTGTGGGAAAAATCGTGTCTTTTTGTGCTGCTTTCTTCGCCGCATAATACGTGGCTCGATGTGGACACCCGGGACAGAGCGAAGGTGGACGTCGTGGGGCTTTAAGCGCTGATTGAATTGGTTTGGGAAAAGGATTGTGAACCTTGAATATTTTTGAAAATGCGTCAACGACTATATCCGGTGTGTATTCATAGAGTCTGGAGAAATGACCGGTAGATTTCCCGTAAATCTTCACATTAGCACCGACATCATACGCGAGTGCTTTGAACTGGTTTTCAAGGAACGGTTCAAGCTCTTCGACAATCACAAGTGACGAGCATGATTTGATGAATTTCTCGCACATGTTACGTGGAATAGGATGCGTCATACCAAGTTTAAGAATTTTAATATTCAGACCCAGTTCCTCAACCATTTCTTTGACGTATGTATAAGAAACACCAGAGGTGACGATTCCGAATTCCCCTGGTTTCCCAATAGTAATGACTTCATTGAAGGGTGATGTTTCAGAGATTTTCTCTGCTGCCTCAAGTTGTTTAAGGAGCACCGGGTGTTTTATCCGTGCGTTCGCAGGAACTGTGACTAACAACGGATCTTTCTTAAAGTACCCTTTTTTTCGTGGTGGTTGCAATGCGTAAAGCGTGATCGGACCTCTCGCATGGTTCAACCGTGTTGTCGTACGCAGGAGCAAGGGGAGCGAGAGTTTCTCAGAGATATCAAAGCCGATCCGTGTCATTTCCTTTGCTTCTTGGGGTGTGGTTGGTTCCAGCATTGGTGCACCACCGAACAACGCGTAATATCGGTTATCCTGCTCGTTTTGAGACGAATAACAATATGGGTCGTCCGCTGTAACAATAATATGGCCACCGCGACAACCTACATACATGTACGTCATGAATGTGTCACTTGCGACGTTCAAGCCAACGTGCTTCATACATGTTAAAGCCCGTAATCCACAGAATGATGCAGCAGCAGCAAACTCTAGTGCGACTTTTTCATTAACAGAGTATTGAAAATAAAATCTAGGGTTCTTGTTTTGTAGGGTTGCTTCCTTCGCTATCGCGGAAAACGTATCAGCGATCTCCGAAGAAGGAGTTCCGGGGTAGGTGGTTGCAACATCCACACCAGCCTCGAGAGCACCGCGAGTAATCGCCTCATTTCCTAGTAATAGTATTTGCTTCCCTGGTTTATTCTCGGTCAGTTTCGACATCATAAACACCATAGAGGTAAAAGATATACATTTCTCCTGGATGTGGTAAAAAAAGAACAGCATATAAATCTAACCCTACTTAGAGATATCAGGAGAAAAAAACTGCCCCTAGTGTTGCATCTGCATTACGATTTGCATATACAACTACAAACAAGGTTTTTAAGACAGTGCCTATTTCGTAAGGCTGGAAGGAATTAAGCTGGTAGTTGTAGAGTGCATCCCATCCCTCCTAGTGAGACCAGCATCCTTCCCTTTTTTATCATAAATAATATTTTCTTGCCATGATTATGCATGGTTTTTTTGCACAAATACGAAAGTATATGTACTCAACAATGGTTACAGAAAAATTGGAGAGATTAAGAAGGAGTTATCGGGATCACTAACACGACTACCAAGCCTGTTCGTTATCCTGATTCTTTTCGATTCTTAACCACGTATAAACACTGGAGGGAATGGACATGACAGCAAAAAATTATGTAATCATGGAATACAAGTCTGTACCGAAACAAGTACCACTTTTCGAAGAACAAGATGATGGGAATCTTATTCCATACGTCAAGGAAACATAAACCGGTTTATCTGGTGATTTTCCACAGTTAATCTCTGGTTTACAATGGTTTATTATTTGTCGTACGTATTTTTAAACAAACTAAGACAATATTCGTTTAAAAAAATTCATTATACGACTGAATTGATAAAGGATTTCACAAAGGAAGAATCCATATAAATCTGTATAGTATTTGACGTTTGAATGGAAAAAAAAATTGCTCTCAGCATCGCAGGGTCCGATTCCTCAGGTGGTGCAGGGATACAAGCAGATCTAAAATCATTTTCATATCTTGGGTTACATGGAGTCACTGTGATAACCTGTGTGACCGCACAAAATACACGACAGGTCAGAAATATCTATAAATTACCCCCCGATTTTATTGAAGATCAAATAGAAAGTCTGTTTGATGACTTTTCAATTACTGCAGTAAAAACCGGTATGCTGTACGACGAAACAATTCTAAAGGTTGTTACTAAAAAACTTAAAGCATACCATATAAAACCCGTCGTTGACCCTGTGATGGTTGCGACTAGCGGTGATGCACTTTCGCATCCTTCATTCATCGCTTCATTAAAACAAGAACTCTTGCCTCAAGCATTGATGGTGACAGCAAATATTCCTGAAGCACGAGCGCTCACTAATATAGAAATCACTAAACAAAAAGACATTGAAAACGCATGCAAAAAAATCTGCGAACTAGGTCCGAATTACACCTTACTCAAAGGCGGACATTTTTCGGGAAACATGGTCACGGACATTCTCTATGATGGAAAAAATTTTTACACATTTACTCTCCCACGCATTCCCCAAAAAAAAGCACATGGATCTGGCTGTACCCTTTCAGCACTCATAACAGGATTCCTTGCATTAGGAGAACTACCGGCCACTGCTGTCAATAAAGCAAAGCACATTGTTTGGAGTATGATCCAAGAAGGATATTATCCAGGGGACGGCTCTGATGTCCTCAATCATTCTTCTACACTCCAAATACCACCTCTTGCCGGAAGTAATGAACAATTCTTGGTCTGGCTTCAGCTAAAAACCGCGATCGACACAATGGTTTCCTTCCTCCCCCCACAGTATATTCCTGAAGTCGGGATGAATTTTGCGTACGCGCTTCCAAACGCTAAAACACCAAACGACGTTTGTGCAATCGATGGAAGAATCACAAAACACAAGGGACGACTCTCTCTTTGTGGGACCCTTGATTTTGGTGTCTCGAAACATGTTGCATCGATTATTCTTGCAGCAATGTCGTATGATGCAACGATGCGATCAGCAGTGAACATTCGATATTCACAAAAAACAGTAGATCTCTATAAAAAAATTGGTTTTACTATTGGTTCATTTGACAGACAGAACGAACCATCAGATGTCACTTCGACTATGGAATGGGGAACGAAATACGTAATTGCCGAACTTGGTCGACTACCAGATGTTATTTATGATACAGGTTCTATTGGAAAAGAACCGATGATCCGTGTTTTAGGAAAAAATCCAGAGGAAGTAATTTTGAAAATCCAAAAACTACGGAGCACTTCGATATCATAAGATATAAAATTACGAAATATTTATAAATGATAACCACGATTGGACCGCACACTAACCTAGGAACTAACAGAGAGGTAGAGTTTATGACAGCAAAAGAAGAAAGCGAAGAAAACGTGATCTATGTAGGAAACAAACCACCAATGAGCTATGTTCTGGCAATTGTTACCCAGTTCAACAGCGGATCAACCGAAGTGGTCATAAAAGCACGTGGCCGAGCGATTAGCAGAGCAGTCGATGCAGCAGAGATAACCAGAAATCGGTTTGCCTCCGATGCAAAGGTCAAAGAAATACGCATCGCAACAGAAGCGATCACCAACGAAGAAGGACGAACCTCAAACGTCTCATCAATCGAAATAGTTCTCGCAAAATAAACAGAAGTATTATTAAAGAATAATACTTCTTTCTTTTTATTTTTTCTTATACGGGTACAGCATATCATTATTTATTATAAAAAAAGAAGAAAAAGAGCTGAGATGAGTAGTTCGTATACCTGCGTTTTTTTATTTTTTTTCTGGAAGCATGTAAGCAATATCATCCCAGGGATGTCGGTACAAACCCTGCTTCAGACGTTTCTGATCAAGATAATGCCCAATCAACCCAATGCTCCGACCAATGACGAACAAACCGTTCAATGCGCCCATTTTAATATAGTCATCTGCTTCTTGTTTCGTCAGTTCTGATCTCAGTAAATCGACAAAACAAATCCCGATGCATCCATCTACGTTCAAAATCAGATTATCTCGTTTTGATGTGGTGATTTTTTCGACTTCTCGCGCGTAGTCAAGCAGAGGATTACTTTTGAAATGTTTCTTGGCATAGGAGCTGATGATTGTGACTCGCATATCAGGGTTGTGGATGGATTTTATGAGATGACCGATTCCCTGAATATTGGCGCCCTTTGCTTTCATGTCGTCAACGAACTGCTGGGGTGTTTTCCCTGCGTCATATGCTTCGGAGAACATCTGTGCTGCACCATCGATTGCACCACCGAATCGTGGACCAATCGTCAGCATTCCAGAGACAAGGGAAGAAATCAGGTCTTTGCCTGCACGGGTCGCAACGATTGTGTTATGCGCACCGGACACCGCAGGTCCATGATCGGCAGTCACCATGATTGCCATTTCAATGAACTTCGTCGCATAATCAGGGAGCAGCCGTTTGAACCATAGGATGCTAAGTACACCAGCGATGCCAATGTCTTTTTTAAACACCTCAGAGATCGGCATGTTCCCGTAGAGGAGTTCTTCGCCGCGGTCATCGGAAATCGTTGAGATGAAGTTTGCTGGTTTCCGGACCACTTTTGCCTTCACTGCCGCATTATAATCCATCGGGATCTTCACTGCAGCTGGCTCTGGCCGGGGGATGATGATCTTCTTTTTCACCAGATCGTTGTACACTTTTGCGATTTTCTCCCCATAGTCATCAAACGAGTTGGGTACGACAGCACCAGCTGTTTTCAACGCCGCGTTTTTTGCATCTGCAGTCTCCGATTCAGATCCTGCCTTTGCCCCGGCATGGCCGAATTGTACCTCGGTTTTAAACGCTTTTGAGCAGGTGCCTGTCACCCACATAACAAGAGGTTTGGTTATCATCTTTTTCTTCAGTGCATCCACAATGGTGTACTCATCGGATCCACCGACTTCACCTAGACACACCAGCATCTTAATATCAGGGTTTTTTTCATAGCGAAGCAGGTGGTCAAGTAAGGTGGTCCCAGGGTACCGGTCACCACCAATGGCGATTCCCTCGTACAGACCATCGGTGTTCTGAGACACGATGTTATATGCTTCGTTGCTTAATCCACCGGATTTCGAGACAAATCCAACCGAACCAGGTCGATGG
>Ga0315295_10002886_pt1 | contig 14557 bp, 15 predicted proteins | sample YL17G14_0_MG_FD_204453 | JGI IMG/M metagenome (GOLD analysis project Ga0315295, IMG submission 204453) | Sediment microbial communities from Yellowstone Lake, YNP, Wyoming, USA - YL17G14_0 | ecosystem: Environmental > Aquatic > Freshwater > Lake > Sediment | place: USA: Wyoming | collected...
TATCTCCACAGCATCCCTCCTGACAAGTTCCAGGGCCTTTTCATGAGGGTGCGAAATGCGGTAGTGGCCATAATAGGTCAGCCAGCCAATGAGGCCGTCGAGTGAGCTTATTGCCGCCAGGATGTCATTTTCCGGGACTTTTGCACCGGCCTCTGCAAAGCCCTTCGCAAGGAACTCTGCAGCTTTCCTGCCGGCAAGCCTTTTCATCTCTATCTCGGTCTTTGCCCTCCCGAAAAGCGGGGCTTTGGCAGACTGGCCGACAAACTCCTCAAGCAGCCCGACCTGGGAGCCGGCCATTACCATCTGCACCGTGCTCAGGTTGTCATAGACATAAGCAAGGAACCTGTCGGCATCATACCTCTTGAGCAGCTGGGCCTCATCTATGAAAATGACTGCGCGGCTTTTTCTTCTGGCAAGCTCCTTCTGCGCCTCTTCTGCGGCTGCACTGGGCAGCGGCGCCCTTATCCCGGCACTTACTCCACCCAGCGAAACGGATTCTATGCGCGCGAGCAAACGCTCCTCCACCTTTATTTGCCTGAGAATGGACACGAACGCCTCATGGAAGACGCTTTCCGCCTGCACCCCCGCGAAAATCTTCCTCGCGTCAATCCACGCCTTCGGAGCCGGGAGCGAATTGAATGCCACCTTCATAAGAGAGGTCTTCCCTACCCGCCGCGGCCCCTTCACCACGATGAGGCGCTCGCCGGAACCTATGGCGGAAGCCAGGCTGGCCATCTCTTCGGAATAATTGTAGAAGTCCCCTTTCCTCTCCTTTGCCTGGACATCAAAAAGCATAATTTTCTTACGGCTGAACGGTTTTTATAGCTTCCGGTTTTTGGAGAAAATACCGGAAGCAACTTCCGCAAAAAATAGAATAAACCGGAAGCTGCTTCCGGTTCGGCAGAATGGCTATTTTTGGGGTTCCCGGAAATTTCTGGGTTTTCCTTTTCGTGGCCTACGCGAAAAAAAGAAAAGGAAGGTTGGTTTTTTAACCGGTGTTTAAGCAAAAAAGGAAGAGGGGTGTTAAGAGCCCCTCTTCATCTTCTGCCCTTCCGCAGGCTGCGGAGTCAGCTTCTTCGCGAAGTCCGGCTTCTGGAATTCCCCTTCCCTTGCCTTCCGGAGCCTGACCGCATCGACCAGTTTCCATGCTATTGACTTGAACGCATCTGCTCTATCCCGATCGCCAGATATGCTTCCTGCGTCCCTGAGTGCTTCGCAGAGCAAATGCTCGCAATCCATCCCCGCCTCTGTCCGTCTTGATGCTATGTGGGTGAGCATTTCCACACGCTGCTTGTAATCGCATATTCTGCGGGCGGCGTCTGCTGCCTCTTTTAGCAATGGCCCGGCGTCCATTCCAGCCTCTGCCTGAGATAATGCTATGGAAATGAGCCGCGATGCCCTCTCTTTAGCATCTCGTATTGCTCGAGCGGCGTCCGCGGCTTCCACGAGCAACGGCTTGGCATCCATTCCTGCCTTTTCCTGCGCGTATTCTACGTGTCTGAGCATCGACTCCCTATCTTCGGCATGGTATATTTTGCGTGCGGCGTCCGCGGCTTCCACCAGCAACGGCTTGGCATCCATCCCTGCCCTTGCGTGTTCGGATGCCAAATCAATGAACAACCATGCCCTTATCCAGTCGTTTCCTACTTCGCGTGCGGCATCCGTGGCTTCCCTGAACATTCCTGCCTTAATCTGTTTTGATAGTATGCCGGAAAGCGTATGCCTTGCACCGTCCCACGAATCTAATTTGCAGGCAGTCTCTATTGCTTCCCTGAACATTCCTGCATCCGCCTGTTTTAATGCCAACTCATGGATCACATGATCCCTATCATTATCGTCTCGTATTCTGCTGGCGGCGTCTGCTGCGCGCCAGAAGAACGGCCTGACATCCATCCCTGCCTTTGCCAGCACTGATGCTGAATGAAGGAGCGCATGTGCCCTGGATGTAGCGTCTTCTATTCTGCAGGCAGTTTCCAATGCTTCCTTGAACATTCCTGCCTTTGCCAGCTCTGATGCTATGGAAGAGAGTGCTTCTGCTCTACAATGGGCATTTTCTATTTTGCAGGCGGTCTCCAATGCTTCCTTGAACATGCCTCTCCCTGCCTGCACGCGTGCGATGTGTTCGAGTAGCGAAGATTCCCATCCGTCCCCCATTATCATTCTTGCCTTTTCCCGTACTTTTTCGGATATCGGCACAGAACCGGAATCCATTCCTACCACGGCCATTTCCTCTATTGTCCCGTGGAGTGCTGTGTCCCTGCACCCAGAGCACTTTATTCCTTGTGCAATTTCCAGCGCTTTCTCGAACAATAATACGGCATCCGCCTCTGCCCTTGCTGGCACCAATGCGATTATGCGTTCGAACACGTGACATTCCCATGAATCACATGTCATTTCCGGCATCAGTCCTTCTCTTGAAGTTTCCAGTGCCTCCCTGAGCAGAAGTGTGGGGTCTGTCCCTTCGCTTATGCGCGCTTTTGCCGCCTCTAGCAACGCGTCTACCTTCGCTCTAGCCATTTCTATTTCCTTTTCTGTTTTCATATATTATCACCTGCTATAACTACTCAATGCGTATTAATTAGATTTTCTCCTAATTTTTGCCTCAAAAACAAATACTATTATAAAATATGTATAATATGATTAATTCATGGAATTGGACGCCCTGGACAGGAAAATCCTCTACGAGCTGGACATGGACGCGAGGCAGTCGGCGAAAAGCATCGCGAAGAAGATAAGGAGCAACAAGGACACGGTAAATTACAGGATTAACCGCCTCATTAATGAAAAGATTATCTCCGGCTTCCTTACGAGGATAGACAATGCGCCCCTCGGATTCAACAATACGAAGGTATATGTGCGCTTCCAGGATACGGATGAGAAAAAAGAAGAGGAATTCTTCTCCTACCTGGATTCGCTGCCTGAAGTGGGCTGGGCAGTGCAGGCAAGCGGAAGGTGGGACGCGCTCTTCTGCGTGTGGAACACCTCCAATTTCTCATTCTACAGGACTTTGGGCAAGATACTGAACCGCTTCAGCAGGAACATATTCGAGAGGGAAGTCATACAGAACATCAACTGGTTTTACTATAATAGGAAATGGCTCCTGCCCGAGGACTATGAAGTGCATGCGGTAAAATACGGGGAGGAGCCGGGGAGGGAGCGACTGGATGGAACGGACGTGGCGATACTGGAGAAACTGGTGAAGGATGCGCGCATTCCTTTTTCAGAGATAGGGAAGAAGGTGCGGACCTCTCCGCAAAATGTGCTGAATCGCGTGAGGGGGATGGAAAAGAAGGGCATAATCACGAAATACGGGATGGATTTGAACTATGAAAAGCTGGGAATTGTGTTCTGCAAGGCGTTCGTGGGGCTGCACAATATAGACGAGAAATCATTGGGAGCGATATACTCATTCTGCGGGAGGGAGCCGCGCATGTTTGCGCTGACCACCGCGCTGGGTGCGTGGGACCTGGAGCTGGAGATGGAAGTGAATAGAGTGGAGGAGATGATGGACATAATGAATCGGCTGAAGAGGGAATTCCCCAACTGCATAAAGGGATATGATTCCATCGTGATTACGAAACAGAGGAAGCTGAGTTACATTCCTCCACTGGGAATATAGGGTTTTATTAGTTGTCTTCCTATTCCTCCCCATGAAAATAACTTCTGTTTTTGCAAGGGAGGTTCTGGACTCCCGCGGGAATCCAACTGTGCAGGTGGATGTGCAGGCTGGGAGAGGATTTGGGAGGGGAACTGCTCCCTCCGGAGCCTCTACTGGAATACACGAGGCATTGGAACTGAGGGACGGCGGGAAAAGGTACGGCGGTAAGGGCGTGCTCAAGGCAGTGGAGCACGTGAATAAAGTGATTGGGCCGGCGCTCGTTGGGATGAACACTAATCAGAAGAAAGTGGATGTGAAGATGATTGAGCTGGACGGGACGCCGAACAAGGGGAAATTGGGCGCGAATGCGACTGTTGCCACTTCTATGGCGGTGATGAGGGCCGCTGCGAACGGAAAGAAGAAGGAAGTGTATGAGTATTTGGGCGGGAAAACGCTTCCGGTGCCCATGCTGAATGTAATTAACGGGGGAAAGCATGCGGGAGGTTCGCTTGCGGTGCAGGAGTTTATGATTATTCCGGCATTTGCGCCTTCCTTTAAGGAAGGGTTGCGGTATGCGGCGGAAACATACCACGCGCTGAAGGGGATTCTGGAAAGGAAGTATGGAAAAGGCGCGATAAATGTCGGGGATGAGGGGGGGTTTGCGCCCCCGATGAAGGAGACGCGGGAGGCACTGGAGGCGCTGGTGCATGCGATTAATGAGGCGGGATATGCGAAGGAGATGCGGATTGGGATGGATTGCGCGGCCTCTTCATTCTATGCGGATGGAAAGTATGCGATTGACGGGAAGAGTTTGAGCGGCGGGGAATTGATTGATTATTTGGGCGGCGTGCTTTCCTCTTATCCTGTGGTGAGCGTGGAAGACCCGCTGCAGGAAGATGATTTTGACGGGTTTGCGGAATTCACGAAAAAGCACGGGGGCAAGATGCAAATAGTCGGGGATGACCTGCTATGCACGAACGCCGCCAGGATAAAGACGGCCATAAGGAAAAAATCCTGCAACGCATTGCTTCTCAAAATAAACCAAATCGGAACGGTGAGCGAGGCGATTTCCGCGGCGAAGATGGCGCAGAAAGCGGGCTGGAAAGTGGTGGTGAGCCACCGCTCAGGAGAAACCGAGGACAATTTCATCGCGGATTTTGCGGTGGGGATTGATGCGGGCCAGATAAAGACGGGCGCCCCTGCGCGGGGGGAAAGGACTTCCAAATATAACCAATTATTGAGGATAGAAGAGAAAGTAGGGAACACATACGCAAAGGTATTCCAATGAGCTGGGCAACGGGACTGGGCTCCTGGTTCGGGGAGCTTCTCCTTTTCTTCGGCGTGTTCGCGCTGATTGCCTCAGGCGAATGGCTGCTCGCCGGAATGGGCGTGATGATGATATTCCTGTTCGAGGGATTGGCGGTGCAGGAGAAGCCGGGGAAGGAGGAGATGATGGCGCTTGCGGAGTTCCCGGCGACCGCAATCAAGAACCTTGCGTTCCCATTCCTGTGGATGGTGCTCTATTTCATGGGGACGGGCGAGTTCATACTCGCGTTCGCGGTAACCACGGGCATAAAGGCGATTGCGCTGAACGCGAAGATCCTTGCGAAGAGCTTCCTGTACGCCGGATGAGGGCTATCTCATCGCATACCTGTTTTCTTCCCACGCGGACCTGACCGCCTCAGAGCTTATTTCGAGCCCCGTGACGCGGTAGAACTCTGCCGCCATGGTGTAGGCATCCGTGTTCTGCAGAATGTCACTGCCCTGCGCTATGGTCCAGAGGTTGTAAAGGTAGGCGTATTTCATGCCCTTCTCCTGGTCCGAAATGCCTGAGAGGGTGCCGAGTTCCGTCATGAAAAGCCTGAGCGCCCTTGCGCTCTCGGAAACGTCGGACTGCCCAAGCGGGAGCGTCCAGTCCTGGTCAACCGGCCGCTGCACGCGCCCATCACTAAGAAGTTCCGTGAACTCGTTCTCGGTGAGCGGGCGGGAAAGCCTCCCTGCGGTTTGCATCTCCCTAAGAAGCTCTTGGGGGATGCCGGCATATTCCTCTATCGCCTCCGAAATGAGGTCTGACAGCCTGCTTCCTGTTTCCTGCCTTGAGAATTGCGGGAGCCCATAGAGGCAGGCATCGTAATAGGTTCCGCTTGAGAGGAGGGAAAGGAAGCCCTGGAGGAAGCCGCGAAACTCTGCCTCCTCGCCGAGCGCCGCCTGGAAATCAAACCCTTCGCCGAACAATCCTGCCATCCTCTGCATTAGTTCCTGCCGGTAGCCCTCCTTAAGCTGGTCATCCTGCTGGGAATCTACGTATGCGAAGACGCCGTTCCTGTAAAGCTCGTAAAGAGCCTTGGAGGGGTTGAAGCCGAACTGGCTTAGTGCACTGTCAAGATTGGTTGCGAACTCCGCTATTTTCGCCTCGTTCTGCAGTACCAAAGCCTCCTGGCTGAACGTGGACGTGGTTCCGTGCTCCAGGGCCCTGAGGGCCGCTTCCCTGTCCCGGTCCGTGAGCTGCGAAAAGCCAGTGGTAGGGTTGCTCCATGCCATCACTATAAGCGGATTGGTGCGGACGTATTCGGCAAGGTCGGCGCCCTGAAGGCTCCCGACTCCGCGGGGAAGCGCGATGACTAGGACAGTTTCATCGTCCTTTTTTACGCTATTGATTGTGGTTCTCTCCCAGCCCTGCCTTTGCGCGGCGGATAGGTTCTCCGGCGCGCGTTCAATTGGGGCGCTGCGGGCCCCGAGCCCTGCCAAAACATCGCTCATGACAATCCCTCGGATAAATACCCGCAATATATATTAATAATTGTTCCAGGGTGCGGATGCGAATAGGTTTTAAAACTCTTCCCGGGATAAGAAATTCAACAATGCTTATTTAGGTGCATTTATGGCTATACAGGTTTGCGTAAGGTGCGGGGAGAAGACTGCGAAGATGGAGGCCTGCGGCTACTGCAACAGGAACCTCTGCAGGAACTGCATAAAGAGCTGCAGGAAACCCTCGAGGACCGAGAGGCTCTGCATATGCAAGGACTGCTGGAGCAAGATGGAGACCCGCAAGAAGTACAAGGCTGTCGAGAAAAAGGTGGAGGAGGAGTTCGAGCCTAGGGACTTCGGAAGGCCCCGCGGCAGGAGAAGGTTCTAGCCTTTACATTTTCTTTGCTTTTATCCTTATTATTCTTCCGTCTATCTCCCAGCTCTGCTCCTTTTCAGGGAGCGGGCCGAAGGACAGCTCCTTAGCATGTGTAAGGTCCGCTATCTTCCCCTCGTGCTTCTGAAGTATGGCCTCCAGGCCCTTCTCCACGTCTATCTTGACGGAAATGTGGTCCTTCTCGACGAGGTTCATCTCCTTCCTTAGGAGCTGTATCCTGCGCACGACCTCGTTGCGCATCGCCTCCTCGTAGAGCTCCTCGTGCATCTCGGAATCTATGAATATTTTTCCTAGAGGGATTTCCGCGGAGGGGAACTGCTTGTCCTCCTCGCCCGCGGAGATTGTTTTCACGTTAAGGAGCTTGCAAAGAACCGGGGAGAGCGTATCGACGGCTTCGGCGAGCTCGTGGGAGGTCGTCTTCACATACGCCTCGGCAAGCGGCCAGCGCAGCTTCACCCCGCTCTTCTGCCGCAGTTCGAGGAATGCGGGGAGCATCCCGCGCGCCATCTCGAACTTCTTCTCAAGCATGAGGTCTATCTGGGTCGCATCCGCATCCGGTATCGCGAACAGGGAGATGCTTGCCTCCCCCTCGGCCTTCTGGAAGAACTTCTGGTAGATGTATTCGGGGACGAACGGGCAGATGGGCGAGAGCATCTTGAGGAGGGAGAATATAGATTCATAAAGCGCGTAAAGCGCCCCGTCCCCCTCGCCCCTCGCTATCCTGTCCTTGGCGACCTTCATGTAGAATTTGCTCAAATCATCCACAAGGAATGTCTTAAGCGCCTTGGCCGCGCGGCTCATCTCATAATCCTCGAACGCGGCGTTGTATTCCTTCAAAGTGGAGTGCAGCCTGGAAAGCAGCCATTTATCCTCTATTGCGAGCTCGGGCGCTTCGGTTTTCTTCTGCGAGTGGAAGCGCGTGAGATAAACGTAAAGGTTCATGAGGATGTCCAGCGTCCCGTGCGCCTCGCCTATCTCGGTCCAGCTGAACTTCTGCTCCTCCCACAAAGTGTTGGAGAGGCCCCAGAGGCGGAACGCGTCCGCGCCCCCTTTTTCCAAAATGTCCTCGAGCGGGACGAAGTTTCCCACGGATTTGCTCATCTTCTCCCCGTGCTCGTCCACAAAGAAGCCGTGCATTATCACCCTCTTGTAGGGCGCGCGGTCTTCCTTCACTATCCCGGTACCGAGGAGGGAGTAGAACCATCCCCTTATCTGGTCCTGGCCCTCGAGGATTGCGTCGGCCTGCCCATATATCTTTCTCTCTTCGGGCGTCAGCGAGGCCCAGACTGCGTTGCCGGAATCGAACCATACGTCCAGCACATCCTTCACGCGGTGCATCTTCCCCCCGCACTTGCAATTGAAAGTATAGGAATCTATGTAGGGGCGGTGGAGCTCCTTTATTCCTTTGAGCTCTGAAGCGTCGCCCAATACTTTTAACTCCTCGCAGGATTCGCACTTCCAGATGGGCAGCGGGATTCCCCAATACCTCTGCCTGGAGATGCACCAGTCCGGGGCGTTCGTGACAAATTCCTTGAACCTTGTCTGCGCGAAGTCCGGATGCCAGCGGGACTTGTCTATCTCCTCCATCATCCTGTCCTTCATCTTCGAGACTTCGATGAACCACTGTTTTGTGGTAAGGAATATGAGCGGGGTCTTGCACCTCCAGCAGTGTGGGTAGCGGTGCTTAACGCGGGATTCGTGGAGAAGGGCGCCCCTTTCCTTTAGTATCTCTATTATCTCCGGGTTTACGGCGCGCACATTTTTGCCGGTTAGCTGGCCTGCCTCCTTGGAATAGTTTCCCATCCCGTCCACGGGCGAGAATGCCTCGATGCCGAAGCGCTTCCCTATTATGAAGTCCTCGGGGCCGTGGCCGGGCGCGCAGTGCACCAGCCCTGAGCCCTCTTCCAACGTTACAAACTCGTCGCTGAGCACGACCTTCCGGTCGTATTCCTTCGCGATAATCTCCTGGAACGGGTGCTCGTAATGCGTTCCGTTCAGTTTCTTTCCTATGAATTCTTCGAGAACGGTCCCGCTCAGGCCGAGAAGATTGAGGACATAATCCATCCTGTCCTTCGCGACAACCCAGATCTCGTCCCCGACCTTTACGCGGACATAGGGGAGGTTCGGGTGGACCATCACCGCCATGTTGGACACAAGCGTCCAGGGGGTGGTTGTCCATATTACTAGGAACTCATTGTCCTTTTCCTTCACGCGAAACTTTACGAAGATGCTGGGGTCGGTCTCGTCGCTGTACTCCAGCTCATAATTTGCCATCGTGGTCTCGCACCTGAAGCAGTAGGGGAGCACGTAAACCCCCTCCTTCAGGAGCCCCTTCTCCTGCGCCTTCGCGATCGTTCCCCAGGCGGATTCTATGTACGCGTCCTTGTAGGTGATGTAGGGATTGTCCCAGTCCATCCACACGCCGAGCGACTGGAACTGCCCGCCCATCACCCCGATGTATTTGGTGGCGAACTCCTTGCAGTGCTCTATGAATTTTTCTATCCCCTTCTCCTCTATCTGCTGCTTGTTCTTGATGCCCATCTCCTTCTCTACCTTAACCTCTATCGGAAGGCCGTGGGTGTCGTAGCCGGGCTGGACGCGCACATTTTTTCCCTTCCCCCGCTGGTACCTGCAGAGCGCGTCCTTTGCGCACTTGTTCCATCCGGTCCCGGGGTGGATCTGGCCCGTGGCGTAGGGGGGCCCGTCGCAGAAATAGTAGTGCTCGCCGGAGGCGCGCGCCGCCTTCACCTTGGGGTATACGCCCTCCTTCTCCCATAGCTTGAGAATCTCGGATTCAACTTTCTTGTGATCGTACATCCATTCACCTTCTGGCCGCACCCTATGGCTTCGCAGGCTTCTGTTCACCCTCCTGGCGGCCCGAAGGTGAATCAGCACCTTTCTTGCCTTTTTTGAAAAGAGAAGCCCGCAGGGGGCCCATGAACGAGAGCAGGAGCACCGCGGCGACCGGGAAGGCGAGCGTCGGAATTATCAACACCCCAAGCTCCGTCTTCACCGAGGCTACGAAGAGCGCCGCAATAAGGAATATGACGGCGTGGAGGGGCTTGAGCCCGGCCTCCCCGCCTTTGAGCGATATGAGGTATCCCAGGACCGCGGAGGAGAGCAGCGCAAGCAACGAGTAGAGCGGCTGCGCCCCGAGGTTGAACAGGTTGAGGAATATTGCCGCTGCTGAGAACAGCAACGAAAGGAAGAGCGAGAAGATTGCCTCTCTCTGCTTGTCATCCATATTGTCCACTCAGAATACCTTTTCCCCGACATATATCTTTATGCCGTCGGAGGTTATCTTGTACGGAACTTTGTCGCGCACGTGGTCGGTCCCCCTCATTTTGTAGACCTCCAAGGCCTTTATCCTTGTCTCGCCCTTGCCCAGGTTGTAGAGGTTTATTATTCCGTCCATCACGAAGTGCTCGATTTCGAAGCCCGTCGCCGCGAGGTCCTGGCCCGGCGCCTCCACCGCCATCAGCGCGGTGCAGTCCAGGTTCCTGAGCAGTGAGAAGAACTCGAAGATGGTCTGCCTGTAGTCGCTTATGTCCTTGAACGACATCCTTATCATCGTCGCGGAGTCTATCACCGCGCGCTTCACGTCGTTCTTGCTTATGGCCTCCTCAAGGACCTCGGCGATGGACTCCAGCTCGAGCTTGTCCGGCTTTACTACTTCGAGGTTTCCCTTCTTTACCAATTTGTCCACGTCCGTGAATCCTGAGAATGCATTGGACATGTTGTCGAGGAAGTCGTCCGGCGTCTCCTCGAGGGAGATGTAGATTCCATTCTCGCCCGCCTTCGCCCCCCTGTATAAGTATTCAAAGCAGAACGAGGACTTTCCCGCACCCGGGCCCCCGTACACCGCAACGTGCCTCCTGATTGGTATTCCGCCATTGAGTATTTCGTCCAAACCTGAGATTCCGGTCTTAACCCTGTCCATACTTATCACTTTAGTGGCATATTCGGCTGGAAATGTTTAAATTACTGCGTCTCCAATTCCATATGGGGTTTTCACATGGCTGATGACATTCTTCCCTGGACCGAGAAATACCGCCCGAAAAAATTGAAAGATGTTGCCGGGCAGGAGAACAACCTGAGGACGCTGGAGGCTTTCGTCCAGAAGAAGGACATGCCGAACCTGCTCTTTGCGGGGCCGCCCGGGGTGGGGAAGACCACCGCGACGCTCGCGCTTGCCCACGAACTGTACGGAAATGAGTTGGATGGAAAGATTTTGGAGCTGAACGCGAGCGACGAGCGCGGGATTGACATAGTGCGCGGGAAGATAAAGGATTTTGCCCGGAGCGTTTCGCTCAGGGACATCCCTTTCAAAATAGTCTTTTTGGATGAGGCGGACGCGCTCACGCCCGAGGCGCAGCACGCTTTGCGCAGGACCATGGAGATCTATTCCGGTCAGACGCGCTTTATTTTGAGCTGCAACTATTCTTCTAAAATAATAGAGCCGATACAAAGCCGTTGCGCAATCTTCCGCTTCGTTCCCCTGAAAGATGCGGACGTGCACAAGATGCTGGAGAAGGTCGCGAAGCACGAGGGGCTGGACGTGGAGAAGGAGGCTTTTGAAGCCATTTTCTACGTCTCGGAAGGGGACATGCGGAAGGCGATAAACACCCTGCAGGGGGCGTCCATCCATTCGAAAAAGATTACTTCGGAAATAGTGTACAGGATTGCGGGGAGGGCCCGCCCAAAGGAAATAAAGGAGATGATGGAGCACGCCCTGAAGGGCGAGTTCACGCGGGCGCGGGAGAAGTTGAACGTGCTGATGATAGAGCAGGGGCTCTCGGGCGAGGATGTGATGCTCCAATTGTATAGGGAGATTGTGAACCTAGAAATCCCGGAAAAGATGAAAGTGAAGCTCGTGGATAGGATAGGGGAATATAATTTCCGGCTGGTGGAAGGGGCGAACGAACGCATTCAGGTGGAGGCGCTCCTGGCGCAGATGGGGGTTGTCGGAAAAGAATAGCTACCTATTTATTGCTTCCTGCCGAGCCTTACCTATGTCCGTTTATGAATGCCCGAAGTGCGGGAAGAAGTTTGAAGTGGACGACGAGTGCTGCGACGAGGCGATGGAGCGCGAGGGAAACAAGCTCACGTGCATCGTCTGCAAGGATGAGATTGAGATTCCCGCCTGTTGCGGCCATGAGATGGTGAAGGTTCTTCCCGAGGAGCAGCAGCAGGAAGAGGACGAGCGGTAAAAAATGCTTGCTCCCACCGGACTGAATTTAAGCCCTCTAATTTAGGTGCGAAAAGCACCGTTTTCATTAAATATGCGGTGCCCAGCGAGGGCTTTACATGGACGTGCACCGGTTTGATTATGGAAGGGCGTATGAGAGGGTCCTGGAGCGCCTGGACGCGCGGGACAGGCCGCTAATTGAGAAGTTCGCAAGGCAGAAGCAGGCAGAGGACGTAAGCGGAAATCGGCTCCTAAAGCTCGTTTATACGCTCAAGGCATGGCGGGAGCGCTTCCTTCCGGACAAGCCTTGGACCGAGATCACAAAGGACGATATGATCGAGGCGGTTGTGAAGCTCAACGGCTCTAATTATGAGCAGAACACGCAGACAGATTTCAAGAAAATTCTAAAGCTGTTCTTCAAGTTCCTCAAGAACAGCAAGTACCCGCCTCCGGAAGTGGACTGGATAGTGTGCGAGAAGAAGCGCAACAAGCAGAAGCTCCGGCCCGAGGTCATAACCCCTGAGGAGTTCGAGGCGTTGCTGGGCGCTTCTGAGAGCCTGATGCAAAGGGCCTTTGTGGCCGGCTTGTTTGAGTCCGGGGCCAGAATAGGCGAGTACCTTCCCCTGAAGATAAAGGACATCAAGAAGGAGAAGGTGTATGACGAGGGCAAGGAGAAGGAAGGCCTTATGGTCGGGCTCGTTGGGAAGACCGGCGCACGCACAATCCCTTTGCTGGAATCGGTGGAGTACATCAATGCCTGGCTCCAAAGGCACCCTGAAAAAGACAACCCGGAGGCGTATGTCTGGTACAAGAGAGGGAAGTTCATAAGCTATGCAACAGCGCAGAAACTGCTGGAGCGGCTCTTTGTGAAGGCTGATATACAGAAGAAATGCAACCCGCACCACTTCCGGCACTCATCGGCTACCTACAAGGCAAAGAAGGGGTGGAGCCTTTCCCAGCTATGCGTTTATTACGGCTGGGAGCAGGGGAGCCGGGAGGCGCAGACCTACATCAACCTCTCGGGAAAGGACCTGTTCGGGCCCATGCTCAAGCTGAACGAGCACAACGGGAAGCACGAGAAGGAGATCTGCCACGAGTGCGGCGCGGAGGTTGATCAGGGCACGAAGGAGGAGCTGGATCTCCTGAAGAAGAAGCTGGCTTTGCACGAGAAGATACTGGAGAGGATGCTGAAGGCGGAGGGAACCGGCTAACCTTTCCGCGAGGGAATACCCCAGTTCTTTTTCTCTTCCAGTTGAACAGCCGTCTGTCATATTTGCTCATCAGTTCAGTTGCATTGCCAACAATCAATTTCTCCATCGGGCTTTTCCCAACCATCGCAAAATAGACCGGCCAGTGGCAGTACGCAACTTCATAGCTAAACCGGCTCCACTGTGTGTTGTTCTCCTTGAAGTATTCGCGGCGGTCATTCTTGTGGAGCATGATTCTGAGGCCCTCGTAGAACAATTCCTCAATCAGTTTAACATAGACTTCATAAGGATTTTCTATTCCGTATTTCTCCCTGATTAATTGAAGGTGATAAGGATCTTCCTCCAAGAGCCTTAGAACTCCCTTCATGAGCATGATCAAGAACTCTGGGCCGTAATATCTGTCAAGAAAGTGCGCTCTTTGGTGAAGTTCGATGGAGAGCCCCGCATCCTTTTTCTTTATGAGACTATCGTAGTATTCGCAGAATTTAATGAAGAAGAATATAGAACTGGGATAAAGTACATGCGCTCGCTTATCATTCAAATCCGCGCTCTTTTTAGAGAACAAAGCGACCCACTGTTTGTCATTAGTACGGCGCATATTTACGAGTTTGCGGCACTGACTGCGGATATTCCTTAGCGAACGTTTGTATTCCCACGTGGGTTTTTTCTGCAATAACCTTTTTTTTATCTCATCCTGTTCTGCCAGCTCTTCTTTCTTCTTCTGCTCATATTTTCCTTTTTTGCCATAAATTTCCAAGAAGAAATCCTTTTCATTTGTTCCACGTTGCTTTTGTATTTCCCAAAAAATGTGGGCTCCTTGCTTGGATATATTTGGGGGGAAAGCTGTCAATTTTACGTCATTTGAAATTATAGTCGCTTTTCCCATATTGATACAATTAAAAGAAAGTCTTTAAGAAGCAACCGCATGGACGCAAAAACGCAGGATAAATGGGTGAAGAAGCTGAGCGGCGTTAAGTTGCCAATTCATGTTAACGGCCTTGCCAGAGAACTCAACGTCAGTCCGTACATGATTAGCAAGGTTTTGCACGTTCTCGAAGCTGTAGGAAAGGTGAGGATGCAGAAAGCCGGGCAAACATGGCTTGTTGTTGAGGTGATGAAGTGAGCATGAGGGATAGGGTCCGTGAAGTCCTGCTCGATGAAGCGAGGCTGATTCCCAAGGACCAGCGTGAGGGCGTGTTGCAGTTCTTCTTACAGAAGGGCGTCGTCCAGAAAGAGGAGGTGGGGCTTTGAAAAAAGGGAACACGGGCCTGCCAGGGCCCGGTCCAAGACCAAGTTGCGCCTGCGCGCACGAAGGGAATTACGATTCTCGGCTTTTTAATGAAAATGGCTCGATCAGGGCACATGGCCGGGCCCCAACTCTGCAAGTGTACAAGAAGCCATTCATCTTCTTCGACAAAGAC
>Ga0315295_10002887_pt1 | contig 14552 bp, 19 predicted proteins | sample YL17G14_0_MG_FD_204453 | JGI IMG/M metagenome (GOLD analysis project Ga0315295, IMG submission 204453) | Sediment microbial communities from Yellowstone Lake, YNP, Wyoming, USA - YL17G14_0 | ecosystem: Environmental > Aquatic > Freshwater > Lake > Sediment | place: USA: Wyoming | collected...
TCAATGGACTGGCGTAGAGAATGAAATTGCGAAGCGCCTCATCATGCGCCGGAGTACTGCACCAGTCATATCCTCCGCATCGCCAGCAGCGGTTGTGGTCCGTCTGCTCTGCCATGTCGCACCATAGAAGTGGCATGATTCACCCTTTGCTCCGAAACATGAGAAACGGCCGCCAGCCGGCTCGCCTGAGCATGTCGGCCCATTCAGGATCGCAATCGAGACGCGGGCGCAGGCCGGCGAGTTCGAGGAGCAGGGCGAGGAGCCATGTGTAGGTGGTTGCGTTATTCACCACTTCCCTCCCCCAGCAGCAGCCCCTCGACCGCATGAATCCTCATGTCCGCGCCTTCCGCTTCGGCTCACCATCGCGTTCCATGAGCAACCGGATGGCTTCGCAGACGATCCGCGCCACGGGCCGGTCCTCGCGCGTGGCCTTGCCGTTTACGTATGCCGCCAGCGCCGCCGGCAACCTGACGTTCACTCTTTGTGATGTTGACATGACATACTTATCGCACAAAGCGCAATTTCATGTCAAGAACTATTTTCAAAATAATTCAGTCTTGACTTAAGTCAAAAGGGCAGTTGAGAAACCTTGCCCCTAAGAGAGGGAGAGTTCTCTTTGACTTACCCGAATGCTTGGATCTGCAATCAGGCATGCAGGCGCAGAATCATCCCAAAAGCAACTGAGCGGCAATCCAAAAGACATCCGCGACCGGCAGGGGCAGTTTCCTCTTGACCGGCGAACCTATGCGCAAACGGAGCGCATGGCCATTCGCAAGCTAACGAATTTGCTTTTTTTCCGAATCTGTTGTATGGTTGGCTCATCGTTGTTGAAATTACGGGCCGTTTCTTTCTGGCGGAAGAGCCAATCACGTCCGCCGGGAGGATCGGCCCGAACATCCTCCACAAACTGCTATCCTATTCAGAACGGGCACGAAGTCAAGGGAAATCAGGGCACCGGCTTCTTGTCAAAGCTCAGCGCGATCTTGGCAATCGAGTCATCCGGTACGTCGATCAGCATTGCCACCTGCGCGCCGGTCACTCTGTTATTGGTCGGCCCGGCTGGTTTAGGTGGCACCGTCAGACTCACCTCGTTGCTCGCATCGGAATAGCTCTTTAGGCTGACCGGCACGCCGACGTTATACGCGCGACAGTGACCGAACCAGCTTCCCGCCGGAATCGCCAGCACGGCGCAACTTTTGGACAGCGATGGACCGCAATCAAAAATGAAAGTCGGAGTACCGCCGGCAGTCGCAGCGAATCTCATCTCGAAGCCCGAAGGCATGGGCGTCCCGTAGTCCCACGCGAAGGTAACATTGGCTTGCGCCCAAACCGGCGCCGAGCATACAAGCAGAATTAGGCAAAGCATCAAAGCACGTTTCACGTTAAACCTCCCTTGCGGACGTCCATCACGGACAACCCGCGGTGTTGGAGCCCCCGGAGTATCGTCCAGGGGCTCGTTTTTCCAGGATGTAGAACCTCGCAAAGGTGGAGCAGGGCCGGACCCGCCCCGAAGTTCGGATTGAAGCGGTCGATGTCGAGCTCCAGTACCGCCGTCTTGTGCTCGACGATCTGCAGGCTGCAGCAGGCCACGCGCTCGCGCCATCCCCGGATGGCCGTCACGCCGTGCGGAACGACACCCCCGCCCGGGACGCTATCCTTAAGATCCTGGAGCCGGTGAGCTTCCACGAAATCCCACGTCTCAAACTTTCCCGGGACCAGCTCCTCCAGGGCCTGCAGGAATATTCGCGAGCGGTCGAGCAGGACGCGGTCGCTCAGCGTGCCGAGCACTATCGGCTGCGGCAGGGCGTAATGGACAAGGATCGCCTGGACGTTCACAAGGCACTGGCGGATGGCAAGGACGTCTTTCACTTCCAGATCTCCGATTCGGACACGCGGAGATATTCGCAGATGTCCCGGCGCACCTCCGGGCCTGCGCCCCGGGAGTAGTAGGCGCCAAGACAATCATGCGACCGGCCTGCGAGGCCGACCGCACGCACAGTGCCGATCGCCCAGCGGGTGCATACTCGCTTGAAGCGCTCCCGGTCCAATAGCCGTATTTGACTGGGTAGTGGATCCAGGCCGGGAAGACCATGCTTGCGCTTGTACTTCGCAAGAGTCGCGCACCGCCGGCAATATCGGTAGCCATTCTGCCGGTACCGGATCCATTTGTCAGAATGCCCGCGCCTGCACATGTCATTTCGCAATCAAATAGCCCAACCCGGCCGGCGCCACGATCTTCAGCACCTCGAGCACCCCAGCCCAGAATCCGGTATTGCGCTTGTCCTCATTGCTGAGGATCTGGGTTGCCAGTCGCTCCTTGGCGGCGATCCACTCGCGGATCAGATCCGGCTGCTTGTCGACGGGCGCCTTAGAAATCACCTCTTGCATGCTTTTGTCCGACACCACATCGACGAGGCGGTCGTTGATGACGATCTCCCCGGAAGGCTTCTTGACCTCGATCCGGTGATTACAGGCCGTTACCATGAGCGACAGGACAAGACAGGCTGTTACGATGGCTCTCATGGGTCACCTCGCCTCCGGCCCGTATTTGTTGAACGCAATGAACTTGCCGATGATTTTGACTATCGGCAGCAGGAAATTGTCATCCTTGAGCGTCGGTGTCATCTTGACGATGAGCGACGCGGCCAGCACCAAATAGGCGATCAAGTCCAAAACCCACTTGTAATCGCCCAACCACTGCTTCAGAAGATCCTCTATCATGATATTCCCCCTAAAACTCTTCCAGGATGCCCCAGGACGAGACATCTCGCCGGGGCCCTTATCTCCCTATCCCCCTACTCCGTCCATGAACAGATCCCAGGGGAACTTAGCCCCCGGGCATGTCTTGTAGGCCGCAAACTGCCGATGCGGGCAGACGCGCGAAGCCGGAATGTCGAAGAGACCGGCCAGGTTGTTGACCAGGCGCACCAAGGTTTGAAGTCTGCCGTCGACGAGCATGGCGCGGACCTGGTCCTCCTCGTCGAAGTTGCCGACGACACAGATGCCGACGCTCTTGTCGTTCATCCCGATGCAGTGGGCGCCGATCTGCGTGAACCAGCGGCCGAGCAGGATTTCAGGAGTGCCATTGATGAGCTCCACGCCGGCGTGATAACCCTCTGCAGACCAGCCGTATTCCTGCATGTGGTAGCGGCGGATGGCCTGCCAGGACACGGTGTCGCCATCGGCGGTTAAGCTGTGGTGGATGATTATGTGGGTTGGATTCATCTTCCGTTTCTAACCGCATCTTCAAGTCCGCTCATCCGCTTCGAAAACTCTTCCCGGACTTCGGTGATGCGTGCAGTCAACACGCTACTGACGCCTGCGATTTGAATCACGATCGCATCGCGCCATTCTCTATCCGTGTGCAGATCGCGCGAGACGATATGTCCCTGACAGACAGGTTGGCAGACCTCGAGGCGCTTCTCCACGGCGACCAGTCTTTCCTTAGCGCTTCCCCAGGCCGAAGCGCGGCCCGCCACAATTCCCCCGATCGTCAGAAGCAAGCCGCCAGCAGCGAGATAGATTCCAGCTTCCATGTCAGGGCTCCTATATGATTGTGATCCCAAACCTATCTGATAGCATAGCCTCAATCGTACGGCGCTCCGCGTCCATTACTTCATGATACTGTCTGTTGAGCAGACCGACGTGAACGATTGACCCGATCAGCGGGTTACTGCCGTCATCCTCCCCACCGATTGACAGGATCGGACCGCTGAGCGAGGAGGAATAGGTGTTTGCCGTCGTTGGCCCGACAACTCCATTGATGTAAACCTTTGTCGTCGGAGATGCCGTCGCGCTATAGATTCCAGATACGATATACCATGTGTTGGCTACGATCGTACCCGCTGCATAGCCAGTCTTGTCATCTATTGTGAAGCGCAGCGACGTACCAACTGCATAAAGGCCGTATTTAAACGCACCGCCGGCACACACAGAAACGATTGTTTGCGTTCCGGTTGCTGTGCATTTGAAGACGGCAAAAAACCCGGCCCATGCCGGCTGTATGCTCGGTGCGCTGCTTTGAGTCATATAATCGCCACCGTCGAACTCTACGCACGGGCCACCGTCCGGCCCGGATGCGGTGCGATACTTCGGCATGTTCGCAGACGTCGATTGCGACAGATCGTGGTCGTATTCACTCTCATCGGGCCAGGATGAGAGCGCTGAGTTATCGGCAACTACCGGCAGGCGTTTTGCATCGATACTCAGCTCCGCTGAAGAGAAATCCTGCATGGACACCGGAGGCAGCGCGACGCACTTCGCTGCGATCCGCATCTCAAGCGGATTGAGGAGAAGCGTCAAGGCGATCACGCGCATTTTCTTTGCCGCGAAACCCACCGTCCCAATTCCCTGATTCGCCGTCAGACTTACCCAGTCGTTCAGCTCAAGATCGTAGTGCTCGAACGGCAGATCGAACTTCACGAAATAGACACCTTCGCTCATCAGATATCTGTGGGTGCGCCTGACAGTCTCAGCCGTAGATACATAATTTACGCACCACAGGTTGATGTTGTCGTTGTTCGGGGTGACTATTTCACTTTCAGCCGCCTCGTCTGCTGGGCGCGGCTGGAATTCGAAGTATCTCTTCTCTGGTATCCAGTTGAACAAATAATTCGCCTGTAGCCTGCCGATCGGATCACTCAAGCCCTCGATATGGAGCGATTGCGCCACAACATCGTCACTGTTCGATAGGTCGGCCTGCGAAACGGCGTCTATTTCATCGATGATATCATACTGGTAGATCACCAGCTGGCCACCTTTGGCTCTGAACGGACTCCAATTGAACGACTCGGCATACTTGTCCAGGATATCCAATCCAGTCATTTCGTTGTCATCTACGTAAAACACACCGTCCATCTCGCGGTTATAGCACTTGTTATGTGCATCGATCGTCATCGCAATCGATGCTGGGAAGCTAACCGCGTTCTCGAACCCGAAGAAAATTAGCAAAAGTCGGACCTGAACCACTGGGTTGAGCTGTATCGTAGAGTTGTCATACCCTTGAATGTCGGCCGTGACCTCGGTCTCTGTTGGTCGTTGCGAGTCGCGCTGGTCGGTCGTAAAATGCACCGTGTCATATGTGATGCCGCCGATTACATCCGTCGTCACTGTATAATCAACGTTAAGGGTCTTGAGCACTCCGTAAACGTATACTCGCGCTATGGTGTAAATACGGTTGTAGGCAATCACATAGGTAAACGGGTTCGACGTCGTTACCAGTTTGAGTGGCACCAAACCCTTACTGCTGTACCCGTCCGCGCTCAATTCCCCAAAGGCGTACGGGACAAACTTACGCTCACTGTCGGACGGTATATTGGGAAAGTTGGTCTTATCAAATATAATCCCAGACAGCTTACCGCCAAGCCTGGACATGCTATCATCACGTAGATCAAGCCGCAGCGCGTAGCCGCGGATCGACCACGACTTTATCGATGCAGTCCAGAGCGTATAGAGCGTCGAATCGGTGTCGGCGTCGACGATGGATATTGTGACGACGCGGTTGCGGAAGGCATACGCATATTTCAGCGCACCGAAATAGTTGTCCGTGTTATCGAGTTCGATGCTGCCGCCGCTGATGCGGTACTGGCCGGCAGGATAGGGGATTTCGCGCGTAATCGGCGAGATCGAAATCAGGCGGTCATTGTAATGCTGGCTTGGAAGCGAGACGCCCTGGAAACTGTAGTATTCCGTGCCCGAGTCCCAGGCGACGGAAACGAGCGTGATGTAGTGAGCCATATCATGCCGAGAGTCTTACCATGGGCACGCCGTATTCAGCGGCGCGGCAGGTGTTGAGATTCTGGATGCCATACAGCAATTTGACGCATTGATAGCCGACAAAACCGGGCCATGTCGGATGCGAAAGATAGATGCGATAGGAAGCCCACCCCGCATCCATCACGAGAGCGGCCGATTCCACGGCGCTGGTCTCCGCGGCGCCGTTGATGCTTTGGTGGATTTGAACCTTGCCGTCGCTTTTGAGCGTGGCTCGCAGTTCCACCGTATTGTTGATCGCGGGCGCGGCGCCCAGGACTGAAAACACGCTATCGGTCCCGTTGTAGTGGCCCGCCTTGTAGAATGAGGCGTCGTTCGAGATATAGAATGATTGCCCGTTAAGCCATGAGGCCGGCGATATCGCAACCAGGCCCGCGATGGTCTGGCGCGTTCCGAGATCGACGAAACGCGCATAGAGCGTGAGCTGCTGCGGATGTTGCGTGATCGGGAAATAAAGAGCATCGGTGGAGCGTGTAGCGGCGGCGGTCGTTGTTTTGATATAGGAGCTGGCGAACGGCTTGTCGACTTCGAGCTGCATGCCCCAGAAGTAACATCCCGAGGCATTATCGCCGTCATAGGTCAGATCGTTGTCGGCCGTTGCCATGCCGATCTCGACAAGCGGCGTCGTGCCTCCGGCATCGGAATCAAACACTACCTCGCAACGATACCATGAGTTGCCCATGGCCACGATCCGCGCCGTTGCATGGCCCTGAGTGCCGATTACGCCCGTTGACAGATTGAAGAACGTAGTCAGGACGTTCGCGTCCTTCTCAGTCGTGCGAATCCAGATAATCGAGCGCTCCTTGGCCTTCGCATAGATGCTGAATGCCTGGTTTGTATCGTTTGTCAAAGCCGGGAGCGTCTGCGCGAAGAAATGAGTGTTATCGGCCGTGGCATCTTCTTTCAAGAAATCGGCTGTCGTCGTGCCGTCCGGCGCCTGCGTCGCATCGATGGATGTCGTCGCGCATGAGGCCCTGGTCTTCACCCAATTCACATGATCGAGTTGCTCGCTGTAGGTGAATGAATTCGTACGCGCGCCTTCGAGCAGAAACGTCTGGGTATAGAGCGTTGGATGATGCGCGCTGCGCAGAATATCAACGGCCGCAGAACTTAGAGTGATCACGGATGCGGTTTCGACCATCTGGAAAGCCGTCGAATCCCGATCCATCACGCCGTCATAAGTTGCCGGCAGTTCCCCGTGACGGAAGATCAGCGGCTGGCCGTCGTCGACGCTCTCGCCGCGGGACTCCTCGACGAATTCAAGCGTCAGATCCTCGTAGCTGTAATGAAGCGGATGCGACGAAACCGGATTGATCGTGAAGCGGCCGAAATACCCGTCGTTGACGGCCGCATCAGGAATAAAAAAGGCGGGCGTCGCGCTGCGTTTTACGCTGTCGATGAGCGTTCGCAGCAGGGCGGCGTTGGCGGTGGCGATGTTGACGAACGGCAGATTGAAACGGCGGCGGTCGTAAAGCTGTTTGATGTGAGGCGCTGCGTAATGACTCTCAAGCTCGGCGTTGACGTACTCGTCCGTGCGCGACCAGCCGTAAGCATAGTTCGTGCCGAAGGTCGTGCTGTCGCCCATCATGAGATAGCCGATGGAAATGAATTGATGCGTGTTGCCCGGATCGGCAATGCTCACCTTCCAGAAGCGCGCGGAGGTCGTGCTCGAAGCCAGGTCGAAGGCATCGCGTTCGCGCCATGTGATTCCGCCCGCAAGCGTGCTGCCGCAAGCGGATGTCGAACCGTACGTGACGGTGATAACCGCGTCCGAACTGAGGTTGTGGTTGATCAGCGCGATCAGATCGATTGAGACGGGATATCCGAAGTCGAGCAGAAACCAGCCCGTGCCGTAGGTCGTCGAAGGCCGCCAGGGCTTGCTGATCAGCAACGCAGTCAGATTGGCGATAGGATAATCGCCCGATGACGATGCCGTAACATATACGCCCGGGCGCAGGACCAGATTGTCAACGTCGGTCAGATAGGCGAAGTTGCTCATGGATTTCGTAAAGCTCGGTTGAATCGGCCGGCGATTCCATTTCTATTATCCGTGACTCTGGTCACTATGCTATCAGCTACCTTATCGCCGTCCAGGAATACTTCGTTGGTGATAACAATCGGTGGCTGATCGCCCATGCGCGATGAACCATATACGGGAGTTCCGTGCATGCGATCCCAATTTGTAACAATGTCATCGATGCTCAATCCCGGGCGATACGCCGAAGTATCACTGAGGCCGCGATCCGCTGGCGGAGTCGTCAGGAATGTCCTGCCGCTTTCAGTCCATTCGGCAACGGTATCAGCATAGAGCCGAGCGGCATCAGCCGCGTTATTATATGCCACCGTCATTTCGTTGAGCCGTTGGACCGTATCGGTAGCGGCTTTTCTCACATCTTCGGCGGATTGCTCGAACTCCCTATTGGATTCGGTAAGATCGTCTGCGCTTTTTTTGACATCATCCATCACAACATCAATGGCACTAAGCTTGTCGGCAAAGTCCGGCATGACAGCAACGAGCGCTTTCGAATGTTCGAAAAGATCAATGAATGCGGCATTCAACGCGTCGGCCGATCCTGTCCGCAGGAATTCCTCGAAGGGCGTCCGCAGATCGATCTCGCCCATTACCGTCTTGACGTGTTCAAGCGATGTCAGGAATTCCTCTACCTTGCCCTGAGCCACGGCGGCAGGATAGGCGATCTCCGTCAAGAATAGCGGCGAGCTGGCGAGATCCTTGCGGATACCGTCCATCTGCTTTTGAGTCAGGCCGAGCGATGCCGCGAACTGCTCGACGGTCTTCGTGCTGATGTTGATCTTGCCGAAGTCGCGGTTGAAGTCTTCCGCGAAGGCTTCGGCCGGAGAATCTTTCAGCAGTTTGTAGAGCACGTAGAGACCAGCGATGGCGCCCGCAATGCCGATCGTCCAAGGATTTGTCATGAGACTTCCCAGCGATGCGAGCAAACTGCCTCCGCCGGCGGCTCCTGCCGGTACTGCCAGAGCTCCGCCGGCGGCCAAGGATGCAAGCGTCGGGGCGCCTCCGATTCCGGTAAGCACGCCCGCGCCGATGCCAGCCCCGGCCGCCGCGCCGCCGCCGAATAATGCCCCGAGACCGCCGATCCCTCCCGCGATGTTTCCCAGGCTCAATCCGCCCGTTCCGCCGCCCGTAACAAACTGCATCACGCCCGAGAATAGATTGCCGAGCATCTTCTGAATCGGATTCAAGAGCGTCTCGATCAGCATTCGTACAACGGCCTCGGCCAGCGATTTCAGGCTATCAGCCCAGCCCTTCCATTCGATGAGGTTGTTCGCAAGCGCCTTGCTCAGGTCGGTCAGGATCGTGCTGACCTGGTTTTTCATCACTTCGCCGAAGCTGCTTGCGGCGGTTTTTGCGTTGCCCGCCTGACTGCCGAATTCCCCGAGCTTATTGTTGACGGCAGTCAACGCGCCCGCAACCGTATTATCCCCAGCCCCCGAGAGATCCTTCGGCAGGCCGCGCGCGGTCGTGGAGAATTCCGTCAGCTCGTCGTCGGATTTTTTGATTTCCTTATTGAGATCGGCGATTGCTCCCTTGACGAGAATCGTGGCGGTATAGAAAGCGTCATAGCTACTCGTGACATTGCGATATTGGAGACCGAGCTTTTCAACGGCCTTGACGCAGGCCTCGAATTCCTTGTTCAGCTTCTCCTGTTCCTCCTTCAGCTTCTTGGCGGCCTCTTCGCTCGCCTTTTCCTGTGCGGCGGCATCTTTCATTAGCTGCACGTAATCGGGCATCGGTCCTTCAACGGCTTCCTCTGTGGCTGCCGTAACGCCCTTCACCGCATCCTTATACAAAACGCCGGCGACCCCGCCTTTAAAAAATCCCGTCACCACATTTCCCAGCTCGGCCGTAAAGGACATCGCCTTGACTTTGCCAATTTCCCACCATGTCGAAACCTTATCCATCATGGCGTCAAATTCGCGCAGCTTTTGTTTCGTCAAATCGTCATAGGCGATTCCAAGCTGCTTGAGTTCGGCCCCCTGATCCTTCAGGCTTTTATTGGAGTTGAGCAATAGCGGAATCAAATCCCGCTGCTTGGTGCCGAGAACGGCCAGCGCAACCTGCGAGCGTTCGGCGGGATCCTCGATGCTGCGCAGCACGACGCCGAGTTCATCCAAAATCGTGACGGCGTCCTTCGTCTTGCCGTTGAGGTCGACGGTGGATATTCCAAGCGCCTTCAGGTTCTTCTCGAATTCACCGGCGGCGGGCGTGCCGAGTTCCTGATTCAGCTTGGCGATCGTGCGCCCGAGGTCCAGGCTTTCGAGTCCCGCGTTTTTGGCGATCTGCTGATAGGCTTGCAAGTCATCCGTGGCGATTCCGGTTATGGCGGATAGGTTGTCGAGCTTCTCCATCGCATCGGCGGCACCCGAGACAAACTTGAATATCCCGGCGCCTGCCGCTATTGCCGCGCCGCCAATCGCACCGATCGCAATGCCGGTAGGCCCGAGCTTCCCGAGCATATCGGACAGGCCCGTCTTCATGGCCTGCATCGGATTCTGGACGAAGTTCTGAAGCGTGGCCGTGAGATTGGAGGTTTCCTTTCCCATCTCCGCATACTTCTTCGTGACGGGATCAATCGCTTGGCCGTTTGCAGTAGTGGCGGCGGCCGCAGAGCGGATCTTATCGCCCATGACGGCCATGATCTCGGCGTCGGTCGCACCGGCCGCTGTAAGCAGTTCGATTTGCTCGCGCAGTTTTATTGAGGGATTGAGTGCGGATTGAAATGCGGCGACAAATTGCTGCCCGCTCTTGTTGACGGCGATTCCGGCGGATTCGGCGGACTTCATCGCGCCTTGAAGCGCTTCATTCAGTTGCTTTGTGTCGCCGCCGATCTCGACGAATAGCCTGCCGATGCTCGCCATTATCCCGTCCTACCCTTCAGAACATTCTCAGCCGCCTGCCATGCGCTTTCATAAACGCTGTCATATGCCATTCGCATGAATGGCTGCGCCCGTTGCTTGGATGTACCGTATTCGTACCAGTACATGTAATAGGCGTGGCGCTTCTCGTAGCCGACGAGCAACGCGAGTTCCTCAGCCCTGACCATATAACGGCCTTTGCGCTGATAAACAATCACGTTGCGCTGCGCCTGGCCGCTGGTAACAGGAGTCCGCGCCTCGATCTCGCTTCTGAATACTTCGGCCGCGGCATAGAGGGCGTCGCGCAGGCCCGCGCCCGACAGGTCTTCATAGACTTTCTTGAGATTCGCCCTGAATTCTTCCATGCCGATAAAACCCTCAGCCACGCCTCGCCCCCATCCCTTCAACCTGTCGCATGAGCGTCCTCCGCACGTCCGTCATCGTGCTTTCCTCTTGCCGCAGTCGGTAGAAGGCCATCCACGTCGTGAGCTGCTCGCTTGTGATCTGCTCTAGCATCTCATCCACGTTCCATACTCCCAGCTCCGATGCCAAGAAATGCGCGAACATCAGCTCGGGCTGGGACTGGAGTTTTTTGCGGCTTCCTCGACCGCGCCCGCCCACAGGCCGCTGGCGCGCAGACCCTCCATGGCGATCTGATCGATGGCCTTGGCATTCATCGCGCTGATGGTTTCGATGTCGGATCGGCTGAATACCGGATCGCCGTTCTCGTCGACAACGACCATGGTGATGACGGTACACTGCATCTTGAAGGCATCTTCCGGGCTGGCATTCTCGGCCGACTTCCATAACTTGGCCAGTTCGACGCGCTCGCCGCCGGATAGCTGGCGGATGTAGATCGATTCCTCAAGCTCCTCGATGCGGACAGACTTGATCCGCTTCTTGGATGCCGTGAGGATGCTGCTTTTATTCAGCAACGGCATACGGCATTCTCCGAAGAAAAGGCCCGGACGAATCCGGGCCGATGATGGTTGCGGGCGCCGGAATCGAACCGGCCTAGCAGGCGTATGAGACCTGCGGGCGGCCACTGCCCCAGCCCGCGTCAAGGTTACACGCTGATCGTCAGAATGCCGCTCGATTCGAGATGGCATTCCATCTTGGCGTACTCCCCGAACGGCTGGCCGATGCTCCACTGCCCCTGAACATAGTTGCAGCGGAATTCGGGATTGGTCGGCCCGAGCGCTGCGATGTCCAGGCGGAAGTAAACCGGGAAGGCCACGCCCAAGACCCAGGCCGCGCTCACCGTCGCGTAAGTCGCGCCCGCCGCCGGAGCAATCATGTCGAGCATCACGGTCAAATCGAGCGTGTGCTGTTCGAGGCCAAGCGCCTTGACGCGCCCGGCCGCTGCGGCTGCCGTGTAGCAGCTCACGTCGATGACTTCCTTGCCTGCAGTGAACACCGCCTTCTGAACCTTGCCCGCGAAGGCGACGCTGTTGTACAGGATGTAGCTGGTACTGATGATCCCGTAGTTTGCCATTTGTCATTCTCCTTTGATTTATCGAATCGCCATCGCACATGCGAAGGTCACAGCACACGGCTCACCCGTTACCGTCACGTCGGCATAGGCGCGCCAGAAAGTATCAGCGATCGGACCTGCCACTCTGACCGCGTATTCGCTCCCGATCGCGGCCTTACTCGCAAAGGTGATTTGAGTCGCCGGACTGCCGAAGCCAACAAGCGAATCGGATTGAATCGTGACGATGATGGTATCGGCCGTACTCACGGACGTCACGTGCAGGACGCCGTAGAGATACTGGCCGGCCGCAACAGCGCCCAGTTCGACAATGGTCGCCGCAGGCGTGTTGTCGGCCGTCACCGCCACAAGCCCGGGATTCAGCACGTAGCCGATGCCGATCGGATACTGAAGCTGGCAGCCCGACGCCGTGAATCCGAATATCGCATCGTTGCCGAACGGGGCGCCCCGGACATAACCGGCTTCAAGCGCCTTGAAGAAGATCGCGCGGTCACCGGCCACTAGCGCCGCACTCCCGGTCGCGGGCATCATGAACGTCACCGGCACGTCCGTCCCGTGGTAGGTCCGCTCGATGTCGATCGACGCATCGTGATAGCCCGCCGCCGTGAGCGTCGCACCTTCGAGACCAAGTCCCTTGGTGCGGGCGGCGCTCCCGGAGGCGTAATAACTGCGATCGAGCACGTCACGCGTCATCGTCATGTTGACGGAATTCGAGCGGCCCGTCATATTGTAGCTGCCGCAGAAAATTCCGCAGTTCGTGAAGACGCCGAAGTTAGCCATTGTGTACCTCCACTAATTTCGAGAACATCTCTTTGCATTCGGGACAATACATATGCGCCCCGGGCTCGTCGCCCATCACGCCAAGATCCCGCGCGCCTTCGTGATCGCACTTCGACTCGTCGCCGGGACCGAGGGCAATGATCTCAAGCAGGGCGATAACCCGTTCTTTGAATTCGTCGTCGCTCATGCGGGACACGTCTCCCGATAGTCCACCATGTAATCGTGGCTGATCCGATGCAGCTTCGTGTCGTCCTCATAGAACTTCGTCTCGTCGACGATCGTTATGAGATCGATCACCACACCGTCGCTCGTCCCCTTGTAGATGCTGAGAGCGAGCCGCACCTGCTCGGCCAGCGCCCGCGCCGCGGTAGGCGTCGTGGCGTATGAATCGATCTGATACCGCGCCCGCACCCAGCCGCTCTGGTTGCTGTAGACGTATCCGCGTATGCCGCTGATCTGCTGATAGGTGACGAGCGGATACGTCGCATTCTGCGGCACTGGCGGCGGATAGATCCGCGTCGAGACAAGCGCCGCCAGGCCGGCGAATCCAGCAAGCCTGGTATAGAGTGCGCTATCAATGCTCATACCGCCTCAACGCAGTCCAGTTCAAGCCAGCGCTGCCGCTCGTCCACATTCGTCACGCGGATGATCTCTAGGACGCGCGTGCCGTAGCGCAGGCGCATCTTCGGCGTGATGCCAGCCTGGTAGCGCACCCACACGCGATGAGTGACCGCGGCATAAGGGCCCTCGCTCTTGTAAGCCTCGGATCCCGTAACCGGTTCGATCTTCGCGCGTGTGGCCGAGCGCGTCGCCCAAGCCTGCACGACGGCGCCGTCCGCGGCCTGCGTCTCCGTCGCGCTCTGAATCACGACCGGAAAGCGCAGATCCGCCGCCCCCGGCTCTCGGTTGCTTGTGCGCACGACGTTGACGGGCGTCATACCGGCACCCATCGATAATTCCACCAGAACTGCTCGGCCGCATCGCGCACGGACGCCTTGCCGTCGAACACGCCTTCGACCCAGAGATACAGGCCGTCCTTGATCTTCTGCGGTATCGATGCGGCGTTCGCGTAGCCCGCGACGAAGCGCACGACTACATCGTTTATCTCGCCGTATGTGCTCGGCCAGGATGCGCCCGAAGTCAGCGCCAGACGCGCGGCCGGCTTGCTGTAGATGTCGTACATGTAATCGGCAATGGGCATATCCGTCTGCACGTCGGCTGTGTTCTGATACTTGACGGTCGTCACCGAAATCAGTGGACTCGGCAGGTCGAAGTAACTCTCATCCGGGAATGAGTCGAGATACATGTCCCAGGTCGACGAGACAAGTATCGTCTGTGTGAACTGCTCGAAAGCATTGACCGCCCCGCGAATGAGAGCATTCAAACGCGCGTCATGATCCGTGATGCCCGTCAGGCCGAGATGATCCCGGACTTCGTCGACGCTCAGGGCGTCCTCAGTCGCCGCCGTTATCAGTGTAAGGCGCATGATTCTTCCTCGGCCTGCCCCGTTGGATCGCGGGCATCACGCGGGTTTCCTGCGGCTCTATAACCGCCTTGATCGGCTCGGCCACTTCGGCCACGCCGCGATGGATGAGTTCGAGCGCCTTCCCGGCGG
>Ga0315295_10002888_pt1 | contig 14548 bp, 15 predicted proteins | sample YL17G14_0_MG_FD_204453 | JGI IMG/M metagenome (GOLD analysis project Ga0315295, IMG submission 204453) | Sediment microbial communities from Yellowstone Lake, YNP, Wyoming, USA - YL17G14_0 | ecosystem: Environmental > Aquatic > Freshwater > Lake > Sediment | place: USA: Wyoming | collected...
ACCCCCCCCCCCCCCCCCCCCCCCCCCCCCCCCCCCCCCCCCCCCCCCCCCCCCCCCCACCCCCCCCCCCCCAGGGCGGCGAGACAATCTGAAATACCTGCATGAGAGTCTCCCTGTTTTTCTTCAGGATGAGGAAAAAAATAAAAAACATGGAAAAAAGGATTACATTGGAAAGAATAATCGTTTTTAAAAATCTCTTATCATCTGCCTTGGGATTCTTGTTTATCTTCCACTCTATGGAGAGAAAAATGGCGATGATGAAAAGGAGGAGTGTAAGAAGAAAAAGCATTTTTGCCCACGTACCCGCAACGCTGAAGATACGATAGGAGGTCTCGGAAGATTTTTCCAAGGGGAGGTATGGATTTTTTATGATTTGGATGAGTAGGAATAGAAATAGGAGGAATAGTATAAGCCATAACTGTCTTCTCATGCCTCACGTCGGTGAAGGTCTATTTAAGGTTTGTGGATATGTAGTAGTGCTTATCCCAATAAAAACTTTACTCAATGAAAAATCAATATGATACGTGGGGAAATAGTGGGAAGGTTGCATCAGTAAGTCGGGGTTGCACATCGTGCACGTGTTATGGAACTACTGACAAGTGGTGTGGAGGAAGAGGAGCTAATAAAAATCAACGAGGAGGGTTTTGAGTTTGATGCGAGAATCGTCTCTCCCGCATACACCTTATCACCAACCGAGACGACTACATCATACTTCTCGGGAAATATGGCAACAACCTGGGAGCCAAATACTATCATGCCTATGCGTTCCCCACGTTCAACGATGTCACCTTCGTGTTTGTAGAATCGTATCCTGCGCACGAACATGCCTGCCACCTGAATGACCACGACCCTCCCTTCCCCTTCTATCACGGAGACGTTCCTCTCGTTTATGGAATATACTGGTGTTGATGCAGACATGAATTTCCCCGGCACATGGGTAATCTTTCTTATCGTCCCCGAGAGGGGAGCTCTGTTTACATGGACATCGAAGGGGTTCATGAATATGACAACCAAAGTCATCTCTGTTTCTATGTACCCAACAAGCTCGGGAAGTGGATTCTTTATACCATTCTTCTCCACCAGTGGAATCTCCCCTGCCTTCACGCTACCTATCTCTATGACCTTTCCATCGGCGGGTGAGACGATGATGCCTTCTTGCTGCGGAATTTCTCGCTCGGGGTCGCGGTAGAACTGAAGAAAGAATCCCGCTATAAGTAAGGTACATGCAACGATCATAATGCGCCAATGCATGGCAATGATTTTTTTTGCTCGCTTATAAGTATTACTTCAGATAGGTTTTTATGTGCATCTCTTTTTTCCTAGTTGGTGATTCTTCACGTGCCGGATGCTGGGAATCGTTTCAAAGAAGAGCGTTGAGAGGGAGTGGCTCGAGCGGTTCAGGAGACTTGCCCATACGGGTCTGCTCCCAAAGGGAAAGAAAGGACACAAAGACGGGTGGGGCATTGGGTTTTTCGATGGAGGTATGCCACGGGTCCTCAAGGAGCCGGAGGATGCCTATCAGAGCGTGCTCTTGTCGGAGGTGTTAAAGAAGAGGTTGCCCACACGACTCATCGCTCACCTTAGGCATGCCTCTCATGGATTGGTGACATACGAACACACCCATCCATTCATCATAGACGACATGCTCTTCTGCCACAACGGCACTATTTATACAGAATCTGAGACAAAAAGCGACAGCGAATTCTATTTCGAGTCCATTGTGAGGGCGCATAAGAAGGACGCACTCAAGGAGGCAATCGTAAAGACGGCTGAGGGGATAAAGAAGAAGTTCAGATGCACCTCGCTGTCCTTGCTCCTCGTCACCCCCCAGATGCTTCTCGCCTATAGGGATTATAAGATGCATAGGGGCTACTATACGCTCTTCTTCTCTCGGAGAAGTGATGCCATCGTCGTCTGCTCGGAGAAACTCGACAGGGAGAAGTGGACTCTTCTCGATAACAGGGAGCTTCTCTGCGTGTACAACGATATGACGTTCGAGAGAGGGTTCTATGGATAGAGGTATAAAGGCAGCCCTAGGGATATTCATTTTCTCCTACCTTGTGAGAGTTGTGGATATTTTTCTACTTAACTCACCCGCACATTGGTATTCTATAATACTTTCCAAGGCGATTCCTCTCATCACGCTCTTCTATATTGTGCATTACGTGGAAAAGGTAGGGCTGGGATACATAGGGCTCTCGCGAAGGGATTTCCTGAAAAACATCCTCCTGGGATTAGTGCTCCTCCTTCTCACACTCGGGGTCAATTTTTTACCGGATACCCTCCTGTATACCGTCTATCGACTACCTTTTAGAACCCCGTATTTCTATTTTGGGTTGGGCACCGCATACTACTTCTTTTTCTGTGTGGTGAATGGCTTCATGGAGGAAGGCGTATTCAGAGGCTATATGCAAAGGAAGTTCTACCATCTGGGGAAATGGAATGCCATCTTCATTCAGGCAATCCTCTTTGGACTCTGGCACATCGCGTGGACATTTTACAACTTCTATAGTTTCTCCACAGGATGGATGGTGGGACTCTCTTATGTGGTGCAGTATTCGATTAGCTATGTATTCTTCACACTCATATTTGGGATAATAATGGGATATGCGTACCTCAAGACGGGTAGCTTATGGGCGCCTGTCTTTATTCACACCTTTTATAATTTTTTTTTAAGTTTCCTCCTCTTCAATGAGAGCAGGGTGGCAGGTTTGATCAAGTTTCTGGGGTATCCCTTAATGGCAGCCATTTGCCTCCTCTCAATACGGTTCCTCACAGAAAAAATGAATATTAAGGAGAAAGAGGAGGTCTAGCCTCCTTTCAATCGTTTTAATATGAGAGGCACATACTCGTACAGGTCACCCACGATGCCATAATCTGCCATGCGGAATATAGGGGCGTCCTTGTTTTTGTCTATGGCTGCAATCACCTTGGCGTCTCGTATGCCCACGGTGTGCTGTATCTGGCCGGACACACCCAGTGCGAGGTAGAATTTCGGTTTTGATTTCTTGCCAGAGAGTCCTATTATTCTGTCTTCTGTCAACCATCCAAAGTCTGCTGCGAGAGGACGCGTGCAGCCTATCTCTGCCCCGATGAATCGCGCAAGTTCCTCGATGAGGACGAGGTCTTCCTTTTTCACGATGCCTCTCCCCACACCCACAATCCTTTCCGCATCCTCTATGTTTGCCTGCCCTAAAGATTTTTTTTGTCTTTCGATAATTTTTGTACGCGGAACGGAAGGCTCGAATGAAATTTGTGTGATATCGGAAAGCACCTTCCTCTCAATCTTGTCAAATGCTTTGGGGAGAAATGCGATTACCATTTTTTCCCTTGTAGGCTTTAATTTTTCCTGGGTGGTCCCTCCGAGCGTATAGCGCCAGAAGATTAGACTCTCGTTAAATCCAGAGACATCTGTGATGCACGAGCCCGAGAGTCTCTGTGCGAGGCGTGGTGCAAGCTCGCGACCCCGGCGTGTGGAGCCGCAAAATATGATGTCAATATCATTTTTCTCTATGATTCTTGCGAGTGTATCGGCATATACTTCTGCATCAAAGTTATTGAGGGTGGGATGGTCCGAGACAAGAATCTTCGTGGCACCATAGAGGGAATACGTCTGCGCCCTTTCCTCTGCATTCTTTCCGAGGACAGCGGCAAAGGTTGTACCACTCACTATTGAAGATGCGGAAAGAATCTCAAAGGCGACATCATCCCTCTCGCAGAACACGAGGATGTTAGACATTGAACACACCTTCTTTCTCCAGAGAGCGCACGAATTGCTCTGCTGTCTCCGCCGCTCCTCCTTCAAGAATGATGTTCTTTCTCTCGGTAGCGGGGGCGAGGTTTTCCACACTCTCCAGACTCTTCGAGAATGTCCCGCACTCGACCATCTTCATTTCTCTTATGGGCTTCTTTGATGCCTTGAGTATTTGTGTCAGCGAGGGGAGACGTGCCTCGTTTATCTCAGAGGTGACGGATACCACACATGGCATCTCTGTCTCGACAATTTCAAAACAGTCCTCAAGGTCGCGTTTCGCCTTGACTTTTGTCCCCTCCAGTGAAAGCTCGCGCACGAATGTGATGCAGGGTAATCCCAAAGATTCAGCGAGGCGCGGGGGTACCTGCCCCGAGTAGTTGTCGGAGGAGCCTTCGCCGCATAGAATCAGGTTAGTCGCCATTGGTCTTATGAGTGTGGCGAGGACGTCTGACGCGACAGAAGAATCGCCTGCAAAATCCGTCACCACGACCGCCTCATCTGCTCCCATGGCGAGTGCGCCCTTTATCGTCTCTCGAACCTTTAAGAATCCCGCAGACACAACGACAATCCGGGCCCCGTTCTTCTCCTTTATGCGTATGGCTTCTTCGAGGGCGTTCCTATCCATATCAGATAGCTTGAAAGGGACACCCTCCAATATGGGTTCACGCGTCTCTTTTTTTATCCTTATCTGATCCAAATCATAAATCTGCTTCACACACACGACAATATCCATATATGATACCTCACCCAAATCTGTACTGCACCCCATACCCGCCTTTGGGAAAATTCCATGCGAGGTGTAGGCATGTTATCCTGCATGTTCCGCACTCGAGACATCCTTCATGGTTGAAGGCAATCAGTCCTTCCTTGTCCAGTGTGTAGAGGTGCGCGGGGCAGACGTAGAGACAGTGTCGGGCAGTACATACCTTGCACTCCTCTTCTTTTGGAACGATGTGTCTTTCTTTGTCCACCTTGAAGACGTTTACGCCGAGCCGTGCTTCGATAGTGAGGAAGGAAGGTCTCTCTTGCTCCGCAGATGATTTTTTATCTTCTGATATGTTCATAGGAACCTCACCGCCTCTATGGCATCACGGGCGGTTTTGAGTGACACCAGTTTTCTTACTTCGCGCCAGAGACTTGTCGAGAGCTTTTCCTTTTCTTTCTTTACGGAAAATATGGATTCAAATGCATCGCACACAAAATGAGGATAGAATTCATACATCCTCTCGTTCCCGAGGAATCGAGGCATATTCCTGAAAGACTTCATGTCCTTTCCTATAAAGGAGTCTCCAATCAATCTGTCATACTGGGAGAGGGACGATGAGGAAAAATCATTTCTCTTTTTTGCCTTCCAAATCGCCTGTGCGGCAAGCACGCCCGACGCGATGGCATAGTCCATGCCTTTCACCGTGAATCCCATGTTGAGACAGAGTCCTGCAGCATCTCCGGCGAGTAATAGATGCTCTCGATGGAGGCGTGGCATCGAAGAAAATCCCCCTTCGGGAATGAGATGGGCTGAATATTCTGCAATTTCACCCCCTTCAAGCAGCCTCTCAAGATACGGCAGTTCCCTGAACTCTTCTATGAACTGGTGAAACTCGAGTGATGCCTTCGTGAGAGAGGATATCTTTGCGACGACACCTAAAGACACACTCGCGCGATTTGTGTAGAGAAACCCTCCGCCCTCGACATCGTGGGTTGCCCCGAGGAATAGGTTGGCTGCGCCCTCACCTTCACGCACGTTGAACCTGTCGTTTATTACCTTCTCTGGCAACTCTATGAGTTCTTTGATGCCCACTGCATAGTCTTGCGGGTTTGACACTGTTCTCAATCCCGACTTCTCTGCGAGGAGGGAATTTGCACCATCTGAAAGAACGATTACATCGCACTGCATCTCATCGCCGTTTGCGATGACGCCACATATTTCATTGTTCTCATAAATAAAATCTTCCACCACCATTTGAGGAACGATGAGTGCTCCCTTTTCCGTGACGACCTCTGAAAACCAGCGGTCGAACCGCCCTCGGAGGATTGTCGCGCTCTGTCGCTCCCCGCTGTTCTCGAATTCGAAGGTAGACGACTTTTTTTGAGAGAGAAATGTGAGTCGCTCCCGGGTGATGTATCTCTCGAAGGGAGCCTCGCGCCAGAGGTCTGGCAGATACTCAGAAAGGGGGAAAAGGTATATCCTCCCCCCCGAAACATTCTTGGCGCCGGCGTAGTCTCCCCTCTCAAGCACGATTGTCTCTATACCGCGGTTTGCGAGGCTGTATGCGCATGACAATCCTGAAAGCCCCGCACCCACGACGACTGCCTCAACGTGCTCCATGATCTCACAGATCTATTTATACGGTATGAATTCGGGACCGAGCAATTCCCTGCCAAGTATGATTTTCATTATGTTCTGCCCTCCCTCTGCTCCCACAACATACGACATGACGCCACGGAGCCCCATTTCCAGAGGTGTGTCTTTGGTATATCCGAAGGCTCCGTGCCACATCATCGTGTGCGTTAATATGTCGAAAGCGATGAAGGGGGCCTGCATCTTTGCCACGGCGACATGCCTTGATACTTCCGAGGCAGACACGTTTCCCTTGTAGAATTCTTCGACGAGCCAGGCAGACTTGAGGACAATATTTTTTATCATCATCAGCTTTGCATAATCTTCGGCAAGCTCAAACTGAATGGCTTCAAACTTGCCCAAAGGCATATTGAAGAGTTCCCTCTGCTTTATGTATTCTGTCCCAATCTCGAGTGCCCTTTCCCCTGCACCAATGCATGCGGCGGAGACGAGCACCCTGGCTGCGTTGAACCCTTCCATGGCGACGTAGAATCCCTTATTCTCTTCCCCAAGCCTGTAGTATTCTGGAATTTCGGCATCTTTGTAGACCATGCCACCCGTGGATATTCCCATGCGTCCCATGTCTTTGAAGTAGGTGTATGAAATGCCCGGAGTATCGACTGGCACATAGGCGAAGGTGAGACCTCTGTGACCGAGTTCCGGGGCAGTCTTTAAAGTGGTGAGATGGCCTCCTCCAATCTTTAAAGCCTCCTTTATGCCGCTTATGTAGACCTTTTCTCCATTTAGAACATACTTGTTGCCTTTCCTCTTTGCCTGGGTCTTGAGGCCTGCGATGTCTGAGCCGCCTCCTGGCTCTGTCGTGGAAATGCCCAGGAATGCCTCACTCTTTGCAACCTTGGGTAATACTTCCTTCTTGGCTTCTTCTGTGCCATGCCGTGCGAGAAGGAAGCTCCATCCTGCATTGAGGAGATAATAGACGGCTGTTGCCATGCTAATGTCTGCTCGTGCCACTTCAATTGCACCGAGAGTGGCCATCATGTAATCCCCGCCCGGACCACCATATTCCTCTGGAATCGTGGGGCCGAGCAATCCTAAATTCGCCATGCCTTTGAGTACTTCGGCAGGTATCTCTTCTTTTTCATCTATCTCACGGGCACGGGGTTCAAGCTTCTTCTCGCAGAACTCACGTACCGTTCTTCTGAAGAGTTCCTGTTCTTCTGTTAGATTGAAGTCCATGAGTATGACCTCCTGAGGACTGCTTTTCCTCATTCTTATAAGCCTTCCTACACACAATGTTTTAAATTTCATGAAAAAAGGGTTGAATGATTTTAAAACTATCTGATTTCATTAAAGAATGTATAGAATATTGTCTCTGTATTGAACAATTAGTGAATAATCTGCATAGCAAACCTTATAAATGAAGAAATTTTCGCTAATATCGTGGACAGAATCATTTCTCCCATGGCGCATATGAGAAGATATAATCCCTCGTATGTGCATATTGCATGGGATTCAGACTGTCTACAGAAATGGTAAGGAGGAAATCCAAATGCTCGTAAAACTCTCAGATGGAAGAGAAATACCCGTCGAAATGCACAAGATTAAAATTGTGCAGAAGGTTAACCTCGTGCCTGTAGGTCAGAGACTCAAGGCCATTGAAGAGGGTGGATACAATACATTCAATCTCAAAACGAGAAACATTTTTCTGGATATGCTCACCGACAGCGGGACCAACGCCATGAGTGACACCCAGCTTGCTGCCATGATGGTGGACGATTCCGCCTACGCAGGTTCGGAGAGTTTCTACAGGCTCACCGACGCCATAAATGATGTTTTAGGGTTCAAGTATGTGCTACCCACACATCAGGGAAGGGCGTGTGAACATCTCATCGCCAAGACTTTTATCAAGCCCGGGCATGTGATACCCACCAACTACCACTTCACCACAACGAGAGCCCACTTCGAACTTGCAGGTGGCAAGATGCTTGAGATCTACAGGGATGAAGGCATAAAGGTCAAGAGTAGCGACCCCTTCAAAGGGACCATAGACATACAGAAGTTGAAGGACGTCATAAAGAAGTATGGCGCTGAAAACATCCCATTCGTGAGGATGGAGGCTACAGCCAATCTCATGGGTGGACAGCCTTTCTCCATGGCAAATCTCAAAGAGGTGAAAAAGATTGCTTCGATACATAAAATTCCCCTCGTGCTTGACGGGTCTCTCCTGCAGGAGCAGGCTTACTTCATAAAGATGAGGGAAAAGGGATACGAGAATAAATCTCTTCAAGAAATCCTGAAAGAAATAATGAGCTATATCGACATATTCTATCTCTCTGCACGAAAGACAACCTCTGTCCGAGGAGGATTCATAGCCACCAACAACAAGAAATATTTCGATGCGATGGCTCCTCTGCTTCCACTCTACGAAGGATTCTATACTTACGGCGGTATGTCCACAAAGGAGATAGAGGCGATGGCGGTCGGTCTGCGCGAGATCACAGACATACATGTTGCTTCATGCGTGCCAGAACAGGTGAAGTACTTCGTCTCAAAGCTTGACGCGAAGGGCATTCCTGTGGTCACGCCTCCAGGAGGTCTTGCCTGCCATATAGACGCAAAGGCATTCTTGCCCCACGTTCCCCAGGATCAGTACACTTCCATGGCACTGACGAGCGCCATATACCTCACCACCGGCGCCCGCTCGATGGAGAGGGGAACGCTTTCCAACGACAGGGATGAGAAAGGACACTTTGAGCTCGCGACTCTCGAACTCGCACGTCTCGCGATACCGAGGAGGGTATTTACCCTCTCGCACATCGAGTATATGATAGACAGAATTGTGTGGCTCTACCAGCACAGAGACATCGTCCGCGGCATCGAGCTCTACGAGGAGCCCCCCGTGTTGAGATTCTTCTCTGCGAAGGGTAAGGCCATTGGTAACTGGGGTGCAAAGCTCGTGGATGCCTTCAGAAAGGAACTCAAGACGGAGTACTGATGTTTAATAGTGGGAATAATAAAGGTTTTATTCCCATATATTTTCTTTTTTTATGGACCCCGAGAAAATAAAATTGGTGGTGAGAAAGAACTTTGACGAGAGTATACAGACCTACGATGAATTTGAGAAGACCCATGCCCTTTTTAGAACTCTCGCCCGGCATCTCTCAGAATTCTGTGATATTGGCGAGAAGATGGCGGTCCTCGACGTAGGGTGCGGCACGGGAGCCTCCACGTTCTACCTCTCTGAAATCGCGTACAGGGTGGTGGGTATAGATATGTCGGAAGGCATGCTCTCCATCGCGCAGATGAATAGAATGCCCAACACGGAATTTTTTATGGGTGATGCGGAAAAGCTTTCCGAATACCTGCACGACATATTTGATGCGATACTCTACAACGCGAGCATATTCCTGATACCGAGTCCGCAGAAAACTTTGGAGGAGGCGAGAGACATCCTGAAAAAAGGGGGGGTGTGCGGCGCAAGCTATCTTTTGGGTCTGTTTTCCTCTCATACAGACATCATTGAAGAATCAAGAAAATCGGGGTTTGCCCAGGATGGGAGCTTCGTCAGTCCACAGAATATAAAAGATGCCTTCCGTGGTGTGTTTGGGGGTTATGAGGAAGAGAGGGTAAAGATTCCCGTAGAAATGAGGGAAGCCGAGGAATTTTATTCCATACAGGCACAGAGCGCGAGTCTTTTCCCAAAAAGACGCTATGAGGAGAGGCTTTTACTTGTGAGGAATCTATTTTCCCATATACGGGAAGAATATGGAGAAATGGAATTGGACTGGAATCTCCTCAAGGCGTATTGTTGATTCATTTATATTCATATACCCCCGCACCAGTTTTTCTTCCGAGCCGTCCCGCCCTCACATACTTGCGCATGAGGGGACTGGGTCTGAACTTGGGATCCCCTGTTTCTTTTTGGAGGATCTCCATGACATAGAGGCATACGTCTATCCCCACGAAATCTGCAAGCTCCAAAGGTCCCATAGGCATATTTGCCCCGAGTTTCATGGCACTGTCTATGTCTTCCCGCGAGGCGATGCCCTCCATGAGGAGGAAGAAGGCTTCATTTATCATGGGTATGAGCAAGCGATTGACAACGAATCCTGCCGATTCTTTCACCTCCACAGGCGTCTTTTTTATGTTAAGACAAAAATCGCGTGCAATTCCCATGGTGTCATCGGATGTTTCACTTCCACGGATGAGCTCGACGAGCTTCATGACGGGGGTGGGGTTGAAGAAGTGCATGCCGATGACCTTGTCGGGACGCTTCGTCGCAGAGGCGATTTCCGTGATGGAGAGAGAAGAGGTGTTGGAGGCAAGTATTGCCTCTGGCTTGCAGAATCTGTCCAAATTGCCGAAGACCTTTTTCTTAAGGGGCATTTCTTCAATGACCGCTTCTATGACGAGGTCTGCATCTTTACAGGCATCCTCCAAATCTAACGTTCCACGAATCCGCGAAATGGTGGAATCATAGTCCTCCTGTGTCATCTTGCCCTCAGAGACGCGTCTGGCAAGAGGCTTTTTAATCCTCTCAATGCCTCCTTCTACGAAACGCATCTCAATGTCTGTCATAGAAATATCATGACCGAAACTTGCACACACCTGAGCAATGCCTGCCCCCATGCTTCCGGCTCCAACGACTGCGACCTTCATAAAATCGCTAAAAAAGTCGGCTTTTAAAGGTTGTGTGTCATTTCTTATTGATTCCCAAGAGGTATATAAAAATTGACAACAATTTTACATAATATTTGATGAAAATCATCTATGCGAATCTTAATCTTACCTTATCTCCGCATCTTTCCGCCTGTGAGTTTCCAGCGCCTGTATGTTATTGCCTGTTGGGTAATCCGTATGTTGTAATTGTCCTTCAACTCCCGCACAATCTCCCTGTCTGATGAGCATTGAGAAAGCAATTTTTGAAGCAATTCGTCCGTGACCTTTGTCATGAGACGAGAGACTCATCGATACTTATAAGTCTTTCGTCAGAGATGAAGCCTGGTGAGTCTATAAAAGGAGCCAAAAAATGCCATAAAGAGAACGGAATTTTATCCTCCGTTTGAAGTTCGAATATTTGCCTCATGGAAGATGCCCTAAAAAGAAAAACTTTTAAGCTTAAATTACTTTTCTTCTCAATGAGATACTGGAACCCAGAGATAGAGACGATGTCTGCCGACCTCCAGCGCGAGATGCAATCCCGCAAACTTCGCAATATGGTGCGTCAGGCATTCAATAATTCGCCATTCTACCGTTCCTTCTTCCACCAGAACCGCCTCGATCCCTCCGACATAAACACTATGTCTGACCTCACAAAGATTCCCCTCACGAGAAAGGAGGATTTGGTGGACAATCCACGCGAATTCATACTGCAACCCAATGAAATCTCTCTCACAAAAACCCTTCCTCTCGAGAAGCGGTTGCGACAGGCGTATGATAGATTCACCTTTGACGAAAAAATCGCCACAGAACTCAAGCATGAGTATAAGCCCGTCATGTTTGTCGTTTCCTCTGGAAGGTCGTCTGGAGCCCCATCTCCCGTTTTCTACACAAGGTATGACCTTGAAATCATGGCAGAAATTGGGGGGAGAATCGGTGTCACCGCGGGCATGACGGATGAGTCTTTCCTCCACATCGCCTTCACTGCAGGGCTCAACATGGCATTCTGGCAGTGCGTCGAGGCTTCTGAAGCATTGGGGTGCATGAGCATACGCCATGGCACAGAAAAGGTTTTACAGCAGGCATTGATTCTTGACAGGTTCGGGGTTTCAGAACTTGCAGCCACGCCTTCCTTCATAGACATGCTCTCCCGAGAGGCTGAGAGGATGGACCTCAACTACTCCAAACTGAAGACCATCATGACTGCGGGTGAGCGGTTCCCCGCGGGTATGAAGAAGAGGATTCGTTCTCGATTTGAGAAGCTCGGCAGCGAGGTGAGAATCCTTGAGGCGTACGGCTCCACGGAGATGAAGGTCGCGTTTGTTGAGTGTGAGGAGGGAGGATTCCACACAATGCCAGATACCCACTTTGTGGAAATATTGGACGAGAAAACACTTGAACCTGTGGGAGAGCGTGAGAGGGGGGTGCTCGCCTTTACCCATATTGACTTCCGAGGTTCAGTGTTTCTGCGATTCCTCACAGGAGACATATGTGAGGGCGGCATCACGAACGAGCAGTGCGAGTGCGGGCGCACAACCCCACGCATCATGGGCCCCATAGGCAGGATGCGGGATTACGGCGTCAATATAAAGGGGAGAAATATTAATATGAATGCGCTTGAAGACATGTTTGCTGAGGCATGCGACTCCTATCTCATCCTCGTCGAGAAGGACACTCTCACGATAAGGGTGGGATGCCCTCGAGGCAACCTATCCAAGACGCTTGAAGAGAAATTTTCTTTTAAGCCTGAAATGATAGAAGAAGAGAAGGACACGCTTGAAAAGGAAATTGCTGAGAAATGGAAAGGAAGGCGAGTAATATTTTTATAATCTTTTAGCACTTTTTTTATCGTTATTATAGGAAAATTTGCCTTTTATTATCTCACGAGGGTCTATAAATTCATTTTTTGTCATATTTTTAGGTAATGGGGCGATTTTTCTCTCTCTTTCCTCAGTCCAAATTATGACCTTACCTTTTATGAGCCCATGAAGAGTTCTTTCGTTTTCTTCTTCAGGAATGATAATCACCGTTGATTATTAATATCTCTAACTATATAAATATTTCCATACGAAGGAGATAGGAACTTACATTTAAAAGCCACAATGAAAAGTAAGTATGATGTTCAAAGTAGATGGTGAATCTCTCTTTCGAGAAATAAGGAAAAGGAGAATCAGAAAAGTTGTTCTTCAAATGCCCGAGGGGTTTAAATCCCACGCAGTCGACCTCGCCCTCTTTCTCGAGGCTCGCGGTGTGAACGTCACCATTTATGCAGAACCCTGTTTTGGGGCATGTGATCTGTACGAGGGAGAGGGGCTCCTGGTTCACTTTGGCCACTCACCAATCTATGGGTCCAAGACCCCCACGCTTTTCTATGAGGTAGAAGATGATTACGATTTTATCCCCGCGCTCTCCGGTACCACTTCTTGCTTGCCGAAGAAACTCGGGCTGCTCACCACTGTGCAACATGTGAAAACCATTCCAAAAGTGAAGGAATTCCTCGAGGGCAGGGGATACACTGTTCATATCGGTAAGGGAAAAGGAAGGATACGATATCCGGGGCAGATTCTCGGATGCAACTTCTCCGCTGCAAAATCTGTGGAAAAAAAGGTGGATGCCTTCCTTTTTCTGGGAAGCGGTATGTTTCACCCCATTGGTGTGGCACTCGCTACAAATAAACCCGTTTTCAGGTGCTATGAAACGATTGAAGAGGTGACTTCAGAAAGGGAAAGTATATTGAGGCAAAGGTATGGGGAGATATTCCGGGCAGGAGATGCGGAGAAATTCGGCATCCTCACATCCAGGAAGAATGGACAGAGGAGGAGGAAGGATGTGTCCAAAATAAAAGGAATGTTTGAAAGGGCGGGAAAGAAGGCACTCATTGTTGAAATGGATGCTCTCTCTGAGGATAAAGTAGCTTCCATGGGGTTTGACGCATTTGTCATGTGTGCATGTCCGCGTATCGCCATAGATGACTCCTCTCTGTGGAAGAAGCCAGTGCTCACGGTACACGAGGCGGAAATTCTTCTGGGCAAAAGAAAGGGGTATGTACCGGATGAGATACCATGAAGGGTGAGATTGCCGTGTGGACGAACCCATATGGCAGGGTTTAGAATGAGAAGAAGGAAACTCGCCATGATGCTTTCTACGCTATCTTGCGTGAAAGAGTCGAGCCCTACTCTTGAGCAGTATCCGACAGAGAGTGAACTCGCCTCAGACATGGTATGGACCGCACACTCATTGGGAGACATCGGGGGAAAGCGAGTGGCAGACCTCGGATGTGGCAATGGAATCTTGGGGCTGGGAGCCTCCATTATGGGGGCACGGGAAGTGTTCCTCGTGGACATAGATGAGGGTTCAATAGAGGTAGCGGTGGAGAATTGCAGAAAAATAAAGAAAGATTTAAAAGGCGAAATATTTTTTATCAATTGTGACATACATGCATTCAACAGGAAATGTGACACGGTCATCATGAATCCTCCTTTCGGGAGCAGGAAGAGGCACGCCGACAGGGATTTTCTCCTAAAATCCTTTAAAGTTGCCTCGATAGTATATTCCCTCCATAAGAAGGGGAACCGTGCCTTCTTCACCAATCTGGACGAAGAGTTCACGATAACAAGTATATGGGAGAAAAGGATAAAAATCGAGAGAATGTTTGAATTTCATAGAAAGAGACGGATAGAGGTTGAGGCAGATTATATGCGATTTGAAAGGGTGAAATAGATGGAAAAAGAACAGTTTGTGCTTCCAGGAGAAAAACTGGGTGTTGCGGAGGAGTTTCTTCCGGGCATAGGTGCCTATGAGGAGGATGGATTCATCTTTGCCTCTCTGGTAGGGCA
>Ga0315295_10002889_pt1 | contig 14547 bp, 10 predicted proteins | sample YL17G14_0_MG_FD_204453 | JGI IMG/M metagenome (GOLD analysis project Ga0315295, IMG submission 204453) | Sediment microbial communities from Yellowstone Lake, YNP, Wyoming, USA - YL17G14_0 | ecosystem: Environmental > Aquatic > Freshwater > Lake > Sediment | place: USA: Wyoming | collected...
CAGGTGGATTTTCGTCCCGGAAGGGGCACTGGTTTTGAACCGCACCCAACCCGTCATGTTTTGCCCCATATCGAGCACGGTCTCCCCCGCCGGAGTCTGGATCACGGCTTTGGGCTTGATCTCTTCGTTGACGCGAACTGGCAGCGAACGCCGCGCTTGCAGTTTGCTCACATCCAGGTTAATCTTTCGAACACCGGAGAATTTTCCTTTCCCCAATGTGGGCTTTGGAAGACGGGCATCATAGGTCTCGCCATCATAAATTCCGCTTTCGAGCACAGGCGCAGGCATGGCTTTCCAGGAAGTATCTGTGCCAAGAACCATCTGCTTGCCGTTTTCGAGCGTGATATGAAGTTCGCAGATGAGCGCGAACACTTCGCCATAAGGTTTCGGCTTGTTGGGATAATCCTGCAAACCATAGCGCCCCTTGTACCAGCCGTTCCCCAACATGATGGCGACAAGATTAGTACCATGATTCAACTGCTCCGTGATGTCGTAGGTCTGGTATTGAATCCACTGGTCATAGGCATTGCAGTGCGGCGTAAGATACTCGTCCCCGATTTTTTGCCCGTTCAGTTCAAAAAGATACAGTCCCAATCCGCAGATATAGGCCCGCGCCGAAGCCACTTTCGATGGAAGTTCAAAATTTTTGAACAAATATGGGTGGGTTTGGTTATCGTGAAAATCGGGCGTGATCCACTGCGCCTGCCAGAGTTCACTCATTTTGGCGGTTTCGAACCAGGCGATTTCACTTTCTGCGCTTTCGGTTTCGCCCCAAACCTTGACTTTCCAGAAATATCGTATCCTTGGTGTCAAGGTTATGGTTGGGCAATAAGCAACGCCGTTAATCTCAGAGCCATCCACCTTGCTGCTATCGAAAAGGAGCTGAGTGAACCCGTCATCCTTCGAGATAACTACTTGTGCAGAAATTTGCCTTTTATCTTGAGTATCCTCAACAGTCCATGAAAACACCGGTTTATCAAACGCAAATCCCAGTGGATTTTGGACATGGTTGGTTTTCAGGTAGGCGATCTTCATGAAATGATATCCTTATTCAGGCTGAATAGTGAAATTCCAAAGCCGTATCGAACATGGCTACGACATTTTCCGGTGGTACATCTGCCTGAATATTATGGATTGCATTGAACACAAAGCCGCCGCCGGGGGCAAAGATTTCCACACGCTCCCTGACGTGTTGAGCAACCTCGTCCGGTGTTGCGAATGGAAGCACATGTTGCGTGTCGCAACCGCCTCCCCAGAAGGTTATTTGATCGCCAAAATCTGCCTTTAGCTGAGCGGGATCCATATTTTTGGCGCTGGTTTGTACCGGGTTTAGAATATCCACGCCAGCCGAAATCAGATCTGGGATAAGGGGGGATATGCTGCCACAGGAATGGAGGAAAACGGCGCAGTCGGAGTTGTGATGAACATGCTGGAACAGTGTTTGGTGTCCGGGGAAAATGTACTTCTGGTACATGCTCCTGGACATGATCATCCGGTCTTGCATGCCCAGGTCATCCCCGAACTGGACGATCTGTACGTAGCTACCAACCGCTTGCAGGAAAAGGGATAAATTTTTTTGCTGGGTCTCGACGATCCCGCCGATCAGGTCTTCCGTGAACGCCCCGCCCTTTGCCAGGTCCATCATAAAGCGGGTAAACCCGCGCAGGCTGTTGCCCGTTTCCAAAATGTTCCCGCCAAAATTCGCCATGATGGCAAAATCGGTATTTTCATACAGGGCTTTGGCGCGCATCTCCAGGAACTTCAACTCTTCATCGCTAATGACGGGTCTCGGGACATATTGCAACTCTTCCGGGGTGGTCAATCCCGCCAGCGGGTGAATGGCTTCGGAGAAGTACAAACTGCCGGGTGACATCCGCTGCATGGGCATCCCATTTTCCCAGATCAACCAGCCGTCGTTTTCCTGATCGGGGCGCAAGTCAACGCCAGCGGGGATTTTGCAGCCTACGCCGTTGGGAAGTCTCCATGGTTTCCAGGATTCCGGCGCTTCGCCCAGGGAATTCCCCAGCGAGATGACATCCACCCCGAATCGGGATAACATTTCCGGCTCCACTTCCGCCAGTTGCTGTCCCATGTCAAAAACCCGGATCTCCCCGCTCGTGATTCCCAGATGCTCCTTGAGCCGCGCATACGCGATCGCCATAATGCCCGTGGAAGCCATGCCCCCCAGATCGACCGGGAGACGGTCGGGTTCTTCGTGGCGGATAGCCTTGCGTACCCGTTCACGCGATGTGGTTTGAAGCGGTGGGGGTTGGTGTTGTTGGTCTTGCATGGCGTTTCCTTCCTTTGTGTCAGGTTAGGAACAAGCGTCAAGTGCCTCTGCTGGTCGTTGGCGGACCTCGATGTTTACACCGTCAATATTATAGCCAATAATGTTAACGCTGTCAACATTATGATATAATTCATTTATGCCGTCCAAGACTTATCATCACGGAAATCTGAAGGAAGCCCTGATCAGAGCAGGGCTGGACATCCTCTCCGAAAAAGGGATAGAAGGGTTAAGCCTGCGTAATGTGGCCCGGAAAGTAGGCGTAAGCCATACAGCCCCGTATAACCATTTCTCTGATAAACAGGGACTCCTAGCTGCGATTTCGACCGCCGGGCATGAACATTTGCATCAACTCTTGCTGGATACGTTTGAAAAATCCAAGATCCAATCCTCGGATATCATCCTGGATATTGCCTGGGCTTATTTGCAATTTGGGCTGGCCAATCCGGCTAAATTCAAACTCATGTTTTCTGGCGCGCTTGAAGAAGAAAGGGCTCATCCCGAATTTGTAGCCATCTCCCAGAAGAGCATTGCACTTTTTGAAGAGATCATCGTTTTTTGTCAAAGTAAAGGGCAATTACCGGATGGCAGGGTGAAAGATATTGCCATCAAGCTTTGGAGTCTGGTGCACGGGTTCACGTATTTGATGCTGGAGAATCAGTTTCCAATTGAGTATCTGCAAGACCAGGACTTAAAAGGGCTGCTCATGCGGATTGTCCTGTAAACAGGAATGAAACCCAACAAAAAAACGCTCTTTGGCAAGAGCGTTTTTTTACAAGAATGTAACATATGGAAAATATGGTCTATCTGGTGCCCCCAAGGGGGTACGAACCGCTGTTTGGGATTTGTTATTTTGCATCAACAACAAACAGTCCACCATCTTTTATAGGCGTGCGGTCATAAAAGTGGACCCGGCATTTTCGATCACCGACCAGGTCGCTTCAGCCATCTGGAGCCCCAAGATACAACAAGAACAAAGTGGAGTATACTGATATTGGTAGGCTAAAACGCTTACATTTGGAAGACTCGTTTCTGCCACTGAGTACCAGGACCATTCCATCGTAATATTCGACGATGCTGTTTTATTGCACTCGCAATCTCGGATTTCTGCCAACCTGGTTCCTTCAACAATAACCGCCATCACCCGGCTGATCGAGTAACCCGATACTTGACCTGACTGGGCTTTGTATCAAAGAAGAATCGAAGCGATGAAACATGGTCGATCCTGTTCTGATCCCATTGGACGGTTCTCTGGTCACCGAAGGTGTCCTATCGAACGAGGTTGCAAATCCCCGCGCTTTTGATGAGAAAGTGCTACTGCTACGCAAATAATACCCAAAGAAATCGAACTCTTAATTTATCATGGACGACCAGATCACTTTGGCTATAAATCAGCTCAACAGTCACTCTTGTAAAACCCTTATGAATGGAACACCTTTTTGGGAATTCTCCAAGCTATTAACTGTTGCACCTGTAAATGGCCAAAACCCCAATATTGTGGAGGAGTTATTGAGTGAGAATGAAGGAGATTACAGATGAGTAGTAGAAAGCTTTCAACAGCTGCCCAGAAACTCCAATTTTATTCTTCAGAACTTTTCCAGGCTTACGATGCCACCCTTGAGGCAATAACAAACGCCTTAGATCTGCGTGATCAAGAGTCAAAAGGGCACTCCATGCGAGTGACTGAAATGACAGTAGAAATGGCAAAGGTTCTAAACGTAGATGAAAAGGAATTGAAACATATTCGACGGGGGGCATTATTACACGACATCGGAAATTTATATGTACCTGAAAGCATTCTGTATAAACAAGGCGAGCTAACGGTTGAAGAGTGGGTTAAGATTCACATGCATCCATTCCATGCCTTCGAAATGTTAGGACCAATCGGATACTTAAAATCCGTGGTGAATATCCCATACTGTCACCACGAGAAATGGAATGGCGATGGATATCCGCGCAGTTTGAAGGGGGAAGAGATTCCCCAGGCAGCGCGTATCTTTGCCGTGATAGATGTTTACGATGCCCTGACTTCCGATCGACCCTACCGAAAAGCCTGGTCGAACAACAAAGCGCTGGAGCATATCAGATCAGAAAGGGGTAAACACTTTGATCCGCAGGTGGTGGACGCGTTCCTGGAAATGGAAAAGAGGAGAAAAGAAGAATAACGATACCTTGCCAGTTGCAATTCGAATTGCAGCCCGCATCTTTATAGAGACGGATGTTTGGGTTGCGAGGATCTCCGACCGCCCTTGCCGGAAAGCCTGGTCAAAAGAGAAAGCGACTGCGCACCTCAAATCAGGTTAATGCGAAATTACCATTTGTCGCCTCATTATTAATCACAAGATAATTTTTATCGTTTCTGGGATCTTAAGTCATTCTGAAAGAAATAATATTCAGAAGATCTTTTATCTGGGGGACGGGTAAGAGCCAAACCAGTGACCAAGCGAAATGAATCGCCTCGCGAACCCCTTGCTGCGCACTTGAAAAAATCCCATTCTCCAATGCCGCCTCGTTAGATACCGGGGCACAGGACATGCGCTAGATAGGAAGGTAAGTTTCTTACTTTATCGTCGAGGAGATCTCATCCCGATGATGGTGACCTGCCTCTGTCGGTTCCTGGGTTGGACGCTGCCTGTTGAGATCCCCTCATCCTTAATATCCTTTTGGCTCTTTGCTGCGTGCTTTTCCGAGCTGAATACTGCCAACGCTCGCCAAATCTGAGAACTCTATCCTGTTCAGCCTTGTCCAAATTATGAAACACCTTGAATAAGGCTTCCAGCAGCCAGTCCTGCTCGTTCTCTATTGGCTTTTCCATGGATTGCTCCAGCAGAGGAAAAACAACCCGGGCATCTTCCCTCGAGATGGCTCCCAGGTCACCCAGATACAAATCAGCAGAACTGGCAATAATCAACCCTTCCTTGGCAGCGATATATTTTTCGGCATAAGCCAGTGCTTTATATGCCACCGGTTTATTCAGGAGGGCACAAAAACCCATGACGCGAATGATCATCCAACGGGTTTGCGGTTCTTCCGCGGCAAGAGCTGGGATTAACTTTTCCAGGTGAGGCGCTACCAACTCCGGTTGTTTTTCAGCAACGATTTCTACAACTTTTGCCGCGCCTGAACGAATATTTTTGGAGACTGGCGAGGAGGCTTGATAAGTTGACAGGTCGATACACTCCAAAAGAATATCGATCCTACTTTCCTGTAGCACCATTTGTGCCAGCTCTTTTCCCAGTGCACTGGAAACGGTTCCCTTGTTCTCGGATAATTGTTTAAAGATGCTCATGGCTCCAATTCCTTCCTGTAAAGTGCTTTTTTATTGGATCAGTTGTAGTTATCCTGTCTTGGTCATTATTTATGGACAGACTTTTTCAGAAAGCTCGTTCAAGGAATAATTCTGCCCAGAACACAAGTCAAGTATAGGGCACAAAATGAATTTTCTCAAGACAGCAACTATTTGATTCATTTTCTGACTAATCAGAGCTTGGTTTTGGAATGAAGGTGATCAAATTGATAATTGTTCCGGATTTTCCCGCCTTAATATTTTCCGTCAAGTGTGTCTCCCCTAAGGGCACAATATTTAACGAACAACGAAAGATCAAATAGACCTTGCTGGTCCGCAATGCACTCGGAAACAAAATGAAGCATCCATACAGGATGGACAAACAAATCCAATTAAAAAAAAGACAGAGCACCCCGGAAGGGGCGTTTTACTCACCTTGAAACCATCACCCGATAAACGGTATAATATTGACCTTTATGGTAACCAATAATCTACTCCAAGTTCAAATCGGCACAACGGTTCGCATCCAAAGCTTCGAAGGTGGGAAAGCTCTGGCTTCCAAGCTTCGCCAATATGGACTGTTTATCGGTGACCAGGCGCGCGTTCTCCGCATGGGAGTCTTCGCCGGTCCGGTCCTCCTGGAAGTGAATGGGCGGGAGATCGCCCTTGGACGTGAAATCGCAGCGAAAATCAACGTGGAGACAATCTAATGCGCTTTGCACTGGTAGGTCAGCCCAACTGCGGGAAGAGTACGCTATTTAACCAGGTGGCGGGATACAAAGCCGAGACCGGAAACTTTCATGGAACGACAGTTACATTCACCGAAAGCAAGGTGCGCGTTTCAGGAGCAGTGATCCACCTGGTAGATCTGCCCGGCACGTACACCCTGGAAGGCACCAATCCGGCTGAAGCGGAGGCACAACGCTACTTGGGCTCCGAGCAGGTAGATGTAATTATTAACGTGATCGACGCCTCCCACCTCGCTCAGGGATTGGAACTGACCCTCGAACTAATGACCCTGAACCGTCCCTTAGTTGTGGCTCTCAACATGATAGACGAAGCCAAGCGCACAGGTCTGCGCATCGACGGTCCAGGTCTGCAGCAGCGGCTTGGCGTCCCAGTCTTACCACTGATCGCCAACAAGGGACAGGGTGTCCTGCCACTTTTTTCCAAAGCCCTCGATGTATCCCGCCGGAGCACTCCAAGAATTGATAATCATCTGGAAGCCGAGAATGATGTAAAGCGGCATCAGTTGGCAGGAGAGCTGGCCGGTCAATACGTCAGGCAGGGAGAACGACGGATCACCTGGCGTGACCGAATCGATGATCTTTTGCTGCACCCCTTCTGGGGCTATATTGCAATGATCGCCATCCTTTTCGCCTTCTTCCAGGTGGTCTATGGAATCGGCAGTTCCATTGAAGGTCCAATAATGGCGGCCTTCAATGGCTGGACCGATCAACTGATTCTGTTGGTGGGAACCAAAACGTTGTGGGCGGAGCTGCTATTTGGATTGCTGCAGGGTATTTCTGGAGGCCTGGCAATTGCCCTGCCGTATTTGATCCCCTTCCTTTTTGGCCTGGGCTTGCTGGAAGATATTGGCTACCTGCCGCGGATCGCATTCCTTATGGACGGGCTGATGCACCGGCTGGGTCTGCACGGAAAGGCAATTGTTCCGTTTATCCTGGGATACGGCTGCAACATCCCGGCCGTCATGTCGACTCGGATCCTGGAGGAAAAGCAGGATCGCTTCCTGGCAGCAGCTCTGGCTGTCCTGGTCCCGTGTTCAGCGCGGCTGGCGGTTGTTTTCGGCCTGGTGGCATTTTATCTCGGACCGCTCTGGGCACTTGCCATCTACCTTTTCAATATCCTCGTTATCGCCCTTATGGGTAGGATCCTAACCCGCCTCCAGCCAGAGCAGACACCCGGATTGATACTGGAAATTCCAGTTTACCGAATTCCAACCTTCAAGACTGTCTTTGGGAAAGCCTGGTTCCGGGTACGCGAATTCCTGGTGGAAGCCTGGCCGCTACTGATCGCTGGCTCTCTGGCGCTGGCCATTCTGACCTACTTCAACATCAGCCCTGCCCTCAACTGGGCACTTCGTCCCGTTACATGGTTTCTCGGCCTGCCAGCTGAGACTGGTGTCCCGTTGATCTTCGGAGTGTTGCGAAAAGAGCTTTCTCTTATCATGCTGCGGCAGGCGCTGGGAGGCGTCGATTTCGCCGCCGCCCTGACGCCGCTGCAAATGCTGACCTTCACTGTGTTTGTTGTCTTCTACATCCCTTGTCTCCCCACACTGACGACTTTGCGTCGAGAGTTGGGAATCCGGCCCATGCTCCTGATTGCCTTAAACACTGTGATAGTCGCCATGGTTGCGGCCTTATTTGTGCGCGGGCTTGGGGCGCTCATTCTCTGACCTAACCATAATAGGATTTTTTAAAATACGAGATAAAATGAGCTATCCCATTAAGGCTGTACGATCACAGTGCCCTTCATTGTTGGGTGGACACCACATCGATAGGTGAAGGTGCCTGCCGTATCGAATGTATGGCTGAACTTTGCGCCTGTTCCTAGATAATCAGATGTCCAGCTGTTATCGTCAGCCACCACCGTATGACCAGCGCTGTCCTGGTTGGTCCAGGTAATCGTCTCACCAACCTTGATGGTGATTGTTGCTGGAACAAATTCAAACCCGCTGATGTCAATTTTGACTTCATTACCAGATGTGCCTGGTGCAGAAGTTACTACCGGTGCAGAGGTTACCGGGGCAGAGGTGATCGGCGCAGCGGCTTGAGGGGCACAGGCCGTCAGAACAAGCATCATCGCAAAAAAGGCGACCAGAAATTTAGTTTTCATTTTATCTCCTTTACCAAAATATACGATAATTATGATATAAATAGTATTATATCATTATCATTCATCCCCACTGTATGAGCTTGATAAGAATCATATATGCACATATCATGTGCAAAGGGACAACGAGACTGTCCCTTTTTTGACTATAGCCCCATGCCGCGCACTTATAGAGATGACAATCCAAGAGCTACCCGGGAATGTGTTGGTTGTTCGACCAATCCGCCCAAAGGTCTAGGGGGGTTCTACTAGGTATCCTGCAGCTGGAATATCAACCGGAAACGCATTGCGACCGCCAGAAGAGGTGCCTCCCCATTGGATCGTATCCACCAGGACCGGGGTAGGACCCAGGTTGTTGTACAACTCGACCTGGGTTCTGCCCAACCCGCCGCGTTCGACCTCAAAGTGGAGCAACCCATCCGAATCCACATTCGTAAGAAGAGCATCCACGACCATCTCGACCTGCTGCCCAAGCTCTGCCTGGTGAAAAGGCTGTGTCAGCAGGAATCGACCTTCTTCCAGCCAATTGTCGGTGACTTCCATGCTCGATGAAATAAGCGTGGGTCTTTCGAGACTGCCACCTGAGAGCAAGCCAAAGGTTGTCCAGTCGGACGTGGTCTGAATTCGAATCCTGACCGAAAACGTTGTGGGTGCCGGCACAAAGCCAGCCGAGACGGGACAAAACACCTCGTGACCCGGGGCGCACCACTCCACCCGGCCAGCCACCATGGTCATCCACACCTGGAGATCCTTGATGGCATTGATATCGGTCATTGGGTTACCGGAAAGGATGATCAGGTCAGCATATTTACCTGGTTCCAGGCTGCCCACTTCATTTTCGCGGAACAATACATAAGCGCCCTCAATCGTCATCATTGGGAGCATCTCTTCAACGGTGAGTGTCTTGCCTGTCATCCAGACCGGGTCCGGGCATTCGGTCAAGGTATCATTGATGATCTCGTAAGGGGTGACCATGCTGTAAAGATGCAGCAGGGGTGATAACGGCCCCACCCAGGGATAATCACCGTGCCAGGCAAAATGGACTTGCGGGTTGGCGTCGAGCAGCTGCCGGTTGGGGTAACTCCAGGACTGGTATTCCAGTGGGTCTGCTTCCAGGTCGCAGCGGTTAAGTGAACCAAAGATCGTGGCGACCACCCCGACCTGCTGATAGCGCGGGATCAGGTCCGGTCGCACGATCCGGTTGTGTTCGATACGGTGGCGCAGGGTATTGGGCCGCCCATCCAGGACGAACTCGATCGCGTTCAGTGCCTGTTCGACAGCCCGGTCACCAATGGCATGAATCGCCACCTGGTAGCCAGCCTGGTCGATCTCTGAGACAAGGGTATTCATTTCCTCCTGGGTGAGGAACAGATCACCCAAACCCACGCCCGGTCTCTCGAAGCTGGTCGCCGGCTTCCCACATGAACCGCCATCCGCGAACAACTTGACCCCCCCGATACGCAGCATTTCTCCGGGTACGCGGGTGGGTGGAAATTCCTTGTACCAATCTGACAGGATCTCCCCGCAGTTGTTGGTGTGAACCAGATATAAACTCAAACGAACCTTTAATCCTCCAGATTCGTTAAGGGTCTGCATCTCCGCCAGGAAACCCTGGTTCACGAACATGTTTGCCAGGGTGGTGATCCCATTCTTCAAGGCCATTTGCTGGACTTTCCCGTAATCCACGACATCCATCAAGTAACGCGCATCATTGAAAATGTGGGTATGCGGGTCCACAAAGCCGGGCATCATTGTGCGCCCTTGCAGATCCACCAGCTCGGTGTCGGCTACTTGAAGCGATAGGATATCCTCATTCGAACCAACAGCGACGATCAGATCGTCAGCCACCGCGATCGCTTCAGCTGCAGGTTGATCCTTGTTCATCGTGAGAATGGTACCGTTGTAGTAAATGAAGGTGGGCGGATCGGATGAGATCAAGGTGACAGTGGGCGTTGGAGGTATCGTCGTTGGTGAGGTGGGTTGTACGGTTGGCTCTGGAGGGGTATTGGTGAGTGATACTCCGGTTGGTCGGGGGGCACATCCCCCTGCCAGTAGAGCCAGAGCCAAAGAAAGAGTCACAGCCGGTTTGAAATAACGAGCTACCCTTGAGATAAGCATCCACGCACCTCTTCCTTCGTTATTGATATTAATATAAAACCCCAGACGGATCAATTGGCCTCCGCACTCGTCCAATTTCTGTTTTTGGGGCAGGTGATAGCATGGCACCCATCAGAGTTGATGGGTGCCATAGTTTCGCCATACTTATCGATGCAGAACCAGCTTATCCCGGCGGTTGAATGGCAAAATTCACCGGGATCGTGATTCCGGATGGAACTGATACCGACTGAGGATTGCCAGGCAAGACTGAAGATCCTGAATAAAGGAGGCTCAGGCACCAATTGCCGGCAGGCAGATTGCTGAATGAATAATTACCACCGGAGTCGGGCGATGTTCCTTGATAAGGTGAACCACTGCAACCACCATTCTGATAAAGGCTTAACGAGAAAGAGTCCTTCCCTTCATCACCAGCATCAAAAATGCCATTGCCATTGTTATCAAAGAAGACCCTGCCAGCGATCGCGCCGGGCGATGCAACCGGGAGCGGGATGGGTGAGCGGGATGGGGTAAAGGTGGGGGATGGAACATGGACCGTCGTCAGGCTGGGCGTGGGGCTGGAAGTGAGCGTGGCCGTGGGTGTGGGGGTAGAGGTTGCAGGCGTCAGGATGTCTGGTTGTCCAATGGTTGGCGATTGGGGCACATCGGCTGTCAGCCTGTTGCAATCCCCCAGGAAGCCGGGCACTGCCTGGCTTGTCAAGGCTGAGACGCACACAGTTGACGCCTCCGAGAGGCTGACGCCATCAGCGGAGAAAGCCTGGACCTGGATGGAATAAACGCCGGATGTGGAAGGCGTCCAATCCGTCTCGGCGGTCACGATCGCCGCGGAAGCATCGGTGCCCGCATTGCCGACCTCGGTCGAATTGACCAGGAAGGCCATTTTGACGATCCCTCCGCCGGGCCGGCTGGCATGCGCCCGGATGGTGAAGGAAGCCAGAGGCAGGAGGGCATTCGTGACCGGTTGGTCGACCCAGGCACGTGCGCTGCCGTAGGTCGACCCGCTGGAGGCGGGCGCGCAGGCTGCCATAAGCAGCGCTACCAGCAGGATGGACAGGGTCAGGGATTGCTGTCTTGTTTTTATCATCATTTTCTCCAGGCCGGATTACGGAAGTGGCATGCCGATCAATCTTACAGTCAAGGCGCACCTGATCGTATCCGTCCCGAACAGATCTAAATTTCTGTTTTGGTCATCATGAACAAATTGTGCCTGGGCAACAGGATTAGTGCCTCCTCTGATGGTTTGGGTAAGATATTGATCCTGCCAAACCTCAGGGGAGTATTCAGGGGATGTATAAGAGAAGTAGCAATCCCGAGATGTAAAGCCCAAGGCGTCATGCTCAACTGCCACTCCAGTAATATATATTCGCTTATTTCTCCCGGATAAGTCGACCGCCATGATATTGTTACTGGTCCGTCCAATGCTGCCCCTACCTGAACTGAGCAACTGGTGAGTCAAGTCGTAAACACCAGGAGCTGTCAGGCGCACAAAATCCTCACCGGTACCGTTGGGTTTCCAATACAATACGTTATCGTGACCAGCGGTGTTTGCTTCAAACCAGACCGATAGCTCAAATTCATTATCCCGGCAAATGATGCACAGATCGCCTGCGTCGAAAGCACCTTGAGCAAGGGGATCGATGGTAAGGCCCGAACTCAAGGTCAGGTTGTCAAAGATCACCAGGACACGTGCCCGGGTCGGATCGGGGCAAGCCGCTGAGGAGATCGATAGAGGCGTGCTGGGCGGAGAGCGAAGGATGCCCTGAACCGCAGTGACCTGGAAGGTGAAGGTTGTGCCGCACGGCAGCCAGGTTCCGCCGAAGAGGAATTTCCTGCCGCCATTACCGGTCACATCCGACTCGATCCACGCGCGTCCGAGACCGGTCACGGAAACTTGATAACCGGTCAGTGTGCTTTCGGTATAAGGTCCCTGTGCTGTCCAGTCCCAGACCAGATGACGGCCCAGGATACCCGACTGGAGAAGACTCTCGAATCGCAGATTTGTCGGGGCAGGCAGGTCCGCCGCGATCATCACCGGGGCCAGCACCGGATCCAGAGGCGGGATGACCGGGAACAGGTTGGGCGGGGTAGCGGCAGAATCACGGCGGCAGTCGATCAGGGTTGGATCGGAGGTGATGCAGTAATGAACGGTGAACGCACCTGTCCCACCGGTGCCGGTGGAGATCAGCTCGTGCCCATCCCATTCCGGGCTGGGATGGCTGGCAAGGAAGCCGCCCAGCGAGTCGCTATACACGCCCCGGCGGCCCATGCAACGGATTTCGAGGGTTACCGGGTCACTGCCGGTGCGGGTCAGCAGGTAGCGGCCGCGGGTTGGTGAAGAGCGCAGGTCATAGGTCAGACCATCGCTCAGCGGTATCAGGCTGGAAAAGTCTGCCGCGGGCAGGCGGCCCTGGGCACCGCCATCCATGGACACATAACAGTAAGCGCCTTCATAAGCTGCATCCGTCTGCAGGCTCGGCAGGATCAGGTACAGGCTGCTCCCGGCGGGGGGTTCCGGAGAGCGCAGACTCGTCGCGCAGGCGGGATAATCGAGGGTGGTGAAGGAGAAGGTGGCGCTTAAGGCTTCCAACCCGGCGTGCACGGCTGCCACCTGGTAGATATAAGCTCCAGCCAGGGTGATCGTATCAGTGTAAGTAACCTGGCTGGACGGCAGATGAGCGATGGCATTCAGGTGCGAGTCGCCGGGAGCATTGCGGTATAGGGTGTAGCCTTCTGCGTCGGGGCTGCCGGTCCAGGTCAGAATAATGCTGGTGCAGGCGCTCGGATCGACGCTGACCCAGGCAGGGATGGAAGGCGAGCCGGGCAGCAGGATCGGGGGAGCGCCGGTTGTGCCGGTATCGCCAGGCGTTGTGCCGGTATCTCCCGTGCCTCCCGGGGTGCCATCCGGATTGCCGGATGATCCACCTGATAATCCTGGCGGAGGCGTCATTGAGCGCGGCAGGGTGATAATGGTAGCGCACTCAAGTGACAAATCGGCATCCGTGCCGCGCAAGCCGGGGTTGAGGGCAAGCAGATCTTCGAGGGAGATGCCAAGCATCGAGGCGATCTGGTTGAGGCTGGGACATGGTTGGTCAACCGGGGCAGGCAGCAGTTCTGCAAGCGAGCCAGTGACCTGGCTGGCGGGGGAAACCACATCCACGATCACAATGCTGGAATCCGCGAATCGGCCATCACTGGTGTAGCCGCGAACCGTCAGGATGTAGCGCCCGGCTGTGGTGGGAGTCCAGGAAGCGGCAAACCCATCCAGAGAACTGGATTCAGTATCCGGGGTGCTTGCTTGCACCGCGGTCAGGATACCGTTGACATACAACTCCAGGCGGGTGATGTTCCTGGGATCGTACCCGGTTGCAGAAACGGTGAGTGGATTGCCCAAGTCAAGAATGTCGCCGGAGACCGGGGTAGTGATACTGACACTCGGGCTCAAATCGCGTGCCTGGGCAGACCGACCGGTAAGGAACCAGATCGCGCCTGCCACACCAAGAAGCACAAGAAGCAGCACCAGAATAATTACGAACGGCCATCTGCGGCGCCGGAGCCGGGGGGACTTGGATGCAGACATAATCTCCTCCGAAAAAGAGTGAGGTGCACCGTAGAGGGGAGTGATGATTATCCCCCTTGCAAGAATACGTTGCAAAAATAATTATACTATTAGAATTATTATAGTCAGCATTGTCTTATTAAGTCAATGCCCAATCCCCACAGAATAAAAACTATCCCCAAGGGTACTCAGGGTGAATTGTCATTTATTAAGCTCTCTAATCGGTGTATTCCTTCACCATGTTCATATAATTCCTACCATCTATTCTTAATAGTAATTCATACTTTGTTGTTATACAGCACAATCCGGTAACGCGCCTTATTATCCTTCACCATGTCAAGCGCCTCGTTCACCTGCGTCATTGGCATCAGTTCGACCATGGGGGTGATGGTGTGCTCCTGGGCGAAAGAGAGCATCTCACGCATCACGGTTGGATTGGCTATGAGAGAG
>Ga0315295_10002891_pt1 | contig 14541 bp, 29 predicted proteins | sample YL17G14_0_MG_FD_204453 | JGI IMG/M metagenome (GOLD analysis project Ga0315295, IMG submission 204453) | Sediment microbial communities from Yellowstone Lake, YNP, Wyoming, USA - YL17G14_0 | ecosystem: Environmental > Aquatic > Freshwater > Lake > Sediment | place: USA: Wyoming | collected...
CCTCATGTTGCACATGGAACGCTCTGACGAGAGCTTCCTTTACCCATGACTCGATCTCTGCGCCGGTGAACTTGTCACAGGCATCCACGAGCTGGACGATATCGCTCTGGTAGTTAGCGATGTCTCTATCCCGCTTACGCAGATGGATCGTGAGTATCTCCTGACGCTGTACTGCATCAGGGAGATCCACCCAGAACTTTGCGTCAATACGCCCTGCTCTGAGCAGCTCAGGTGGGAGACTCGTCACCGAGTTGGCGGTCGCAGCGAGGAACACATCGGCTTTCCTCTCCTGCATCCATGTCAGCAGGAGCTGGAACACTCGACGTGTCGTCTCGTGAGACTCATGCCCTGACTGATTACCGGACAGTCCCTTCTCAATCTCATCGAGCCACAAAATCGCTGGCGCACATGCAGCGGCGACGTCTAGCACGCTCTGCATGTTGTTCTCTGACTCTCCGACGAGGGACCCGAAGATACGTCCCATGTCCAGGCGCAGACACGGACGGTTCCAGATGGATGCGATCGCCTTGATCGCCAGAGACTTCCCTGAGCCAGGCACGCCCACGAGCAGCATACCCTTAGGAGGCTCTACTCCGTAGCGTCGTGCCTTATCCGAGAAGCATTCAGCACGAGCGGTGAGCCAGTCCTTCATGACTTCGAGCCCACCGATGTCAGCCATGGTCTCGGTAGTCTCTATGACTTCGAGGAGACCTGACTTTTTCACGATCGCCGCTTTCTCTTTCACGATGAGAGCGGGGTCGAACCGACCGGACTCCTGATAGACGGCTGCGTAAGCGTTCTCAGCCTCTACCGAAGTCATCCCGAGGGAGGCGTCTGTCACCACCTCATCCTGTCGGGGATATGGAGCGTCGAGAGCGACACATAACTCTCTGAGCACACTCTTGAGCTCGTCACGACCCGGCAGCTTGTAATCGATGCGGGTCATTTCCTTTTCCAGCTCCATAGGGATGGTGCACCCTGCGGAGATGATGACGAGTGCCTTACCCTGCGCCTTGAACTTAGCGCTCAGGTTCTTTATCTTGCGGGTGATGAGTGCGTAGTCCTGGAACTCCTTGACCAAGAACGGGTGATAGTCATTGAGGAAGAGGATCGTGTTGTCGTCAGCCTTTTCGTCCAGCCATGTGAGAGGCTGGAAAGGATCCGTCGCGGTGTTCTCCATAGGCTCGCCTGCGGAGAGGTCACCATCTTGAATGACCAAGGGACGGATACCATCTGCGACGTCCCAGGAGAGTGTGTAGTATCGGGCTTCATTGCCCTCGGAGTCTGTGGTCTTGGCGGTGGAGAGTGCGCGAGTGCAGTCGGTGAGGACGCGCTGTTCCTCGTGGGACTTGATCCACAGGAGGGGGTAGCCTGCTTTGATGTATGTCAGGAAACTCATAGTGAGGACTCCTTTCATTAATCCGTTGAACGGGAGAGTATGCCGAAGTGCGGCCTACTCATCCCCTACCTTAGTGTCAGCCGCATTTTGGCATACGGATGTTGCCTGCTGTTCGCCCGCTTCCATAGTGTTCTGCGGCGCAGTACAGTCTGAAAATATTCTAGCAAGCACATCTCCAACATGTCCTGGAAATTTTTGACACTGATAATATGTTTTATTAATTAAATCAGCAGGGCTTTGGCATAGAGAACAAGTAACTGCATTTTTTACTATCTTCATAATTGTTCCTTTCTTCGCGCCGCCTACAATTCTCAAAAGGGCGAATTGCAGGCAACGGTTACCAATGTCTGCTGCGGTGTTGGCAACTATCAAAATCGACATCACATGACACCACGGTTTTAGCGGCACAAGACGAACCCGCAGAATAGAAACACCGTGGCAGACTTGAGCTGTTGTGCGATGCGGAAGGAGTGCCTACCTTAGTGTTCCTGTCGCGCATTACTAACCAACACAAAAGCCAGCCAAACGCAAACGCCACGCAAAACGGTATAAATGTTGACCAACCCAAAGCGACCTCCAATTTTAAAAAGCACGACTGTAGTTTTGCATAACGATCCGGGCAAAGTAGGCTGTGTACTCATTGACTACTTGCCCTGTTATGCGTCTGTGGCCTGCGACTCCACCTCTTCAGCGGGCGCATCTTCCACGACCTTACGAAAGGGGCAATGCCCCTCGAACATGCTACGACCATTACACTGCGTGCGATTGTCGAAAAACTCTTGATGCTCGCAGGTAGCTACTGACAACGCCGGAAGTTTACAATCGACCATGATAATCCTTTCTTTGCGCCCGCCTACAAAATCGCCCTCGCAGGCCATTGCGCATAACGTGCCCGGCAATAGTTGTCGTGCCGTACCCGACATGTCAACTTTGCCGTGTTGCCTGTTGTAACTGGCGACTCCCCTTGTTCAGCCGCCGCCACTCACGGCAACACTCAGCACTGCACCACGAATTATTGTGCCGGTGCTGGGTTCCACATTGAAGGCATGGCCGCAACGGTTTCTCTACAGGCCCACTGGACATACTTGACATACCGGGCATACCACCCATCGCACCCATCATCATAGCTGCGGCCATCATTGCGCTTGCACCGGCTCTTTGCCTCATTTTAAAACCAACCTTTCGTTCTGCGGCGGCCTATCATATAGACTCGCCAGTTATTGCAGGCAACGTTTTCGGCAATGTGCGCCGTGCTAATAGTTGAGATAAAACACCGAACAATCGTCGTTAATACAAACGTGACGAACGTGCATCCGCTCACCGCATTTGGGGCATGGCGTACTTGCCGTGTTATGCGATGCGGAAGGAGTGCCGACAATAGCTTTCCCGAGGCGCTGCCCGATAAGCCACATAACCACGCCAAGCACAATCCCTATCGATACACCGTTGATAAATGTGAACAAGAGCGCCTCCTATAATTGACAAAAGCACGACTGGAGTTTCGCATAACTCGTTCAATCACGAAATACGCTTGTATAACTTTATAAGTAATATTAACTTATGCGGTGATGCGGTGCGTGATCTTCTCTTGCTTGCGGTGCAGATACTCAGCCTTGAACTTACGCTTGCCCTTGTTGCCCTTGAGGGCAGCTTCCACAAAGGCAGTCTCTTCGGTACAGGCTTTGCCCACGAAACCGAATGTTTCTTTATGGACTCCCCTGCCGTCCCAGTCGAATGTCACGACGATCTCTCTTGAGTCAGCCATGGTATAGGACTCCTTACTTTGTATGCGTTTTGATACGGTTGACCGTCACGGGTGCCTTGAACTTAGCACGGAGTACGATACGCTTCTGTGCGTCGAGGGACTCCGTATACTCCATACCCTGTCGCTCATACTCTATCTTGAGAGTCTCGACATTGCAGTAGGTATAGAGTTTCTGCTGCCACTCTTTGTCGCAGACCATACCTATGCGGTAGTCATACTCGTCGATGTGCCCGACGAACACACCGTCTTCGTTTCGTTCCCATCCGATATCCGAATGAGCTCCGGACAGGAATCTGTCGATGTCACGGCGCACGATTACGTGTGCTTTCTTGTACTCTTCCGAGTGATAGGTCTTGAGACGCTGCGCGGTCTCATGGACTTCAATGAGGTGCTCAGGGACGCCCATGCGCTTGAGGGCGCGGACGAGTGCCTCGGCGTTGGTGATCGTGGTTTCGAACTCTAACGTGTGTGACATGACATCACTCCTTATAGGTTAGCGATACCGGCGATAGTACTTAGCACGGCGTGTCTTCTTACGTGCCCGGGCTATTTCTCCCCAATCATTCACTACGGTACACCCGTAGTACGGGAGATAGGCAGATCCGTGGGATATCAAACTGAGATAGATACCGTATGACAGCATGTTTTTACTCCCCGTGGTTTTCGCCGCTCAGTTCCGCGGCTTGGTTGAGGGAGTTTTCATACTCTCTGCATGACTCACAGTCACAGGAGCGACCGCTCCATGCGACTTTGCAAGAATGCTCACAACAATACTGATGCTTCTCGGTAGGCTTGAACGGCTGACCGCACCACTTACAGGTGCGTGTCTCGTCTCTCCACGCATCGGGACACCCGATCTCATGGGTGACCATACCATTGATCCGGAGCTGCTCACAGGACTGGCACATGATATTATTCCTTGCTATGCTGGAGCATTTCATCGAACGTGGTATGCTCAGACATCTTAAACTCTATGATCGGTACTCCCCTCTTTTTTGCGAGATCTCTCATGATGTGGCTCTTGCCTACATTGAGGTTCTGTGTAGACTTGTAGCGAGCCATACTCTTTTTCGCTGACTCTCGTATGACGTAGCTCCGAGTACACTTCCCGGAGCAGGAGTCCTGATCAGGATTATTAGGATCAGGAGTGAAAGGTTTCCTGCAATTGATACAGGTTTTCTTAGGCATAAGGTACTCCTTATGGTGATGATGATAGGGCGGGCGTGGCGTCGTAGTCTTTGCTCACTGACGGTCGGACCACCATGCGACCACGGAGTCGTAGGACCCGAGAGTATATTTGACCATACCCAGTGAGCCGTCAGGGCGGACACCAGCCCATGAGGGATTCGCTCTGAACCCCTCACAGGCTTGTTTGATACCACGATACCGTACGGATGAGCAGGCATACTGCCCATTCATGTAGATGTCGATTTTCTTATTAGGTCTGTCGCTCATGCAGTCTCCTGTGCTTTAGGCTGTTTCCATGACTCCTTCTTACACTTGTCAATACGTTCAAACGCACCTGTCATGGTTAGTCCCGATTTAGCGCAATAGATGTTGCGCCCATTGTAATCAAGTTGTTCACAGTCACCACAGAGTTCATCGGCAAGGCGCTCACTGATTGTCATGCGGCCTCCTTGAGTGCGTGAGCCTCTACCTGACGGGAGATGATATCCTTGAGGGACTCCCTCAAGATATTGCCGACATGATCTCGATCGATTGTCTCGAACGAGTAATCACACCCGCAGATTACATTGCCGTTGGCTGATACGTGCAACGTACTATTCACGCTCACGTAATCATCATTGACGTCGAGCTCCCAGCTCTCGGGCTTGCTCTCACGCTCACCGATACCATTCTCTAACGCCCGGCCCTCCTGGATCACATACCGGTTATCTGAGGGCCCGTGACCCTCAGCATTGAAAAACTTCAGGGCTTTATAGATCCGAGGGTCGTCGACACCCTCATGGTAGTCATCGGTGGAGATGACGAGCCCGCTCATCTCGGGTTCGTCACAGTGTGCATACAGATCGATGAGTGCGTGTAGGAGAGGCAGGGACTCGACCTTGCCGTTGGTGACGACATAGAAAGATCCCACACCAATTCTACGTGCCTTTACTTGATCCACGAAGTACTGGATAGCAGGCACGTTGAGGGTGGGCTCTCCGCCTGTGAAAGTCACAGTACTGATCCCGTGACCTACCACAGAGTCGAGGACACGGTCGATCACGTCAGTAGACATGTCGATCGCCTGGGTGTCACCTCTCAGGCAGTGGTCGCATGACATATTGCATCGACGTGTGACCTCCAAAATTAACTGGCTGAGGTAGAGTTCCATGAGGGTTTATCCTTTCAATTTATGTGCTAGTAACAGACACCGTGAGGGACAGCATTCCTGCCCTCACCCGTGATAGCACCGCTCACCAGCAGCAGTTTTTTATTGACCAGTAACGCCTTGGCTGCGTCCCACCGCTCGACTGTGATGCCGGTTTTGGCGTGGGCTCTCGTGTATCGTATGTTCGTACGACCACCGTACGAATTTTTGAGATGAGCCGTGTACATGAGCACGGTCAACTCATCCTCCGACAGCTCCGACGGTGCAGGCAGGAGCCGCGGGGCGTTCTCGGGATGCACATGGATACGGATACCCATATCTTTCCCACAGAATACGGTGTGCTCCACACACGCCAGCCCCGGTACGAGGGGCACGGCGTCAGCGCCCTGGATTCGTGGATCAAACGCAGACTGATCTGGTACGGTGACAGTACTGTCAGTACCGTCTAGACGTATGAACTTGAACCAAGAACGTGTGCCACCATCCCAGGAGGAGCGCACGTTAATTGTTGTACGTGTGCTCACCCGGAATTTATGCCCATTATAATCGGGATACGCCCTGTGAGCGAGGGCGATCACGTCGGGATGATTGGACCAGATGGCGTCACTCATTGTTCTAACTCCTTGGTTATCAGATGAGGTCTTCGATGTAGTCGGGCTCAAGTCCAAACTCTTCCTCACAGATATCTAAGGGCATCTCACCGTTATCCAGGCGTTCCAAAAGATGCTCACGTGCCCTAACGATCTGTACTCGTGCTGCTTCTTCTGTGATACCGTCACGGTCTATTAGCGTTTGCAGAAGACTTTTCATACGAACCTCATGAGTATGTTGGAGTCACACGGACAAGCGTACACCGCTTCGAGATTTCGAATCTCAGCCCAATGTTCTACAGGTTCTTTGGCGAAACAGACGAAGGATTTTAGCACGATCATTGTGTGCTTCCTCGAACCCAGATACCACCGCTCAGAGAATGCTTTAGAAAACTTGTTGAAGATCTTCCAGAATAATCCCCGATGATACCGGTTGAGGGACTCAACATACTGGTAGATGTGACCCATGACTTTACTGGACAGACGTTTGTACGCGTTGATTCTGTCTGTAACAATGTAGTGGAGTGCTTCCAGATCGTTCGAGGGAAGAGCTGTGACTGCGGTGGTCTCGCCTTGATGAATTACCCGATCTGCGATCACAATAAGATTACTCATTAGTATATCCTCCAGATATTAGTAGTGGGCGGCGGGCGTCGTAGTCTTTGCGGTCGGCTGGACACGCAGACTCTCGCCTGTGTACTCCAGGAACAGGCCCTCGATAGGGCATTCGTCCGTGAAAGGCATCAAGAATCTCCGTAGGTCCTCTACGGTGTCGATTCTAACTACTGTCATACGGGCTTTCTTTCAAGCATACGTTTGACGTTGTCGATAGCGAGCACGCGCTGCTCACCTGTGTCGCTCTTGAAAGACAGCGAGAAGCGGCTGAGGTTCAGGAAGCGGAAGAACTTATACTGTATGCCTTCCCGCTCACTGATTATCTCAGCCACCCTCGCCGCTTGCATTAGGGTGATAGTGTTAGTCTGCATCGATTGGCACACGTTTCTTTATGATGCGGTGCGCGATGTGGGGTTCGTTCTCACGGTAGCACTTAACCTGCTCCCGTGCGTCCTTACGACTGGTCTCAATAGTCGCCAGCTCCCACCCACCTTGGGGAGTGTAGCTTTGGATCTCCCACTCATCCTCTGTCTTGCGCTTATAGGCCATAGTGATCACTCCTCCACGTTGTCGGGAGCCACGCGGCACCCGTAGTGAATGGCGTCGTGCTGCGTTATCACTCCCGGAAAGAACGAAGGTATCACATAGTGGCACTTGTTTTTTTCGTTCCACTCTACCGGAGCACCCGCAGGGACGTCGACAGTAGCTATCGAACTGAACCCACGATACCAAACGAAAGCCTTTTTGACTTTCATAGTAGGAATCCTTTCAAATATGGATGTATTATGCGATGTCGAGGACAGTCAGGAGACTGTCAGATTCATCCACGTAATGAGTGCCGGTCCTCATGTCGAGAGTCTTCAACAGAGCCCACGCTTTCAGCGTCAGGGGATGCGGTGCCCCAAAGATCTTCGCCTGGTCGTACGACCAAACGATAGAGCTGACCAGCAGATCATAGACATCTTTGATTGCAGTGTGGGCGAGGGACTCCGCCGCGGAGTCTACCCAAGGTTGGGGTAATGCATTGTCGTACGTCTTGAGACCACAGAGACGTGCTGCTACGTCCTTGGTAGGACGATCGGTGACGGGGATGATGTTGGGCATGGTGGTCAGATCCTTTCGAGGAATTGTTCGACGGACTCAGTCTTATGGAGTGCGATGAGCAGGTTGCAGACGTCTTCGGAACCGATCACTGTCTGGCGATTGGGACGCCCCTTAAGAAGCTCGATACGTTCGAGCTCGATGCGCCGGGCTGTGATCTCCTCAGGTTTGAATGACTGTCCTAAGTAAGGACGCATAGGGGTTAACTCCTGATAGGTTAGTATGCGTTCACGGTGCTCTGGACTGTCTGTCCGTCCCAGTGGCAGCTATGGCTGCCATATCCGGTGACAACAAACTTGTTGTCGGACCAGTAACCTTCTGCTGACCACATTAAGCTTCCGGAGTCGTCGTCTCCGGTCAGCTCTGTGTCCCCGAAAGATTGGATTTTTGTGGCTCTCTGGATCTCGCGACGGATCCGAAAGGGGAGGGAAGACACATTCTGAATGTGTGACACCTCACAACAAACGTCCTGTGCTTGCATGACTCCGACCATTGGAGACCTCCTATGTGTATGTGATGTGATAGACCCTCTGCGCCATCCCGTTATGGGATGCCCACGACTTGGGGCGTGGTGTGTCGCATTAAGATTCCTCCCATATTTGGAAGGAATCTTTACTAACCCGAGCTTGGGACAGCTCAGCCTAGCATGATTTGGAACATTGCCCATGACAATAAAACGCATACGACACAGAAACATATCCTGGTAATGATAAGCATTAGTTCCTCCGGGTGGTGGGTGCGACCTCGGATTTGATATCTGAGGCGAGGCCAGTCGTAGTGGTCTTTGCGGCCCCCGCGAACTCCACGCACCGGTCGACTACACGATCACACACCCGGTTCGTCGGGCTGTGCTTCGAATTGAGGAACGCACCGCACAACAGGAGCCCGACCACGATCAAACATGTCTTCACCATCTACTACCTCCGTGAATGAAAAAGGTGATAAGAGATAACGGATTCCCTCCATATTTGGAGGGAATCCGACGACAGAGACCCTACCTTCCGGGGAAGGTTGCCAGCACCTGAGACCGTGCCGCGACACGGTCAATCACCATCCCACCGGGGAGGCTGTATGCCTCCAATACCGCACGCTTCTGCTCAGCCCGCAGCTTACGACGCAGCTGCGTAGCTTTCCGAAGCATCGGGTTCGACATCAATGCCAGCTTCTCGACCAACCATTGCGGTGCTGAAGAACTCATAGCAAACCTCCAAAGCTCCCCTGTTAGTAAGAAGACCCCAGCACATGGGGAGTGTCTGTGCTGGGGTCTATTGTTGCGCTATGTTCAGGACTTCAGGACCTCAACTATCGTGGCATGTATAGCTGATAGATCCTGATTCTCTAACAGAGCGGAGAGTACCGCTCTGTAGTTGACCTCGATGATCTCATATCCATCACCACGGTCGTATATGTTGTATGGAACATTTTCATTCCATTCTACAACACACAGAGACCCGAAATCCCCATTGGCTCTCTCTCCCATCTCCTCTACGACCCGAATCAATTCCGGGTCATTCCTTTCGATATCACGGTCGCAATCTGACTTGTGTCCTCCTGTATGGTTAACCGATGAAAGGAACACTATGCAGGACGGTGGATACCGCCTGCGACACGAAGGATCCTGCCAGTATCACCAACCGGCAGGTGACGACTACCAACCACCCGCTGAACGCGACCGTTGATACGGCCACGTACACGCGGGTGTACTTCTGGACGCGCTTAGAGAGTGCCATAGCAGCCACTCTCTTTCAACTCACGCACCCGCCGTGCGGTGCGGCGCATGTCATGCGCGTGAGTGCGAGGCTTGAAATCAAGCCAGTCGAAATGTTCTGTCTGCCGCCAATCTTTGCGGCAGGTGTGCTTGCGGTAACGGGAGGGAGCGCCGCCGTCCCACCGGGGCACGTCAGTGTAGGTGTCCAGCGGCCCACCGAAATCGTTGGTGGCGGACTTGCGCATGGACTGGCTGACCGGCAGTGTCTCAGCCTGAATAATGCAGACGCTCATAGGGACCTCCAAAGATGTGGTGATATAAAAAAGGGTGAGGGATGTATAGTCCCTCACCCTTTGTACGCCGACAGACTACCCGCCTTATGCGGCGGTGGTCTCTTCCACGTCCTCCTCCGTCAGGAGGCTCTTGAGAGCCTCGAAGGACTCCACCCGGATGTCATCGCGGCGGACCGCGATCTTCTTCACCCGCACCGGGCGCTTGTACGCCTTGGCGGGGAGACCGGTCTCCGGCTGGATGACCGCCACGATCCTCGCGGCCCGCTCCGCCGCGACCTTCGCCATGTGGTCGTCACGGGTGGTCTCCCGCATCGCCAGCTCCTCCTTGAGGATGGCGATCATCGCGTCCACCCGCACCACCGCGGCCTGGTGCTTCAGCAGCAGGCGGCGCAGGTCGGTGCACTGGGTGTGCACTGCGGCGATCTCGCGCCCGTCACCGCGGCGGGCATCCCGCTTCAGGCGGAGCTCCGTGCGCTCGAACGCCTCCACCTTGCGGCGGAGGTTCGTCGCGTCGATCTCGTGGCCGTCCCCGAGACCGCCGAGGCGCTTGCCGTGGAAATTGATGTCCTCGTCGCCGAACTCCATCGACGACGGGCAGGACACGCGCCCGAACTCACCCACCGGGCAGATCGCCGCGGCGAAGGCCGCGAGGTCCCCGCCGTCCAGCGCGGCCCGCACCACCGCCGCCTTCGCGGCGTTGGCGGCCTCGACCGCTCCGCGAGCGGCAGCCGCCGTCACCATGTCGCGGCGAGCCGCGATGACGGTTGAGGTGAACTTGGCGGACGTGGTGGTGATGCTCATGGGAGCCTCCCTTTTATCCCTAAATGTGAAAAAAGCCCGAGGCGCGGGATATATCGCGTCGGGCTTCTCGAAACGAGTTATTACGTGCTCATTTCACGCACGTCCTAACGGGGACCCCGGGGAGTACATGTACTCCCCGGACGCGCTGGCCTTAACCCCTGCCAGCCCGGACGCCGAACGTCCGGATCTCCAAGTCGGTTTTCCCGATAAATTTCGGGTCGCCGACTTGTTGCCTATCTTCGTCTTCGCAATAGTCGAAGACGTCGGGTTTGCGGCAACCCTCAAGATCGGCCATTGCCTCGAACGCCGCGTCTCTATCGACCATTTCGGGGCCCCGCAGGGCCACCCAATTGATCATTATAGGCTCAGTCATTTTAATCACCTCCTCTCCTTGGTTAAAAAACATTTGACGCGGCGACGATAGAGACTCTACCCAACGACACCGACGTGGTCGTACAGCGCTTCGAGGATGGCAAGCCCATCCTCCTCGTCCTCCGTGTCGGCGATGATCTCGTCCCAGCATTTCGGGTCCGAGGGATCGCTGCCGATGACGATGTGAAACACCCCGCGGTGGGTGGTCACATCCGAGTACTGTACGGACGGCATGGCGAGCACCTCGGCCCACAGGTCCGTACCGATCTCGTCGGGCTCCGCCTCAATGAGCCCGTAGATCGACGTCTTAATGTCAGACGCGTCGAAGAACATCGACACCTCCCAGCTAATGGTTTAGAAACATTGGGGATGCTGGATAGCTATCGTTTCAAGCTATCCAGCCGCACCGGCCTTAACCCCCACCGGTATAAACACCTTGTTTTCCGTCGCGTGTTGCCAACGACGTGAGCCCCAGTTAATCCCTACTACTTTTCTAATTTTAAGATTCAGGATTAAAGGACTCCCAGCGTGTTACGTCTCTACGGTCGCCACCCCGCGAGACGACGTCCTGAGGATATATTTCCTCCTCTCTGCTTCCGCTGTGTGGCCCGCCTTAACGACACGTGGCCCGTGTGACGAGTCTAACCTATTAGACTGTAGTCGACCAGCTCTACTCGATACTTATAGGTATTTTTTGCCTACTTGTCAATCTCTCTCTCTTCTCCCCCATACTATATAGGGGAAAAAAAGAGCGAGATACTTATAGGTATTTTTTGCCTACTTGTCAATCTCTCTCTTCTCCCCCATACTATATAGGGGAAAAAAAAGAGCGAGATACTTATAGGTATTTTTTGCCGCTTTCGTAAAATAGCTAGAAAAGCCATAGCAAGGACCATACCAGATCCTGGGTGTTTGAGGATCGTGGGAAATTTTTCTATTTTCAAATTTTGAAAAGCGGACCTCAACCTTCCCCCGCCCCTTCGGGGCCAGGTAATCAGTGTGGGGGTATAGACTAATTCACATGATACCTCTGGTGATCAGTGTGGGGCATCAACTACCAACCCTGTAGCATCCCCACTCCACCGGTTCGTGGCATACGGATCTCACAGGATATTGGTCGGTTGAGCGGTACGGGGCATTGGGGCGGGCGTCAGAGCGGTCATGGGGGCTGGGGCGCAGGGCACTTGGTAAAATCCTATAAATTTCGAAAAGGGCTATGGATAGGGGGCTATCCTAAAAAATAGCGGAATATTTTTTTGAGTTTCTGGGGACCTCATAGGTATTGGCGGGTCCTGGGGATGGGTGTAGGAGCGTGGAGTGTGTAAGGGGCTGTGGAGCTCAAAATACACCCATATTTGGATGTATTTCAGGGTCTGAGGTCGTTCAGTATGGATTGTAGTTGAGCGAATTGTTTGGGGGCTGACGCCCCTGAGAAGGTGGTGCGTGGTGCTACGTATTTGGTGACGATGTCGGCGAAGGATTCGTTGTCGATGGTGTGGACAGGCCTAAGTGCACGAGACCGTATAGGGTTCAAAAACCGTTGATTTAAAATCTATGCAAAATTATACAAAACTATGTAATTGTAATAATCTATTGATACTACTACATAAGTAGATACCAAATATCAGATCCACACAACATAGTATGAGGCGTCATTATGGAGAAAAGTCCTGTGGTAGTGAGAGTAACTAGTACCGAGTTCGAACTCGATGATGGAAAAGTGTTCCCTCACCCGGTAAATCTCGATGAAGTTCCCTCCGTGGAGGAATTCCAAAAGATATACGATAAAAGCCGCAAGCTTATCAACGAGATGCTAAATAATGACTGATAACCTCATAGATGTATCTCAAGCTGCTCAGCTCTTAGGGTCGGACATAACGACTCTTAGGAGATGGGATAAGACTGGCAAACTCGTCCCTCAAAGAACTCCTGGGGGCCACAGACGCTATCTGATGTCCGATATCAAACGTCTCCAAGGAATATCTGAAAAAAAAATAGAGGAACTCAAAGATGGTAGCAGAAAGGTTGCTGTCTACTGTCGCGCGTTTTCTAGCACGAAGGAACAAAAAGGGGACCTTGAAAGACAGAAAGGCAGACTCCTTGAGTACTGTATAAAGAAAAAATATGAGGTAGAATACATACTCGAAGAAGTTGGGTCAGGTATGTCTGATACTCGAACGAAGTTTCACAAACTATGTGATATAGCTGAAAATAAAAAAATAACTAAAATAATTATAGAACACAAAGACCGTCTAACCCGATTTAACTACAGAATTTATGAACGATATTTTAAGAGTATTGGAGTAGAAATAATCATCGTAGAAGAGACCCTCCCCAAACCTTATGAGGCAGAATTAGTCGAGGACATAATATCTTTACTGGCCTCTTCCTCCTCAAAAGTTTATGGCAAAATAAGTGCAGAGAATAGGCGCAAAAAGAATGATAACATACAAGTATAAAATCCAAAACCCAATAGATATCTCCAAAAATCTACAGCCATACAACAGTGTGGTGCGATATGCTTATAATCGCTTTAGAGAGTTAATAAATGCCGGAGAAAATCCCTCTGTAGATGAGATAGTACGTATCGTCCAAAAAAACATGAAGCATATAGAGGCCCTTGACTTTACTCTTATCAGGTATGCTGTCCTCAAAGCGGCCTCTCTGAAAGAGAAAGAAAAAGTTATCTTTGGGGGTAGGAAGCTTTTTAATGCTATCAAATTCTTTGCTTTCAAGAAAAGCCCTAAAGTCCCCATAGATGAACTCAGAGAGCGCTTTCATGCTAAGAGATATAATAAGCCTTTATTTCTCAGAGGGTGCTGTGAAGACCCTCACGGTAATCGAAAAGCTGAGTTAGACATCATAGACAACAACTCCGTGATCCTTAAGTTCAATAAACAAGACCATGTAGAGATACGGCTCCCTATCCTGAACAAGAAGCACCTTGAGCATCTTAGTAAGTTGCAAGATCTCTGTGATCAAAACAAAGGGTGCTTCTCTTTAGAGGTAAACAATGAGTATATTTACATAATTTTTGAAGAAAAATACGTTCAGGAGAAGACAGTACGTTCCTTCGTAGAGTACCGCACACTCTCAATAGACCTAAACCCTAACTACATAGGCCTCTCTATATGTGATTGGTCGGGAGAAGGCTCTAAACAGATAGTCTACAAAGAGATCGTAGACCTCTCTAAACTTACAGCTCTGAAGCAAGATAAGGCATATAAAAAACATAAAAGGGACTATGAGACCTCAGAAGTAAACAGGCACATAATAGACATAGCTAAGCACTATAAGTGCGAGGTCGTAGCCTTTGAGAAGTTGGACATAAAAGCTCAGGATCACAGTAGAGGCAGGAAGTTCAATAGGCTGGTGAACAACTGTTGGAACCGAGCTAAGTTGATTCAGAATCTCACTAAGAGGTGTGTGATAGCGAGAATTAAGTACCAGGGGGTACTGGCGATGTACTCCAGTTTTATTGGTCAGATGACTAATGAGGCTGAGTATGATTCTGTAGCGGCCTCATTAGAGCTATCGAGAAGAGCCTACCTGTTTAATAAAG
>Ga0315295_10002895_pt1 | contig 14540 bp, 13 predicted proteins | sample YL17G14_0_MG_FD_204453 | JGI IMG/M metagenome (GOLD analysis project Ga0315295, IMG submission 204453) | Sediment microbial communities from Yellowstone Lake, YNP, Wyoming, USA - YL17G14_0 | ecosystem: Environmental > Aquatic > Freshwater > Lake > Sediment | place: USA: Wyoming | collected...
GATGCTCTGTCTCCCTCCGGTTTCCTCGACAGCCTGCTGGACCGCAATCCTGATCCCCCATTGCCGGATTCCATCCCGGTCGAGAAAGATAAAGATGGCGCCCCCGCCCGCTTTCCTCCTGACGCCGATGTAGCCCGTGTAGGGCGCCTCGTAGGAGAAAAGGTTGATGGCGATCTCCTCGCCCGGTTTCAATAACGACCCGATTTTCGACCGGATGCCGCTCGGCAGAGAGCCGCCTTCTCGAGCGAGCTCGCCGTTCGCATCAACGATAGCGATCGATAGCAGGCTTTCCGATGCCGCCATGGCCTGAAGCTGTTCAGGCGTCAATGGCCCCTCGACGGCATCTTTGCCGTCGAGATCGGCGGCCAGACCAATCAGCTCCGCAGAAAGGGTTTCCTGCGCGGCGAAAACATCATCCAGGGCGTTCGGGTCCAACCGGGCTTCGCGGCGGCTTTCGGCGATACCCAAGAACCGGCTCAGTTTCAGCTCGGCCGCTTGCTCAATCCCCCGAATAATGGCCAGACCGTTAGTCTCGAGCACGTTGAGGAGCGTGCTCTCCACGCGCCGCACATCGAACATGGCCATGACGAAAAACAGAGCCGCGACCACAAGGGCCGCGCTGGCGATCGCCAGCGGCTGCAGAAACGGCTTGCCTCCCGGCGCGCCGGAGATGCTCGTGTCTGCCTTTTCCTTAAAAAACCCCATGATTTTCTCTTCGCTACTTACTGAAAAACGGGCTGCCCACCCAGGTGCACCAGCGCCGAACTTGATCCGGCGAAAGGATCTTTCTGGTCTCCAGTTGGTACTCGAGCATTTTTTGATGGATATCGTTTTGAAGCTCGGTCAACTCAACGGACTTGGCGCGAATGACCGTTTCGGCAACCCCGGGGTCGCGGAGGGATGTTTGAAGCTCATGACGCTTCACCGTCAGGTCTTCCCACCGGCGCAAAATCCGGTCTCTGTGGTTCGCATCGACTTGTTGAATGGCTTGCCTTTGCGCTTCGGAAAGATCGAGCGTTTCAATGGGGGAACACCCCCTGCCTTCCACGCCTGATCCCCACCGAGGGCCTCTGCCCGGCCCCTGGCTGAGAACTACTGAGGGCAAAACCAGGAGAAGCAGCGCCGCCAAAAACACACGCATTTTCATAGCAATCCTTTCCCATCACCTTTCTGGCTGGTCACAGATGTTTTTTGTCTCTCGTTTATGGAAATAATATTGTCTATGCAAAACAAGTACCCGGTTTTCAATCTCCAATCAAGCAATCCCTTTCCAAGGAGCCCCGACAAGCCCCCATTGACTCTTTTCGAACCCAAGGCCGGGGGAGAACCATAATTTGGACTGCGGAGTGGCAAGCGGCATCGGAGCTGAGTCGACAAAAGTGTCGAGCCGAACAGAAGCCTTCCTAAAGTCATAACCTTCCTGAATCAGTTGTTTTTTGATCGGACAGCCATCTCCGCTCGACATATGTTGCCGCCGAAAAAAATCTGCCCGCGCATTCGTGGGGAGCCTATCAAATTAAAAAGCATTTAAATTCAAATTGATATCTCCTTTTTTCCGGTTCCGTTTCTTTGGCATGGCGGCTGCAAAAGTCAGTTGCGAAAGACCAAACCATCTCAGCGCAACGGGAGGCCAAATTTTATGAAAACGAAAATGGTGGCGGCAATCGTCATCGGTCTCATGTTCTCGGCTTCGCTGGCCTTGGCAGGCCCCGGTGGCCGGGGAATGGGGGCCGGCAATTGTAGAGGATCTGGCTACGGCGTGGCCTCAAACGGTGGATCCAGCCTGAACCTGACTCCCGAGCAATCTCTCAAGTTTCAGCAGATGCAGGGGAATCATTTGAAAGAGATCACCGAACTGCAGAACCGAATGTTCAGCAAGCAGGCTGAGACGCGAGCGCTGTGGAGCGAGCCCAACCCCGACCGCGAAAAAATTCTCGCCAAGGACAGGGAGATCTCCGAGCTTCAAGGCCAGATGACCGAAAAAGCGACCCGGTACAAGCTGGACTATCAAAACGAACTCACTGAAGAGCAAAAGTCAAAACTTCCGGCTTCCGGCTCAGGAATGGGCAGAGGCGCCGGAATGGGTCGGGGTTCCGGAGCGGGCCGGGGCAATGGAGCCGGCGGTGGCATGAATCGTCAGTGGTAAGTTCCTCTCAGCGTTGCAGGCGGGAAGAACTCAAGTCCGTTTTCTTCCCGCCTTTGTTTTGCCGAAATGCCTGATCAACATGCGCTTGCGGCGGCTATCGTTCAGATACTGGTTACCACACGTTCCGGTCAGAGAGGTAAATTTGAATCCGACCCTGCAGAAAAAGCGTTTCGTCGTTTTTGCGTTGATCTTCCTTTCAATGGCAACCGGCTGCGCCTTGACACACCCCACCGATCCGTTTCGGCCACCGACGATCCATCGCTGGGACTTTTCCAAAGAACCGTCCACTCCGCTGCCGCTCGCGCTGCCCGTCGGGCCGTTGGATTTGCCGCAGGCGATTCGTATTGCGCTCGCCAACAATCCCGACATCGCCGCGGGCGGCTGGGACGAGAAATCCACTCAGGCCCAGTATGACGCCGCGTTCGGGGAGCGGCTGCCGAGCCTCAAAGCGGTGGGAGGATACGCGCATTATAACGACGATCAACGCTTGATCCCCACGCGCTACAACGGCGAACTCGGAGTATTCAGCGATGATATCGCCGCGGCGGATCTCGTGTTGACATTGCCGCTGTTTACGGGCGGGCGGCTGATCAACCAGGTCAAGGCGGCGGACCTTCTCTACAAGGCGGCAGGACATCGCCTGGCCCGCAGCCGCCAGGAGCTGACCTTCAATGTCTCCAGTGTTTTTTTCAGCATTCTGGCCCAGCAGCGAGTGGTGGAGTCCCTGGAGTTTTCGCGCCGGGTCCTGGAGGAGAACATCAGACGCGTGGATGCGTTGATCGCCGCCCAGAAAGCGGCCAAGGTGGACCGCCTGCGCACGGAGGTCCGTCTGGCCGATATCCAGCAGCGTTGGGTGCGCGAGCGCAATGTCATGGCCATCCAATACCACGTTTTAGCAAACCTCTTGGGGTTGGGGGGGGCGCCGAACGATCCGCCCTCGATTCAGGGTGAACTGGCTTCCAATCAGCAGGTGTCGACCCCGGATTACGAGACCGCCCTGGCATTGGCCCGGTCACGCCGCGGCGATTACCTGGCCGCTCGCTCGACGATAGAGTCACAGGCGCGCAGTGTGGATGCGGCCCGGGCCGGTCATCTGCCGACCGTCTCCCTGGTAGGGGCCTACGGTGAACGCTGGGCGCTCGGTACGACCACCGGTCCGCCCCGCGGAGGCGGGGACGATTCAGAGGACGTCGGCCGCATCGGCGTCGTGGTCGAAATTCCGCTGTTTGAAGGCGGCCGCGTCGAGGCCAGGATCCGGGACCAGCTCTTTAAGCTCGCTGCCGCCCAGGAGCGTCTCCGAAAACTCGAACTCCAAATCCGGCTGGAAACGGAAACGGCACTTTTGAACATCCGCTCCTCCCAGGAACGGATCGACGCCACGCAAAAATCCGTTGATCAGGCCATGGAAAGCCTGCGCATCGAGGGGCTGAAGTACGATGCCGGCAAGGGCGCCATTCTGGATGTACTCGATGCCCAGAGTGCCCTGTTGGATTCACAAGTCAACTACTATCGTGCCTTGACCGATTTTCACACGGCACTGGCGCAACTGCGATTTGCAACCGGAGAAGAGTCATGAGGCGGAAAATCATCAAGACCATCATGGTCGGCATTTTAGTGGCGGGGGCCGTGTTTGCCGTGCGGGGCATCTCTTCAAGCCAAAAGGAAACTGCGGCGCCGCCAGCGCCGCAGAAAAAGGCCGCGGAAGTCCGCGTGGTCTCTGCGGCGCGGTCTGTGATCGCGCGCTCCCTGGATTTGACCGGCTCCGTGGAACCCTACCGCATCGCCCAGGTCGCCTCGCCTGCGGAAGGGCCTGTCATGAACCTGCGCGTGTGGGAAGGCGACCGGGTTCAAGGCGGAGACTTGCTGCTGGCGGTCGGCCGCAAGAAGGGCATCGATGCGCTGATTGTCTCGCTGCGCGAAGATCTGAAGAAAGATGAAGACAATTTCAAACGAATTCAGACGCTGGTTCAGGCGGATGCACTCCCGGGGGAGCAGCTCGACCTGGCTCGATCCAATCTTGAAAAAGCAAAATCACAGCTGATCAAGGCGGAGGAGACGATGGGGGATTATTCCATCGTCGCGCCCTGGGCCGGCGTGGTCTCCCGGGTCAAGGTGAAGGACGGCGATTTTGTGGGGCCGCGCGCGCCGTTGATTGAAATCTACGACCCGCGCAGCTTGATTATTCGGGTGGCGGTGCCCGAAACGTTTGCCTCCCATATTCGCAACGAGATGCCGATCAAGGTTACCCTGGACGCGTTTCCGGAGGCGGTTTTCGGGGCCAGGGTCGTGCGGCTCTACCCTTACCTGGACCCGCGCATGCGAACTCGGACCCTCGAGGCCAAGGTCACCGAACCCGTCGATCTGTTACCCGGGATGTTTGCGCGATTGAAACTGCAGCTCGAAGCGGTGGCCGATGCCGTGATCGTTCCGATCGAAGCGGTGATCGTTACGCCCAGGGGAAAGCGCGTTGCATTTATCGCCAAAGAGGGCAAGGCGTTGCGGCGCGAAGTGGTGACTGGCATCGAAGAGGGCGGCAAGGTCCAGATCATCGAAGGCATCTCGGCCGGGGAGGCGGTGATCGTTTCCGGCAACGAGAAGCTCACGGACGGGACCGAAATCCAGGTGCGTGGGGGAGGCAGTCAATGAGAGTCACATCCTCAGCGGTCCGGCGACGCATCTCCACCGGTGTTATCGCCGTCGCCCTCGTCGTCCTCGGGGTCTACGGCCTTCTGCAGCTTCCCGTAAACTTTCTGCCGGACATGACCTACCCCATGATCAAGGTTCACGTCTGGTGGCGGGGAGCGACCCCGGAGGAGATCAACACCAACCTGGCCGACCCCATCGAACGGCAGATGGCCACGGTGGACGGCTTGGATTATCTGGAGTCCTCCTCCATCGAGGGCATGTACACCCTCGTGGCCAATTTTCAATACGGCGTGAGCGTGGATGTGGCCTACCAGGATGCCCTCGCGGCCATGGCCCGCGTAGCTCGGCAGCTCCCGAAGGACATCGATCCCCCCATTGTCTTCAAGGCCGACCCGTCGCAACTCCCGGTGGTTCAGCTGACGATCAGCTCGGACGCCTGGGACTTGACGAAGCTGCGCACTTGGACGGAAAATTGGCTCCAGGATCAGTTGCTGGCCGTCGCGGGAGTGGCCGGCACGGATATCGTGGGCGGGCTCAAACGTGAAATCCGGGTGCATATCGATCCGAAGGCGCTTGAAAAATATAATTTAACGCTACCCGCAGTGATCAAAAAGCTTCAGGATGAAAACATCGAGCAATTCGGCGGACGCGTAACGGTCGGGCCGCGGGAGTTCATCGTCCGGACCATGGGTGAGTACCGCTCACTCGACGAGATCCGCTCGGTAGTGGTCGCAAAGGACGTCAGGACTGCTGCTCTGGCGCGCGATGTCGTCCCGGCCGGGGCAATCGTGACCCTCAAAGATATCGCTATTGTGGAGGACGCCCACGAAGAAGTCCGGGTCATCTCCCGCCTCGGGGGAAAACCCTGTGTGAAGCTGAGCGTCCTCAAGCAGGCGGACGCCAACACAGTGGAAGTGGCCCAGGCCGTCAGCCGCAGAGTCGGGGAGATTCAGTCGGCGCTCCCCGAAGGGGTGCAACTGGGGATGGTTGAAAACCAGGCCGATTATGTCATCCCGGCCTTGCTGGGCGTGCGCAATGCCGGCCTTGAAGCCGCGATACTCGTCCTCATCGTGATTTTCCTCTTTCTGGGAAGCTGGCGCCAGGTCGTGGTGATGCTCCTGGCGCTTCCGGTCACCCTGGTGATCAATTTCGGGATTATGAAGCTCGGGGGGTTTTCGCTCAACATCTTTTCCCTGGGCGGTCTGGTGGTAGCCATCGGCGTGGTGCTCGACAACTCCATCGTTGTGCTGGAAAACATCACCCGGCTGCAACATGAAAATCCGGGGAAGCCGTCCGATGAACTGGCGGTCGCGGGCGCCGCCGAAGTCGGACCGGCCATATTGGCGGCAACGCTCTCCTTTCTCGCGCTCTTCATCCCGTTTCTGCTCGTTCCGGGACTCACCAGCCTCCTGTTTCGCGAACTCATTCTGGTCATTGGCAGCATCGTTTGCATCAGCCTGGCCGTGGCGATCACCGTAACGCCCATGCTGGCTGCCGCACTCAGCGGCAGACGCGGTAGCGGCAAGGCCAAGGAAACCGTCTTCGAGCGTCTTTTCGCGAAGGTGACCGAAGGTTATGGTTGGCTCTTGAGCCTCACGCTGCACGGGCGCTGGGTGGTGATCCCTGTTTTCATGGTGGTCCTGGCCGGCGCCATTCTCCTGGTGCCGAGACTGGGCAGTGAATTTTTACCGCCGGTGGATGACGGCAGAGTCTCGGTCAAGGTGAAGCTCCCCACCGGAGCTTCGGTTGTTGAAACGGACAAAGTGCTCACCGCAATCGAAGCGAAGATCGCCGAGGACCCGCTCATTGAAAGCTACTTCACGCTGGCCGGCGGCAAGGTCTGGGGGCTCTACACTTATGAAATCGCCAACGAAGGCGAGATCAATATCCAGCTCGTACCTCGGCACGCCCGCAAGCTGAGCACGAATGACTATATGAACCGCCTTCGGCCGCTGGTAGCCAAGGTCTCGGTGCCCGGCGGCCGGGCCATGGTCATGCAGGCGAAGATCAAGGGGTTGCGCAAGCTGGGTGAAGCCGACATCGAAGTGAAGGTCAAGGGACAGGAGTTGGAAAAGCTCTTCGAGCTGGCCCGCCAGACCAATGAAGCCATGAACGGGCTGGCGCAATTCAACAATGTCTATGTTTCCATGGACATGACCAAACCGGAATACCAGATTCGGGTGGACCGGGCGCGGGCAGCCGAACTGGGCGTGTCGGTCGCCGATGTGGCCACAACCACACGCTCGTTGGTGAGCGGCGCCGTCGCCACGCGCTACCGCGAAGGAGACGAATTCTATAACATCCGGGTGATGATCCCTGAAGGACAAATCACATCCAAGCAGGATATCGAGGGCTTGATTCTGAACTGCGCCCAGGGGGGCTACCTGAGGCTGCGCGACGTGGCCGAAGTGCGCCAGGCCGTAGGACCGGTTGAGATCGCCCGCGAAGACCAGGTAAAGGAGGTGATCGTGCGCGGAGACGCGGCAGCGGGCGTGAGCGTCGGCCAAGCGCTCGCTTCGCTCAAAGCGGCCATGACCAAGGTCCAGGCACCCGTGGGATATGAATTCTCCTATGGCGGTCAGGCCCAGATGATGGCCGAAATGAAGCGCACGGTGCTCATGATCTTTGCTTTCGCCGTGTTCTTCTCCTTCGTGGTATTGGCGGTGCAGTTCAACAGTTTGAAACTTCCGGCGCTGATCCTGGGGTGCGTGCCGTTTTGCGTGGCGGGCATGATCTACATGCTTTACGCTACTGCGCTTCCCATGGGGGCAACGGTGCTCATCGGGCTTCTGGTGGTGGTCGCATCGACGGTGAACGAAGGCGTGCTGCTGCTCACCTTTGCCGAAGAGCTCCGCCTCAAGGACGGCCTGGCTCCCTTTGACGCCGTGCTGAATGCAGCCAAAATCAGGCTGCGTCCCCGCGTGATGATCTCCCTGTCTATCATCGTGGGTTTCATTCCCCTGGCGCTCAACCTGGAAGAAGGCGGCGACATGCTCCAGCCCATGGCGACCGCAGCCATAGGAGGGCTCAGCTTAGGCGCCGTGGTTGCGCTCTTTCTGATGCCATGCCTGTACATGATTTTTGCGCGCAAAACGGAGAAGGCCGAAAAACCGAGCTCCGCCCAAGCTTGAGCTCAAGTGAAGGACGAATACGGATTCCGGCGGCAAACGGCATGTCCTATCGCACTAAAATTTGCTTGGCCGTATTGGCGATCGTCATTCAGCCGGTCACGACCCCGCCCTGACCGATGACTCCCACACGCAGTCTTTCGGCGAACTGAACGGGAAAGGGGTGGCGTTGGGTGGCGTCGAGAGCTATGCCTCCACGGAGCACACCGCCGCGCTCGCCCCGGGGCATATCCTTTGGTGGCCGCCAAACTCGCGGCATAGACGCAGCCGCCTGTCGTTATACTTCTCGAGCCTTCTGCAATTTACTTTCCTGCTTCCAATGAAGTCGCTTCAACATCGGCATATAAATCCCCCCAACTCCCTTTGACAAAGGGAGCGAAGGGGGATTTGGGCCTATCGACTTTGCTACAGAATTAGGATGCCACAGTGCGCCATTATCGGTTTTCAAAGGAGTTAAGATTTTTTCTTTGGAAGCGGTATCTCATGGCCGCCGTAGCTTTCAGCGAAGGCCGGCTGCCGCGATCATCGTGGCTGGAAGCCACTCCCACAAGGGCGACTCTTCATACTGCTACTATCGCGACATTTTTGTCGAAGGCTCGCAAATTGATGTTGATCCGGCAATCCCCTTAAACGGTTTGGTTTTCTACTATCGCAGCCCCTCATCAGCCGGGTGCCTCGACATTTCTTGCCTCTGCCTATCCGATCGACCCCAATCGTCATGATAAAATTTAATCGCATGATTCAATGGGGTTAGACTCAATACGCCGCTTTCCGCCCTCCTGGCACAGGGCCTGCAATATCCCAGGTTGAACTCTAACTGAAAGGAGAACCCATCCAATGAAACACTCACGCATTCTTCTCATCGTTGCAGCGCTGGTGCTGCTTGGCTCGTGGGCGGTCGCCGGCCCCGGCGGTGGCTGGGGACCCGGCATGGGGCCCGGCTACGGCATGGCTCCTGGCGGTGTTTCCACCCTCGATCTGACCCCGGAGCAGACCCAGAAAATCCAGGAACTGCGTCAGAGCTATCTCACCGAGGTCACCCCGCTGCAGAACCAGACGTTCTCCAAGCGGGCGGAGCTGCGGATGCTGTGGGCCGAGCCGGCTCCCGACCAGGGCAAAATCGCGGCCAAGCAGCGCGAGGTTCTGGAGCTGGAAAGCCAACTGCGGGAGAAAGCCACCCAGCATCAGTTCGCCATGCGCAACATCCTGACTCCCGAGCAGCAAGCCCAAATGCCCGGCATGGGCCTCGGCATGGGGCCCGGTAAGGGCGGCCGAATGCACGGAAGATGGTAAGCCGAAATATCAGGGCGAGTAAACGCTTAAAACTCAACTTACAGAAAGGAACGAAAAATGAAGAAGACAGCAATGATCGGATTGACGTTGACTCTGGCGCTGGCACTGGTCGCCACAACCGCTCTGGCAGGCCCGGGAGGCGGGCGGTTCTACGGCATGGGGCCGATGCTTCAGAATCTCACGCCGGAGCAGTCCAGCCAGGTCCTGGCGCTGCAGCAGGCACACCATGAAAAAGTTGCCCCCATTCAGCAGGAGCTCTTCACCAAGAAAATGGAGCTGAGGACCCTGATGTTCAGTCAGAACCCGGATCAGGCCAAGGCCGCTGCCCTCCAGAAGGAGGTCTTCGGGCTGGTGGATGAGATCCAGCAGGAGTCGAGCAATTTGAGAATGAATATGCTGAGCGTCATCACTCCCCAGGAAAAGAAGTAATTATCATCGGCGGGGGATAAAGCCGACAGCATTCTCCCCCGCCTGCTCCTGCTTCGAGGTGATTTTGGATGAAACAGGATTCTTCCGCCCCAATCGACGCAAATCAAGGGAGGATACCATGAACGCATCCGCACTCGACATCCTGGCCGGTGCCGGCAGCCAACAAAAAGAACCTCTGTCCTGGAAGGCCGCTGTACTCTTTGGAACTATCCTGTTTTGCGGAGGCCTTGGTTTGAGCTTTCTGGTTCAGGAAATCTTCCTCGGCAACGGTGCAAGCCGGTCGGCCATCGTCAATAGCGCGGCCCCCGACTACCGGGCTCAACTGCTTGAAAGGGCGGTTTCAAGGTACCCGGCCAATGCCGGTGCTTGGCTTCAACTCGGCAATGCCTACAGTGAATCCGAGCGGAACGCACTGGCGGCTTCGGCCTACGAGAACTACCTGGCAATCGATCCAAGCAGTCCGGACATTTGGACGAAACTGGGCATCCAATACGCGCAGACCGACAGGCCCGACAAGGCGCTGGAAGCGTTCGACCAGGCCATTGCCTTGAACCCAAAGTACGAAGCTTCCCGCCTGTACAAGGGGGTAGTACTGCTCAACGCGTTCAATGATCTGCGCGGCGCGATCCGTTCATGGATGCAAGTCCTGGAGGCAAACCCCGCAGCAGAGGCCCCCGACGGCACCCCGATCGAGAAATGGATCGGATACTGCCTGGCGGCCTCTGAGGCGAAAACCGCGGGCACAGAGGAAAACGCTGAATAACCGGTATGGCCCTTGAAACAAACACAGTTGCGATAGGGCCAACAGGGGAGCGGAAAGATGAATCAATTGTTTAAAGATCAATCAGGGAATATGTTGGCTCCGGTGTTTTGGGTATCACGTGTATCCAGCGCTATTGCAGGGCCATGGAGCCGCGGATTCCCGCCTTTGAATTCCTGGCCGTGTACACCGTTTTTTAGCTGGAACCAGGGCTGGCTCAATCTGGTATTGGCCGTTCTATTCTGGGCGGCGGTAGCCGCGGTGTGCGCACTGGTAGTTAAACGCCTTTGCCAATAGAGGTCTGAACATATGCGAGCCGGCATTGTTTATCTCATTATCGCTATTGCACTGGTGGCGGTCTCTTTTTTGAAAGACCGCCAGAAAACCAAGGATGCCCTGAAAGCAACCTTCAAGATTTTTTATGTCGTCCTGCCGGTTCTGATTTTTGTTTTTGTGCTGATGGGTCTTATCCAGGTCTATATTCCCAAAGAGGCTATCGCATCCTTCCTGGGCCAGAAAGCTGGCCCCCTTGGGATTCTCTTCAGTGAAATCATTGGCAGCATCGCTCTCTTCCTGCCGCCAGCCGTTTTCCCCTTCGGCGGGTATCTTCTCCAAAATGGTGCCTCCTACGGCGCCATCGCCGGGTTTGTGTTCACGGCCATCCTCATCGGAATAACGACCCTGCCGCTCGAAATAAAGCTTCTCGGCGTCCGCTTTACGGCCGCCCGAAATATCTTCACCTTTGTGATTGCCTTTTTCATATCGCTTTTCATGGAGATCATCCTGGCATGAGCAAGCTTTTAAAAAACGATGCCTTCTGGTTTATTTTCCTCAGCGTCGTGATCACCCTCACGGTCTACGCCATCAATGCAGACCATGGCGCAATCGTTGCCAAGACCGTGTACCTCACGTTTGCCGATGTCCTCGACATCATCGTGGCGGTTTCCATCTTCATCGGCCTGTTTCAGGTCTGGGTGAAACCCGCGACCATCGTCAAGTTGCTCGGCAAGGGGTCCGGTTACAAGGGGGTTGCTCTCGTCTGCGTTTTTCCGATACTGATGGGCGGCTCTCTTTTCACGATCTTCCCGCTCCTCAAAACCCTGCGGGACAAGGGCGCCCGCATGGGGGCCATAGCATCCTTTATCACTGCCTGGGGAGGAAAAGCGCCCCTGCTCCCACTGGAAATCACTTTCCTGGGCTGGCGGTTTGCCCTGCTGCGCCTCAGCTTTGTGGTTGTTTTTGCCTTTTTGATGGGCATCTTGGTGGACAGAGTTTGTGAGACGCCTGCGTGATCTGTTCTGGTTTATGTTATCATCCCCACCGTCCCAGCATGGAGGACCTATTTATGGCGCTGATCATCGCGCAAGATCTCAAAAAGACCTATCGCACGGGAGAAGTTTCCACCGAGGCGCTGCGCGGTGTGAGCTTCTCCATCGATGAAGGGTCGTTCGTTTCCTTTGTCGGCCCCTCGGGCAGCGGCAAGACCACGCTGCTCAACCTCGTTGGATGCCTGGACAAGCCTTCGAGTGGGCGGCTCCTGGTGGCGGGGATGGAGGTCGGCTCGCTCAACGGCACCGACGCCGCACTTTTTCGGGGCAAACACATCGGGTTCATCTTCCAAAGCTTCAACCTGATCCCGGTGCTGACGGTTTTTGAAAACGTGGAGTACCCGCTCGTCATGGTTCAAAACGTGCCTGCGGGCCGACGGCGCGAAGCGGTGGAAGAGTTGCTGGAAGCCGTGGGAATGACCGACCAGCGCCGCAAAAAACCGGACCAGCTTTCCGGTGGGCAGAAACAGCGGGTCGCCATCGCCCGGGCGCTGGTGACGCGACCGGATTTGGTCCTCGCGGACGAACCCACCGCCAACCTGGATCACGACACCGCGATGACGATCATCCGCCTGATGAAGGCGATCCGGGACAAGCTGCGGACCACTTTTGTGTTCTCGACCCACGATGCCCGGATCATCGGCGAGGTGGAATCCATCTTCCGGCTCGAGGACGGCAGTCTGAAAACCGACGGGGGAGGATTACGGCATGGCTAACCTGTTTAAAATAGCGGCGCGGAACCTCTTGCGCTACAAGCGGCGCACCCTGCTCACCCTGGGGCTGATCGTCATCGGCGTCGTATTCGTCGCCGTGTTCGTCGGCGTGGCCGACTCGTTCAAGAACATGATGATCGGGCAGATCACCGATTCCTACATCGGCCATATGCAGGTCCACCGCAAGGGATACATCGCGGCCATCGAGACCCTGCCGCTGAACATGAACCTCAAGGCCCGGGCCTATGGCAAAATCGAAAGTGTTTTGAAGGACACCCCCGGCGTCGAGGCTTACGCGCCGCGCATCAAACTGGGCGGCATGTTCAGCAACTTCACCGAGACCACCAACATCCGCCTGAACGGCGTGGACCCCGAGAAAGAGGCCCAGACCGCACCGCTGCTCATGTCGCGGGTGCTCGAGGGCGAGAAGGCCGTCCGCAAGGGTGCGATATTGGTTCCCGAACTCCTTGCGCGGGGGATGAAGGTCAATGTGGGGGACCCGGTCGTGGTCATCGCCACCAACAAGGACGGTTCTGTGAACGGCAAACAATTCGTGGTCGGCGGGATCCTTGAGGGCGTCACCGGCCCCGGCGGCCGCGACGGTTACGTGCACATCGAGGACGCCGCGGACCTGCTGCGGATGGAGGAGATGGAAATCAGCGAAATCGCCGTGCGGCTGAAGGATTTCAGCCGCCTCCAGGCCGTATTCAAGGACATCGAAGGCCGCCTCGCCCAGGAGAAAAACCCGGCGGGCCAGCCCGCCTTTGAGGTCCACACCTGGGAGACGCTTTCGCCCTTCTACAACATCGCCCGGATGATCGACCTGATGACCGTCTTCATCAAAATCATGCTGGTCGCCATCGTCCTGGTCAGCATCATGAACGTGATGATCATGGCGGTTTACGAGCGCGTGCGGGAGATCGGGACCATCGCCGCCATGGGCACCCCGCCGCGCAGAATTCTGTCGCTCTTCCTGGTCGAGGGGTTTCTGCTGGGCGCAGTCGGCGCCGTCGCGGGCGCCCTGCTGAGCGTAGGGATCGTTTTTGTCCTCAACCTTTCGAAGATCACCTTCGATTTCGGTCGGCAGACCGGCCTGCTTTTGTCCGCGCGGCTGAACCCCGCAGACCTTATGGCCGTGGTGGGCATTGTGATCGTCGTCGCGGTGGCGGCCAGCCTGCAGCCGTCCTTTAAAGCCGCGCGCATGGATCCGATTCAGGCTCTCGGCCATGTGTAGCAGGCTGTTTAAAAGCGGCGCCTCAGACCGTGATCCGGCGTTGCACGGGTTTTGAAAATGCTCACATATAGGCGATATGCTGCGCTTTCTAAAACGCCGTGCGCCTTGGCTGACGGCCTGATGCTTGCTTTGAAACACCCTGCCATCCATGTGCAATCTAAATTGGTAAAGGAAAATTCCCATGTTCAAGTCTTTATGTTTGTTGATTTCACTCGCGTGCGCTACGAGCGCTTACGCCGTAGACGGGGCTCAGATACTCGAAAAGGTGGACCGCAACCTGGCGCCGGCCTCCTATGAGCTCTACCGCAAGCTGGTCAACATCGAGCCGAACGGCGCCAAGAAGGAATACGTTTTCTTCACCGTGAAAAAGGGAAAGGACATGGTGGCCGGGGTGTTCCTCTCGCCGGCGAGCGAGAAGGGCCGCAGCACGCTGCGGCTGGGGGACAACATGTGGCTCTACATCCCGAACGTAGGAAAACCTGTGCGCATCACGAGCCTGCAGTCCGTGGTGGGCGGGGTGTTCAACAACGCCGACATCCTGGCGCTTGATTATAGCGATGAATACGACGTTGCGGGGGTGGAGGAGCTGGAAAAGGAATACGTGCTCGACCTCAAGGCCAAGACCAAGACCGTGGCCTACGACCGGTTGAAAATGTGGGTGGACCGCGGAAAGATCGTGCCCACGCAGATCGAGTGTAAAACCGAGGCCGGCATGCTCATCAAGACCCTCTACTTCAAGGACATCCAGGATTTCGGCGGCGGCTTCGTGCGGCCGGCCGTCATCGAGACCGACAGCCCGCTCTACAAGGGCTACAAGTCGGTCATGATCTTCGCGAAACTCAAGGCGCGGGAGCTCGCCGACG
>Ga0315295_10002896_pt1 | contig 14540 bp, 12 predicted proteins | sample YL17G14_0_MG_FD_204453 | JGI IMG/M metagenome (GOLD analysis project Ga0315295, IMG submission 204453) | Sediment microbial communities from Yellowstone Lake, YNP, Wyoming, USA - YL17G14_0 | ecosystem: Environmental > Aquatic > Freshwater > Lake > Sediment | place: USA: Wyoming | collected...
GGCTGAAGCTCCGGGATCGCCTCACCAAGGCCAAGGCCATATAAGGAGTGACCAACATGAGATGCCGTCGCGCACAAAAATACATCAGCGAGCAGGTGGACGGAATCCTGGGCCCCGGCCGGGCCGCTTCGCTCAAGCGGCATCTGGAAGGGTGCCCCGACTGCCAAGCCCTTTTGAAGGACCTCCACACCATGGCCGTCCAGGCCAAAGGGCTGGACAAGCTCACGCCGCCCGACAGAGTCTGGCTTAAAATCAGGGCCGGCCTTCGAGAAGAACGCTCTGCGGCCAAAAGCCGGGCCGTCGGGCCGGCCGAGCGGAGGCCGGTTTTTTCCTTCGGCTCGCCCCGTTTCCGGCTGGCTTTCGCCTCCACCGTGGCGTTATTGGCCGTAGCTGCCGGGCTTTTTTATTGGCAACCCTGGCACAAGGCGGTCCCCATCGAGAAAGCGGCCTTGGAACGCCGGACCTTGGACAAGCTCAATGAAGCGGAGTGGCATTACCAGCAGGCCATCAAAGCGCTGGGCGAGGCCGCCATCTCCCAGCAGGGCAGTCTCGACCCGCAGTTGGCCCAGGTTTTTCGCACCAACTTGGAGATCGTAGACGCCTCAATCCAGGCCTGCAAGCAGGCCGTGCAGCACGACCCCCGCGACTTGCACGCTCAGAACGCGCTGTTGTTGTCCTACAAGGATAAAGTCGAGATCCTGAGTGAGATGATCTCGGTCCAGAGCCCGTCCGCACCGGAAAGAAAGTCCGGAGTCACCTTATAAAAAATAAAATGGAAAGGAGAAATACAATGACCCTCAAGAGAATGACAAGCCTGCTGGCCGTTCTGGCCCTGCTGGCCCTGGTGGCCGTGCCCGCCGCGGCCGACGCAGAGAATCAGAAGTACGAAGAGAAGTTCCAGAAGGTCGAAAAGCTGGCCGTTGACGGCAAAGTCTATCTGAGAAATGTTTCAGGAAACGTCAAGGTCCTGACCTGGGACAAGGATGAAGTCAAGATCGATGCCTTGAAAATTTCCAAGGCCGGCAGCCTGGAAGAGGCCAAGAAGAACGCCGCCCTGGTGAAAATCGAGGTCGGCCGGAATGACGGCCGGCTGGAGATCCTGACCGATTATCCGGACGACCAATGGCGGCACAGCCACATGAACGTATCGGTCAACTATGACCTGACCATCCCGGCCAAAGCCGAGGTTGAGGTCCGCAACGTCAGCGGCGACGTTTCAGCCGAGAACATCGGCGGCTATGCCAAGCTGGAGACGGTCAGCGGCGACGTGAAGCTGATGAAGGGGGCCAAGGGCGGCGTGGTCACCACCGTCAGCGGAGATGTCGTGGTCGGCGATATTAGCGGCGACCTCAGAACCAAGGCCGTTTCGGGCGACATCACCATAACCAGGATGGCGGGCACAGTGGACGCCGAGACCGTTTCCGGCAACGTGGAGCTCAAAGGCCTGACCGGCGCCAAATCCATCGAGATCAATGTCCTGAGCGGCGACGTCATCTTCGATGGCGTGCTGGAAAAGGACGGCCGCTACAATTTTCAGAGCCACAGCGGCGACGTCACCCTCTATCTTCCCGAGAAGTCGGCCTTCGAGTTCTCCTGCAAGAGCTTCAGCGGCGACATCGACTCCGACTTCGAGATGGTCGTCAAGATGATAGGCGGCCTCAAGCGTAAAAAGAACGACATCCGCGGCGAGGTCAACGGCGGCGGCGCCGACCTGACCATCACCACCTTCAGCGGCGATATCGAGTTGAAGAAGCGCTGATCCCGCACGAATAAGCAAAGGCAGCTCCCCTGCAGGGGCTGCCTTTTTTTTTGCCCGCCGCGCCGGAACCGGGCCGAAATGTCCAGGTGAATCCGAAATGGCGGCCCGCTTGTGGTCGATTCCGTCTTCAGCTATTATGTCTTCCTTTGATCTCCACCAAGGGCTCCGGGTTTGATGTCATTCTCATAAGCGGCGAGCCCTATGCGGACCACCCGCTATCCGGCGTCGGCGTCATTGCCCGCGTTCTCGAGGCCAAGGGCTACAGGGTGGGTGTCATCGGCCGGCCCGACTGGAAGAAGGAGGCGGATTTCAGGCGGTTGGGCAGGCCGCGGCTTTTCTTCGGCATAACCTCGGGTTCGATCGATAGCATGCTCGTCAACTACACGGCTCTTAAGCGGAGCCGGGTCCGCGACCCCAACGCCCCCTATCGCTCCGGCTCTCCGGACCGGGCCGTGCTCGTTTACAGCAACATGATGCGGCGCCTTTTCCCGGGCGTTCCCATCGTCCTGGGCGGAGTGGAGGCCAGCCTTCGCCGTTTCGCCCATTATGACTATTGGGAGGACCGTATCCGGCGCGGCATCCTTCTCGACTCGCGGGCCGACATCCTGGTCTACGGCCCGGGCGAACTCCAGGTGCTCGAGGTCGCCTCCCGCCTGGCGGAGGGCGGGGCTCTGGACGACATTGCCGGCACCTGCGTCGTCCGCAGCGAGCTGCCGCCGGGCTTCAAGGAGCTGCCTTCCTTCGAAGAAGTGATCGCTTCCCATGAAAAGTTCTGCGAAGCGCAAAACCTTTTTTCCATTCGCCGGGCCCTGGGACAACGCCATGCCGAGCGGTGGGTGCTTCAGCATCCGGCGGCCGACTACACGGCCGAGGACCTGGATTGGATCTATGGTTTGCCCTTCTCCCGAAATATCCCCGCCGACTATCCGGAGCTCGAGATGGGCCGCTTCTCCATCGTCACTCACCGCGGCTGTGTCGGCCGCTGCTCATTCTGCGCCCTGACCCTTCTCCAGGGTGACCGCATTGTGAGCCGCAGCGAGGAATCTGTCCTGGAGGAAGTGAAGCGAATCACCCGGCATCCCGAGTTCAAGGGCTATGTGGATGACCTGGGCGGCCCCACGGCCAATATGTTCGGCATGGACTGTCCGCGCCGGGAGAGCTGCCGGCGGGAGGATTGCCTGTCCTGCCCCAAGCTCGACCGCAGCCACAGCCGCTTGATCCGCCTTATGAGAAACGTGCGCAAAGTGCCCGGCCTCAAGAGGGCCTTTGTCCGGAGCGGCATACGCTACGACCTGGCTCTGGAGAGCCCGGAGTATATCCAAGAGCTGGCCGGCCATCATGTATCGGGCTTGCTCAAGATCGCGCCCGAGCATATCTCTCCGCGCGTCTTGCGCCTGATGAACAAGGGCGGGGGAAAGGGGGCCCTGGGAAAGTTCCGCCGGCTTTTCCAGAAGGCCAGTGGGAGCCGAAAGCAACACCTTAAGTACTATTTCATGGTCGCCCATCCCGGGACTTCAGACAAAGAGGCCCGCGAGCTGGCCCAGGAGATCAGACGTCTTGAAGCGGGGGGGGAGAAGCCCGTGGAGGGCATTCAGATCTTTACCCCCACTCCCATGACCCGCTCAGCCTGTATGTACTGGACAGGCCTGGAGCCGACGACAGGGGAGCCTGTTTATGTACCGAGGACTCATGAAGAAAAGAAACGGCAGAAAAAAGTCCTATTGAAATGAGAATAAGGATTGATATAATCGTCTAACCTTAAAGTATTTAAAGTATTTATTTCTTTTTTAGGGAGATATTTCCCCAGGGGGGATTCTTTGAGACGGAAAAAAATATTAAGAATAGTTAAGGTTGGCATGTGCTTCTTTGTTTTATTATGTGTTGTATCTCTCGTATTTATAGATAAAGCTTATGGTGATCTGGGCCCCATTAAAAATGACTATGGTACGTACTTGCAGCTCTTTGCGGCTTTTGCCCAGGCCAAAGCTCTACAAAAAACCGGATTATTGACTGAGCCTATTAAGAGCTTTAATGATGCGCTCAATTTGGCTAGAAAAGTGGAGGACCATAAAATTGAAATTGAATGCCTTATGTCCTTGGGGATTCTTAGCTGGGATAAAGGCGAAGTAAGTTTATCATCGCAATATTATTTAGAAGCTTTAAAGATTGCCCAAGAAAATGGATTTAAGCAGATAACTGAATTTTGCGAAAGCGTTATTAATATTCATTCGCTATTTAAAGAAGCAAAAGAATTCAGAATAAATAAGGACTATATGGGTGCGAAGGATAAGTATTCGCAGGCAATATCCTTGGCACGAAAAATCAATAGCGTTAATCATGAAGTGAAATGCTTACGACAAATGAGCTCAATTTATTTTTCTGAATTTAACCTGCGCAAATATCTGGCAATTAACAAACAAGCCCTTGCATTGGCAAAAAGCATTGGCATGATCAGAGAAGAAGGATATTGCTGCTATAATATTGCACTTTATTACTTGAGGATGGGGTATTTTTACGAATCATTCAATTTATTTAGCAAGTCACTTGAAACTGCAAAAATATTAAGGGATTTAGAAGATGAAATAGATTGTTTAAATAATATTGGATATATTCTTTCTGAACTAGGAAATTATAAATATTCATTAGAAATTTATAAAAAAGCCTTATCTCTCATTACAGATAGTATTAAAAAAGCAGAGATATTAAATAATATTGGCATCTTTATAAAACTAAATGCCGTTAATATGAATGATAATACTTGCTATTTTGACGCAAATTCTTATTTTAGAAAAGCTCTGTATATTGCAATCGAATGTAGGAATCCAATGGTTGAGGCAATTATTTTAAATAATATTGGCATATCATATTTTGCCCTAAAAAAATATCGCAATGCTTTATTCTATTTGAAACAAAGCATAAGAGTAGGTAAAAATGAATCAAGTCTTGATTATATTAGTGATACTTTAACGAATATTGGAAATATATATTTCGAAATGCATAATTATCGTGAAGCAGAAAAGTATTATTTGAAGGCTATTAGGCTACTTGGCCACGAAAACGTGCCAAGAGTACTTTGGGGAAGCTATTATGGGCTTGGGAGATGTTTTGAAAAGAATAAAAACTTTAATCAAGCAATTTATTATTATAAAAAGGCTATTGCTTTGATCGAAATTGTTGATAAAAACATAGGCCTAGATATTGAAAAAGCCAATTATTTAAGAAACAAGATCATAGTATATGAATCTCTTATTAAAATTATATATATCAAGTTAATTGACAATAATGATAATATTGAATTGAAGAATGAATTGCTATTATATATTGAAAAGGCAAAGGCAAAATCATTATCTGAATTATTTAGAAGAAATGGAAAAAATAAAATTAATTCAAAATTATATAAAAACTATAGTAATAAGGAATTAATTGGTCATATCGGATCGGCCCCAATGGGGGGCTCCTCAATTACAATGTTGGATGAATCTGGGGAAAATGAAAATAAATATTATACTTTTAGTAAATTAATTAACTTAAAAGGCCGCAATAGCGAAAACGAATCTATTTTAATTTATTCAATAGGAGAAGAAATATCCATTTTGTCGGTGATAATTAATAATGATATTGAATATTATCAGCTTCCTAGTAGAGAAAAAGTAGAAATATCAATAAGGGCGTATTTAAAACTGATATCATCATCTTCTAATGATAAATTTATTGGGAAGAAGGCCGCTGCGAGGATTTTAAAGGAAATATGCTTTCCGATTTTGGAGAAGAGATTTAAGAAAATAAAAAAAATAATAATTATCCCTGATGGATTACTGTTTTATCTTCCATTTGAAAGTTTAGTCCTTGAAAACACTAACACTAATACCTATAGCTTTGTTATTGAAAAATATGATGTATCCTATTCGCCATCGCTATCATTTCTCTATGCTCTAGATCAGAAACCACTAGGAAGAAAAACAAGAGACAACTGTTTGATTATCGGCAACCCGGACTATAATTCCTTCAGAAACCGAAAAGATAATCAGTATTTTGATTCCTTTATGAATAATCTAGAAAGGTATGGATTCTCTCTGGATCCATTACCCTACACTAAAAAGGAAGCTCTCATGATAAAAAGTGTCATTAGATCGAAAAAGGCCATGGTATGCCTCAATCATGAAGCAAGTGAAGATAACCTAAAAAAAATGGATTTAAAAAAATATAGTATTATCCATTTTGCCTGTCATGGATTTATTGATGAGGAAGCACCGACAAGATCTGCCCTTGTTTTATCAAACAAACAAGGCTCTAAGCAAGATGGATTGCTTCAGGTTGGTGAGATCTACGATCTTGAACTCGATGCCGATCTGGTGGTTTTATCGGCTTGTCTAACAGGGAGAGGTCAGATAGCGCGCGGTGAGGGCATTTTGGGCTTGACCAGGACTTTTTTCTATTCAGGAGCAAGATCAGTCATTTCCACTCTATGGAGTATTAATGACATATCCACAGCGAATTTCATGAAACACTTTTATCTCTTTCTTTCTAAGGGAATGACTAAGAGTGAAGCCCTAAGATCGGCTAAATTAAAGATGATCTATTCCCAATACAGCCATCCTTTCTATTGGGCGGCTTTTATTCTCAATGGAGATTATAAATCTAAATTTGATTGGCATTAATTATCTAAAATAGAAACAATTAATATTTGATTCAAGTCGTATTTTATCGGATTTGAACGCAGTCACCATCCAGAAATATATTTTTTGAGGCTTGATGATATCAGGCATATTGGTGGGGAACTTAAAGAATGACTCAAAAATTGGCGGACTTTTCCATATGGGAAGGAGGGTCTCATCGAATATTTCTATAATATAAAAATCTGACCTGGGAATTGATTTCCATTTGAAAATCAAACTAGAGATTGCATGTTCTCTATTGCATTCCGGATGAAGCAACACGAGTTCTTTTCTTAAAGGACTCCGATTCTGGCCGGAAAACAACATATTTTTAAGCAATTGTCGGTTGGTGAATAAGCCAATAACAATAAATGCGATGGCTAACATAGCCAAGGAAAAGGCAATTGTTCTGCGAAAATTGATCGATATATTCTTATTCTCCTGCCGATATCCAGCTATTTTATCGTGCAGGTGACCATCCTGTTTTCTTGCTGTTGGCATTATTTGATTGATATCGGCCAGCGTGTTTTTCTCGTGCAGCAATAATGATCGAAGAATATCGAAATCATCTAAGCAAAAACGACAATGGCTGATATGATTTATGAGTCCGGTTCTGCATCTTCGGGAACTCTTCCCTTTCAATAAATTATAGATCTTATCAAGAGATGGGCAATCTAATCGGGATACCGGAAGCTGCGAACGGATGTGATCCCGGTAAAGTAGTTTTAGCTCTTCATATTTTATCTTCATCAATTTCAATTAATTCCTTGACTTTGCTTTTTAGGTCAGCTAATCCTCGGTAAAGGAGATTTCTAGTTTTATCTCTGGACCAATTATAATACTCCGCAATTTCTTCTATTGACATATTGAGGAGGAATAGTTTGACGGCCCTTTTTCTCGTTTCAATCAAACCTTCTACAGCATGGCCAATAAGCTCTTTAAGTTCATTGTCTTGTATCGGGTTGTCAATATATTTATTCTTTAATTCTGATGCTCTTTTATCTGATTCAATGGAAAAAATGTTGTCTTCTCTTTTGATTTTGCGAATGTGATCAATCACTGTTGAATCGATTATCTTCCTGATATAGGACGACAAATTAGTGATTTTTTTCTCATTAATTAGAATTTTCCAAATTTTAATTTTAATTTCTTGGGCCAGGTCGTCTATATCAAGGCCATATCGATACGGATAAAATTTAAGAAGATGAATTCGAATAAAGCCGGCAAATTTATAAATGATATTTTCGAATTCTTTTTCTTTTTCCTTGTCGACGAACATAGTACAGAGCTGATTATCGTAATATATATTATATGATGCCTGGGCGCCGAATTTTTCTCATAATCCTTGACTTTTTTTGATATTTTCGCTATTATTTAATCCCCCCGGAAGGGATATTCCATTTTTAGCTTTTTATAGGGATTTTTTATCTATGTTGGAAGAAACGATTAAAGATCCGGAAGTCGAAGCGCAGCCGAAAAACATTCTGGCTGGTTTTCGGTTCAGCAAGGAAAAGGTCGACCCATTCCTTGTCTTTTTTACTGTTCTTAGCAGTATTTTCATTATCCTGCTGGCCGTGAAATTCCGTATCTTTCAATTATGGTCGGAGTTTTTGAACAGCAGCCTTTTCCTAAAATACATGACCTATCCTCTCCTTTTGTCGGCTTTGTTTATTATCTGCGGGCTTCTTTTTCAAACCTATCTATGGTTTTTATATAAGCCGGTCGCTTTAGACAAGGGCGAAGAGATCGATTGGCCGTTCATTACCGTTGTCATCCCCGCTTATAATGAGGAAGATTCCTTAAGCGTCGCCGTTGATTCTGTGATGGCCGCGAGTTATCCCAAGGACAAGATCGAAGTCATCTGCATTAATGACGGTTCACAGGACCTGACTTACTACTATATGCTCCGAGCGAAGCAGAAATATGGGGATGTTATCAAGATCATCAATTTTAAGAAAAATCAAGGAAAGCGGCGGGCGCTATACTCAGGTTTTAAGTCCGCCCGCGGCAGCATTATTGTCACGGTTGATTCCGACAGCAAGGTCGGCCGAAACGCTTTGCGAAATGTCATTCTGCCCATAGTCAAAGATAAGGACACGGCCGCTGTGTCGGGGCGCGTGTCTGTGCTAAATGAAAAGGACAATTTCTTGACCCGGATGATGACTATCCGTTATGGGGTATCCTTCGATTTCGGCCGGGCCTATGAAAGCGTGTATGGCGCAGTATTCACTTGCCCTGGAGCTTTGTCGGCTTATAGAAAAGATGTTCTTCAGAAGTTTATAAAGGATTGGGCCAACCAAAAGTTTATGGGCATCCCCTGCACGTATGGCGAAGACCGAGGCCTAACCACCTATGTCCTTAGCCTTGGATACCAGACCAAATATCAATCAAATGCCATTGTTTACACGATGGTCCCTGCCACGATCAACGGAATGAATAAAATGTATCTTCGCTGGGCGCGTAGTTCAATCCGCGAATCAATTCTGTTCGCCAGGTTCATGTTTTCGCCTTATCGGGAGAAAAACAAATTTTTGCCGATCTTTGACTTTATTTTTTTGAACATCCTTTATCCTTTTCAGATTATCTCCTTGTTCCTAATTTCATATTCTTTCTTGGTCAATCCGCTCTTTTTGTTGCGCCATCTCGCCTTTCTGACTATGGCCTCGTTCTTTCTGTCTCTCTATTATTTGAAGACAAACAAAAGCCTTAAGTTCCTTTATGGCATTCCTTATGCTTTGCTGACTGCTTTTGCTTTATGGTGGATTATGCCCTACGCTGCCATGACGATGAAGAATCAATCATGGCTGACTAAGTAGTGATTCCGATCAGGAAATATAAGAAAACTTTCTCTTTTTGTTCAGAACTGCCAACGACACCGCAATCACGCTAAAAATAATCAACAATATCCAGGTCGTCCATCTATTCGGAAAAATAACTTTGTTTGCGTTTCCCGTAACGATAAAGCCTGCCCAATAAAAGGGATGGGAAAGATTTTTGGAACTAATCATTTCAATCTTTGCTGACCGAAGGGCATCGCTTATGGATCTCCCCTTCTTGAGATGAAAATAAAATCTTTCCATAAGCTGTGAACTGGCTTCGTCATGCACCGCCCATAAACTCATAAGGACAGCATTAGCCCCCGCAAAGAAAAACGCACGGTTCAGCCCTACGATTCCTTCGCCACGGATCAACTGACCTAGGCCAGTCTCACAGGCGGATAAAGTCACCAGGTCAGCGTTCATTTTCAAATTGAATATTTCGCGCATTTGAAGGAAGCCATCTTCTTCGCTATTCTGGTTTAAAGCAAGAATAATGGAAGATCGCCCGGGGTTCTTATCATCGATAAGAGTATGCGCGGCAAAATGAATAATCTTATATCCATTAAGGTTCTGATTTTTTATCAGCAGTTCGCTTGCTTCTTGTCTGTAAAGAGAAAAGGTTTTATTTTTATTGAATAAAGCAGCAATATTTATTAGCTCACTACGGCTATGCTCAAGCCGGCTTAATTTGATCGGCGTTCCATTGTAAAAGCCATCTAAGCTATTGCTTTGTTGAATCGGATCTACTTCATGATCTCCGTAATCGGGGTCGCCCACCAAAAAAATGTATTTGGCTAATCCAGGATTTTTCCTTCTCTTTCTCGAAATTAGCTCTCTGAGTGAGGAAAGGGATGGAGTGTATGAAATACTATATCGATTTATAAGCCAATCGTCTTTTACGTCAGAACATTTAAGCGCTTCAAAAGGAAGAAAATTGAGGATGCCATCTGGACAAATAATAATTGTCTTAATATTTTTATCTAAACCTGGAGAAACTAGAATATTATAAAGTTCATGGTTAATATCGAAATTTAGATTGTCTTTATCAGTCAGGCTTCTTAGATAATCTGCTACCTTTATTTGTAGCTGTTGATTGTTTGGAATATTAAATATTCTTAACCCTTTATTTGTAACTGCAAATGCATAGCCTTTAGTTGTGCCAAGACAATAGGCGATAAATGCTGAATGTGAATTCGGCAACAAATATTGGCTTTCTTTAAATGAGATTATTTTTGGGAATTTAAGTTCTGCATAAGAAGGGCTATTAGTTCGAAATTCTCTTTTTAATTCATCATATTGTTCCTCCTTTAATATTAAATTATCATTCAATGTTCTTTTTTGGCTGCTAGAGAGATCTTCATTAAGCAAATTCAAGTACAAATGCGAAATATCATTCAATATATCATTTTCCTTATTTAGCAACTTAAAATTAATCTCTTTATCAATATTAATATTTGAAACTTCTAGGCTATCCAGCAAGGAGCGAGCTTTTGCGCGTTCTAAATAGTAAAATGCATCGTAATTGAATTGATTATTTGAGTTTCCTTTATTTAAAGAAATTAATAGATCTATGAGGCTTTGATATACATTGAGCCTTTTATCTGTACCTAAAAAGCTAGCTTTATAATCTTCTTGATTAATCTTTGCTCTTATGTCTTCAATGATCGAAATTGATATCTTATAGTATTTTAAAGCAAGATCATTATACTTTTGCTTTTTATAACTGTTGCCCATCTCAAAATAAGCCTCCCATAGTGTTTGCCCTCTGTTTAGTTTTTGCGCAAGGCTAATAGAGTCTCTATAGTATTTTATTGATTCGCCATAATTACCAAGGTTTGTATTAACAATTCCTAGATTGTTTAGGCTAATACTCATAATTTCAAAATCATTAATAGCATTGGCCTTTTCATAGGCTATTTTTAAATATTCGATAGCTGCATCGTACCTATTTAAATAGGTCAGTAGAGACCCGATGTTATTTAATATTCTTGATTCGTTTAATTTGTCGCCTATTTTTATCGCTAGGGCTAACGCCTTAGAATAATTATCTAAAGATAAATTATAGTCACTAATACTATTATTTATATAACCTCTTTTTCTTAAGGTAATACCAATATTATTTAAATCATTTATAATTTGATTATAATTATCTAGCTGGTTGTCAATTCTTAGTGCAGATTGCAAATATTCTAATGCTTTATCATATAATCCCATATCTCTATATACAATGCCTATTGACATTAAGCTTTCGGATTGATCTTCTTTATTGCCATATTTTGGAGATATTTCATAAGCAATATTGAAATAATGCAGTGCCTTTGAATAATCATCGATACTCCAATAATATACGCCCAGATTAAATGCTGAATATCCTTCTTCCCTTTTTAAATTGATCCTTACAGCTTTATTGAATGATTCGGAAATAAGTTTCAAATAATTTAATTTATCATCGAGTAGGTAGTAAACAGCGCCAAGCTGTCTAAGACATTTGATTTCGTGCTCAGCATTATTTATTTGCTTTGCTATATTTATTGCTAGTTTAAACGAATCTATAGATTCCTGATATTTCCCTATTTGTCTAAATTGTTTTCCCTTATTATATAGATCATGAATATTTATTATGCCTTGAATATTGACGATATCTTTAGGTAATTTAAGTTCGGAGGCAATAAATAATGCTTGTTTGTAGAAATTCAAAGATTCTTCTAAATTTCCATTATTCCAATATATTAATCCTAGTCTCTCCAAAATGCTTACCCTAAATATGCTGTCGTTTCCGAAAAAATTATTTGCTTTATTTAAAATATATAAAGATTTTTGATATTCGCCAATTTTATAGTAATGATCAGCTTGGTCAATAAGATAGTTTTTATTTGATTGATTATAGAGAAAAGCAAATGATAGAAATAAGAATATTATTGTAAAGAATGATTTTCTTATATATAAAGAAATAGATCTATTTGTTTTCCGCACATAGTAATTATATTATAATTATTGCTTAAGGAAGAAGTTATTTAATCCTTTGTTTTAGGCCCGATTGACGTTGCTTCATCTGTTGATTTTGGAGTGATGTTTGGGATATTGTTACCATCAATTTTCTCTACTGCCCTGGCTCTATCGGGTTGTAGTTCGAACAAGGGGGACAGCATTGGAAAGATTAAGCTTAGCAAGCGGAAAGAGACTTTTAGATTTTCAAGGCTGATGGGCTTAGGTGTGTTTTGTTCAGCGCAATTGAGCGCAGGAGCCAAGGAAACAAGAAAAGCCAGGCAGATAAGAATCGCAGCCATTCGGTGATAGAGCTGTTTTGACATGAAGAACCTCCCGAAATTAAGTTTTAATTTTGACTTGGCCAGGATGGCCAATAAATAGTCACTACTTCTCAAGGCACACCCCTACAAATATGATATTTAGTCGTTGAATCAAGGGAGAGATTGAAACCTGGCAATGTCTTATGTTGAGATTGCTTTATTATTTAAAAAAATAGCCTATTTCCCAGGCTGATGTGTCGGGCCCATCCGAGCCATGAACGGCATTGCGCTCAACGGAGAATCCAAAGGAATGGCGAATCGTCCCCGGCTTGGCTAGGGCTGGATCTGTGGCGCCCATCACCTGGCGCCATAGCCCGATAGCGTTCTCTCTCTCCAGGAGGATAACGATGATCTCGCCTGATGACATGAAATCGGTCAGGCTGTCATAGAAAGGTTTGTCTTTATGGACGATGTAGAATCCTTTGGCCTCACTCTTGGTCAGGGAGAGCATTTTCATTTTGGCGATCTTGAAGCCTTCGTCCTCAATCCTCTGGATGATTTTGCCTATGACTTTCTTCTTTACAGCATCCGGTTTGATGATAGCCAATGTCTTTTCGCCCATAAATCCACCTTCCTCTTTCAATGGGAATAGATCATTCATATATCCCAAACCTCCCGGAGAGTCAACTTGCACATTCTCGGCATTTGGCCATCGACGTTGACTCCCTGCGGAGCAGCTCTTAAAATGACAGGCATGGACGAGAGGTCAGTTCATTCTCATGATCTGAAAGCATTTGTTCGCGGCCTGGGAATTTCCTTGGTCGGGTTGGCGGATATTCGGCCGGTGCGAAATGAATTTCTTCTGGAAGCCAGGACGGCCTCCAAATTCGAAGCGGCGGTGGCCCTGGGGCTGAAGTTGGCCGGAGCGGTCCTGCAGGACATTCAATCCCAACCCACCCCCCTCTATTTTCATCATTACCGGCAAGTGAATTCGTTTCTGGATAGAGCAGCGCTGCAGACCGCTCTATGGATCCAGGCCGAGGGCTATCAGGCCTTGCCCGTGGCCGCATCCCAGATCATTGACTGGGATAAACAGCTGGGTCAGGTGTCCCACAAGAAGATGGGCGCCTTAGCCGGATTGGGTTGGACCGGCCGCCACAACTTGCTTGTCAACCCGGAGCTCGGAGCACGGTTCCGGCTGGTGACGGTTCTGACCGATATGCCGTTGGCTTTCGATCATCCTCAGGCTGGCGACTGTGGCCCCTGCCGGCGATGTCTCAGTGTCTGTCCGGCTGGAGCGATTAAAGAAAATGTCGAGGATTTCGATCATCTGGCCTGCTATGAGAAGCTCAAGGAATTTCGCCGCCGCGGGCTGGTGAGTCAGTTCATCTGCGGCGTGTGCGTCAAGGCCTGCGCCGGCCCCCTTGCCCGGCTTCCCTGATTCCGGGCCGATGCCCGGAACGTCGTTCGCTCGACAGAGCCTATTTCTTCCGACAGGGGATCCAGATTTCGGTCTTATAGTCCTCCGGCCGAGTGGAGTTGGGGTCGGAGAGATACTTTTCCAGGATCGGACCGGCCATAACATAGCCGTTCGCTTCCAGCCAGCCCATCATCTCCGCATAGATACCGGCCGATTTCTCATAGGGGCCGGTATAAGTCCCTTCCAGGACGGTGGTGAAGGTCCACTGTCTGAAGCGCAGGGGGTCCTGAACATTCGATTCCATAACCGGGAAGCCAATCTCCCAATTGAGGTTCTCAGGCTTGGTCACAGTCGGGTCGTTATAGAAAATCCCGATAAGGGGTCCCATGGGAGCGATATTCTGCGCTTGCAGGAATTGCGTCAATTCTCCGATTTTTGTCTCCATGTTGGTGTAGGGGCCTTGGCAGGGCAAGCAGCAGTAGGAAAAAGCCGGAACCTCTTTGACGTTGAACTTTTCCTGTCCGAGCGCAGGGTTGCCTTCTGCCGCGGAGAATGTGGCCAAAGCGAAGATGAAGCAGCCCATAAACGTTAGTAAAACCAATCTTTTCATCATGGTCCTCCCCGAGGATCGATTTCTTT
>Ga0315295_10002897_pt1 | contig 14538 bp, 7 predicted proteins | sample YL17G14_0_MG_FD_204453 | JGI IMG/M metagenome (GOLD analysis project Ga0315295, IMG submission 204453) | Sediment microbial communities from Yellowstone Lake, YNP, Wyoming, USA - YL17G14_0 | ecosystem: Environmental > Aquatic > Freshwater > Lake > Sediment | place: USA: Wyoming | collected...
GCTGAAGTTGAAGAACAGGAAGCCCGACAGGCTGCCCAGCAATGCCAGCGCGAAGAGCGCCATCATTACGTCGTTGCTTCGGGCCAAACCGCTATGGATCGTGCTGCCGTAGATAGCGAATATAGCGATGACACCGCACGCAACGGCCGTAATCCCGGCGGCCAGCCCATCCAGCCCGTCGCTCATATTGACGGCATTCGTAACTCCGACGATCCACAGCAGCGTGATCGGGTAGCCCAGCCAGCCCAAGGAGATTGCAGTTCCTCCGCCAAAGCCAATGTTACCTATCCGAACGCCCGCGAGGCACAATGCGCCGGCCCCGAGTAACTCCACCATGAATTTGAAGCTGGCCGGCAGCCCTCGTAGGTCATCAACCAGGCCAACCAGAAAAACGCAGGTGGCCGAGCAGAGCAACGTGGCCACCTGGAGTCTCACATCCCAAAACCGCTCGCCAATAAGGTTGTTCAGGAAAAATAGTGAGACAATCAGGCACACGGACGACAGGTATATCGCTATGCCGCCAATCCTTGGAATTGGCTTGGTGTGGACGCTTCGTATACTTGGGCGGTCCACCGCGCCGATCCGCCGTGCGAGCCAGATCACAAGAGGCGTAGTGAGTAAGGCTAAGTACGCCGAGCCGAAATAGACGCAAATGTATGTTCGCATGTTCCCTCTACGTAGCCGTCTCTTATGAGCCGCTCTCATCAATGACCCGCTGAGGGTCGCTGTGCTGGAGGATTGTCATCTGCTTTTCGCACACAAGTCGGTGCTTTCTTACCATTGAATTCAATTCGCGGGTATTTATTTGCCTGTAATCTTGCCGCCAGAGTGGAGACCAAGGTGATCGGAGAGAACCTCTGCCCATTCTCCGGCAGTTCCTTGCCTGCGACCTTGCCGCCGTCGGAACCATTATCACCATAGTGATAGCCGTAGAAGCTGTAGGTGGACTGACTGTATCTGCTGTTCCTCTTGGGCACATCGTTCACTACCACGCCCGCAAGTCTCGCTCCGACAGTCAGCAAGGCGTCCCGCGCCCGCTGCGTAGGTATCCGCGTTGACTTTTCCGCCCTCAGAACAAGCAGGGTCAAACCGCAATGGGCAGCCAGGATCTGGGCGTCCGTCAGGACACCTACGGGCGGCGAGTCAAACAGGATGTGAGCATACTTTCCCTTGAGTTGCTCCAGCATATTTGCGAAAGCCTGACTATTGAGGAGTTCTGACGCATTTGGAGCACTCTGGCCGCCTGCCAGCACATCCAGTCCCTGGACATCCGTATGCCGGATCGCCTCTTCAAGAGTCGCCGTTCCCGACAGTACGCCAGTGAGTCCCTGGTCGTGTTCCTTGATCGAGAAGACCAGGTGCTGCATCGGTTTGCGTAAATCAGCATCGACAATAAGTGTCTTCTGCCCAGCCTGGGCCATTGCGATGCCAAGATTGCTCACCAGCATAGTTTTGCCCTCAAGGCGAGCCGGTGACGTAACCAGTATCGTTATCGCCTGTTCCCGATGTGCGCCGAAGAACAGCGCTGTGCGGATCGCACGGTAAGCCTCCGACTCACGAGAGTCGGACGCAAGCCGCAGCCTCTGCCCGTGCGCAACGACCCCGCGTTTGGACATGGATGGCACGGCTCCGAGCACCGGCACACCCAGAATCGCCGCGATCTCGTCTGCCGATCGCACTGTCTGGTCTCTCCAATCCCGGGCAAGGGCTAATCCTGCCCCTACCATCAGTCCCAGCACCAGTCCTATTGCCATAACCCTGAGCGCCTGCGGCGAGGATGGGTCTGCTGCTGGCACGGCCTTCTCGAGAACGTGAATATTCAGTCCTTCAAAACGCGCGTTGAGGTCCAAAGCATTAATCTGCTTCAGGAGGCTATCACACAGGCTCTCAAGCATCTGACACTCAGAGACGATGAACGCATACTCTGCATCTTGGCCACTGAGGTTTTGGACCTTGGCGAACTCCTTCTCATACATATCCGTGAGCTGTTTCTCCCGTGCATGTGCATCTTCTGAATGAGCCTTTGCCAGGGAAACCTGACTTTGCACAAACTCCCAATCAAGTTGCGCAATTCTCTTCCCGAGCTCGGTTTGCCTATTCTGTAACAGCGTGATGCGAGAATATGGCACACCTCCGATAGCCGAGGTTTCCTCGAGCTGCAATCGCGTAGCAACCAGTTCCTTCTCGAGGTTAGTGCGCTCCCCCTCGTATACGGGGACAGCCGTAGAGTCTCGACGGCCATAGATGTACTGCCGCAACTCATTAGGCTCTGTTTCAAACCGCTTGAGCCCCTCATAGTACGAATCCTGCTGTATTGTATTTAGGCGGGCGCTGGCGAGATCCTGCTTCAGCAGCTCGAGTGTTTTGGAGACGATGCCACCCCGGACACTGTCAACCACTCCAGGGTTTCTCTGTTCAAACATCATCCGCTCTTGGCGCTTATTTCGCAATTCCTGATAGTGTTTTTGCAGCTGGCCGTTGAGATCCTTGAGAAAGTCCGCCGTACTTAGTTGTCTGTTAGCGTCATGCCACCGAACGTAGGCCCGCACCACCGCGTTTACAATCTGGGCAGCATCTTCAGGGTACGCAGACTGAGCAGCTACGCTGATGATGTCGGTGTTTTTGCCGACCGATGCAGAAAGCGTGCGGAGCACCTCTTCCACTGGATAGTCTATTTTCCTAAGAGTGGGAAGCGTGAGCAAATTAGGGTCACTGAGCGCCGCGGCTATGATCTCACGACTTCTGATCATACTAGCTTGTGTCTGAAGGTAGTTGCTTAAAGTACTGCCCACCGGTTGCGGGACATCCGAGCGGGGTAGTGAACCGGGCTTGTCGACCAAGATCAGCGACGCGCTTACGTACAAAGGCGTGGCTCTTTGAAGATAGAGATAGGCTCCTGCCAGCCCGGCGACGATTGAAAGTAAAATGAGCCAGCGCCCTCGCCACATAATCCGGAACAGGCTGTCGTGCCCGACAGCACCATCAGTCATTGGTCCGGGATACGCCATACTGGTATTCTGGAAGTTATCTCGCATCTCAAATTCATTCATGCCGGTGTTCATAGGTCTTCTCCATGTGGAGCATATTCGTATGCTTCGTTAGGCGACTGAACTTGACGAGATCGACGCTTCAAACATAACTGATCGCTTCTGGGAATGGCCACAACGCCCTTCAGGCAAATTGTCCGGCGCGTCCCGCTGCGCGGTGGCGGAAAGACCCTGCGGAAGTCAGCCGTCACAATCATTCCCGAATATTGGCATTTTGTTCCTCCTGCGAAACGATCCCAGAGCGTCCATTCTGGGCAGACTCCGTCCCCGTCGGTGTACATCAATGCATCTTGCACAGATGCCATTTTGCACCCGCGATGTACTGCCGTCATCAGCATTCCTGCAGCAGTACAATTCCGTTCACGCGCAGGCAAATCCTTACATCACATTCAGTCCATCTACTTGTTTTGCCGTGCACGAGCACGCGACGCTGGCAGACATCCTCCCGCCCAGCGCCCGCAAACGCGGAGGTCTCATTACTGCGCATGCGACAGTTCGCCATTCGCCGGTGAACAAGTCGGCCATGTGCGTCGCAAAAAAAGTTATGATCCTTTGGCTGTTATTGGTGAGAAAACACAGAGTAAAGAAAGATGCTTGTTGATGGCGGTGCAGATGAATACCACCCCCGGAATTCTTTTCATCACGAAGTTCCATGTAGCTTTTCAAATCCACCAACCCTCAATCTCCATACTGCTCACGGTTTCCTCACAACCGTGGGCAGTAGTTCGGAACGAATTCACCCACTTCGGTTTGCTCTGGCCAGAGCGATTATCGACACATCGGCCGTCATGCCGACCGAACACCGCTAACGTCGGCGGTCGGCAAGGGACATTGAGAAAGGACTTGACAAATTGCAGCCAAGATGCGATACTAAGGTGATCTGCCCAAGGTGCAAAAAGTGCAACTTGGGTAGGACAAGGTGGGTCAGCGCTCATTTACCAAGGGTGTTTTGCTGACCCACCCCTTTCTCTCAATCCAAATCACGTGCGCAAGCCATCAAGATGTTTAATTCAGCATTCGATATCGCTCTCTAAGACCCTTTCGTTCCTCTACACCACATCCAACCGTTTTCCCCGGACAGCAACGTCCGGGACCTTCATTGTCAACCTTATGTGACTGTTGTTGGCGCGCTATACAAACGACTCCTCATGCCTAACGCCACATCAACAGCGTTCACGTAATGGTTACACCCTCGTGGCGACCTGCACCATGGATTCTCTTGTGCGATTTGGATCGCCTGCCTCAGCATTGCTGGCTGTAAACAGCCAAGCTCATAGCTGCGGCATAACACGCAAAAGGCTATCCCTTTATCCTTACAGCAATTAACCCACCTCCTTGCATGCACTGCGCTACCTGCAGACATCCGCAGGACCTCAACCCACGGACTCTGAAAGTGATTAATTTAGTATATAGGCATCGACCAAGTAATACAATACGTGTAAATACGTATTTTGCACATGGAACACTAAAAGCTGTTTCATAACCTCATTCTCATTAAAAACCCAATTATCAGTATAAAAAAGGCCTTTTTCAGACTTATGAAACCGCTTGTAAACTTGCTTACCACTCGTTTTGGGGCTGCTCAGCCTTAGGGATTCACGAACAGTCTCAGTTGATACTGGTGACGTTTCGAGTCAGTGAGTCTTTTGACCTTTGGAGGGTTTGTAACGCCTTTATTGCAGTAGTAATGGTAACAACCCGCCAGGCAACTATCATACAATCCTTCTCTAACGAGCCGCTGCCTTTTATCATTCGCCATATTTTACGTCTTACTATTCCCATTGTTGGGACAAGCACTCACTAATAGTCTTATGCATTTTTTGCACTTTTTTCTTTAATCTCTTCCCTGTAAACTGACTTTATTTCCACGGTCGATTGCGAAATACATCCAGCTTTCATAAAACCGGACGCCGATGCATCGTATCAAACTTCCCTTTAATCCAATGTTGTTTCTCCGGCCTATCAAAAACCTCCCTCCGTGCAGTTTGAGAAATTCAAAAATATTCCTTTGAAAGGGAAAAGCTTGACTTGATTGGGATAAGCTTCTCACCACTCCTTCTAACGTAAAAAATATCCGATTGATAAGAGTATTTCAATCGTGGCTATTAGGTATTTTAGAAGTGATTTAGATACAGCCATAAAGAGATGTCCAGATACGGCTGCAAATATTATGTGAAGGTCCGGTAAGTTTATTTCTCTGGTGGAATGAGCTTCATTGCAAGAGCTTTTTTTATCAGGTCCGCAAGGTTGCCGGCACAGAGCTTTTGCCTGATGTGCTTGCGGTGCCCTTCTATCGTTCTTGCAGAACGATGAAGCAACTGTGCTATTTTTTTGACGGTTTTTCCCGTAGCGGTCAGCTCTAGAACCTTCATTTCCGCCTTAGTCAAAGGTTTCCCAACCAAAGAGTCACGGAAAATATTCTGTTGTAATAATGAGTTGACTTTGGATATAAAACTTTCCCTGTTTAAGGGTTTTTCTATAAAATCTAAAGCTCCATCTCTACCTGCCGTAAAAGCCATTGGTATGTCGGCGTAGCCGGTTATCAAAAGAACAGGCATCCAGGGGGCTATACGGTGACATTCCGACAGCAACTCCATCCCATTCATTTCGGGCATTTTGACATCCGCAATAAGTAAATCACACCCCTCCTTATATAACCCCTCCAAACAATCGGTTGCACCGGGAAAACAAGTGACTCTAACTCCGAGTTTCTTGAGAGTTTCACCGACCGTCTTCAATATTGCCAGGTCGTCATCAACTAAAAAAATATGCTGTTTCTTACAACTTTTCATTGTCCCCAATGTATCTTATGTCAGGTGACGCCCAAAGGAACGCATAAGATTAAACACATCCGAAGCTTATCCATAACGCCAATCTCGCCTGTGGTTAAATAAACGCCAGCAATATAACTCATGAGCCAGCACTCCTGATTTAAGAGTGAAGCTCTCCGACCAAAGGTCGGAGCATTCCGGCCTATTTGCGTAATATTTACATTTTACGCTCACTATATCAGCATATCATCGAATAATAACATTAAATCAAATTTTAAGCACAAATTCTATTGTGGAAACTACGTATTTTATTTATGAGGAAAAAGCTGTCCTAAAATAGCAGTAGCCAACCATTTCGGCACAGTTTCGTGTTTTCAGGGATTCCGGCGATGTATGTCACTCGACCGTCTAAACTTGCTGATATTCAAACGAATCATTGCATACTCCGTGGCAATTTTGTGGCAGTTTCTGGTAATCGGCATGTAAAACAGCTAACTTTGGAGCCAAGCTGTTTTAAGGTTTGGCGGACCACTTTACACCCCTTCGGCTCATCATCAACAAAAAAGATATGTTGTCCGTCATAACTGGTCATTATCAGTATTTCCCGTCCTTGCCAATAGGTAAAGTGACGAAAAAAGTTGAACCTATACCATGTTTGCTTTTGACCCAAACTTTGCCACCGGCACCGGATACGATACGCTGCACAATACAAAGCCCCAGCCCTGTCCCTTCACTGGGAGGTTTGGTAGTGAAAAACGGCTCAAAAATCTTATCGATATTTTCCGGTGTAATACCGCCGCAGTTATCAGAAAATCGTAACTCAATGTGCTCATCTTTTATAGAGCCGCTGACCACAACCTTCCTATCCTTTTTGCCATCAGCCGCTTGTATCGCGTTGTCAATCAGGGCAAAAAACAGTTGTTCGAGCTCTTTTTCATTAGAATCAACAGGCGGCAGTTTGCCCATACCTTTCATACGCAGCGACACCCTTGCTCGCCTCGCATGTTCATTCAGCAGCTTTATGACTCGCTCTGCAACGGTCTTCAGGTGCACCTTGTTAATAGTTCTCGCTGAGGATTTCCTCGCAAAATTACGAAACCTATCTATTATTAAAGTTGCATTCGCAACCGCCATGAGACCATCCTCGATTTGCTCGATAACGGCACTATCATAAGACGTTGCTCTTAGTTCTGCCAGAGTATTTTCAATCGATAAACCGATAACAGTCAAAGGCTGTGTTAGCTCATGAGCGAAGGTAGCACTTAGAGTTCCAAGTGAGGCAAGCTGTTCGGCCCGCATCATTTTCTCTCGATAGCTGTTTAACATCTCTTGTGCTTGCTTGCGTTCGGTGATGTTCTCCTGCACCGCTAGAAGCACATTCTGACCGTTGAAGGTAAACGGAGCGATTGTCAGACTGGCATAGTATGCTGTCCCATCTTTTTGCTTCAGTTGCACCTCAAAATCCCGTATGAAACCATCTCTTTGCAATTGTTTCAATAGTTCCTTCCGCCGTTGAGGGTCCTTATAGGTGTCTCTCAAGTTAATTTGCTTGACCTCGGTTTCAGAGTAGCCCAGCATCTTCAGCATTGCGTTGTTGCACTCCAAAACCTTGCCCTCCGGAGTGGATACTCCAATACCGACAGGCGCGCTCTCAAAAAGGGTCTGGTAGCGGTGTTTTAGTTCTTGTAGCGCCTCCTCAGTTTTCTTCTTCTCGGTAATGTCTCTAACAACACCTATTATCGCTACTGTTTTTCCAGCATCATTTTTCACAGGATTAAGACTAGAACTCGACCAAAATTCACGCTTTCCAACGATTATCTTTTCTTCAACAGAAACTGGCTTGCCTGCTTTGAGCACTTTTTCCAGATTTTTTATATTTTTTGCGGCAGTTTCTTTTGGAAAAATCTCAGAGATATGTCTTCCAATTATCTCATTTGGCTTTTTCCCAAATAGCATTAATGCAGCCTTATTTAATGATACAAGTTTGTATTCTTTATCAATCATAAATATCTGGTCAGACGCATTTTCAACAAGGGTTCTGTATTTCTCCTCGCTTTCTTTCAAAGCATCTTCCATCTTTTTCTGCTCGGTGATGTCCCGGGCGAATATGGCCAGACGCGTTACCTGTCCTTTTTCATCGAATATAGGAAACATATTGCTATCTAAAATTATTCCCCCGCGCTGGTCTTCAAAACGGACAGGTTTACCTGAGCGGATGACGCTGCGGACGTGCTCCAGTCTTGATTTAATCAGGTCCGGTGAGACTAAACCTGAGGCGGCGTCCAGTGCATTCAACCCTACAATTTCTTCAACGCTTTTGCCGAATCTCTGGGCAGCCGTCTTGTTAAGAGCAAGAACGGTTCCCTGCTTATCTACCAGCAGCACCGACTCAGTTGTGGCATCCAGAATAGCTCGCCCCGATTCTTCGCTCTTTTGTAAGGCATCCTCGGCCTTTTTGCGCTCGGTGATGTTGAATACTGCACCAGTCATATAAGCGGGCTCATTCTTCTGGTCATAATATACTTTCCCCCGATCGCTAAGCCAATAAATAGTCCCATCAGGTCTAACTATACGAAACTCGATACGGTAAATATCGCGTTCACGTATTGCGCGTTTTATTTCTTCATCAACGACAGCACGATCATCAGGATGCACATATTGAATAAAATCCTTTACTGACTGTGTTGATTCCGCCGCCTTAAGTCCCAACATACTATTGAAGTTGGCGTCTCGCGTATCTTGATCGGTCTTTATATTCCAACGCCACGTTCCCATACTAGCAGCAGAGAGAGCTAACTCTAAGCGTTCTTTGCTTTCTTTCAATGCCTCCTCACCCTGCTTGCGCTCGGTGATCTCTTTATTGAGGCTATCTATGGATACGGTGGTCTTTTTTAAATCCGCTACCATCTGGCTAAGGGTATTGGCCAAAGAGCCAAATTCATCTTTTGATTTTTCCTCTATTACCGTATCTAATTTACCTTTACCTATTTCTGCTGCAACAAAACTTAGCCGGGCCAAAGGCAGAAACACAGTTTTACTAAAAAAATGGCTAACCAACGCCAGCCCGGGCAACATAGCCAGAAACATAATTATGAGTATTTTCAACAGTTTATTTACCGGGCCAAAAATGACCCGCGTGGGTATATGGAAGAAAATGGTCCAACCATTCCCTTTAAAGTCCAGATGCCCCTGCTCCCGGCAAAAGGCATAGAGCGCCGTCTCTTTCTCGCCCGGATTCCGGTGCTTTACGCTGCCGAAAATCTTCTCCCCCTGAGCTATCTTTATTGACTCCCACTCCGGCAGATTCTCTTTTAGTATACCTTCTCGATTGTGATTAGAATAGATTAAAAGGCCATCTTTGTTTATTATGTCTATTTCTTCTTCTTCTTCTTCTTCTTCTTCTTCTTCTTGGATTTTCGCGCTTCCTTTTACCATCTCAAATAGCCGGTTTGTCGGAATCCGGGCAACCACTACCCCTATTGCCCTGCCTTCCTTATTATTTACCGTAGAGGCAAAATGGGCTATGGGCACCTGAAGATCTTTTGCGATATGCACGTCGCTGGCAGCGCTTACCTTTCCGCTCAAAATATCCTCCCAGTAACGCGTCATCCGGTTCTGCTCGCCGATGTTCAGTCCTGCGGTATCGGCAATGCGGATACGCTCTAAATTAAAGAAGGAAAAGGAGGCATAGCACTTATAGGCATTTCTGAAAAAGATGAGCCTTTCGTTAATCTGCTCGGCGGTGGCATCTTCAGAGCTAATCACCGAATCTTTGGCAATCATTTTTATATCGCCTAACCTCTCATATAAGAAACGGTCCATTGCATCCATAGTGAAAAAGGCGCGGTTTTCCATACGCGCCCTAATCTCGCTTTCCAGTATCTTTTCCACCTGAAAATAGGCAATGGTAAACATAACGGCGGCAATGATTGCGCCTATGATTATGAATAGGGCTGTTAATTTAGGGGCGAATTTCATTTATTTTCCCAATTCCTCAACAAATCTCGGCTCGATTATCTTATCCAAATCCGGAAGAGATGATAACTGCCCTCTCTTCAGATAAAAGTCCGCGATTATCTTCCCTGAGCCAAATAGGGAGGCGCTCCCTTCTTCCTTTCGCATCGCCTTTATATTTCCTTTCAAGCCCGGATGAACTATGCCTCGAAGCCCCTCCTCCATCTCGCCTTCAGTCATATCTTCACACTTTGACATAATCTTGACGGCTTCCTGCCTGTTATTCTGCAAAAAATCCTCCGCCTCTAAAAGCGCCTTGACTACTGCCTTTATCTCCTTCGGCCTTTTCTTTATCACCCTGGCGTTAAAAACCAGGACATCGGTGATTAAACCCGGCACATATTGGGCTTCTGCCAGGACTTTATAACCCTTTTTTATGGCGGCGGTCTTTGCCGGCTCCCAGGTGTGTCCCGCGTCTATTCTTCCCTCCTCAAGCGCCTTTAAAATTTCCTGCGCCGGCACAATTTCAAAACGCGCCTCTTGCTCTTTTACGCCTGACTTTTCAAGGGCCATAAGCACAAAGAGATGCGAAAAGGTGTTTACGCTATCAATGCCGACCTTCTTTCCTTTTAAACCGGATAGATCCTTGAATTCCGGTTTACCCACAATCACGTCGGCGCTGATGCAATAGTCCCCTACATAGACTACGCGTGAGGATATGCCTTCGGAACTCATTAGGATAGCATCGGAGTAGACTCCAAAAATGCCGTCCACCTTGCCGTCAATATAACGCTGCCTGCATGGGGCATAATTTTTATCAAATACAAGTTCTACCCGCACGCCGTTCTTTTCAAAATAACCCTTCTCCTTGGCAATATAAGAGTGGGCATGACCTGCCCAGGAATTGATGGCGATTTTTATCGGCGGCTTCGCCTCGGGCACCTTAGAGCAGCCTGTCGCTGCTATCAAGATAGAGCATATTATTAACACTGTTATTCGTCTCATTGCTCTGCCTCCATGTTTCATACACTCCTTTCAAAAATTCACCCCTAGCCATAAAAGGAATTCAGTAGTATCCTGGTCATCGCCGGCATAGGCCCGGGCTGCCTTTAAAGGATGCGCATACCCAAATTCCGCCCCGGAGAAAAACCAATTATTGGGAAGATAGTCGAATATTATATTAACTTCATGCGACCACTTTTTACCCGCTTCTTCAGTAATCTGCCTGTCGAGAGTAAGGTAAAAGTATTGTCCTCTGAGCAGGGTATTTTTGCTGGGGGATAACCCGGTTTCAAGCATTACTGCCCGTTCGTTATAATTAGTCAGGGTCCAGGAATTAATGTCTCCGATAAGCCATTTGCCTGCGCAGTTAAATCCGTAAAACATCGGGTCAAAGGCTTCGTTCTTATCGGTATCCGGGTCATCGCCGGGAAGATAAATATAACTCCCTTTTAAGTAAGGCAAAAATGGCGTCTTGGCAAAAGATAGCTTGGCATCCCAATGGCCGCCAAAAGTTGCTCTATCATACTTGGAAGTAGTTAAGGCGTGGTCTTTTACCAGCGTCCTTCCGCTTTCCTCAACTATCTCTCCTTCGACGGTCAATTGCGGAAGAATTTTCGACTCCGGCCAAAAATTAAAAGTATATGCGCCTCGCTGGCTTATCGCCAAAGTATCGCTTTGTAAATCAGAATCATCGTCTTTGAAAAATACCCCTAAATCCCAGATGCCGGATTTTTCTTTTTCAAAATGTAGATTAGTGCCATATAAGGTGCGTTTACCAGTACGCGTAGTGGCATCAGTTAAATATGTCTCGTAACTTTTAAAATCCCGGTCCGGCAGGGCTATAAACCCATCAAGTCTTATAGGCCCATTTTCATACACAGCTTTTAAGGCATAAAAACTCCTTATAGGGTTGATCCAAATTGCCCTGGGGTCAGAATAACCGTCGCAAATAATAAATCCGTCGCCATACATCAGATTCTGTCTGCCCAGGGTTAGGGAAAGAGGCGCATTTAATATATTGCTATAGACAATATTGGCCAGTTCCGGTTCTACCACCCAATCATCCGAAGTAACCCCTGAATAATCCCCGGCATCTCCCGCCGCATTCTGCGCGGTTAACAATATATTGGCGGATACTTGGTCAATAAGCTTTGCTTCCATCCCGATTTTAACAGTGCTTTCAAGAACATATGAGGAGGTCTTCCCGAAATAACTTGAATCCTGGCTTATAAAATACTCCCAGAGGCTTCCGCTAAGCTTTATCTTGTCCGTCCATTCGGCTGCTTTCTTTTTTATCTCTTCCTCTAAACTTACCAGCCTGTCTTCTACTGTTTTCGGTAATGCCGCCTGCCTCTGACCTTCCAAAGATTCTATTTTTTTCTGCATCGCCTGCATCTGTTTCTGCATAATGTTCATCTGCGCCTTTAAATCCGAAAGCTCATCGGCATAAACCCGCTGGCTGAGGCTAAAAATAAAGATAACCAAGGCGCATATATAAATTATTACTTTTTCCATCATTCCGCCCTTCTTATTGCGAAAGAACCTTTCTTGTTCTATCGCAATATGCCAAAACCTTGTTCCACCTATGGGAACAAACAGGTTATCAACAAGTTATACACAATATTATCCAATAAGATACTAAGTTATATATTAGATTTTGTCAAGTAGATTATTCTATAATATTTTATACTATTTTAAGCGCTTTGGCGGGAAAATGTTGTGAGCAAACCGGGGGTTAAGTTGCGCAAGCTTAGCACAGAGATAACAGGCAGGGTTTAGAAGGAAGGATATGGGGGCGCCCTGCGTTCTATGGGTAATCTTATAGTAAAGGTTGTTTCCGCGCCCTCTTTACTTTCCACATCAATTTTGCCGCCGTGTTGCTCTATAATTCTGCGGCTTATAGTCAAACCTAAACCCATGCCTCCTACCTTTCTGGTAGGATGGAATGGCTCAAACAATTTATCCAGAGAATCTTTTGGTATGCCTACGCCTGTATCTTTAATCATAATCTCCAGATAAGAAGGCTTATTATTGGCGATATTATCCTTTATCAAATGTTCGGATATTATAAGCGAACCTCCGAGAGGCATTGCCTTGATAGCGTTAATAATCAGATTCATAAAGACCTGTCTTAATCTTTCGGGGTCGGCATCAATATAAAGGCTATTTCCTTCTGCGTTGTATTGGACAATGATTTTCTTCTGAATAAATTCTTCTTCCATTGGCTTCAATATACTATTTATGATGTCTGTAGCTTTGGCCTTAACCAGATTTAACTGGAAATTTGAGGAGAAATCAGAAAGGTCTTTAAGCATGCTCTCCCAGCGGTTAATTTCCTGCGGCACCAGTTTGCCGAATGTCTCCACAAACTCTTTATCCTTGTGTTTACGGGGAAATAACTGGACAAAAGGTTTTATAGCCACAAGAGAATTTTTGAACTCGTGGGCAATACACGCAGTTGCCTCTCCGATTGCCGAAAGCCGCTCGTTGGCTTTGGCTTTTTTGAGTTTTTTAGTCATATCGTTAAATGACCTGATTAATCTTCCAATCTCGTCGTGCCTTATTATTTCGATCTTCTCGTCTAGATTACCCACGGATACGCTCCTGATCCTGGAGACGAGAACCTTGATAGGACTGGCTAAGACCTGTGCCATGAGGATACTCGCCAGGATGACTAATAGCTCACTGAAAAGTATGATTATCCAGGATTGCGCCTTCATTACCCGCGAAAACCAATAAGCCTCTTTTTGCTCCTGCCTTAACACAAGACCCCAGCCCAGCTCAGGAATAGGCACGTAAGAACTAATCCATTTCTTGCCTGTTTTATCCTGTAATTCAATTGCCTCAGTCTTACCGCTTAAAACCGACTGCACATCTCTCTGTTCTTTAATATTTTCGTTCTTTAAGACCCGTTTTTTATCCTGATGGGTTATAAGCAAACCATTGGGGTCTACTAAAAAGGCCGCGCCTGTTTTATCTAATTTAATATTATCTACAATTCCCCATAAGCCCCTTAAATTAACCTCTGCTATCAAGACCCCGGTTACTTTGTTTTCTTCTTTAACCGGAACAGCCATAGTTACATAGGGAGTATGGCTTCCTAAAACCTTAACCTTAGAGATGTAATCTCTGCCTGCCAGAGTCTCTTGTAATGCCTCTTTAGGATATTTTCCTTTTAACCCGCCTCCTAATTCAGAACTGGCTATCTCCTGGCCCGCTGAGTTTAAAGAAGAAATTTTCATAAAAATAGGATAATCCAGCGCTAATTCTACTAACAGTGTCTCTTGTCTCCAGGCCTCAGTATGAACGACGGCAAACATCTGGGCAGTATTATGCAAGAGATATTGAGGCTTCTGGATAAATAATCCTATCTCTTCTGCTGCCCTGATTACTATCTCTTTATGGTTATTTAATACTGAATTCTTCACTGCTTCCTGGGAAGTATGAATAAGCAAAACTCCCAGAAGCGCCACTGGAATGGTAACCAATATCAATAGCACAATGGCAATTTTTACCCAGAGCCTGCGGTAAAATAAATTTAATAAGAATATCTTAAGCCGTTTTCTAATCTGTACCATTATTCTGCTCTTTCCACATCCTCCAGTAACTGCCTTTTTTCTCCAGAAGCTCAAGGTGTTTTCCTGTCTCAGTTATTCTGCCCTCTTCAATGACTACAATCTTATGCGCATAGTTTACTGTGGAGAGCCGATGCGCTATGATAAAGGTGGTGCGGCCGGCCATTAAATTATTAAACGCTTCCTGGA
>Ga0315295_10002898_pt1 | contig 14532 bp, 6 predicted proteins | sample YL17G14_0_MG_FD_204453 | JGI IMG/M metagenome (GOLD analysis project Ga0315295, IMG submission 204453) | Sediment microbial communities from Yellowstone Lake, YNP, Wyoming, USA - YL17G14_0 | ecosystem: Environmental > Aquatic > Freshwater > Lake > Sediment | place: USA: Wyoming | collected...
AGGACTTGAACCTGCAACCTTCGGGTTATGAGCCCGACGAGCTTCCAATTGCTCCACCCCGCGATCGTGTGAACTTCAATATACAACCAATTTCTGCTCAAGTCAAGGCGCGAATTGTGCGCCGAGAATCGATCACAACCACACTTCTCCTCACCTTTAGGTCATTTTTCGTTATTATCATCATAATGAATGATGCCGAGCAACTCATAGAATCCATCTTCTCAGAAGACGGAAACCTCGGCTCGATTCCCGGCTACGAGCACAGACCTCAGCAGCTCGAAATGGCTCGGGCAATCGCTTCAGCGCTCACTTCTCGATCCCACCTCATCGTCGAGGCACCAACGGGAGTCGGCAAGAGCATCGCCTATCTCATCCCTGCGATTCTGTGCGCTGTGCAGGATAAACGCAAGGCGATCATCTCCACACACACCAAGAACCTTCAGGAACAGCTCCTTCGAAAAGACATCGAACTTGTGCGTCCGCTTCTCCCTTTTGATTTCAGCGCATCCCTCCTGAAAGGGCGAAGGAACTATCTTTGCACGACACGCCTCCAGAACGCCCAACGCCATCAACGACAACTCTTCGACAAGGAGGAAGCCACCGCACTCGACCTCCTGAGCGAGTGGGCAGACACGACCACTGATGGCGATCTGGAATCCCTCCCCTTTCCTATCACGACGGGTGTCCGACAACAAATCTGGTCCGAACAAGGCGCCTGCAGCCAAAGACTCTGCGGCTCTCACTGTTTTTTTCAGCGGGCAAAAGCACGTGCCAGGAACGCCGATATCATCGTGATGAACCACGCGCTCTTTTTTACTCTCCTGGCCACGCAGCCACAACGCGAAGGCTTCCTCTTCGAAAACGATTTTGTGATCTTCGATGAAGCACACACACTCGAAAATATTGCCGGCGTTGGAATAGGGAAAGACCTCTCGCGCTTTCAGGTGCTGTATGCCATTCACCGACTCTATAACCCTCACACGAAAAAAGGGCTGCTTTCACGCCTGCGGAGAAAGGACGTCCGCCAGCTCTGCGCAGATGCAGAACAGACCATCAACGATTTCTTCGATGCCGTGACCAGCGCGGCCCGAATCGGTAATCCGAAATCACCTGCCATCCGCATACGCTCTCCGCATTTTGTCGGTGACGCCGGCGCCGACTCCGCGCTGGGTCAGCTCCAAAACATCGTGAAAGAGCTCTTGAAGGATTCTGACTCCAAGCTCAACCACGAAGAACTGACGATCGCCCAAAGGCTCCTGTGGGAGGCGCAAATCCTCATCAGGGAGTTCCTCGATCAGCCGGATCCCGCTCTGACATACTGGGTCGAACTCCCCTCACAAGGATCGAAAAACGTCATGCTCTCCGCCGCACCGACAGATATTTCCGCCTCAGTGGGACCGCTGCTTTTTCGTGAGAACACCTCCGTCGTCCTCACCAGCGCGACGCTGGCGGTCGGAGGAACTACGGAATATGTCCAACGACGGCTCGGAGCCGGGTCGGCCGATTCACTGATCCTCGACACACCGTTCAATTTCCGCAGACAGATGAGGCTCGTGTTGGCAGGTGACATTCCGGCTCCTGACTCGCCCGGCTACGACCAGGAATTGCCCGAATGGATCTTCTCCAGCATCCTGCGATCGCGCGGCAAGGCACTTGTGCTTTTCACGAACGCAGCTCTGATGAAAAGGATGGCGCAACTCCTCACAGATCGATTCCTCGAAGAAGGCCTGTCACTCCTGGTTCAAGGATCCGGGCCCTCAAGGTTTGATCTGCTCGAGGAGTTCAAGCGGGACATCCACTCGGTGCTGTTCGGACTCGACAGCTTCTGGATGGGGATCGACGTTCCGGGCGAGGCGCTCGAGCACGTCATCGTTACACGGCTGCCCTTCGCGGTCCCTGACCACCCGCTCATCGAATCAAGAACCGAACAGATCGCACAACAGGGAGGGAATGCATTTTTCGACTACACGTTGCCCGAGGCGGTTATACGGCTGCGGCAAGGCGTCGGAAGGTTGATTCGTTCTAAGTCAGATAGAGGTATTGTGACGATACTCGACTCCAGGATTCTCACGAAGCGTTACGGTCAACTCTTTCTGAGGTCTCTCCCTCCCTGCCCGATGGAAATCCTCTCATCGACGGGCGACGTCGAAGAACATGAGCAGATGGAGTGAATCTGGGCTTCGCTTCTTGTCGGTTCACACGGACACGACGAAGCGTGTCCCTCCGGACCTACTTCTCAGAGATCGCAGCTGCCGCTACCAGTTCTTCTTCAGAAGGTAGATGAAAATCGGGGCACCGATCACCGCCGTCACGACACCGACGGGGATCTCGGAAGGAGCGAGGATGATCCGCGAGAGCAAATCGCACAGGACAAGATAGGAAGCTCCTGCCAGAAACGAGGCAGGAAGGAGCAGGCGGTGGTCGGGACCAAGAACCAGCCGGCACGCATGCGGCACCACGAGTCCTACAAACCCCACGACGCCGCTCACCGACACGGCAAGTCCTGTGATGAACGATGCGAAGAGGTAGGAGAGCCGTTTTACGCTGTGGACGTCAACTCCAAGGTGCAGAGCAGTTTCGTCTCCGGTCGATATCAGGTTGAAATGGCGAGACTGGGCGACCAGACCGAACGAGGCAAGGATCATGAGCGGGGCGACAACCCAGAACGAAGACATCTGCGCTGAGCTCAGGTTCCCAATGAGCCACAAGTAGGTCGTCCGCAAATCTTGATTCGCGAGCGCCGTGAACAGAAGTACCATGGCGCTGAAAAACGCTCCGACCATCACCCCGGAAAGAAGCAGGGCATTGGTGTCAAGTGCCCCTCTGCGGTGGCCAAGTGCAAACACGAGCGTCATAACGAGCACCGAACCGATGAAGGAAAAGAGAGGCGTCGTGAGATACGCCACGCCGATGCCGGTCATCATGGCAATCAAGGCACCCACGGTCCCGCCGCTTGAGATACCAAGAATGTACGGTTCCGCCAAGGGGTTTCGAAGAAGGGCCTGCAGCGTTGCACCGGCAATAGATAATCCGGCACCTACACACAACGCCAGCAGAACGCGGGGGAGACGGATACTGAAAAGGATCGTGCGCTGTGTCTCAACCGTCGCGTCAGAGGGCACAAACAATGCGCGCCAAACCTCCCCTGCCGTCATCGCTGTTGAACCGATCATCAGTGCCGCAAGGGAAACCAGCACCATGACGGCGAGGAGCACCGCCAGGGTACCGATGGTCTTGCGCAGCGTCAGTGGCGAACGTTGATTCACTCGGCTCTCGTGAGGGCAATCAGGGTTGGACTTGCAGGGCCTTCCACATTTCCTCGAGGAGGGGCTGGAGGCCGGTCCTCGTCACGGAAGAAATCTGAATCACAGGTATGTGTTTTCCAAACGAAACTCGTTTCAGACGTTTCAGGGCTTTTTCCTCAAAGAGATCGATCTTCGTGAGCGCCACAATCTTCGGCTTCTTCGCCAACGCGGCATTGTAGCTCGCGAGCTCGTTCAGTAGAATTTCAAAATCCCGCTTCGGGTCCTCACTGATTGCCTCGATGAGAAAGACGAGGACTCTCGTGCGTTCGATGTGTCTCAGAAATTGCATGCCGAGCCCCTTTCCCAGGTGCGCCCCTTTGATGAGCCCGGGCATGTCGGCAAGAGTGAAGCTCTTCCCTTCAGCGTAACGGACAATCCCGAGATTTGGAGTGAGCGTCGTGAAGGGGTAGTCCGCAATCTTTGGTTTCGCAGCCGAGACCACAGAAATCAACGTTGATTTTCCGGCGTTGGGGAAACCGACGAGCCCGACATCGGCGATGAGTTTGAGCTCAAGAACGAGTTCGCATTCGCCGCCCGGCGTTCCAGGTTCGGCAATACGCGGCGCCTGGTTTGTCGATGTCGCAAACTCTGAATTACCCCGTCCCCCTTTCCCTCCCGCAGCTACCACGACCTCGTCTCCATCACGAACGAGGTCGGCAAGAACTCGCTTGTGTCCGGCCCCGAGGACGATCGTACCACACGGGACCCTGAGCACTGTGTTCGTGCCTGTCTTCCCGGTTTGCCCTTTTCCGCGACCATGGTCGCCGTTCTCGGCCTTGTAGTGGCGCTTGTAGCGAAAATCGAGCAGCGTCCCGAGTTGCTTGTCAGCGTGGATGATGACATTACCGCCATTGCCGCCGTTTCCGCCGTCCGGTCCTCCTTTGGGAACATACTTTTCCCTCCGGAAACTAATAGCTCCGTTACCGCCGTTGCCGGCCTTGACAAGTATGACCGCCTGATCAATGAATTGCATGCGTGCTGGGGGATTAGTGCATCATGGAGGTGAGTTTCAATTTATGAGCTTTCGCTCGTACCGGCCTCACCCGGCTGAAAGCGCCGTTGAACTTTATCGGTGAACATGATCGCGACCTCGGAGAACGGGTCAATCTCGTTGGTGAGAAAGATCTGCTGCAGATACTGAGATGCCTCTTTCCATTCGTTCATTTTGTTGAGCTGGTCCAGTGATTCGCGGAAGAGGAGCTCGTCCTTCTGGAAAACCTTCTTGATAAACGTCTTCTCTTCCGAAGGCGAGAAAAGAGAATGCAGATTCACGAGGATGCCGGAGTCCGCGAAATCTCCGTTGAATCCAACGCCCGTTTCTTCGGTCTGCGTACTCTGCGGCACCGAAACCGGCTCATCCTCTTCAAAATCGGAGAAGACCTTCACCGGAGGCTTCAGGACGAAGACGGGCGCAGACTGCGGTGTTTCCTCGGGGAGCTTCTCTGTCTGCTTCTCGTCGGCCTTTGGCGTTTCAACCTGATCCTCAGGGAAAGCCACTTCGGCGTCTTCGTTCTTCGTCCGCACTTTCTCGATGATATTCGCGAGCTGCTTCAGACTGATTTCGGTTGCACCATTATTGTCCCGCTCCGCTTCGAGCCGGCTCTTGATCTCATTGAGCTTCTTATCCTCGAAGAACACGATTGCCGCGTTGATCGGGATTCTCGAGTCGGCAAGCTTCGCCGGCGGGACAGGGAGCGCCGATTCGATAAAACGAAGCAAGGGCCGTGTCATGAGCGCAAGCTCGACACTGGAGTGCCGGGCGACGATTTCGTTGTCGATCTTCTCCAGAAGCTCGCTGAACTCCCCGTATTCCATTTCCGCCAGCCCGCGTTCTTCAATGAACCGTTTGATGATCTCGGAATAGTATGCGTAGTCGACGCAGTACCGGAGTTTCCGGCGGATGTCGGATGTGGGCCGACGCCGCTGGTTCTCGAAGATGAAATTCAGCAACGTCCACTGCGGCCGGCAGAGGAAGTTGAACTGGAAATGCACAGCGTGATCCAGCATGAGCGCGAAATCGTACTGGCCGAACTCATAGTTATGCACCAGAAGGACGTCGATTTGTTCCTGGAGACGCACAACTTCGGGAAGCGCATAGGGAAACTTCTTTGATCGCACCTCGGTGAGGCGTTCCTGCAGAAGGAGCTGCTGGACACGCGCCTTGAAGTACGCCTTGATTGCCGGGTGAAGATTGGCAGCCAGAAGGCCCCTCAACCGAATGCTCTCCGCCTCGCCGATTGTCCTGGCGCTGACGGCATTCATGATAAGTTCTATTTCGGATTCAAAAATGTAGCCCATGGGGCGCTGAGAGTACTAGAAGGTAAACAGTAAACAGTGAATAGTGAACCGTAGAAAGCGAAACGTTAGAAGTGAGACGTGTTTCGCGAACGGTTCGTTAACCAATTAACCAGCTAACGATTTGACCAATCAACCAATTAACTATTTGTTGGCTTTCATCAACGCATTGACGCGATCGATCTCGCGCTGAGCGCCGGTCTTGAACGTTGCGTCGATTCCGGACCGGCTGATGATCTGCTTATACATTGTAATCGCCTGATCAAACTTCGACATTTTTTCATACGCCTGGCCGGCCATGTAGTATGATGTCGCTGTCCAATCCGCCTTCGTTTTCTTCGTGACAAGGTATGGCACTTTCAGGAACTCGAGGATCGCCTGCTGGTAGTCTCCCTTATAGAAATACGCTTCACCGATATAGTAGCGCACTTCTGCCTCGAGGTCGGCGTCGGCGCTCTCGAGCAGACTCTGTAGATGAACGACTGACTGGTCGTAATACCCGAGTCGCTGGTACAGCACGCCGATATCGACGCGCTTGTTCATCAGCTCTCCATCGTCGGGAAATCGCTCAATGTATTTACGCGTCAACTCAAGGGCCGCATCAAACAGGGAAAGCTGTTTGTACGCCATGATCAGATTGTTCATCGCGAACGGAACCAGATCGGGAGCCCGGCCTTCGCTGTCGAGGATTGCCTTGTACTGTCGCGCGGCAGGATCCCACTGTTCCTGACTGTAGTACAGATTCCCCAGGGCCAGTCTTGCACGGGGGGCGATCGATTCTCCCGCGTACCGCTGGAGGATCCCCTCATACAGTTTGATTGCATCGGATGTCTTCTCCGTCAATTCGGCGACACGGGCGTTGCCGAACGCGGCATTGGGAAGAACTGACGTGGTCGGATAACTTTGAATCACGTTATCGAAGTGCCTCTTCGCACCAACGTAATCGTCCTTCCGCAGAAGGTACATTCCCCGCTCATACTCAAACTCCGCGGCATAGCGGTCCTGTTTGGGGAATGATTTGACAAACGCAGCGGCCCGCGTGTCGGCCTCCTTCGCATTGTTGAGCCGGAAGTACGACACCACAATCCTCGAGAGTACGTACTGCCGGAGCGAATCGCTCACTCCGTTCTCTGTGACCTCCTCGTACTTCGAGATCGCACGAGCATACTCTTCGTTCCCGAAGAAGAGCCCGGCTGCTTCAAACGAGGCCTGGTTGAATCCTCCCGCGCCTGCCGTGGAGAGCTGGCTGGCCCGTTGCAGATACTGCGCTGCGAGCGAGATATTGTTCTGTTCCCGCGCGATCGTGGCAAGCTGATAGTAAACCTGACCGGCTCTCTCGGTCGAATCATCCCTGACGAGATACCTGGCATAGTACCGCTGAGCATCATCCCACTTCGCCAACTTGCCATAACTCAGCGCAATGTTGTAGATCATCTCCAAGGGAACGCGTGTGATCTCAGCCGACCGAGGGCTCTCGACGCTTGTGAGCTTCTCGTACTGATTGACCGCGTTCAGATAGTCGCCGGCTCTGAAATAGGCATCCGCCCGGGCCTCCGCGAGCTGTCCGGCAAAAGAAGAATACGGGAAGCTCTGTTCGATCTGTCGATAGAGATCGAGCGCAGGACGAAGATTCCCGTGGCTCGCTTCCCCTTGGGCCAGTGCCCAGGCTGCCCTCGCTGCAAATTCCCCGTTTTGGAATTTCCTCAAGTACTCCCGGAAGACGATCGAGGCGGTGTCCGGCTGGCCCAGCTTCAGAAGCGACTCTCCGAGCCTGTACAAGGCGCTCGCTTCGACATCCTTCAGCGGTCGTTCCTTCAGTGCCAGACCGTAGGAACGAGCGGCATCTTCAAAGCTCTGCTTATTGCGAAACGCCTCCCCGATAGAAAAATACACCTGGTCTCTTCGCTTTGAAACCGGATGCGCCTGCAAGAATTCCGCGCTCGTGCTGCGAAGGTCCGCCGTTCCTGCAGCAAGTCGCAAGCGAACACCCAGTCGGCTCGCCAGGGCATCATCAGTCCACTCACCTGTCGGATTGGATTTGAGGAGCGAGTCGTACGCTGCAATTGCTTTCATCAGCAGATCCTGCTTCGGCGCAGCGCCGCTGCTATTCTGTTCGGCCGCGTATTCATACGACTTGGCCTGACGAAACCACGCCGTCGCACGCTTCTCGGACGATAGCCCAAGGCGAAGGGCCGCGGCAAATTGCTCGGCAGCTTTGCTGTAATCTTTCAAGTCGTAGAAATAGATCTCTCCAAGTCGAAGGGCCAGATCGCTTCTCGACTGCTGCGCAATGACGTCTCCGACCAGGAGCGCCAGTTTTTCGAGACCCGATTCCTTGTTCTTCAGCTCAAACGTGCGCAAGCGCAGGCCGGCTGTGCGCGCACTCTCGGCGAAATCACTCGCCGGATACCGCTTCAGAAGATCATCGTATCCTTCGATCGCACGCTCGGTCGCCCCGGCCAGGCGAAGGGCTTCGGCTCTTCCGAAGATCGCATCATCGATGAGGGGGCTCGCCGGATAACCGTTAACAAGGACGTCGTATCTGGTGACAGCCTGAGCATAGTCGCGAAGGTGCTCGCTGCAAATTCTGGCGCCCTGCAGTATCAGCTGCGGCATGCGGCCGTCGCGGAAAAATCGATCCCAAAATGCCGCGATCAGACGAAGCGCCTCGAAGAAATTCCCCGCCTTCTCCTCCACCCTCGCAGAAACAATCAGCGCCTCTCTGAGACCTTCACCCGCGCTGCTATCTTCTCTGGCTCGAGAGAGAACGGTCCGGGCTTTTCGAAGATCGTTGAGCTGCTCAGCCACGAGACCCGCCCGGAGGCGGCCGTCGAACTGTTTGTCCCCCCGGATGGCGCCCGCCTTCTCATAGCTTTGCAGGGCCTTCGCATACTCGCCTCGATCGCTGTAGGTATCGCCGGTTTCCATCAGCGCCTGTTGACGAACAGATGCCGGAGCACGAGCTGAATCTAAGTCAATGAGCTTCCAGGATGAAAAGGCCTGACCAATGTCACCTGACTCGCGCAACAGGGATCCCAGGAACAGAAGAGCAGCATAGTAACTTGGCGTTGATCGATAGTTCTTTGCAACATCGTTCAGGACTTTCTCGGCCTCCTCATACTTCTTCAACTTGGCGAGCGATCTCGCCATCAGCACGAGTCCCTGGGAAGCAAGGGTTGGATCCTTCGATCCATCTGACACTCTTTTCGCCTCCGCCCGTGCGAGCTCGTACTGCTGCTCGGCGAAGTACTTCTGGGCAAGTTTCAACCGGGCGGGAAGGACCACGTCAGACGAAGCATAGTCAACAATCAGGGTTCTGAGCACTTTCCGTGCGTTTTCGGAGTCACCTGCCAGCTCAAAGTACTCGCTCGATTTCACAAGCGCACCTGGAGCAAGCTTGCTCTTCGGGTGGAAGGTCTTAACGCGTTCGAAGGCAAGAGCAGCCTCCCGTGTATTCTTGAGGGCGACATACTCCTCGGCAACATTCCACCATGCTTCCGGCGCCCGGGGGTGATCGGGAAACGCCAGAGCAAAATTCTGGAACGTCAGCCTTGCATCGTCATGTTTCCCCTGCTTTGACTGACAAAGGCCAAGATAGAACCGTGCCTCGATACCCTGCTGTGTATTTGGATAGACCGCCACAAACTGACGGAACTGCTCCAGCGCGAGATCGAAGAGCTTGTCATTGTAAAGATTGATGGCAAGCTTGAAATCGGCATTCTCCCTGGTGTCCTGACTCAACAACGGGGAACATGAGATGATGAAAAGGATAAGAAGGAAGAGGTGATATCGCGGCTTCATACAATGAAAATGTAGCACATATTGCCCCTATTATCAAGGCAGCCGTTTCAAGGACGGTCAGCACCCTTTAGGAGATGGCGTGTGAAGTGGGTCATTGAATTTCAGGAACATTCTTCTTATACAGATTCACGTTTGTGGTTGCCTGAGACGAGGTTCTCTGTCAATAAACGAAATTCTTCACTCACTGCCGTATTCACACCAACGAAGGAGTATCGTATGGTTCACCGATCTACATTCTTTGTTGCATCTCTTCTGACCCTCACACTCTTGATCCCCGGCTGTTCCAAGAAAGACAGCTCTCCGACCGAGGCCCAGACGAGTCCCCCGACGATCCCTGCACTCATCTTTTTTAAAGGACCGAACACCAATTCGACAGAGACCAACGCACAGATGATCAAGTCGTACGTATCGACGATGAATAGCTTCACGACGATGTTCGTTCCGTACCAGTACATCCAGAGCGTCCAGAACGGCAACACATGGACCTGGAATTACACCGATCAGACGTTGACCGTCAAGATGACGGCCACCTCGCAAAGCGACGGGGGCTATCTCTGGAAGCTGATCCTTAACGGGAAAGATCCTTCCGATGGCGTAACGTACAACAACTGGACCGGCATGGAAGGGACCACGAGCGCCGACGGAAAATCAGGAATCTGGAAGATCTACCAGGAGAACACAACGATCCTCGCGACAGACTTTACCTGGTCGACAACGAACAGCGTACTGACCGGAACACAGAAGAACTATACCGGCGAAGGGCCCACGAGTCAGATCGTCCTCGTCAACAATCCGGACAACACCGGCGAGATGAGAATCTACACCGGAAGCGTCGTGACGTACAAGGCGACCTGGACAGCAGCAGGTTCGGGGCAGTGGTGGACCTTCAACTCCAGCGGCGTCCAGACTGGGACAGGTTCGTGGACGTGAATTCACCCTCGCTGAGAATTGATTAGCAAGCAAGGCGATCCGATCTGCTGGATCGCCTTTTTCATTTCCGGATTCTTCCGTATCTTACCTCCCGTTACATTCTGCCGCAAACTTTGATGGAAGGAAGCCCGTACAGGATGCAGTCACAGCCGAAAAATATTGCCGTGATCTTCGGCACCCGCCCCGACACCATCAAATTGGCTCCGATCATTCTCGATCTCAGGAAGCATCCGCACTACCGCCCGATCAACATCGCGACGGCTCAACACCGGCAGATGCTGGATCAGGTCCTCGATGTGTTTGGCATCAAGCCCGACTTCGACCTCAACATCATGGAGCCGAAACAGTCTTTGGCAAGGCTGACAAGAAATTCCATTGCCGCTTTAGATGAGGTTCTTGTTGAGACGAAACCAGACATGGTTCTGGTACAGGGAGACACAACCACGACATTTGTCGGCAGTCTTGCGGCATTCTACCGGCAAATTCCTGTCGGACATGTCGAAGCCGGACTCCGGACGGCTGACAAGGCAAACCCCTTTCCGGAGGAAATCAACCGGCGCCTCACGAGCTGCATCGCCGACCTCCATTTTGCCCCAACGGCGACGGCGAAGAAAGCACTTCTCCGGGAACACGTCCCCGGTTCTCACATCATCGTCACGGGTAACACTGTCATCGACGCTTTGAAATACTCCATAAAGAAAACATACAAGTTTGTTGAACCGCGTCTCAATGAATACGTGAAGCAGGGAAAGCGAATCATCCTTCTCACGATGCACCGGCGGGAAAACTGGGGCACGCCGATGACCGGCGCCTGCGAGGCCGTGCGAGCGCTCGCGAAGCGATACCCCGATGACCGCTTCGTCTTCCCGGTGCACCTTAATCCACTCGTGCGTGAGGTGGTCCATCCGATCCTCCGTGGTTTCAAAAATGTGCTCCTGCTTGAGCCGCTTCCGTACAGCGAGTTTGTGAACCTCATGGCGAGATCGTACCTCCTGCTCACCGATTCGGGCGGGGTCCAGGAGGAGGGGCCATCGCTCGGAAAACCGGTCCTGGTTCTGAGAAGGGTCACAGAGCGACCGGAAGCCGTGAAGTACGGCACGGTGAAGCTTGTAGGATTGGATCCCTCCAAAATCACTTCAACCGCCAGAATACTCCTTGACGATACGAGGGCCTACCGCAAGATGGCATCCGCGACGAACCCGTATGGTGACGGCCACGCTTCACGACGCACCATGCAGGCGTTGGACCGTTTCTTCGGCTTTACGAGCGCCAAACCACGCGAGTTTTCACCCCGATAGATCACTTTGAATATGACCACCCGCTTTTTTCGAATTCTCGTACTCCTCGTCTGCTTCAGTGTTGGGCACCCGGCTCGGGCTGAGCAGACTTCTCCAAAGACAGTTCTGATCGTCATCCAAGGATCATCAAGCCTCAAGAACTACGCGGTTGAAAACGCCCGTCAGCTCGCGAATCTTCTCGGACACTTTGACACGCGCGTGACCATTAAGGGCTCCGATGAGTACGCGGCGGGAGATATGAAATCGTTCGCATTCGTTTTCTACATCGGCTTTCACGCCCGCAATCCTGTCCCCGAAGTCTTTCTGAATGATGTCCTGAGCATCCAGAAACGGATCGTCTGGATTAATTCAGGATTGGCCGAATTCTCCGCTCGATTTCCAGTACGGAGCCGGTTTGGATTCCAGGTCAGCCGGATCGACTCCACCACAGGCTTTGACGCTGTGAAATCTGGCAGCCGTCTCTACACGAAAGGCGACCCGATTTTGAACGTCATTGAGATCGCCGACCGGAGACAGGTCCGCGTCCTTGCCAGCGCTCTCTCCTCTGCAAAGCGGCGTGAGCTTCCCTATATCGTGACCTCGGGGGATCTGACATACGTCGCAGATTCTCCGTTCACGATGGCTCTGGAGACAGATCGATACCTTCTTTTTGCCGACATGCTGCACGACATCCTTGGCGAAGACCATCCCGAAAGTCATTCGGCCCTGATACGAATTGAGGACGTCGGAGTATTTGACGACCCCAACCGGCTCAGAGAAATCGCGGATGTGTTGTCCGAGCAAGGTGTTCCGTTCCTTGTCAGCGTCATCCCCTTCTTTGTTGACCCAGCGAAGGGATATCGTCTCAGTCTCTCAGACAAGCCAGATCTTGTTGATGCCCTGAAACACATGGAGCAGAGTGGAGGCACCATCGTGATGCACGGCTCGACCCATCAATACAAAGGGGTGACTGCGGCGGACTTTGAGTTCTGGGACGAGAGTACCAACAGGCCCATCAAGGGGGAATCTGCGGAGGCGTTCTCCCGCAAGCTGGAAATGGGGATCCAGGAGTTCATGAAGAACGGCCTCTATCCACTCGCGTGGGAAACCCCACACTACACCGGATCTTTTCTGCTCTATCAAACGGTGTCGAAATACTTCAGCACGGCCGTCGAGCAACGCCTCTCATTCGAGGATACTGATTTCAGCCAGTACTTCCCGTACATCATCAAGCGAGACCTCTTTGGCCAGACTATCTACCCCGAAAACCTCGGGTATGTCCCGTTGAATCCCGACAGGAAGACCAGCGAAGGCTATGTCCAACGAATCATCGAAGGAGCAAGAACCAACCTCTCTGTACGCGACGGATTCGCTTCTTGCTTTTTCCATTCGTTCCTTGATCTCGATTTGCTCAAGGAACTGGTCACCGGTGTGAAAGAACTCGGTTACACGTACATCAATATCGCCCGGCAGACGAATTGGGTAAGAACAAAAGACCGGGTGATTCTCTCTGGATCGCAACCGTATACCGTCGAGATCCAGGATCAGTACCTCTCCGAGCTTTACTTCAACGACCATATCGAGCCGATTAGAAGGATCATCTCCGAGAAGAGGATTCGGGGATCTGTCACAAAAGAGATTGAACTTCAGAGCGGCGAGATCTACAAAGCTGAACCGGTCGAATTCCGCGAACGAGAAGTGACTTTCGTGGAAAAAGTCGTGGCCAGGGCAAAAGGGGTTATCAACAATATATTTGCTCCGGAGTCCGACTGGCGCGAAGCACGTGTCGCCATCCTGTGGAATTACTACGCGAAAGGTGCTGCCTACAACGACCAGGCGTCCCTCGCTTCTGTATTCAAAAGCATTAACCTGAAAATTGACACGATCTTTGTCGGCGAGCCCCTCGAACTTAGTCCCTACAACCTGGTCATCATCCCTGTTGCGTTTGTTGACTCGCTGAAGCTCTCCGACTACGGCGCTCTGCTCAAGTATACCCGTGAGGGGGGCAACATTATCACCGACACGAGAACGGTCCTTGCCGAACAACTGGGCATCCATTTCAGTTCGACTCAAATCCAAATCCGATCGATCCGGGATCGGTATTTCCCGGAAGAAGAAATTACGTGGCGGTACTCTGAGATGGTCAACAGACTCGACGTTGACAATGTCGACGAAGTGTTCTGTCAGGACGCGTCATCGGATGCGCCCCTGGTGATCGGCAAGCCGGAAGGAAAAGGCAAGGTCATTTTCTTCGGCAGCTGGTTTGACCCGCAGACACAGCGCGGCTACGGCCGTTATCCTTATCTGCTCGAGTACGTGAAACGGTACCTACGCCTGGGACCAATTGTCCGCCGGGACAACCTCGAAGCGTATTTCGATCCGGGCTACCGGACCAACTATAGCATCGAGGACCTCGTGAAGCAATGGGTGCGTGCGGGCATCCTGGTGTATGCATGGCTCGAACCGCCGCAAGTCACGCAGATTTTTTGGAGAAATCACCCCGAGTGGAGAGAGAAGAACTACAAAGGAGAAGATATACAGCCCGCGTGGCGGTTTGCCGTGGCGCTGACCGAACCGGCCTGCCTGGACAGCATCGCATGGAAGTACCGGAAGCTTCTTGAGAGTTTCGATTGGGACGGCGTCAATCTGGCGGAACTGTACTTCGAGTCCGGAAAAGGATTCGAGACCCCCCAATTGTTCACGCCGATGCATCCTTCCGCTGTCCGCGAGGTGAAGAAGAGGTACGGCATCGAGCTCAGGAGTATTTTCGACCCCAACTCTCCGTGGTTCTGGAAAACGAATCCGGCAGCCCATTCCACGCTGACAGAATACCGCGTGGAGAAACTCGACGAGGTCTATGAGCGCCTCCTCCGCGAGTTTTCCGGCGTTGCCCACGACAGGCCCGGATTCCAGATCATCCTCAC
>Ga0315295_10002900_pt1 | contig 14527 bp, 13 predicted proteins | sample YL17G14_0_MG_FD_204453 | JGI IMG/M metagenome (GOLD analysis project Ga0315295, IMG submission 204453) | Sediment microbial communities from Yellowstone Lake, YNP, Wyoming, USA - YL17G14_0 | ecosystem: Environmental > Aquatic > Freshwater > Lake > Sediment | place: USA: Wyoming | collected...
GTTATCGTTATCTGGCCATGGCCCAAAGTTGCCACCGCGTTGGTAGCACCAAGAACAGTATTTATATGATCAAGAAGGTCCTGCATGGTAGTGGTAGCGTCAACAGCAAGAGGGGGGACGGGGACGGGGACGTCAGCTAAATCAGTACCATCATGCTTATAACCCGTAACGGTAATTGTGGCACCAACATAATTCCCGGGTTTAGTCCGGTCGAGGTCATTGATTAAGGTGGCCTCCGTAGCCGTCGTACCGTTATTGGTGGTATATGGCACATTCGATTTTAGCACGTTGGTTTGTATTGCAGGAAGTTGAGAATCGGCGCTCAGGTTACCGACTATACTTATTTCGGTTGTTTCCTTTGCCGCCATCGCTACATCGTAAGGGACATGAATATTGCTGTTGTCGGCAGTCTGGAACCCGTCACTTACACCTTCCGAGCCAATTCGCTGAACAAGGCAGCCCGTGGCAGGATCAACCAAATTCGAGGCTGCATCAACCGCAAATACTCCTGAACGCGTGTAGACGTTTTGCGAACCGTTATTCAATACAAAATAGCCTTCTCCCTCGATCGCCATATCCAGTGGATTGCCTGTATTTACGATATTTCCCTGGGCCATATTTGGAGATATACCAGCGACGCCGACACCGCTGCCCATCTGCTGAGGGTTCGTGCCGCCGGTTGAAGTGGTAGGCTGCGATGCCTTCTTAATCGTTTCACTCAGCAGTTCCCCGAATGTGATTCGACTGGACTTAAAAGCAGTTGTATTGACATTTGCCAGGTTATTACCTGCTATATCAAGCATTTTTTGGTGGGCTTGCAATCCAGTAACTCCGGCTGACAATGCAAAACTCATTTTTGTTTCTCCTTAATATTGAAACTTTCAAATCTGAAATTAGTTTTTGACCGATATTACGCCTTCTATAGCGACAGCGTGAGCTGCTGTGACCAAAATTATCTCGCCGTCAACGTTATTGATAACTTCTTCGACGATGCCGCTTGTGACATCCCGGCTCCCGGTCTCGTTCTCTGATGCGAATGAAATCTCCTTGCCTATCAACGAGTTGGCGTAGGTATGTTCCGTGGCGGAAAGAACGCTTGCAAAGTTTGAATTCATTGATTCGAGCTGCTGTAGTTGTGAGAACTGCGCCAACTGGGAAGCCATTTCGTTATTATCCAATGGTTCCAGTGGATTCTGGTTTTGCAGTTGTGTTACCAGAAGTTTCATATAATCCATTTGGATGTTGCTTGCACTATTGATGGCTGATGATGAATCCATAACTTTTTACCTTTTCTTAAAAGACTAAAATCCTATGAACTTTCTTTGTTTATTCTGTTACAACCAGAAATCACCATACCGCATAAGTAAGCAATCGTTGTGCCACATTGGAATTATCGTTGGCCCTGTTATTCACAACTTCTTGTCAAAAAGAATGTTAGGGGGACTAAAAAATTGAATGAATATTGAAATCCGTATTCCCGGCCATTTTTACAGAGGACATATTTTCCTATATAGCGGAAAATTTTGCCGTTTCAGTCCGGAAGAGGTATAAGGAATTTTTCTGTTATGTTTTAGCTGTATCGAGCGCCTGCGTGACGTCCCATAAGAAACTGCATTGTCTTGCTGCAAGTATTGCTTAGAAGTCTCGTATTTATTAATGACGGCTTTATGCTGAATCATCTAAGCTATGTCCTATAACATCATCGCATCATATCAATAAGTATTTTGGTCTGACAGAAGTAGTGACATTATGGGCCCGTCCCATAAAAAAATTAAAGTTGTTTCATGCTGTCTGTCGATTTATGGCTTTGGGTCGACCACTTATTTGACTGGCATACCCATATGGTATAAACAACAGATTCCGAGGTGACGTTTATAGTTTTGGATAGGATGAGTTTACTTAGAAAAATTGTCGCAGTAAGCAAGGACCCCGAAATCCAACGGCTCGCTCAACAGTATGGCCTGGAAGTTTTTGGGGCTGATGACCTGACCGATGCTCTGGATATCGTTAAAACGGTAAGTCCGAATTTAATTCTTTTCGACCATCGGTTTAATCCGAGCCACATTCGCGAATTCTTAAATAAGGCCGATAAAAATTTGATCGATGCTCCTGTTGTGGCGGTTGGCGGCGATAATAGTGACACTGGATTATCCAACGAATTCATACGGATGGGGGCCTATGACTATTTGCAGGGAAAACAGGATTACAACAGGCTGGAGCAGATTATTTGCAGGATAAAGGATAATTTAAGAACTACAGATCCTGGCGCCAGATGCGAAAAAGGAAGTTTGGAATCCGGTTCCGAGCAAAGCACGAGTCGTTTTTTCTCTGAGAGCCTGGCTGCCTCTGTATCTATGGTCGGCAAAAGTTCTGCGATTATCAATACCCTAAAGATGACTAAACTTGTTGCAAGGAGCCGGTGCAATCCGATTTTGATAGTCGGGGAAACAGGTACCGGTAAAGAGGTAGTAGCCAGGGCGATTCATACTCTGCGACATCCGAACGAGGAGTTTGTAGCGGTAAATTGTGCCGCCCTTACGGCGAATCTGCTTGAAAGCGAACTTTTTGGTCATGTCAAAGGCTCCTTTACAGGGGCTGATCGCGAGAAGACGGGACTTTTGGAATTGGCCGGATCCGGTACGCTCCTGCTCGATGAAATTTCCGAGATGCCGATAGATTTACAGGCTAAATTATTGCGTGTGTTGCAGGAAAAGAGTTTCCGAAAAGTCGGAGGCGTCAAAAATATTGCCTGCAAAGCCAGTATAATGGCATCGAGCAACCGCAATCTAAATAACGAAGTTCAGGCCAATCGTTTTCGGCGTGATCTTTATTATCGCCTGAATGTTGGTCCTATAACGCTTGCCCCTCTTAGATCGCCTGATCGAAGAGAAGATATCAGGCTTCTGGCCGAGTATTTTCTAAAGACATCGACTATCTGCCCGGAGAAGCACGCTAAGATAACATCCCTGACTCAACTGGCAATTGAGGCTCTGGAGAAACACGATTGGCCAGGTAACGTTCGTGAACTGAGTAACGTGATCGAAAGAGCTATTCTGCTGGAGACAACGGATAAGATCGGTCTAAGCGGAATTGTAATCGATCCATCTGAATGCAGTCGGGTATCGGGCAGCCCCACAGCCAACCTGATCAAAGGTTTTTCATTGGCTAAGGCCGAGCGCGAGCTGATTTCCCGGGCTCTGCAGGAAACAGGATGGCAAAAGACACGAGCCGCCGCTCTTCTTGGCATAACCAGGGCAACTCTTTACGCCAAGGTCAAGCAGTACAATATAGAGAAGAATTCTTCTGCTGCAAAGAAATCCGCAAGCGTTAAAGAAGAGCGAAATGAATTTCCCGTTTCATACTTGCATGATTCTGTAGCGATTTGCTGATAAGGCTATAACCTTCCGTCATTTGTCAGAAAATCTGCCGGTTCGTATAGAATCCTGACATCTCATTTAATTACAAATAGCCTGATTTGACACGATAGATTCATTTTTCGTGTTAAATGCCCCGAAACACTCCTTACTCTGCACTTATTACAAGACTGGCACAGTTATTGCGGTTCTCTGAAAAAGAGGTTGTGAAATACGCCCTCATATTTATGAACCGGCTCGAATTTCTGATGGCGAAGTTGAAAGCTATGGCGGCAGAAGAACAAAAAAATGTTCTCGATGAAGATATTACTTCCGAGGTGCAGTCGGACGGCGAAATATTTACAGATGATGCTCGCGAAGGGAGCCTTAAGGCCGATATAGACCAATCGGATTCAGGAATCCATGAGGAGCTTTCAGAGTACGAACTTTTTGCCGGCGATGAGGATTTTTATAACCTCCTGGCAGAATCCTCCCGCCAGACACCAATCGAACAGCCTGTCGGCGAACGCCAGTGGCTACAAAGATTGAACCAGTATAAATATCAACGTTTTTCAACCCTTCAGAAAATTCTTGCCGTCAGTATTATTACTGTCGTATCGATGCTTCTATATGTATTGTTGAAATCCCCCTCCGGATTTGTTGCCGACTCGGCGTCAATGCCCGCCGGCGAATCGGGGCAGACCACGGGGCGAGCGCCCGTTTCCATGACGTCTGCTGATGGTTCCCAACAGGTAATGCTGGCGCAGATTCAAGAACCGGAGCCTGTGCTTTCGCCAACACAACCGCTTTCCTTAAAAGTTGCCCGTAACTTTTATATACAAAAGGAATACGACAAGGCTTTCGCCGCCTATAACGAGCTTCGCCAGGCTCTCCCGGCAGGCGAGGAGCTGCTCAGAGATTTTCTTCAGCTAAAAATGGCTTTATGTGCGAAGCAAGTCGCCGATTTCGAACAGGCGAGCCGTTTGTTGTCAATGGTCTCTCAGAGCCGTTCGCCCGCTGTCAGGATAGTGGCTAATTATCATCTCAGCTTGCTTGAAATACAAAGGAAACGATACTTGAGGGCAAGAACCAGGGCTTATAATACGATTGCTCTAATCAAGGCGGTTGATTTCGATGATGATTGGGCATTGTCATTCGAATGCGATTGTTCGTTTCTGGTCGCCGAATGTCTGACACGGCACATTCTTTTACTTAGCAGCACCGATACGGATCTTCCCGGTGATTTATGGGGCAAGCCCACGGTATCTTCGGACCCCTTTGACAACTTGAACGAGGCCGAGCTGCGCAGATTACTGAATTCCGGCTCGGAACACATGGGCAGGGGATTGCTCGATCCTGAAATTCGAAAACTCGAAGAGCAGGGGGATCTGCCGCGCTTCTCTGTAACCTCTTATGGGGCGCCGGTTGAGGAATTGCTGGCGAAATTTGCCGCCGGCGCAGAGCTTGATTTACACTGGGCCTTCAACGGAGCTTTGGCAGCGGATTCGGGAGAAGGTGCTTTGCGGCAGAGGCCCGTCAGTATGTATCTGCCGGCGGCGACATCGCAGCAGATTGTCCTGACGGCAGCAGGCTGTGCCGGGTTGCTGGCATGTACGGAAGGAGATCCCGGTCAGCAGAAAGTGGCTATTTACGATCCGGCCGAATATTCGTCTTTGCGGCAGCACATATCTTTTCTGAGTCAGCAGGCCATTTCGCTTTGGCAAATATTCGTGCTGACGTTTTACAGCGACCAGCGGCTGGGCAACGCTCATTTTGTAATGGGGCTCCTGCAATCCCAGATAGAACTGCCGATCGAGGCGATTGCGGAATATAAATTGGTGGCTAATCGTTTTTCGCAAATGTCACTGGCGCCGTTTGCTTTATTGTATTCGAGCAAATTGAAGGCGAGCCTGCGTGACTATCCCGGCGCCCGGGAGGATTTGAAGCAGCTTGTCGAGCAGTATCCTGATGTCGAGATTTACGGGCAGGCTTATCTTCGCCTGGCGGATGCCACAATGGAGGCGGGGCTTAACGCCGAAGCCGCACAGTTGTATCAAAGGGTATATAATTTCGGCTTGTCCGCGGAATCGAAGACTGCTTCCGCCATTGGAGCCGCCAAGTGTCTGTATGAGACAAAAGCATATGAAGAAGCGGAGAAATGGCTGACTCGATATATCGAATTAGCAGGGAGTGACAAAAACAAAAACCTGTATTCGGCCTATTTTCTGCTGGGTCAGTCCAACCTGGCGCTGGGAAAATATCAGCAGGCCTGTGATGCGTTTCAATATGCGCTGGAAGAGCAGAGCTCGAGGGAACAATATGTCGAGGCGATCACATCGCTGGTAAAAGGTTACATAGAACAGGAGCATTTCGTCGAGGCGCTTGATACGCTGGAGAGCGTACGTTCGGTTGCATTGTCAAAGGAACAATCCGTAGAAATGCTTCTGCTGAAATGCAGAATTTTCCGGATGCTGGGACTTCTTGACACGGCGATTGTTACTCTGCATGACAGGGCGGAATATATTTCCGATCCGCAGTTGAACGCGAAAATATCTTTTGAACTTGCCCTTTGTCATATTGCCAAAGGCAATCTTGAAAGTGCCCGCAACGTCTTAAGTGAAATTCTCGGTGCCGTCGAACCCGGTCCTTTGGCGCAAGAAACCGCGATGGAGCTGGCCGATATATGTCTAAAACTCGGACAAGGTTCGCAGGCCGTCTCGGTTTGTCTGCAGCTTCTGGAGTCGGATGTGTCTGAGCGGAAAAAACAGGAAATCCTGAGAATGCTCGCAGAGGCTTATAACCAACAGAAAAATTACGACAAAGCGACATTAGCTCTTTCAGGTCAATGGAAGTGAAAATGAAAAACAGCAATACGAAATACAATTATGACTCACAGCTCAAACGTTCTGCAACTTTGAGTTTCAAGTTATACTTTTATATTGCCTGTTTTACGTTTTTGTCTTTCCGTCTCTTAACGTCTCTTACGGGTAGCGCCTATGCGAATTCCGCCGCCGACAATGGTAAGAAATTATCGCAGAGCAGCGTTATAACTTCGAGAGATCCGAAGAATATCAACGGGCTCGAATTGCTGCAAGCCGAAATTACTATTGCTAAAGACGAAAAGGATACGAAAAGCAGGGATCAGCTCAAACAAATCATCGAACAAATTCGTTCAGTAGAGTTCGGGCTGCAAAAGCAGGCCCCGGCGCCTGTTATTGTCCCTGAAAAAGCCCCGGTGATCGAACCTAACGAAACTGTAACCGAGGTGCCGGTGCAGAAGGAAGAAGCCAAACAGGCAATCGAATCCAGGCCGCAGTACGGGCCGATAACCGAGAAAACTTTGCAAATGCTCAAGACCCTGGCCCAGGAGTCCGAGAAGCTTGCCAATCCTCTTGAGCTGGGAGAAATTTTGTTTGTCAGCGGAAACTTAAAAGAAGCTGCGATGTTTTACCGGGAAGCGCTGAAGCGTAAAGATCCGAATGACGTCAGCTTGTCCTGGGACAGGGCATGGATATTGTTTCAGATAGGCAACTGCCTTCGGAACGAAGATCTACCCGCGGCGGCGAAAGCGTATCAACAGCTTCTTACGGAATATTCGAATTCACCATGGGCGGATTTGGCCAAGGCCCGGAGTAATTTAATCGCCTGGTACTTGAAAGACGACCCGGTTAAGTTGATTGCTGAAGTAAAGCGTGCCGGAAGTGAACAAGACAACATTAGATGAGACAAGCATGGGTAAACAGGAAGATATTGCAAACGTACTTATAGCCGATAACGATCCCGAGCTGGCTCGATTTATGCTTGAGATTCTGGCCCGCAAGGGAATCCGCGGACATCTTGTCGGCAAGAAAGAAAAAGCGCTTGATTTTATCAGCAAGGGCAGTTGCGATTTCGTATTTACCAGTGACACGATAAACCCCCGGCCGGACCAGCCCGATCGGACTCAGGATGGTTTTGAGCTGCTGTGTAAAGTCAGGGAGAGTTGGCCCGAACTGCCGGTCGTTATGATCGCCAGTGCCCAAAAAGCGGACCCGCAAAATCTAACTGTAAGGACTGCGGTCAGAGCTGTCCGCCTGGGCTGTTGTGATTTTCTGATCAAGCCGCTGGACAGCGAAAAAATAGAAACGCTGCTGGATACCTTCCTGCCTAACCATAGTGTCTCGACAGCAGCTTCGGCTGATGAGGATACCCGCTGCCTGTACAGGATTGTGGGCAGGAGTGCGAACCTCATTCAGGTCGTCGAGCTTGCCAAGAAAATCGCTCCGACATCGGCGCCGGTTTTAATAAACGGTGAAAGCGGGACGGGCAAAGAGCTGATCGCCTATCTTATCCATCACAGCAGCAGAAGATCTCAGGGTTCATATATCAAAGTCAATTGTGCCGCGTTAAGTGATTCGCTTCTTGAAAGCGAACTCTTCGGCCATGAGAAAGGCGCCTTTACAGGTGCCTACACGAGGCGCAAAGGCCGTTTCGAAATGGCTCATGGCGGAACTCTTCTCCTGGATGAGATTTCCGAAACGCCGATAAGGTTTCAGGCCAAACTGTTACGAGTGCTCGAACATCAGGATTTTGAACGTGTCGGCGGAAATGAAAGTGTCAGTGTCGATGTTCGAATAATAAGCACGACAAATAGGGATCTTTTGCAGGAAGTACAACTTGGCAGGTTCCGTCAGGACCTTTATTACCGGTTAAGCGGAGCGAGACTGGTTCTCTGTTCTCTGAGGGAACGTAAGGACGACCTGCCCGACCTTGTATGGTATTTTGTTAACCTTTATGCCCGGGAAGTGCCGCGTCATATCACTAAGCTCGATCCTGTAATGATGGACATTTTTGCCAAGTATTACTGGCCCGGCAATGTCCGGCAGTTGCGCAACGTCGTGCGAACATCGCTGACGTTGGGAGTCGGGCCAACCCTGTCGTTGGCGGATGTTTCCTGGCTCTTTGACGAATTACAACCACTTCCACAGAAAGATTACAGCGATTATGGTTCGTCCTGTGTAAATAATATGCCGTACGACATGCCCGGTGCGCAATACGATTCGGGATTGGCGGGAGTACCACTTGAGCAGGTGGAAAAGCGGGCGATTCTGGATACGTTGCGCCAGACGGGAGGCAACCAGGCGAAGGCCGCAAAGGTATTGGGAATCAGCGACCGAACGTTGCGGGATAGAATACACCGCTATCGGCGAGAAGGCAGTCTGCAGTTGGTATGATTACAATTTCCTTGTAACAAATGATTGAGGCGAAAAATGGCAGATGCGGATGATATAAATGAGCAGGAAGAGCAGGAACAGCAAAAAGATCCGAAGACCGAAAAGAGTGACAAAAAGTCCTTAATCGCACGATTCCTGCCTTGGATAATAATATTTGTAGTGGTTTTAATTTGTGCCTGTGCCGGTTTGAGCGTCGGTCGATTGTTTGCCGGCTCCCGCACACCTGGACCAGATGAATCCGGCTCAAAGTCCGGCGCATCAGCCCAGATAGAGGATCTCAAAGCGGATAATGATTCGACAAAAGACTCTGCAAAAGTCTGGTATTATGATTTAGATCCCGTTGTTGCGAATCTTAACGAGCCCACTGTAACACGCTATGTTCGGGCTTCTTTAACACTTGAGATGGGTGCCGAGATGGATGTAAAGAAAGGCACCACCTTTCTTGATGAGAAAAAACCCATCTTGATAAACTGGCTTACCGTATATCTTTCAAGCCTGGGCCTTGAAGATATCAGGGGTGATAACAATCTACGGAGTATTCAATCGCACATACGCGATGCTTTTAATGAAAAGCTTTTTCCCGATTCCAAGCCACAAATCAAGCAGGTCCTGATTAAGGAATTCCCCGTACAATGAGTGGCAGAGTAACGAAAAGTATGAGCAGAGCAAAGATACAGCAGCTTCTCATGGCCATCGGCTCTGAGCCGAAGGAAGATACCGCTCAAGCAGAAGCCACGCAGTACAATTGGCAGGAGCCTCATTATTTCAATAAAGAACAGCTTGTGAAGCTCGACGATTTCACAGATGCAGTGGCCTTAGGGGTGTCTCAGAAATTTGCCAAGTTATGCCGGAGCGAGTTCAATGTAACAATTTCTTCGACCACTCAGCACTATGCGTATGAAATTCTTAGTCAGCTCTCGGATGGTGAACAGATGGATTATTATCTGCCCTTTGGCATCAGCCAGAAGCATATGTGTGGGCTTATTGGCATACCCGGGAAAACCGCAGTTAACTGGGCGACACAACTGCTCGGTGATTCCGAATCCGAAAAAGATCCGGGCAGGGATTTATCGCCGTTGGAAGAATCACTTTTACTGGATCTGGCCTCTGCCCTGGTTGAAGTATTTTCCGGCCCTGATAAAGCTTTCGATTTCCATCCGGCACAAAACATTGTCAGAGGGCAATGGCCACTTGAACCGGAAGGTACGGAAGAAATCTGTAAAATCTCCTTTGACGTTAAAAAAGCTGACTCGGAGAAGAGTTCTGAAGCTTATTTTTTGATACTGTGTAGTGAGCTGGCGCCCATAGCAGGAAGAACGGCGCAAGATTCAGGCGGTTTTTCTACTGAGGATATTTCAAAAGTGATTCTTGGGCATTTGCAGGAAATGCCGGTTCTCATTACAAGTCAACTGGCTTGTGCCGTGCTTAGCTTTGAAGAACTAATGAATCTTCAGGTGGATGATATACTTTTACTGGATAAGAGAGTCAATCAGCCGGTTGAATTGATAGTAGACGGCCGGACGGTTTATTATGGCCGGCCTGTAAAATCAGCCGGCAAGTATGCTGTCACAATTACGACTAAAGCGGCGGCTTTTCGAGATACCGCCTGAAACATGAATTCGAGTGCCGGGACTAAATGATTGAGAGGACATAGAGATATGGCAAAAGATAGTGCCGTAAAAGAAAAAAATGATAAGCAGGAAGATACGTCGCAGCAAGACGATAAAACGCAGGCGCAATCGGTCGAATTTTCCGAAGCTGTTGGAGTCGAGGCTGCAGCCGGCACAGGAAGTATCGATGTCTTACTGGCTATGGACGTTTCCGTTGCGGTCGTTATCGGCCAGGCTGAGTTGCCGGTTAAGCGGCTTTTACAGCTTGGACCCGGCTCGGTATTAAAGCTCGACAAATCTATCGATGAGCCGGCAGACTTGTATCTCAGGGATACCAAGTTTGCTACCGGAAATGTAGTGGTGGTGGACGGCCGGTTTGCCATCAGGATAAAGCAGATTCTCGGCCTCAACGATTCTGCAGCCAGGGCTGTCGGTGCGTGACTTTCGAGAAGGAATTTTGATGGCAGGACATGGAAAATCAAATTCGCAAAGATCCCCCGGGCCGGGTAGCCTCAATACGCCTATGACGTCCTACAGCAATATTGTATTGGTTGTCGGCCTGGTTGCTGTCCTTGCCACCCTTATAATTCCTTTGCCTACGCCGATTTTGGATATGTTTCTGGCTTGTAGTATCTCGCTGGCTATAGCCGTTTTAGTCGTTACCCTGTCGGCGAAAGAGGCGCTCGAATTGTCGACGTTTCCTTCACTGCTTCTTTTCGTAACGTTGTTTCGCCTCTCACTTAATGTTGCCTCGACGAGATTGATTCTTTTACAAGGAAATGCCGGAAAAATCATTCAGACCTTCGGCGGTTTTGTTGCCGGCGGCAGTTTCGTGGTGGGCCTGGTCATTTTCCTGATCCTTGTCGTGATCCAGTTCATTGTTATTACCAAAGGCGCAGAGCGAATCAGCGAAGTATCCGCCCGTTTTACCCTTGATGCGATGCCCGGTAAACAAATGGCGATTGATGCGGACCTCAACGCCGGGACTATTACCGAGACACAGGCCAACGAGCGTCGGGCGAAAATCGTAAAAGAAAGCGAGTTCTACGGCTCAATGGATGGTGCCAGCAAATTTATTCGCGGCGATGCCAAAGCCGGATTGATCATCACGGCGGTAAATTTAATCGGTGGTATAGCAATGGGATATTCGCACGGTCTCCCAATTGCAGCCGCCGTTAGGACTTATTCCATTCTTTCCATCGGCGACGGACTGGTCAGCCAGATCCCGTCGGTCATCATCGCGGTCAGCTCGGGATTCCTGGTTACAAAGATATCTTCAAGCTACAGCGTCGGCCAGGATCTGTCCAGGCAGTTTTTCAAAACGAGCCAGCCCTTGATTATAGCTGCTTTCATTATCGCATCGATGGCATTCGTGCCCGGCCTGCCTAAGATACCGTTCATATTGTTGGGTGTCGGAGCAGCCCTGCTTGGACGCGAGGTGGCGAAATCCGAAAAGGGCCATAAGCAGAAACACAGTGCCTCTCCCCAGGCAAAGGCCGAGAAACAGCCGGTCGAAGAGCTGCTGGACGTCGACCAGGTTTCCGTACAGGTCGGCGTGCGATTAATTAGTATGGTGGACCCCCGCAAAGACAGCACTATATTTGACCGCATCGGGGCATTGCGGAGAAAGTTTGCCCAGCAGCTCGGCATCATTATTCCCCTGGTTCGGCTGCGTGACAATATTACTATCGAGTCGACTGCTTATGAAATTCGAATTGCAGATCTGCCGATAGCGAAGGGGCGATTGGAACCTGACATGTTCCTTGCTATGGATCCGGGTACCGTCCAAACCAGAGTCGAGGGCATAGGAACCACCGAGCCCGTTTACGGACTGCCTGCTTTGTGGATTACAGCAGCCAATAAGGAAAAGGCCGAACTAAACGGATATTCCGTGATCGATCCGGAGTCGGTGTTTATTACGCACTTATCCGAAACGCTGCGAAGACATGCCGGCGATTTATTGACCCGTGAAGATGTGCAGCTCCTCGTCGACAGGCTTCGTAAAACGCAGCCGTCGTTGGTAGGAGAAGTTATCGGAGCCGAGCGGGAAGTGTCTATTGGATTGCTTCAACGTGTGCTTAAAAATCTCATAAAGGATGGAATACCGATTCGTGAATTAACCGCTATTCTTGAATCGCTGGGAGAACACGCTTCAAAAACCAAAAACACCGCCGTCCTGACGGAGATGGTTCGTAAACGCCTGAGCAGGACTATTACCGAGCAGTGTAAGAACGATGACGGCAGGATTTTAGCTATAACGCTGGATCCCGCTCTTGAGCATCGGGCTGCTTCGACCCTGCAGCAGGATGCGGATGGAATAAACCTGGCTTTACCGACCGAGATAACAATGGATATAAGCAGGCAAGTCGCACAGGCCTGGAAGGCGGCAATGGATAAAGGTCACGATAAGGTGGTTTTGATGTGTGATGCGAGGCTACGATCGCCGCTGGCGGTAATGTTATCGCGAACTGTGCCGATGCTGCCGGTCGTGGCGTATGACGAAATCGTTCTTGGAACCGATTTGGAGCCGATAGAAACAATATCCATCCGGCAGACCGAATCGATAGAGCCGAAGCAGCGGGATCTTGTCGCGATGTCGAGGTGATGTTTTATATGCCAGATAAACGCAATATGATGTGCACAACAGGAAATAAGAGATAATTATGCCGTTACACGTTCGATCAATTGCAGTAAGCATTGCGGTGATATGTTTTTTCGTCTTGAGCTTAGTCGGATGGATTTGCGGGCTGTCACCTTTTGTGTGCTGTAAGAGGGCGCTGATAGGGGCGGTACTTGCGTATATAGCGGGAGGCTGGGCTGTAAAAGCGATAAACACTATTTTGGTTAATGCGATGATTGCAAACCAGGTGGATCAACAAGAGGGTTCCGGTTTTGCGGCGAATCCCAAAAAAGAACTCCGGGGTAAAGGGCAGTGACGGTACAAGCTAAAAACATCATTGAAGATCAGTTTGCCGAAAAGAGCCAAAAGCATCTGAATAGTGTCGCTCTGCGCGCTTACTCCGTCCAAAAAAAGTCTGTCCGGGGAGAAATAGAGAACGAACAGATAACCGAACTTTTGCCGATGGTTCACAAGATAGCCAGTCAGGTGGTAACGTATCTGAAGCCGCCATTATCGTTTGAAGATATGATCTCGGCGGGAACTGTCGGGCTCGTCAGGGCCGCCCGGGATTTCGATCCTTCTCACCAGGCTGAATTCAAAACATACGCTTATATCAGGATCAAAGGTGCTATTCTCGATGAGCTGAGAGGCTGGTCCTTTATACCTGCAAGCTTGAGAAAACGGATTCGCGCCGCCGAGCAGCTCAGCCGGAAAATCACCGAGCAGACAGGAACCCCTCCGAACGATACCGAATTGGCTGAAAGACTTGGGATAACAGTTGAGGAGCTTTACGAAACCTTTGAAAACGCCCGGGCGCAGCATTTTATCTCGCTCGACGGTTTTGGCGAGGATGCACCCGTACTGAGTAATTATTTGACGGCGGCACATCCGGTCTCTCCTGAAGAAAAAGTCGAACGGGAAGAGCTTGTAAATAAGCTGGCAGAAGCAATACAGCAATTATCCGAAAGACACCGGCAGGTTATCCTGCTTTATTACCAGCAAGAACTGACAATGAAACAAATCGCCGAAATCTTGGAAATTACCGAGTCACGTGTCAGCCAACTGCACTCAAGTGCTTTATTTAACCTGTCAGTAAAATTAAGGTAGTGGAAAGATGGCAGATTATGATTCAAATCTGATAAACCCGGTGGACGGTTTGAAGGATATCACAGGTATAAATCCGGTAAAACACCGTGAAGAAAGAAAACGCCGGCAGCAATTACATCATGAAAATGAGAAAAAAGACGAATCCGCCCGGGGAGAAAAAACTCCGACGGAAAAGCAGGCCGGCAAAAAACGTGATATTAACTCCGACGGTATCGGGATAGATTACTGTGCTTGACTATAAGCGTTTATGAATGATTAGGATAAGAAATGGCAACAGCAGCAAAGCGGGTTTTAAAAAGCGATGAAGTTAAACTTGAAGGCCGGTTCCTTCTCAATGCGGCACAAGCCGGGTCGAATTTGCCGAAACAGCAAGCCGCGGCTTCATCCGCACCACAGGTGCGGATCCTGGAAAATCATGAGCAATACGCCGTAATAGAGGTAATCTGTCCCTGCGGTACAAGAACTTCATTAAGGTGTGAATATGCCGGCGATCCGGCTCCGGATGATCCCCAAACATAAAATGATGTTATATAGCTGCTAAATAAAATGTGAAGAATATGGAGAAAAGTAAAATGCGAAGTAACAAGATAATGATTTTAGCGATATTATTCGCGCCGGTATTTC
>Ga0315295_10002901_pt1 | contig 14526 bp, 11 predicted proteins | sample YL17G14_0_MG_FD_204453 | JGI IMG/M metagenome (GOLD analysis project Ga0315295, IMG submission 204453) | Sediment microbial communities from Yellowstone Lake, YNP, Wyoming, USA - YL17G14_0 | ecosystem: Environmental > Aquatic > Freshwater > Lake > Sediment | place: USA: Wyoming | collected...
AATTTATCTACTTACTCAGAACTAATTTTCACATTGCGATAACGAGACATTCCCGTACCTGCCGGAACTAGCTTTCCAATAATAACATTTTCTTTCAAGCCAAGTAATGGATCGATCTTCCCACGTAATGATGCTTCAGTTAAGACTCGATTTGTTTCTTGGAATGAAGCAGCTGAAAGGAAGCTATCAGTTGCTAACGATGCCTTAGTAATTCCTAGTAATACTGGACGAGCCACCGCTGGCTCACCATTTCTTGCTTCCACACGCTGATTCTCTTCTTCAAGCTCGAAGAAATCAACCAACCCACCTGGAAGTAAATCAGTATCTCCAGAAGTTTCGACTTTGCGTTTTCGCAGCATCTGTCGTACAACAACTTCAATATGTTTATCATTAATCCATACCCCTTGAGAACGATAAACATTTTGTACTTCTTGGACTAGGTAAACCTGTACGCCATGACTACCCTTAACTTTCAAGATATCATGTGGATTTGCCGAACCTTCAGACATCAAATCGCCAGCTTGTGCTATAGCGCCTTCTTTTATTTTAATTCGTGAACCAAATGGTACTTGATAAACTTTTTCTTCGCCATTTTCTGCCAAGACATGAATCCGTCGAATTCCTTTTACTTCTGAAATACGACAAACACCTGCCATTTCATTTACAATTGCTTGCCCTTTAGGCTTACGTGCTTCAAAAAGTTCTTCAACACGCGGGAGACCCTGAGTAATATCATCACCCGCAACACCACCAGTATGGAAGGTACGCATTGTTAACTGGGTACCTGGTTCACCGATCGACTGTGCTGCAATGATACCCACTGCTTCACCAATATCAACCACTCGTCCTGTTGCCAAATTGCGTCCATAACATTTAATACAAACACCATAACGACTGCGGCAAGTAAGCATCGAACGAATAAATACTTCTTTAATCCCAGCTTTATCGATCAGTTCAGCAATCTCTTCGGTAATCTCTTCATCGGCTTTAACAACGATCTCTTTGGTCTTTGGATTGACTACATCTTCGACTGGCAAACGACCAATAATCCGCTCTCGTAATTTTTCGATCTCTTCATTACCTTCCATAATTGCACCAACAACGATTCCGTCTGATGTACCACAATCATCTTCACGTACAATTACATCCTGAGCAACATCAACCAAACGCCTAGTTAAATATCCCGAGTCTGCTGTACGTAAAGCAGTGTCTGCCAAACCTTTACGTGCACCATGGGTTGAAATAAAGAACTCTAAGACGTTCAAACCTTCTCTAAAGTTTGCTCGAATTGGCAAATCGATGATCCGACCTGTTGGATCAGACATCAATCCACGCATTCCAGCTAACTGTGCTAACTGTGCTGGATTACCACGCGCTCCAGAGTTAGACATCATGTAGACTGGATTAAAATGATCCAAACCACGGTTCATTGCTTCCGTAACGTTTTCTTTCGCCTTCGTCCAAATATCGATAAAACGTTGGTATCTCTCATCTGTGGTAATCAAGCCACGTCGAAATTGTTCTTCGACCTGTTCAGCTTGTTTTTCAGCCGCCGCTAAGATCTCTTTTTTCTGTTCTGGGACAGTAATATCATTAATCGCAATCGTTGTCCCAGATTGAGTCGCAAAACGAAATCCTAAACGTTTAATCTGATCAAGAATTTTTGCGGTCTTAGTCACTGGATGTATTCGTGCGCAACGTCCTACGAGCTGCACTAATTTCGATTTATCAATCGTACAATTGGCCAATTGAAAATTAGCAATTGGATCTACATCTAAATCTAATTGTACGCATTCATTAAAAATTAATCTTCCTGGAGTCGTTTCAACAAACTGACCATGCATTTTCACTTTAACCTTAGCATGTAGCTCAATCGCGCCAACATCATAAACATAAACGGCATCTACTGAACTTGCAAAAATCTGTCCTTCACCGCGAGCTCCCTCTCTAAGATTAGTTAGATAGTAACAACCTAAAACCATATCCTGTGTTGGAGTTGCAATTGGCTTTCCACTCGAAGGTTGTAAGATATTATGTGCCGAGAGCATTAGAATTCTAGCTTCAGCTTGCGCTTCAGCCGATAATGGTACGTGTACTGCCATCTGATCACCATCAAAGTCAGCATTATATGCAGTACAAACTAATGGGTGAATTTGAATCGCACGCCCTTCAACCAAGACTGGTTCAAAAGCTTGAATTCCTAAACGGTGCAAAGTTGGAGCACGATTCAACATCACTGGATGTTCATGAATCACTTCTTCCAAAACATCATAAACCTCAGTTTTGACCCGTTCTACCATCCGCTTCGCACTTTTAATATTATGAACATAACCCTTGTCCACCAAACGTTTCATCACAAATGGTTTAAAAAGTTCTAAGGCCATCTCTTTAGGTAAACCACATTGATGCAATTTCAACTCTGGTCCAACTACGATTACCGAACGACCTGAATAGTCAACACGTTTTCCTAATAAATTTTGGCGGAATCGTCCTTGCTTACCTCTTAGCATATCACTTAAAGACTTTAAAGGTCGATTGCCAGGTCCTGTCACCGGACGACCACGTCGTCCATTATCGAGCAGTGCATCAACTGCTTCTTGTAGCATCCGTTTTTCATTACGGACAATAATGTCTGGTGCGCCTAAGTCCAATAACCGCTTTAATCGGTTATTCCGGTTGATCACACGCCGATAAAGGTCATTTAAATCCGACGTAGCAAAACGACCACCATCAAGTTGTACCATCGGACGCAACTCCGGTGGAATTACAGGCACAACATCCATAATCATCCATTCGGGACGAGTAGCAGACTTGCGAAAGGCTTCAGTCACTTCCAAACGACGAATCGCTCGAATACGTCTTTGTCCACTTACTTCTTTAACTTCTTTTTTCAACTCTAAGGTCATCTTTTCGGCATCAATCTCTTCTAGAAGTTTCTTGATAGCCTCAGCACCCATCATCGCTTTGAAATTTTGACCATACTTCTCACGTGCTTCTCGATACTCATTCTCAGTCATAAACTGTTTTTTCAAAAGTGGAGTATTGCCCGAATCTACCACTACATATGAAGCAAAGTAAAGAACTTTCTCCAAATGACGTGGTGACATGTCTAGCAGTAATCCCATTCGACTTGGAATCCCTTTAAAATACCAAATATGGGAAACAGGTGCGGCTAATTCAATATGACCCAAACGTTCACGCCGCACTTTCGAACGAGTTACTTCTACTCCACAACGATCACAGATAATTCCCTTGTAACGAACTCGTTTGTATTTTCCACAATGACATTCCCAGTCACGTTGTGGACCAAAAATCTTTTCACAAAACAATCCTTCCCGTTCTGGTTTTAAAGTACGGTAATTAATTGTTTCTGGTTTTTTAACTTCACCACTTGACCAGCCTCGAATCTGTTCCGGGGAGGCTAAACCGATCTTTAAAGCGTCAAAGTTGTTGGCATCCAGCAAAGGACTTCCCTCCTTATTAAATCAGGTGCTCCATTGCCCAAATAGATCAGGCGTCCTCATTGAGATCTTCCTCAAAGGATTCTTCGAATAACTCTTCCTCATCCTCGCTGTCCACATTCTCGTCAAATCCATCTCTCCCAATCTCCTCGGCGTCTTCTTCATAAATTGTATCACGAGAGGATTCGATATCTAGTCCCAGCTCCTTGGCCATCTCTTTTACATCTTCATCCTCTTCCTTGATCTTAACCTCTTTAGCTTCTTCAGTAAGTACTTTTACATCTAAACCTAGACTTTGTAACTCTTTAATCAAAACTTTAAAAGACTCTGGTACTCCCGGTTCTGGAACATTTTCACCTTTGACAATTGCTTCATAGGTCTTAACCCGCCCAATTACATCGTCAGATTTTACTGTAAGCAATTCTTGCAAGGTATAGGCTGCACCATAAGCCTCTAATGCCCAAACCTCCATCTCTCCAAAACGTTGCCCTCCAAATTGTGCTTTTCCTCCTAAGGGCTGTTGCGTTACCAAAGAATACGGTCCCGTTGAACGAGCATGGATTTTATCATCAACTAAATGTGCCAATTTTAACATATAAACATAACCAACTGTCACATCATTGTCAAATCTTTCTCCAGTTCGACCATCATAAAGAATAGTTTTTCCACTTTCAGGAAGACCTGCCCTTTTAAGCATTTCCATTACTGCAGTTTCAGAAGCACCCGCAAAAACTGGTGCTGCCATATAAAACCCTAAAGTTTTCGCCGCCCAGCCTAAGTGGGTTTCAAATACCTGACCCAAATTCATTCGTGAAGGCACTCCCAGTGGATTTAAAACAATCTCAACTGGTGTTCCATCTGGCAAGAAGGGCATGTCTTCTTTTGGCAGAATTTTAGCAACAACACCCTTATTTCCATGACGTCCTGCCATTTTATCACCCTGCGAAATCTTTCGTTTCTGGGCAATATAGACACGGACTAATTTATTAACTCCTGGAGCTAGTTCATCACTATTCTCTCTTGAAAAAATCTTGACATCAACAATTCGTCCCGATTCTCCATGAGGTACACGCAGTGAAGTATCTCTAACCTCACGTGCTTTTTCACCAAAGATCGCTCGTAATAAACGTTCCTCAGCCGTTAATTCTGTTTCTCCTTTAGGAGTAACTTTACCTACTAAAATATCACCTGGTCGCACCTCAGCACCAACTCGAATGATACCATGCTCATCCAAGTCATCCAAAGCACCTTCACCAACGTTTGGAATATCTCGGGTAATCTCTTCTGCACCCAGCTTCGTATCTCGAGATTCAGCTTCATATTCTTCAATATGGATGGAAGTAAAAACATCACGAATTACTAAATCTTCACTAATCAGGATTGCATCTTCGTAATTATATCCTTCCCAAGGCATAAATGCGACTAAAACATTTCGTCCCAAACCTAGTTCGCCTTGATCTGTGGAAGGACCATCAGCAATCACATCCCCAGCTTTAATCATCTCTCCGACTCTCACAATTGGTTTCTGATTAATGCAGGTACCCTGGTTGGAACGTTTAAATTTTAATAGTCGATAAACATCCAGACCTTTTTCAGTCTTAATACGAATCTCATCGCCAGTTACTTTGGCGATCACCCCATTGTTTTTAGCTACAGCCACTACACCAGAATCAACTGCTGCCTTGTATTCCATCCCTGTGCCTACATAAGGAGCCTCGGCTTTTAAAAGTGGTACCGCTTGACGTTGCATGTTTGAACCCATCAACGCACGGTTCGCATCATCATTTTCCAAAAATGGAATTAGTGCTGTCGCAATACTCACCAGCTGTTTGGGGGAAACGTCCATTAGTTGAACTTGACTACTTGGCACTTCGCGAATATCATCTTTATGTCGAATTGAAACACGATTCTTCAAAAAGATCTTTGTTTCAGAATCGAATGGCTCGCTTGCTTGAGCAACAATATATTTATCTTCCTCATCAGCAGTTAAATAGATAATCCGATCAGTAACTGCCGCATTCTCCACAATTCGATAAGGTGTTTCAATAAAACCATATTCATTAATTCTAGCAAAAGTAGTTAAAGAACCAATTAAACCAATATTCGGACCTTCAGGAGTTTCGATTGGACACATTCGACCATAATGCGAATGATGCACATCACGTACTTCAAACCCTGCTCGTTCACGCGAGAGACCACCTGGTCCTAAAGCTGATAACCGTCGTTTATGAGTTAATTCTGCTAAAGGATTTGTTTGATCCATAAACTGTGATAACTGACTTGAACCAAAAAATTCTTTAATCGAAGCTACTACTGGACGAATATTAATTAAAGCCTGCGGCGTAATCACTTCAACATCTTGAATGGTCATTCGTTCACGTACCACACGTTCCATTCTTGACAAACCAATACGGAACTGATTTTGTAGAAGCTCACCAACCGACTTCAAACGACGATTACCTAAATGATCAATATCATCAACGTCTCCCTCGGTTTCCAAGAGATCTAGCAAATTTCGTACTACTTTGACTACATCTTCTTTGGTCAAGATTCTTACTGCTTCTTGAGCTGGAATCTCATTCCCATCTTCATCAACGGTTGCCTGAGTACTTTTGATTGGATAGTTCAACCCTAATTTTTTGTTGAGTTTGTAACGTCCTACTGACAAAAGATCATAACGTTTTGGATCAAAAAAGAGTGAATCAAACAAAGTACGAGCGCTATCCGCAGTTGGCGGTTCACCTGGACGAAGGCGCTTATAGATCTCAATCAAGGCTTCCTCTTGATTTTGAGTGTTATCGCGTTCCAAAGTCCCTTTGATACTTTCATGATCATCAAATAACTCAGTGATCTGATAGTTATTTCCCAAGGCAAGTGCCTTTAGTAAAATAGTCGCTGGGATTTTACGAGTACGATCAATTCTCACATATAAAACATCATTTGAATCAAATTCAAATTCTAGCCAAGCACCACGACTTGGAATAATGCTAGAATTATAAAGATATTTACCTGCTGCATCTTGGGTTCGACCAAAATAAACCCCAGGCGAACGCACCAATTGACTAACGATAACTCGCTCAGCACCGTTAATAATAAAAGTGCCCTTCTCGGTCATCAGCGGAAAATCTCCCATAAAGACTTCCTGCTCTTTCACTTCCCCAGTTTCTTTGTTGATCAAACGAGCGCGGACTTTAAGAGGAGCGGCAAAAGTTACATCTCTTTCTTTGCACTCATCTACTGGATATTTTGGTTCACCCAAAGAATAGTCAACAAATTCTAGCACGAGGTTACCAGTAAAATCCTGAATGGGTGAGATATCCCGAAACATCTCCCGCAAACCTTCGTCTAAAAACCATTGGTAGGATCTTTGCTGAATCTCGATTAGATTTGGCATATCTAAGATTTCATCGATCTTTCCAAAGCTTACCCGTTCCCGTTGCTTCTTTGCGATATTGTGCAAGCTACTCACCTCTTCAGAATTGATCGCTTTAACAAACCTAAAACTATACCAAAAACATCTTGGTATTGTAGCACAAAATAAATTTTGGTGAAGTCCATTTTTAAATATAACAAAAAAATTTTAAAACCAATGTATTTATTAGGGACTTATCAAAAACATCCATTTAAAAAAATATCAAAAATAATCGTTCTAGCTTGTGATCTTTTGGATTTCGGAGTCTTGAACCTTGAAGTAATAAACAGATAAAAGCAAGGTAACCTTGTTAGCCTCGCTTGTAAAAATTGGTTATAACGTTTCATACAATATGTTTCAGTATTATTCAGCCCACATTCGTATATATTATCCAAAAACAAAATTATTACTCATTTATGAAAAATTTTCTTTTCAAAATTATTTGACCATAATACTTTTAGCAATTTATTATTATATATTATTTGGTACAACCTGTCAAGCATTTGGAACAATTTTTTTAAAAAAACAATGAGGGTTAACCCAATTTGGCAACCCCCACCTTGATCACTAATTAACTTATTTAATTTCGACAGTTGCGCCGGCATCTTCAAGTTTCTTCTTGAGTTCGTCAGCATCTTTCTTATCGATACCTTCTTTAACTGGTTTTGGAGCACCGTCAACCAAATCTTTAGCTTCTTTAAGACCAAGACCAGTGGCTTCGCGTACCACTTTGATCACTTGGATCTTTTGACCACCAGCACTAGCTAAGATTACATCAAATGCGGTCTGCTCTACTTCTACTGGAGCTGCAGTTGGCATTGGACCTGCAAAAGCTACTGGAGCTGCCGCAGAAACACCAAATTCTTCTTCAAATGCTTTCACCAATTCATTTAGTTCCAATACGGACATACCTTTGACGATTTCTAAAATCTCGTTAACTTTAGACATTTATGTTTCCTCCTAAAATAATTTTTAAAATTAAATTAACTTTTATTCGCCAGCTTTTTGTTTGCGTACTGCCTCAAGCACATTCACCATATTACGCATTGGACCTGCCAAAACTATTGCTAAACCACGAATTGGAGCTTGTAAAACCCCAGCTACTTGTCCAAGCAAAACTTCGCGGGATGGCAAAGAAGCTAACTGTTTCACCAGATCCAGGCTGATTACTCTACCTTCGAGAATACCACCCTTTAATTCAAGCTTTTTATGATCTTTCGCAAAATCAGCTAATAGCTTTGCTGGAGTTACAGGATCACTATAGCTAAAAGCCAATGCTGTTGGTCCAGATAAATATTGATCTAACCCTTCAATCTTTGCTGCTTGCGCTGCTCGACTGGTTATGGTATTCTTGATTACCTTATATTCAATCCCAGACTCACGTAATTTCTTACGTAATTCGGTTACTTCTTGAACATTCAAGCCCCGATAATCAGCTAAAACTACAGCTCTCGACTTAGTTAGCTTCTCCTGAACCTCACTAACCTTAGCTTCTTTTTCAACTCGTACTGTCATTACTACACCTCCTTATTCAAAGTTACCCAATAAAAATATAAAAGATCTCCATGTAAAACTGGAGATCTTTAGGACACCTAAGATCAAATTTCACTCCAGCCTCGGTAGGCGGTTTCACCTTATGCCTAATGGCACCTACTGTCTATGGCAAAAAATATTAATTTTTGTATCTAACTTCTTTTAGTGGCTTACCGCCGCTTGGGTTGCCAATTGTGGGGAAATCCTGACCCCAGGTCCCATCGTTGAAGAAATTACAACACTTTTAATATAGGTACCCTTAGCAGAAGCTGGTTTTGCTTTAATAATTACTCCCATCAAAGTACCGAAATTTTGCATTAAGCTTTCAGCTTCAAAGGAAACTTTGCCGATTGGTACATGCACAATTCCAGTTTTATCAACACGATATTCGATCTTACCTGCTTTACTTTCACGTACTGCTTTAGCGACGTCCATCGTCACCGTACCAGTTTTAGGGTTTGGCATCAAACCTTTTGGACCTAATACCTTACCTAGCTTACCAACATTCCCCATCATATCTGGAGTTGCGATGGCAACATCAAAATCGAGCCAACCCTTCTGGATCTCTTCAATTAAGTCTTCGGCGCCAACTTTATCCGCACCGGCTTCTTCTGCTTCTTTAGCTTTTTCACCTTTTGCAAAGACAATTACTTTCACAGAACGACCAGTTCCTTTTGGCAGCACCACTGCACCACGGATCTGTTGATCAGAATGCCGTGGGTCAACTCCTAAACGAATTGCAACCTCGATTGATTCGTCAAACTTACCCTTAGGCATAGTTTTAATAATATTTAATGCTTCAACTGGCTCATATAATTTTGCTTTATCGACCATTTTGGTCGCTTCTAAATACCGCTTCCCATGTCGGGACATGCATATTCCTCCTTAGTGGTATAACGGAAAAAATTCCTCCCACAAAATAAAAACCTTTTAGTTTAGTTTTAAGCTTCAACAACAATTCCCATACTACGTGCAGTACCTGCGACCATACTCATGGCTGCTTCAATACTGGCTGCATTTAAATCAACCATCTTCATCTCTGCAATCTCTTGCACTTGTGCACGACTGATCGTTCCTACTTTGGTTTTGTTTGGAACGCCTGAGCCACTGGGAATATTCAAAACTTTTTTTAGCAACACTGGTACTGGTGGAGTTTTACAGATAAATGTAAACGAACGATCTTCATAAACCGTAATCACTACTGGAATAACCAGCCCAGCTTGACTAGCAGTTCGCTCATTAAAAGTTTTACAAAACTCCATAATGTTAACGCCGTGTTGTCCCAGGGCAGGGCCTACAGGTGGCGCAGGATTTGCTTTACCTGCATTTACTTGCAGTTTAATCATTCCTGTAATTCTTTTAGCCATTGCCCTTCACCTCCTTCAATTGATCTGTGGTCTTAACGGGTTCTCTCCCTCCCACGCAACGGTTACAACTTCTGAATTTGATGATAATCAAGTTCGACCGGGGTTTCCCGTCCAAACATAGATATTTTTACTCTGATCTTACCTTTTTCAGTATTAATATCTTCAATTAAACCAGAAAAATTTTCAAATGGACCACGGATAACTTTGACCGTTTCACCCATACAGAAATCAATCCTGGTACGTGGCTCCTCAATTCCCAACTGCATCAGTAAAGTTTTTGACTCTTTTTCTTGCAACGGAATTGGTTTTGAACCTGAGCCAACAAAACCTGTTACTCCAGGAGTGTTCCGTACTACATACCAAGAATCATCCGTTAGAATCATCTCTACCATCACATATCCCGGATAGATCTTCTTTTTAGTTATTTTTCTTTTTCCATCACGAATCTCTAATTCTTCTTCGGTAGGCACCAAAATACGAAAGATCTTATCCTCCATATTCATGGATTCCACACGACGTTCTAAGTTTGCTTTAACTTTATTCTCATATCCGGAATAGGTATGAATCACATACCAATTCTTCTCCATAAGAAAATCTCCTCACTTACCGATACAATCCCATTAGTTGGAAAAGTACGGTTAAAATCGTGTCCCATCCGAAAATTAATATTGATACTACAAACACTGTTAATATAACCACAATTGTATAATTTGTCAACTCTTTTTTGCTAGGCCAATGAACTTTTTTGAGTTCCGCCATCACACTTCGAAAAAACCGTTTCATGCCTTCTAGGGCACTTTCCTTATCTTTCTCTTTCTTGGTGGGTTGTTGCATCATCCTCACCTCTCCATTAGTTGGTACTTATTGACACTCCCCATACTTAAAAGTAGGGGATTCTTGAGTGGTAGTCGGAAGTCTATTTCTAGTATCCGTAGTTCCCTCAAGTTAAGGGCTGTATCATCAGCCCGTCCTAGAGCAGTACGTGAAGTACTCTAGGCTGACAAACTGTTACCATTTGTCACAGGTTCACAACCCGTATGTTTTAGCGACTTTTACATGTCGTGTTTATTGTGTCACCTAACCGATGGCGACCCTTATATCCCCAGCCCTAAAGGGCGGGGTTTTACGGGCGCATTTGATAAAAAATCAAGCAACCTAAGCCAATCATTAACGAGTTTCTTTATGACTGGTTTCTTTACGGCAGAACTTACAATATTTCATAAGCTCAATACGTTCTGGATTATTCTTTTTATTTTTATTAGTACGATAGTTTCTGTTCTTGCATTCTGAGCAAGCTAAAGTAATTCCCTCGCGCACAACTTACCCCTCCTATTGCAAATAATCTAATTAGTTCTGAACTACCACCACTTTTTATAGTGGTAAAGTAGCAGTTTTTCATACCCTTTGTTTATCCCATAGCTTATCTCAATTAAGGAATAAACTCAAATATAATAAAAAATACCACATATAAAATCCACTTCCACGTCACCTTTCTAAATAGAACAGAAAAATTAGTGACCTGGTATATTATAATGATACTTATTTTAAAAAATCAACAAAAATGGCGAAAAAAATAAGACCCTTTGGATCGCCACATAATTACTTTTAAAATTTACCACAATTATCTCTACCTGTCAAGAATAATTATTTAAGTTCTTCGGATTGCTTGAAAAATCAGGTATATTTATTTTAAAGAAGAAAGAGACTAGATTTTACTCTCCAGCCTCTTTCATCTAATAAAAGAAATTAAATATTTTTACTTACTCCAAAATTTTAGTAACAACACCAGCACCTACAGTACGGCCACCTTCACGAATTGCAAAACGCAATCCTTCTTCCATCGCAATTGAAGTAATCAGTTCGATGGTCATTTTGATATTGTCACCAGGCATTACCATCTCTACGCCTTCAGGCAAATTAGCGACACCAGTAACATCTGTGGTACGGAAGTAAAATTGAGGACGATAGCCATTAAAAAATGGGGTGTGACGTCCACCTTCTTCTTTGTTCAAAACATATACTTCGCCTTCGAATTTGGTGTGGGGGGTAATCGAATTTGGTTTTGCCAATACTTGACCACGCTCAACATCTTTACGTTCCACACCACGGAGCAACACTCCAATATTGTCTCCCGCTACTGCTTGATCCATCAGTTTGCGGAACATTTCTACCCCAGTGACAACAGTCTTTTTTACTTCTTCTTGTAAACCAATGATCTGGACTTCATCACCAACTTTGACCATTCCACGTTCTACTCTTCCAGTTGCCACAGTACCACGACCAGTAATCGTGAAGACATCTTCAACTGGCATTAAGAATGGTTTATCAGTGGCACGTTCTGGAGTTGGGATATAGCTATCAACTGCATCCATTAACTCCCAGATACATTTACACCATTGGCACTCATGAGTACCACAACCGCATTCTAATGCTCTCAAACCTGAACCACGAACGATTGGAATGTCATCCCCAGGGAATTCATATTGTGACAAGAGATCTCTAATTTCCATTTCAACTAATTCAAGTAATTCTGGATCGTCAACCATATCGGCTTTATTCATCCAGACTACGATAAAAGGTACCCCGACTTGACGAGCGAGCAAGATATGCTCACGAGTTTGAGGCATTGGACCATCAGCCGCCGAAACAACCAAGATCGCGCCATCCATTTGTGCCGCACCAGTAATCATGTTTTTGACATAATCAGCATGACCTGGGCAGTCCACATGGGCATAGTGACGAGCATCGGTTTCATATTCAACGTGGGCAGTGTTAATGGTGATCCCGCGTTCTTTCTCTTCTGGTGCTTTGTCAATTTCATCAAATTTTACAAAGTTTGCTTTGCCTGATTTTGACAAAACCAAAGTAATTGCTGCAGTACTGGTAGTTTTGCCATGATCAACGTGACCAATAGTTCCGATGTTTACATGAGGTTTCGTACGTTCAAATTTCTGTTTTCCCATTTCGGTAACTTCCTCCTTTAAACTCCCACATTTATATTATCAATCTTAAACATGCGTTAAATTCTACATTAAATTAAAGAATCCTTCTTTGAATAATAACCTTGACTCAAGCTCAAATACTACCTTCTTTTGGCTAACATTTTAGCAATCTCAAAAATTCTTTCACCTGTATACTCGAAAAATTGATAATAGGCATCACAAAAATAATTCAGTACTGGTTTTTCATCGGAAAATGGTTCACGCCATCTACGACAACCCCCACGACAAAGGGTGTACCAGCGACAAGCTTTACATTTAGGATCAATATAACGTGAAGATGCCACAAATTCTTTCCCTGATTTTGACTCAATCAGTTGCTTGAAATTATTATTTTGAATGTTTCCCAGCTTCCATTGATCAAGTACATAAAAATCACAAGGATAAACACTTCCATCACCTTCAATCACAAAATAACAGTTACAGACCCCAGACATGCCACATGATTCTGGCGTACATCCCATTGCCATGGAAATATAATTTTCAAACTCTCTCAAACTAATCAAATGATTCTTTTTCAAATCTTGATACCATAAATCAAATAACTTTTTCAAAAAATCAAGATACAATTCTGGGGTTAAAGAGTACTTATTTTTACCTGGATTTTCATCCAAGGGATCAAGACACGGAATAAATTGCAGATATCTAAAATCATTTTGACGAAAAAATTGATAAACCTGCTCGACTTCTCGTGCTACCTGTTCATTAACAACAAACAAAATATTATATTCAACCTGATGTTGATTGAAAAGCACTACCGTCTTCATTACACAGTCATAAGTTCCCTTTTGCGTCGCATCCAAACGATACTGGTCATGTACCTCCCGTGGTCCATCCAGCGAAAGACCTACCAGAAACTGATGTTCATTTAAAAATTTTGCCCATCCCTGATCAATTAATATTCCATTAGTTTGCAGAGAATTATTAATCTTGATCTTTTTATAATTATATAATTTTTGAAACTGAACAAATTTTTTAAAAAAATCCAAGCCTACCAGTGTTGGTTCTCCACCTTGAAAAGCAAAGGTACATATCTCATCTGCATACTCAAGCGTTTTTTTTACCAAATCCTCCAGAATTTCCTCGGTCATCATTCCGTATGATTTAACCAATCTTTTTTCTGCAACGTCATGGTAAAAGCAGTACGTACAACGCAGATTACAACTGCTTGAGCTAGGTTTAATCAACAAAGTTACTGGTGGCAAAGATTTCACTCCCTCTATAATAAATGGAGTCCAACAAGCTAACTAGCTCTCAGACCTAAATGTTTCACTTCGTTTTCTTATTTTTAATTGCTTTTATATTTTTTTCGGTTTTATACTTTATAATCATTTCATCATCTACATTTTCCAAATCAATTCCAAAGATTGCACCTAAATCCTCGTCCCCTATCACCCGGCTACTCATTTGAGTTGATTTTTCAAGCAATATCTCTGATTTTTCTATAATTGCTTTTGAAATCAGCTCATCCAGACTCACATCCCGCAACAAAAAAAATAGCGCTGGATTTTCATCAAGTCTTGCTCCTACGCCATAAAGCACAGCGGCAACATGTTTGCACATACTGGCATAATCAGGACAACTACAATTAAATTTAATCTCTTTAGGAGTAGGAAAAAGCCCTTTTCCTGGTGTCGTAAACAACTCTACCAAAGCTTTAGGAAACTTCCCCTCCAATAATTCTTGTAATGAATCAATTTTGCCAAGACACTGGGTAGTAATCTGCTTCCAGATTGGCTCATTCAAAACTTGAA
>Ga0315295_10002902_pt1 | contig 14522 bp, 9 predicted proteins | sample YL17G14_0_MG_FD_204453 | JGI IMG/M metagenome (GOLD analysis project Ga0315295, IMG submission 204453) | Sediment microbial communities from Yellowstone Lake, YNP, Wyoming, USA - YL17G14_0 | ecosystem: Environmental > Aquatic > Freshwater > Lake > Sediment | place: USA: Wyoming | collected...
GGCTGTTCCGCCCGTCGAGCAACACCTCGAGGTCTGGAAACCAGGCCGGATCAAGATCGCGAAAGGCAGGATCCGCGGTCTGGACGATGATCGCCCGTGCGTCTGACGGAGCGCCCCAGGTCCACGGTGTGGCTCCGCAGCGCTCGACCTCCCCGGCCGATAGGAGCGGATCCCAGGCCGAGACGCGGGCACCCCCGGACCTGAGGCCGTCGATGAGCGCGAGCGCCCGCGAGTAGGCAAGCTCCTTCACTCCCTCCCGGTAGGTCAGGCCGAGAACGAGGACAGGCACCTCCTCCAGCGACCCCAGCACCTCCCGCAGTGCCCCGATCGCCACGTCAATCTGACCGTCGTTCACTCGCCGTGCCAGCTCGACCAGTTCCATCTCCGGGGCCCGCGACAGGAGGAAGTGCGGGTAGACCGGGATACAGTGACCGCCCACGCCGAGGCCGGGCTGATGGATGTGGCTGTAGGGCTGGCTGTTTGCGGCCCGGATCACCTCCAGGACGTCCACCCCCAGCCGGTCGGCGTAGCGGGCGAGCTCGTTGGCGAAAGCGATGTTCAGGTCCCGGTACGTCGTGTCGGCGAGCTTGCTCAGCTCGGCCGCCTCCGCCGTGCTCATCGCCACGACCTCGGCATCGAGGACCGACGCGTAGAACAGCGCCGCCCGGTCCGTCGAAGCTGGGCCGATGCCGCCGACGAGCTTCGGGTACGTCGCGAGGTTGCGGAAGACCGCACCGGTGAAGAGGCGCTCGGGCGAGAAGGCGACGAAGAAGTCGCGGTCGGCGACCAGGCCGGTCGCCGCCTCAAGGCGCGGGGCATAGCGACTCCGCGTGTCGCCCACCGGGAGGGTGGTCTCGAAGATCACGCTCGCCCCGGCCGGGACGCCGGGTGCGATCGCGGCGACCGCTGCGTCCATGTGCCGATAGTCGGGCCGCTGCTGGTCGTCGAGCATGACCGGGACGATGAGGACGACGACGTCCGACTCCCGGGCCGCGGCCGTCCCATCGGTCGTCGCGCGGAGAAGGCCGGCGGCGTGGGCCGCCGCGACGCGTTCGGCGAGACTGGGCTCCTCCGTGACGTGGGCGCGCCCCTCGTTGACAGCGCCGACGACGGCCTCGTTCACGTCCACGGCAATGACCGACCAGCCGTGCGACGCGAACTGGGCGGCAAGCGGCAGGCCCATCTTGCCGGCCCCCACGACGGTGACCGTGCCGGCCGTCCCCGGCTCCCCGGTCCAGGGCGCGACGGACCGAGCCTCGCCGTGCACGCACGGGTTCTCGGGCAGGGCGATCGTCCCGCCGAGGACGCTGGCCGAGGTCGTCGGCCGGGTCGTGATCGTCACCGGGCCGGGATCCTGTCCGCGAAGCCGGCCAGGTCCACTGGGTGGGCCTCGGCCGCGGCACGCAGCAGGCCGGACGCGATGGCGAGGGCCCACAGGCCATCCTCACCATTGACGACGGGGCGGCCGCCTCCTCGTGCAACGGCGAGGAACGCGTCAAGCTCGGCGGCGAGCGGCTCTCGGCTGGCGACCTCGATGATGACGACGTTGCCCTCGAAGGTGGTCGCGTAGCCGTCGATGATCGTGGGGCTGCCGACGTCGGCGCTGGTGAAGGTGAGCCGCTGAGTCAGGTAGTCGAGCTCGAACATCCCCTCCTCACCGACGACGGTGAGCTGGCGGCGCTTCGCCGGGGTCAGCCAGTTGACATCGAGCATGCCGGTGGCGCCGGAGGGGAAGTGGAGCAGCCCGAACAGGAGATCCTCGTTGGTGGCGTGCAGCCGCTGGGCGGTTTCCGCGTAGACTCGCGTCGGCCGCTCGCCGGCCACCCACGAGAGGATGTCGGCGTCATGGGTGGCGAGGTCGATCGTCACGCCGACGTCGCGGATCCGCGCCGGGAATGGCCCGGCGCGGCGGCTCGTGATCGAGTAGAGCGTCCCGACCCAGCCTTTCGCGATGCGCCGCCCAAGCTCCAGGACGGCGGGGTTGAAGCGCTCCACGTGACCTACCTGGAGCGGGATCCCCCGGGCTCGGGCCGCCGCGACGAGCTCGATCCCCTCCTCCACCGTTGCCGCGAGCGGCTTCTCGACAAGCACCGGCAGGCCGCGCTCGATCGCCGCGAGCGCGAGGGGGGCGTGGGCCGTCGTGGGGGCGGCAATGACCACCGCCTCGATCCCGGCCTCGGCGACCATCGCGAGCGGGTCGGCAAAGCCGGCGGCACCCGTCTTCGCGACCGCGTCGGCCAGCACGCCGGGATCCGGGTCCGCGACCGCGGCAAGGACACAGTCTTCGCGCGAGGCGAGGTGGCGCAGATGGTTGCGGCCCATCGAACCGAGCCCCGCGAGACCCACCCGCATCGGCGCAGCCATCAGGCGCCACCCCCCGCGATCGGCGTCGGCTCGACCGGTGATCGCTCGACCGGGGTCGCGACCTCGCGGATGGCGGTGATCACGGCTTCGAGCTCCTCTGCGGACAGGTTGGGCCGGACCGGGATCGATAGGACCTCGTCCGCGAGCCGGTCCGTGACCGGCAGGTCGAGATCGGCAGCACCGGGCACGTAGGCCTGCAGGTACGCCTGCCGGTGGACCGGAACAGGGTAGTAGATGAGCGTACCGATGCCGCGTTCGGTCAGCCCGTCGATCACGCGCTGGCGCTCCCCGGGGAAGCGCATCGTGTACTGGTGCCAGACGTGCTCGCGACCATCGGGAACGCCCGGCGTCAGGTAGCCCCTGAGGCCCTCGGCCAGGCGGGCGGCGTTGCGGCGGCGCTGCTCGGTGCGCTCGTCGAGTCGGGCGAGCTGGGCGAGCCCGAGCGCGGCCGCGAGGTCGGTGGGCTTGAGGTTCGTGCCCAGCGACTCATGGTGGTAGCGGACGCGCATCCCGTGGTTCCGGTAGAGGCGGATCAGGTCGGCGACGGCGTCGTCGTCGGTCGTGGCGAAGCCACCCTCGCCGGTCATGAGGTTCTTCGTGGCATAGAGGCTGAACATGGCCGGCCCGAACTGCCCCGCCGGCCGGCCACGATACGTCGCGCCGTGGGCCTGCGCCGCGTCCTCCACGAGGGGGATCCCGTGCCGCTCGGCGATCGCGACGAGGGGCTCCATGTCCGCCATGAGGCCGTACAGGTGGACCGGCATGATCGCCTTCGTGTGAGGCGTCACGGCCGCCTCCACCTGGTCCGGGTCGATGCAGAAGTCCTCGGCCCGGATGTCCACGAAAACCGGGCGTGCGCCGGCCTGGAGGATGGCGCTGACCGTGGCGTTGAAGGTGAAGCTGACGGTGATCACCTCGTCGCCCGGACCGATCCCGAGCGCCCGGAGGATCGCCTCGAGCGCGACCGTGCCGTTGGACATGAAGACCGCGTGCCGCACGCCGCAATAGGCGGCCCATGCCTCCTCGAACTCGGCGGTCCGGCGGCCCATGGCGAGCATGCCGGACCGGAGGACGTCGAGGACGGCCTCTTCCTCGGCCGGCCCGAGATCGGGCTTCGAGATGGGGATCACGCGGGTGCCTCCGTGGTTCGTGCAGCGCACTGGTCGCCGTCGATCTCGTAGCGTGCGGCGCAAGCCGGGCAGGCGGCAGTGCCGGAGGCATCGCCGGCGACGGGCCGTCCGGCGTCGTCAACGAGCCGTCGCCCGCAGGCGCAGACCCAGCCGATCCGGCGGGCGGGATTCCCGGCGACGAGGGCATGGTCGGGTACGTCGCGGGTAACGACGGCGCCGGCGCCGACGGTCGCGAACCGGCCCACGTCGCGCCCGGCTACCACGACCGCCCCGGCCCCGATCGACGCCCCGGTCCGCAGGCGGATGGGGCTGACCACCCAGTCGTCGGCCCGGGCGAGTTCGCCGGTCGCCGTAATGGCACGAGGAAACCGGTCGTTCGTCAGGATCGCGTTCGGCCCGATGAAGACGCCGTCCTCCACGGTCACGCCGTGGTAGACGAGGGCCGCGTTCTGGATCTTGACCCGGTTGCCGATCTCGACGCCCTCATCGATGAAGACGTCCCGACCGATGATGCACTCGGCACCGATGCGGGCCCCGGTCCGCACCTGGGCCCGATGCCAGATGCTGGTCCGCGGGCCGACGGACACCTCCGCCTCCAGGTCGGCCGACGGGTGAACGCGCGCGGTTGGATCGATCACGTGCCAGGTGGGCTCCGGGTGTGAGGTCAAAGGTGGGTTCGGGGCGCGCCTCGCACGATAGCAGGCAGCCGCCACCCGGCGGGGGCCGCCATGGGCGCACCGGCGAGCGCCTCAGGTGGCTGTATCAGTCACCGGGGCGAGGGTCTCGATGGGCGGTCGCTCAGTTGGGACCGCGGGCACGTAATCGGGCGGCGATGGCTGCCGATGCGCCTCCCGGGGTGCGCCGCGGCGCGGGCGGGGAACTGCCGAGAGCAAGGCGACCACGTATCCGACGGCTGCGGCGGTCGCGAACGCGACCACGACCGCGACGAGAAGAAGGCCACAACGGAAGAGCAGATCGAGCGGCATAGAGCACCGAACCTGGGACATCGGACGGCGAGGTCGCGCAGCCTAGACGGCTGGCCTTCCTGACTCAATCAGGAAGAATGCGTAGAATGCGGCGCGCCTGAGGACCCGTCAGGGGCGCGACGAGGGCACCCGTCGCTTCGCCCATCGTCTATGCTGGCCGGGCCGGCTGCAGCGTCTGCAAAGGGAAGGGCGTGGAGTTCCGAGGCTTCGTCGACAAAGCGGACGATGGCGGCGAACCCAAGGTAGGGACTTCCCTCCCCGGGATCGCCGATCCCGGCGGCGCCGTCCTGCCCGGGGGCATCCTGCTCCGTCCCGAGGATCCGTCCTGGGACGCATCGCTGGCGGGTATCCCGCGGAGTGTGTATCACAGCGCCGGGTATCACCTTTACACGCGCGGGCTCGGGTGGGGCGAGCCGTTCCTCGCGATCGTGGGCGACGCGATGCGTGGGCTTGCGTGGCCGTACGTCCTCCGGCCGATCGCTGACGTGCAGGGGTTTGAGGCAGCCGGCGTCACCGACGTTACTTCCGTCTACGGCTATCCGGGGCCCCTCGCCTGGGGATGCGCCCCCGACGACCCATTCGTGGCAGAGGCGTGGTCGCTGATTGTCGAGACCTGGCGCCGGCAGGGTGCCGTGAGCGCATTCACACGCTTCAACCCACTGCTGGAGAATGCCGCGCTGGCGCGCGGCCTCTCCGTCGGGGGAGCGGACGCCGGTCAGGGACTGATCGCCACCGGGCCCACGGTCTCGGTCGACCTCGGCCTCAGCCACGAGGCCGTTCACTCGGGGTATGGGCGCGATCTCAACCGCCTGATCGTGGCAGGGCGGCGCCGCGGGCTGACGACGGTGCACGACCAGGCCTGGGACCACCTATCGGAGTTCACGCGCCTCTACCTGGAGACGATGGCCCGGATCGGCGCCTCCGAGTTCTACTACTTCTCAGAGGACGACTTCCGGCGCCTCCGCTCCTCGCTCAGCGGGGATCTGCACCTTCTCGTCACGCTCAAGGACAGCGTGGTGGCCTCGGCGGGCCTGTTCATCGAGTACGAAGGCGACGTGGAATGGCACCTCGTCGGCGCGAACACTCTGCTTCGCGACCTGTCTCCGTCAAAGGTGCTCGTCGACGACGCGATCCGCTGGGCTCGCGATCGCGGCAACCGAGTGCTGCACTTGGGTGGTGGGCGTGGCGGGCGCGAGGATTCGCTCTTCTGGTTCAAGAGCCGCTTCTCGCCCCGCCGACACCAGTTCCACACCGGCCGATGGATCGTGGATCAGCCACGGTACGCGGAGCTCACCGCTGCCTGGCGCGGCACCCTCGCCGCCTCGGGCGGGCATGACCCCGACTTCTTCCCGGCGTATCGCGCCCCGCTGATCGCGGACCGCCCAAGGTGAAGCTCGGGGGCCGGCCGCAACCGCGACGACCGGCCTAGCCCTCACGATCCGGGCCATGCCCCGGATCGTGACGGCTGAGGATCGGCGACGCATCATCGACCCGTCGTTCTCCGTCCACCTGGCCATCTCGATCCAAGGCCAGCCCAGCCTGGAAGCGCACGGGGAAGTCGATGTCGGCGAAGTCCTGCGTAGAGCGCACTCCCTCGCGGCCGAGCACCTGGCCAATTGTGCGCACCAGGATCCTGATGTCGAGCCCCAGGCTCCAGTTGTCGACGTACCAGACGTCGAGCTCGAGCCGTTCCTCGAACGGGACGAGGTGTCGTCCACGTACCGCCGCCCAGCCGGTGATCCCTGGGCGCATTTCGTGGCGACGCCGCTCGCGCGCCGTGTAGCACGGGAGGTACTCGGAGAAGAGCGGCCGCGGACCCACGAGGCTCATGTCGCCCCGCAGGACGCTCCACAGCTCGGGAAGCTCGTCGAGGCTGGTCGACCGCAGGAACCGTCCGAGCCGCGTGACGCGGTCGGCATCGGTCTCGAACCAGACCTCGCCTGGCCCCGGCGGCCGCATGGTCCGGAACTTGAGGATCGTGAACGTCTTGCCGTGGCGACCGGGACGCTCCTGCCGGAAGAGGATCGGCGGCCCCATGGTCGCGACGACGGCCAGCGCAACCCAGGCGAGCAGCGGAGACAGGACGACGAGCCCAATGACCGCGCCGACGACGTCGATGCCACGCTTGGTTACGAGCGCCAGCCGGCGGCGCCTGGCCCCGACCGCTCTGCGGGGTCCATGGCTTGTTCGTTCACCGGCACGCTGCAGGATCCCATCCGGAACACGTCGAAGGCAGCCCAGGACGTAGGCCCACCACTGGCCTCCGTACGGAACGTAGCAGCGGACGATGAACCCCTCGCGGACCAGCCGGCGTTGGAGGTCGGGGCGGACACCGAACAGCATCTGAAACTCGAAGGTCGCGCGGTCGCGGCCCATTGCGGCGGCGGTCCGGCACGCCGCTTCGACGGCAACGGGGTCGTGGGTCGCGATCGCCGGGTACGGCGCGACGCGCATGAGCTGCTCGACGTCGGCGAGGAATGCCCGGTCAACGTCGCGCTTTGCCTGGAAGACCACGTCGGCCGGCTCCCAGTAACCGCCCTTGACCAACCGGATTCGCGAACCGGCGGCCGCCAATCGCCCCAGATCGCCGCGGCGGTGGCGGAGATACGACTGGAGGGCGATGCCGACCCGCTCGACGCCGTACGCATCACGCATCTCCTCGAAGAGATCGATCGTTGCCTCGACGTAGCGCGACTCCTCGATGTCGATTCGGACGAAGATGCCCACATCCCGCGCGCAGTCGAGGACCCGCCTCAGCTGGTCCCGACACAGCTCTGGTCGAACGTCGAGACCGATCTGGGTGAGCTTCACGGAGAGATGCGAGTCGAGGCGCGCCGCGTCAAGCGCCCGCAGGGCCGCAATCGCCTCGTCAGCCGCGGCAATCGCTTCCGTCTCGCTGCGAACGTGAGTGCCGACGAAGTTGAGCGTAGCCTTGATGCCCCGGGCATTGAGGTCCCGCACGGCGGTGAGGCCGGCGGCAAGATCCTCGCCGGCAACGAACCGCCAGGCGACGTCTCGCACGATCGGGGTGCTGAGGGCCACCTTCCGCACGGTTCCATTGCCGGCGACGGTGGCGAGGGCGCGGCGTACCGCGGATCGGGATGACGACCCCGCAGCGCGAGGCGGGGAGTTCACGGGGTCACCTCGTGCGGCGTGGTGGGCACGCGGCCGAACCCGTTGCTCGCCAGGTTGCGGACGACGAGGACGCAGCGACGGAGGCGGCATGGTCCGGCCTTCCTCGCGTCACGGAACCTCGTCCGCCTCCACGAACGCAGCTCGGTACTCCGGGAAGTGCGACGCGTCGAGGACCCGACCGTCGGGCGAGCCGGAGCGCCGCGCCTCGACCAGATCGCCGTAGCCGCCCTCATCGAAGATCCAGCGCCCGACGTGGAAGACGTGGCGCCGAGGTGAGAACTCGCCCTTGAACTTCAGAAGGGAGTCCTCTCGCCCCCCGCGTCCACCTCCCAGGTGAAGAACCGTGTTGTCGCGTGCCCGTGCCCACATCCGGGCGTCGTCGAGGAGGACCTTGAACGGGGAAAGGGCCAGGAGGGCCCTGCTGGTACCCACCAGGTGGGCCTGGACGATCCCTCCGAACTCGGTGAACAGGCCGGCTGCTCCGAGATCATCTCCGAGGCACGTCACGAGGAGGTGGAGATGGCCGGCGAGGGCGTCGCGGAGGCGCTCGAAATCGGACTGATCGAAATGGTAGTACTCGGAGGCGTCACTTCGAGACATCGTCTCGAGATAGAGACGCGTGAAAGCCGGAAGGTGAGTCCACTCCTCGTCGTGCACCGTCGCGAGGCCGGCGCGGCGTCCCGCGGCGATGTGCTGCCGCAGCGCCCGCGCGTAGCCCTGTCGCGCCTCGTCATCGGACAGGGTGCAGTCCACGGACACGGTCGGGCCGACGGCGAGCACCGCCTCGGACCCGGTTGTGCCTTCTCGCAGCATGGGAACCCCCGACACGAGAGATGCGTTGTCGAGGATGGGATGGAAGCGGGTAAACGCCGAGACGACCCGCTGTTCGCGCCAGACGGCCTGGATCTCGGACCACGCCCTGGCGAGAAACGGGTCTCCGGGCTCGCAACCCCAGGCAAGCGGGCCAGGGTAGCCGTACACGGACGTGATGTCAGAGGCATCCGAGCCTGCCAGCTCGCCAACCTCGGAGACGCTGCGGAGCAGGTATGGCCATGCCAGACCTCGCTCCCCGTGTTCGACGACGAGGAGGTGCGGGTGGCCCTCCCGTGACCCCTCGGCGTACGCGTGGTACCCGGCCGTGTGGTAGACGTCGCGCGGCACGTCGCCCAGCCGTTCCTCCCAGGCGCGGCTGGCGTCCGCGATCAGATCAACGTGGATCGCATCCCTCATCCGACCGGACTCACGACGGGATCCACTCGGTTGACTGTCTTCATGACCGCCTGCGATCCGTCATGACTGCTGTCCGCCGATCTGTTCCTCGACCGCCTGCACGAGCGCGTCCCTCACGTACTCGACGTCGTCGTCTCCCAGCCGGCTCGAGAATGGGAGCGCGAGCGTAGATGCCGCCACCCGCTCGGTGACCGGGAAGTCGCCCGGGCGGTATCCGAAGGAGGTGCGGTAGAACGGCTGGAGGTGGAGCGGGGCGAAGTAGGGCCGCGTTGGAACGCCGTGCTGCGCAAGATGCGCGATGAGGCGATCGCGGTCGATGTCACGGTGCAGCCTCACGACGAAGACGAACCAGTCGACGACCTCGCCTGGACCGGCGCGCGGGAGCGTCACCCACTCGAGCCCGGCGAGGGCGCGCTCGTAGGCGCGGGCGACCCGGGCGCGGCCCCCCCGGAGCTCGTCGAGCCGCTCGAGCTGCGCGACCCCGAGAGCCGCCGACAGCTCGTCGAGCCGGTAGTTGTAGCCCAGGCGGACGTGCCGGAGCCACGTCCCGTCCATGTCGCGACCCTGGTTGCGCAGGCTCCGCATCACCGCGGCGAGAGCGCCGTCATCGGTCACGACCATGCCGCCCTCGCCGGTCGTGATCTGCTTGTTGGGGTAGAAGGCGAAGACGGCAACGTCGCCGAAGCTGCCCAAGGGGCGTCCCCCGGTCGACGAGCCCAGGCCCTCGCAGGCATCCTCGATGACATGCCATCCGCGCTGTCGCGCGAGCGCGGTCAGGGCACCGATTCGACACGGCCGGCCGAATACGTGAACGGGGAGGATCGCCCGTGTCCGCGGGGTGGCGGCGTCCTCGGCCAACCCGGGGTCGATCCCGAGCGTGTCCTCCTCGATGTCCACGAAGCGGGGGGTGGCGCGTTCGTACAGAAGACAGTTCGCCGAGGCGACGAAGCTGAAGGGCGTCGTGATGACCTCGTCACCTTCGCCGATCTCGAGAGCTCGCACGCCGAGGTGGAGCCCCGCCGTTCCGCTCGAGCAGGCCACCCCTTCAGTGCGTCCCGCTGATGCCGCGATGCCCGCCTCGAAGCGCTGCGTGAACGGGCCCATCGCCAGGGTGTCGCTCCTCAGGACCTGCGACACGAGCTCGAGTTCCCGGGCACCGATGTCCGGCCTGGCGAGCGGGATGTCTCGTCGGTTGGGTCGCACGGCCGCGCTCATCCGGTCTCCGAGGTCATGGTGTGGGTACCCGGCCCTGGCGAGCCGAGGTTCATCCAGAGTAGCGGAAGCCGACGGCGCGACAATGCCGCGCCCGCCCGGTACCCCTTCGTGGCCGGCACCGAGACCGGAAGGTGGTGCGCCATCGCACCACGTTGCGGCCCTGGGTGTCGATGCGGACTGCGTCCGCGACGATGGCCACGCTCCCCATCCGCGCCCTTCCGGCCTTCGCGTCGCTCCCGGGGACGAGCGATTCGTCTACGCTCTGCCGGCACGCGCTGGACGGTCCCATCTCGGGTCGCGATCTGCCGCAGTGGAAGTCCTCGGAGGGTGAAGTGCTGCTTCCCGGCGATTGGGTCGAGGTGCTGCCGGCCTCCGAGATCCTTGCCTCGCTCGACGCCGATCAGTCAGTTGAGGGGCTCCCATTCATGCCGGAGATGCTGCCCCACTGCGGTCAGCGATACCGGGTTGCGCTTCGGGCGGATCGGACCTGCGTTCATCCTCCCGAGGTGCCGCTCCGCCAGTTGGTGGGCGCAGTCGTCCTCGAAGGCCTCCGCTGCGACGGCTCGGTCCATGGCGGCTGCCAGCTCGGCTGCATGCTCTTCTGGAAGGAGCAATGGCTCAGGAAGGTGCCGGTCGATCGCCCGATCGTGGTTCCCGCGGAACCGAGCGGACAGCCACAAGCTGCGACTCTGCGCTCCATGAGCAGCTCGGACCCGCAGCTCTTCTTCTGCCAGGCGACGGCCCTTCCGCGCGCGACGTCACCGGGCAATCCCGCCTGGAAGCCCGGTCAGTACGTGCGGCTCCTGAAGGCCGGGACATTCACGCCGACGGAGTTGTTCGCGATGTTCGCTCGGCCGGGCGGTCGCTGGGTCGCTCGGCGGCTGCGCTACGCGTCCCGACGCGAGGCTGCGGTGGGGACTGGCCCGGAGGCAGCCCTCGGCCTTGAGCCCGGGGAATGGGTCGAAGTGAAGAGCAGGGCCGAGATCCTCCAGACGCTCGACGCGAACCGAATGCACAAGGGACTCTCCTTTGGCGGCGACATGAACGAGCAGTTCGGTCGGCGCATGAGAGTCCAGAAGCGCGTCGATCGCATTATCGAGGAGAAGACCGGCAGGCTCCGTCCTGTCCACGACACGGTGCTTCTCGAAGGATCCATCTGCGACCGGTACTTCGGCTGCGCTCGCGGGATGCCGTTCCTCTGGCGCGAGGTGTGGCTGAAGCGCGTCGAGTCGGATTCCTCGACGGATGACCTTCCGGGCAACCCTCCATCGGAGCGCCAGATGACCCGGGAAAGGCGATGGTCCATCGCGGTCAAGCGCGGAATGGATGTCGCCGGGGCGGCGACGGCGGCGATCGTGCTGTCGCCTGTGCTCGCGTGGACGGCCCTCGCCGTGGCTGCCACGCAGGGCCTGCCGATCCTCTTCCGCCACGAGCGACCGGGCCTTCGCGAGAAGCCCTATACCGTGTACAAGTTCCGGACAATGCGTCCGCCACGTCGAGGCGAGGTCTGGTACATGACCGACGAGCAGCGGATCTCACGGCTGGGCCGATTCCTGCGCTCGACCAGCATCGACGAGCTGCCGGAGCTGTGGAATGTCCTGCGCGGCGAGATGAGCCTCGTGGGACCTCGCCCGCTCCTCACGGAATATCTCGACACGTACACACCGAGCGAGCGGCGCCGGCACGACATGCGGCCGGGCATCACCGGCTGGGCAGCGGTCCAGGGCCGCCACGTGCTCAAGTTCGAGGACCGGCTCGAGCTGGATGTCTGGTACGTGGATAACTGGAGCCTGCTGCTCGACCTGAGGATCATCGGGATGACCGTCGGCCAGGTGCTGCGTCGCACGGACGTCGTGACGACCCAGGACCTCGATGACGTGGGATTCCCCCTTCCGGGTGTGGGCGATCGGCCGCTTGGAGCGATCGAGGCCGGTCACGACCAGGCGGAGATTGCGTCGCCGGAAGCGCCGGCGGGCGCACCGTTCGACCCAGAGCGGCCCGGCCAATGATCCCTGAGCGCTGGGAGAGCGGCTCCGAGTACCACTGGCTCGGGCTCCCAGCACCCCTGCTCTCGGAGGAGGCCCCGTGGGCATCCGGCCTGCTCGTCTTCTCGGGCCGAGATGCGCTGCGCCTGCTGCTGCGACACGGAGCCGAGGATCGCGGGTGGCGCCGGCTCTGGATTCCCGACTACTTCTGCCAGCATGTTGCCGCCGCGCTCGTCCGCCCAGGGCTCGAGCTGCTGCCGTACCCGGATCACCCCCTACGACCGACGCCGGAGTTGCCCGATGGCCGTCCCGGCGACGCGATCCTGGTGATGAACTACTTCGGCCTGCGGGCGGCCGTTCACGCTTCCCGCCGAGAGGGTGTCGACGTCGTCGAGGACCACTCCCACGATCCCTGGTCGCCCTGGGCGCGGACGAGCACGGCCGACTTCGGCATCGCCTCGTTGCGCAAGACGTTGCCGCTCTCGGACGGAGGCGTCCTCTGGTCGCCACGCCGGCACGCGCTTCCGTCGGAGCCGCGCCTGACCGCACAGCGGAGACGGGCCGCCGGGACGAAGCTCGCCGCCATGATCCTCAAAGCGATGTACCTCGACGGTCACCCGATCGACAAGGCCGAGTTCCGGGCTCTTGCGCTACAGGGCGAACGAGATCTCGCGGTGCCCGGGATCTCCGCGATGAGCGACGTGGCCGGTGTCGTCCTCAGGTCGTTCGCCACCGAGTTGTGGCGGCGCACGCGAGCCGCGAACCACGCCTTGCTGAGCTCGCTTCTGGCCGACGTCGGTTGGGCGCGCATCCTCCAGCCAGCCAACGGCGCGGGTGTCCCGTTCTCGGTCGCGGTCGTCGCGGAATCTGCCGAGCGTCGCGAGCGCCTCCGCCTCCAACTCATCGAGGCGAGCATCTTCCCCGCCGTGCTATGGCCGCTCGAGAAGACCGTGCTGCCCGTTGGTCAAGAGGCGCGACAGATGAGCCGCCGCGTGCTCTCGATCCATTGCGACGGGCGGTACGGAGCGGAGGATATGCGCCGCGTCGGAGACGCCTTCATCCGCGCCGGCCGACTCTGACTCGCCCGGCGCCGCGGTCTGCTCCCGAAGCGCGACGGGGTCGGCGCGCGGCTCTCGATGCATTGTCGTGACCCGAGAGTGGTGCCCCGCCGCAACCCTTGAGTCGGCGGTGGCGCAGCTCAGCGGGCGTTCGCAGGCAGATCGCGGGCGTGCGGGGAGGTCGGGGCCGGTTGCTCGTAGTCCCTTGGCCGGGGAGCCCGGTACGCAATGCCACTGGGCCAACAGGATGGTGGACGCTACCCTCGCAGTGCGTCGCACCTTGACGCGTGGCTGACCGCGTTCGCCCGGCCGGCCTCCACGAAATAGCACACCCGTCGCGAGGCGGGGCCGCAAAGCCACGGGACTCTCCGAGTCAGCCGGGTTGCCGAATGGAGCGGAACGATGTTCTGGGATGGCACGCGCTGGGTCGACGAACGCGCAGCCGCTGCGACCCCACCGCTAACGCGCCGCCGAGGTCGCGACTGGCTCGCGACGGGCGTGATGATCGTTGGCATCGCCGCTCTGGCGGTCCCCTTCATGGCGACCAGCGCCGCATCCAGCTCCGCCGATCGAATCATCCTGTCGTGGAGCGGGTCTTCTGGAGCTCAGGTCTTCGAGGAATCGACGGTGCTCGCCGCGTATACCGGGGTCTGGGGTCGCCAGCGGGATAGTCAGTTCCTGGGTTCGTACGCCGCCGTCTCGAGGCAGCCCGACGCGGCAGTAGTCTTCACGTTCACGGGATCCGGCGTGTCATGGATCGGGCCACAGGGGCCGGACCAGGGCACGGCATGGGTATACGTGGATGGTCGATACATTCGCACGGTAGACGCCAACTCACGCAGGTTCAGGCCGCGCGAAGCCCTGTTCACCACCTCGGTCTCGAACTCAGGCAAGCACACCCTCACCATCCGGGCGCGCGTGACGGAGGCACGGCCGGCCGTGTCAGTAGACGCCTTCGTCGTCCGGGGCCCAGCGTCGGACGCAGCGAACGGCCCAACCCCGGCGCCACCTGCACCCGGAGCGGGAGCGCCCGGCCCGTCCGCGCAGCCGACGCCCACGCCGACGCCGACGGCTGGCCCGACGCCGGTGCCCACGCCCGTGCCGACGCCGGTGCCCACGCCCGTGCCGACGCCGGTGCCCACGCCCGTGCCGACGCCGACACCCACACCGGCCCCGACGCCCGTGCCCACGCCGACACCCACACCGGCCCCGACGCCCGTGCCCACGCCCGTGCCCACGCCGACACCCACACCGGCCCCGACGCCCATGCCCACGCCGACACCCACACCGGCCCCGACGCCCATGCCCACGCCCGTGCCCACGCCGACACCCACACCGGCCCCGACGCCCGTGCCCACGCCGACCCTCGCGCCCACGCCGACGCCCGTCGCGGCTGGCTGCGCCGGTACCCTGCAGGCG
>Ga0315295_10002904_pt1 | contig 14519 bp, 20 predicted proteins | sample YL17G14_0_MG_FD_204453 | JGI IMG/M metagenome (GOLD analysis project Ga0315295, IMG submission 204453) | Sediment microbial communities from Yellowstone Lake, YNP, Wyoming, USA - YL17G14_0 | ecosystem: Environmental > Aquatic > Freshwater > Lake > Sediment | place: USA: Wyoming | collected...
TTATAATCCAGAGGAACGTGAATAATATGGGATTAAAATTTAAAGTTGATGAGAAAGAAAAGGTTATTATAGATGAACCAAAAAAAATAATTGATTCTTGCTATACCGTGTGCCTCGTGCCCATTACGGCACAACCGCCGACATTCGGAATGCTGCTATCACTCATGTCCATTGTCGATAGGTACGATCAAATAGTTCTATGTGTTGAGGATGATCCTATATTAATACCAACGGAACTCGTTATTAAGATGCTATCGGTGGTTTTGAAATTGCCTAAATTTATTATTATATCGAGTGATGCAAACTTTGGAATTCTTACGGAACCTCCATCCAATCTACCATACTTCAATCGAATTGCAACGATGTCTGAAAGGATATATGCAAATCTCGTTGTAAAGGGATACAATTGTTACTTAATACCGAGGGCTATCGGATACGATGAAATGTTTCACAGGAATGCATTCAGACAGAGTCAAGTTCTTGAATTACTTCGATTAAAAACTGTGGCAGTACCTATTAATTTTGGTAAAAAAACGGAAGAACCAACTTCCGAGGAAGGTGAATAGAAAATGGCATTTCAAGAACAACGTGAGGAAATAATCTTTGTCGCATTCGGAAAGAATAATGCGAAGGAGAACTCTTACATTGTTAATGAAGGAGAGGCACTCGAAGGACTCGTTGAAAAAATACGAGACTCACAGATGTACAAGAAAGTGTACCAGTTGCGAGTAAAGGGTGTTGATAAACCACTCGTTATCACTGGTAAAATGGGACTCGTTGAGCAAATGGGTCACGGTGAAAAGCAAGTAGAACCAGTTAAAGAGGGCGATCTAGTGCGTATTACTTACATCGGCATGTTCAAGACCGGAAAGGGTAAGGATGCGTACAAATTTAAAGTTGAAGTGGACCGAAAATAATCCACTTTTTTCTTTATTTGTAGGGGTAAGAAAATGAGTCAAGATGAATTAAAAGTAAAAGATAACTACCAACATCTACCAAAAATTACTGATCCAGTAGTTGCTTCGGTTAGGATTTGGAAGATTCACTGGTGGGATAAGGATGATAGATTACACATCCTATATACGAAACAAGTCGATGAGGATGCGGTAATAAAATTCTGCCAAGAAAAAGGAATTACACATTATTCAGTTTTCAATGATGTTTATCCATATAGAAATGTAGTTAATGATGGCGATAAGGTGATGTTTAAATGACACTAATTGGACATACCGATATGATTGAATTAAGGAAATATCAATATAAGAATGTTCGCATATTTGCAAAAATGGAGATGCAGAACCCTGGTGGTTCCATTAAAGATCGTATTGGCATGTGGCTTATTGATAATGCAATACTATTGGGTAAATTAAAATATGGCGATACGATAATAGAGGCAACATCTGGAAATACCGGTATAGGTATTGCAATAGCAGCACAAGAATATAAAATAAAATGTATACTATACGTACCTAGCACAACGGCAAAGGAGAAGATTGCACGAATGAAATCATACGGTGCTGAAATAAAATTAATTGATGGGACCATTGATACATGTATTGGCATAGTTGATATAATATCAGAGACACACGATAATTTTGTGTGGCTTAATCAATTCGATAATTTAGCCAGCGTTGAGTGCCATAATAAAACAACAGCACCGGAGATTCATAATTGGATGTTTGAGAATGTCTATGATTGCTACAATCAATTGAATGTGCTAGTCTCCGCTATGGGAACTACCGGAACTATAATGGGTTGCAGTAAATTCCTTAAACAATATGGATGGAAAATATTCGGCGTAATGCCCGACCCGAAGTGTAAGATCGAGGGATTGAAGAATCTTAATATTCAGAGAGTTCCAAAGATTTATAATAAAGAAGCATTGGATTGTATTATCGGTGTTACGGATATTGAGGCGATTGAAATGATGAAAGACTTATATTCAAAAGAGGGTATTATGGCAGGACCGAGTTCTGGTGCAGCGTTGTCTGCGGCAATGTTTATAGCAAAGAGAATACAAACAAATAAAAAACCAATAAACATTGTCGTTATATTACCAGATAGTGGTAAGAATTATGTATCAAGTGGGGTATGGAAATGATAGAAGATTTAATATTGACCACAGCATAGAGGGCACAAGTGACGGAGTTCCCCTGCCTCTTAAACTACGAAAATGTAATTTAACAGTCCATGATATTACGTGGAGTGAAGTCCTCGCAGCAAAAAATATGCTTCGATTCGAATACGGAATTGATGTTGGATATTCGTCTGCTGCAAACTTTGTTGTTGCACAGAGAGTTAAAGGAAGTAAAATATTGGCAATCTTCGCAGATAGAGGAGATCGATACGAATGATGGAATATTTAAAATTTTGGAAAACTGAATTTTGGTTTCCTAAATACAAATGTGATTGTTGTGGAAAAAAACTAATATATCTTGGTGCAGATTTTTATATTTGCACAGAACATGGTAATTTAATGAGGTTGTTATGATGATCGCAGATATAATATTGACAGCAGCGAGTTTAGGTTTCGTATTCGCTGATCTGAAACAGGCATGGAAACTATTCAAAAATAAAGCATACGATTGTTCAGCATTCAGTAGAACACACTTCAAGTTGAAAATACTATCGCTGATCCTGGTCGTTGTCGCATACGTTCTACTTGGTGTTTACCTGGCATTAAGTGTGGCAATCTCCCAGTTAATACTTAATCTCTATATCATTAACCGTATTGGATGGAGGAATAAATAATGCCTCACAGAAAAAAATTAGTTCTCTATGTGGCACACGCTTTATCATACCGGAAAGAAGTTCGTGCCATGACAGAAAAACTTGAGAAGGACTACTACATTAAATTCATCAATCCATTCTACCGATCAAAACGGGTGGAGATAGAACAACTCGACACATTAAAGACACCGGAAGAAAAGGAACAATGCCGAAAGTCCTGGTCGTTGGAGGAGTGTCAATCAATCGTCAGGATGGACCTCGAGATGATAGACGAGTCCGATGGCATCATAGCGTTCCTCACAAAAGGTATTCTTGGGACCGCCTGTGAGTTCCAATATGCTAGGACCACGAATAAACGTATATTTACCATAACTGAAATATACTCACAACATCCTTGGGTTCGTTCTTATTCCGAGGGTATATTTGCAAATATGGATGAGTTTAAATCATGGTTAGATAGAAATGGGTATAAGCGAGACCATGCCAAAGAATAATTCCCCGTACAGATTTATTAAAACAAACATAAACCATCGTGGTGAGAGATTAATACCGATGTGTTGTTTCGGTGAAAAACGAAATTGGATTGAAATAGCGAAAGAATTAGATTTAATCACAAAAAAATATGGTTGTGAATTCCCTGAATTTGACAATCGACATGAGGTCGATGCTGTGATTCACACGAAGAAGGGATCAAAGACATTCAAGAGGAATTGATATGACATATGAGTATAATGCATACGAGAAGAATGTGGAACGATATACGAATCAAATGAATCTTAAGACATCCGTTGAAACACGGAGAACTGGTAAAAAGAAAACAAGAGATGTTGTCATAACAATGGAGAGATTCTATGCGGAGGGTAATCATTATTTTAGTTTGGTGCTTGCACTAATATCAATGATGATTACATGGACCGCATTATCCGATGTTGCTATGGCGAAGTTTACGTGGTTGTGGGCTATCCTTGCCGTTGCGATTGTATCAGCAACCACGTATTTCGGTTATTTATCTTATACGAAACTAGGTCTAGTTAATAGATACAATGAGATGAGTAGTAAGACAGATAGCGGAAGATTCCAATTGTGGGCAGAAATACAGGATGTTAAGGCACAGAATGTTGCCATGTTGAAGCAAATGGATGAACTCATAGCATACCACAAGAAAATAAAACGGAGGGTTAAAAAATGAATATTCTTCTACCATCGCTTATTAAATGCAAACGCATGTATAAACTACTGGCACTATTCTATAATAAGGAAAAAGAACATGAGAACATTGAGAATATGACACCATTTAACCATGCGTTAATCATATTCTGCGGGTTCTATAATATGCCAGTACCACACGTTAGATTTCGGAGATCATTCGGGCATGAAAAGTGCGTTGGCATGTGCTTCAAATCAGGTAATATCGAATTACTATATCCGTCTTGTTATCATGGAAATGCACACTCATGGATCGGTGTTGTATTCCATGAACTTGCCCACTACTATTTATGGTCAAAGGCAGAGGATAAGGCAATAGAATTCGAACTTAAGATGTTAAAGAGGAGATAGACATGACTGAAACAATTGATATTAAACAATTTATAAATAAAGAAATTGAATGTATTTATTATGAAAAAGAAAATTATTTGAAATCAAAAATTAAACCAATTTGGCAAAAGAAAATTCTTCGTCAATTTCTTCGATTTGGTTTATTCATAGAAGAAGGTCCATTGCGATTTTCTGGTAATTATTATGTACAAATATATGAATTAAAGGCACGTAATAGATTTGCAAAAAAAATATTTCTAAAACGGGGGTAGATATAATGGAAATAATAAAGTATCCACATATAAAATACTTGGGCGATGATGAAAACAAAGGAATACTAGATGGTGGTAACATTGTATTAACTGAAAAAATAGATGGTGGTAATTTTAGATTCTGGTTTGATGGTGGTGTATTTCACTTCGGTTCTCGAAACAGAGAACTAATCGAAGAAAAAGATAAAGATCAATTTAAACGGTGCATTGATTATATTAAAGAGATATTACGTCAATTTGTTTTCTTCGGGTGGGATGTTGGGATGGATCGATATGAGTTCTTCGGTGAGGCATGTTTTAAGCACACAATAAATTACGATTGGAATAAAATACCACCATTCATTGGGTATAGTATATACGATACAGTAACACACAAATTCATCCCTTGGCGTGATGTTAAAAAAATTTTCAATGATCTTGGTTTCACAGTTGTACCGGAGGCAGACACCGATTGTTATTACAAGATACCGAAGTCAAAGTTCTATCCGGGGAATGCGGAGGGGATTGTGTTCTTTAATTATGAGAAACAATTGTTTGCGAAGATCGTCTCACCAGAATTCAAGGAGGAGAACCGGAAGGCATTCGGAACGTCAAAGAAACATGTGGAGAATGACGATGAGAAGGTTGTAATGATTTATTGCACAAATGCAAGAATCAATAAAGCAATACTATCCCTGCGTGATTCTGGTCATCCTATCGGGATGACGTTGATGCGAGACCTCTATGAACTCGTTTGGATCGATATCATTGAGGAACACTACAAGGATATTCTACTTTCAAATTTTCAGATTAATATAAAAGGAATAAGAAGTTTGATTGCAAAGAGATGTTTAGAGGTATTGAAAACATATATGATAAACCAGGAGTTGAGATAAGTATGCCGTACATTAAGAAAGAAGATAGGAAACTCTTTGAACAGGTTTTATTCCCGTTCAAAGTTAACGCAAAATTAAATAAATTAACCGCAGGCGAATTGAATTATTTAATTACTGCAATAATAGAAAGACAATTAGATAATGCAAACTATGCCCGTTATAATGAATTGATTGGAATGTTAGAATGTTGTAAATTAGAATTCTATCGGCGTATGATCGCACCATATGAGGATGAAAAAATAAAAGAAAATACTGATGTTTATTTTTAATATCATATAGAATAAAGGAGATGTCGGGGATGATGGAAGTCACCCCCGAATCTATATTTTTTCTACGTTAAAAATCGTTTTATGTGATTACGCTGCATCACTTCGATCTTTAAAGTAGAAAGTTACAGCCATTATTACTAATGCGGAGAGGAATTCTGGTATAGAACCTCTTAAATAAAGAAAAATTCCCGCTATAGTAATTAATAGAATAACAACGATAGCCCTAACGCTACCTATTGGCATTCCCAATGGACCACTTAATTTTTCACTAATTTTTTCTACTGTATCTTCTGCCATAAATTTTCCTCCTATTTTTTAGTGTGCTGGCATATAACAACTTGTTATTTTATTGATAAATGCCTTTTTTGTTAATGGTGTTGGTGCATCCTCCGTAAAGAAATCCCACACCGGACCGGGTGTTGTAACACCATTATTATCTTTTGCAATAATTTGCCAGTAGTAGTGTGTACTATATTCTAAAGTCCCTGGATCGAATGTTGTTCCAGATTGATCGTCTGACACTAATACATCAGGTGTTGGATCATCCTTTTCAAAGTAAACATCATATGTGACGGTATCACCAGGATCGGGGTCTCCACCGGTCCATCCCAAATCAACATTTATGGATTGATCTATTGCACCATTAATTGGTGAAGGGTTACTTGGTACATTTGGTGGTAAATTTTGTGATTCTTCGGAACCGAAACCAGTGAATGATGGTTCTGTTGATTGATACTTTCTAATTAATATCCAGTCACATGCCAAATATGCCGCAGAATGTGAATATCCTAAAATAGCCAATTTTCCATTATTTGTTGGTACTTGTGTACCAGTAAATGAACCCGGTATTCCATCATTTGTGAAACAAATAACAGATGTAGTACCATTTCGACATGCATCAATAGTTCCCCATGCGCTCTTTGTCCAACTTACTGGCAAATAATGATCGTGTCCTATGTATGTATCAAAACATGGTGGTTGAACTGATCCTAAATAAGATGCCCAAAAACATATTTGTTGTGTTGCTTGTAGAAAACGTACTTCCTCATATCCAAAATTAGATTCCCCACTATGGGCTGTGATTATTCTTGCACGACCTGCCCTATCAGGTTTAGATACTTGGTCACTCTTACCGAAAATATATTTATTACCACCACCGGTGAATTCAACATAACCATTTGTCACATGTGAACCATAATCATCCCATTTACTTAAATCCAATGAGGAACCAAGAAAATCATCAAAGAAAATAAATGTATTTGTCCCATTTGATGTTGTTGGTGCATCGGCGTGTCCATAGTACATGTATAGTGTTGAATCACCGTTTGTCTCTATCCAAAATGTTGCCACTTCTCCACTCGTGTGTGTTTCTAACCAATAGTCCAATTCTATAGTTTCTACACCATTGGTGAATCTTAAATCACTAAAATCATTATTACAGTGTGAATTACAATTAACCGATCCATGTCCTGTATGATGACCAATTGATAATTTCATTTGATATGATGCAGTTGGACCAGATATTGTAACTAATTTTTTATATGCCCAATCACCAGACCACCATGCGTATTGATCCAATGTAATACTCTCACTGTCTGATATTTTTAATGTTGGTATTATATCAACTTCATATTTACCCAATTGTGCTGATTTATTTCCACATATATCTATTATTATAAATTCATCTTTTTTAATTGTTAATTCTGATAAATCTTTTATTTCCTTCCAATCAAATTTTAATCGTTCTTTTTCCTCATATCCAATTGTATTCTGTTTCATTCGTGGATAATCAGGATCAGATGGTAATGATTCAATATTTTCAAATATTGGTACACTATCAATACATTGTTCTTTTACCAATATTTTATATTTTATACTAAATTTTTTATCAGAACTTATTATTTCATTTATTTCATGTGATAAAAAATCAGAAATATTTGGTGTTGCATCATTGTCTAATTTTATTGCTATGGGTATATGTGCCTCACATAGAACATGTTGTGTATAAATTACACGATTATCATAATTCAATGTTCCATAACCAAAATCATCGTATTGGTCTTTTGATGTTATTAATTCTGTTATTATTGACATGATTACATCTCCTATTTTTCTCCAATTATTTTCAATATACATTTATAAAATGAAATTATTGTCATTACAAATAAACCAATTGTGAATCCTATTAATATTACTATCATTGCTGGCATTTTTTCACCTTATTTTAAGATAACCTTATAACTGCAACTGATATTGCAATAATAGATAATACTATACCGAGGAAATAACAGAGATTCTTCTGCGTTGTCTCCACACGTACCACACGTTTCTCCAGATCAGAGAACTGTGCCAGGAAATAGAATAGTACATCTTTACTTGTTACAGTTGAATAATCATCCTTACCATGTTTCTTTGCTTGACTCGATAGTTCTTTTATTTCCTTAAGTAATTGTTTCATTTCATCTGGTTCTATTTTTCTCATTGACATGTTATCATCTCATTATGGACTATAAAATCCAATATTTAAACAACAATACGGTACAAACAACACTCTACCATCATTTAATAATATACCACCATCGAAGAATTCACAAGAGCCAATTATTTCTTTATGTTCTACAGACCTATAATATGCATTCGTACATGGATCATAAATACTAATGTATTCTGACCAACTTGGTATAAGAATTATTCTTCCATTTGATAATAAAATTCCACTCTGATACCAATCAACTCCCGTACTCGGTCCTCTGGTATATGTATTCGCAACTGGATCATAAATACCAATATAATATGAACCATATGGTATTAATATTACTTTTCCTGTTTTTGTTAAAATACAACCACGAAATGCAGACGAACCCTCACCATGTATTGGTCCACTTGTATATATATTGGTTGTTGGATTATAAATACCTATATGTAAACTATCGTGGGGTGCAAATATTATATTCCCATTTGTTAATAATACACCACCATGAAATGCATAAGTACCTTCTCCGTGTACTACTTTATTAGAATATGTGTTTGTTGTTGGATTATATTCTCCGATATTCGCCGATTTTGTTGGTATTAGAATTACACTGTTGCTATTTACTTGAACACCTGTTCTAAATGCATCAAATCCTTTACCATGTGCCGGACCAACTGAAAATATATTTGTAATTGGATCATAAAGACAAATGTTTGTATCACTACCTATTAGTAATACTTTTCCATTTATTAAAGAAATGCAACTAAAAAAACCATGTGATGTGTGTGTTGGTCCAGATGTGTATATATTAGTAATTGGATCATAAATACCAATATGTGGTGATGAATAAGGTGCGAATATTGCCTTTCCATTTGTTGCAATAACACCATTCATAAAACAATATGAACCCTCACCATGTACCGGTCCTTTTATATAATTAGGTATTGTAATATCTCTTACGAATTTTAATGTAAGATTGTATTCAAATACATCAAGTCCAATTGGATTATATGAAATATTTGAAATTATATATGTTCCATCGTATGTATCATTTAAATTTTCAATTGTTATTTCATATCCTTCATCTGCAATAATACCTAGTTCTACAAATTTTGACATTGCATCTATATTTTCAAATCCTCTTAATGTTATAGATTCATCATTTATATCATCAATATATGAATCATAATCACCACTACGAAATGAAAAATTACTCATATTGAAATTTAAATCACCATCTATATCACTAGGATATGGTTTATGTAATAATATACAATGTGGAGTATTACCTGAATCAATATAATTTATATCAAATTGATTCGTCATTGTTTAAACTCCAATTCCAATACCCATGAAAACTCCTTTGGTTTTTCTTGAATTTGTTTCCAAGAGAATGATATTATATTATAATCGACATTTAGATCATTGTATCGTAATCCTGATATTGTTATTGGAAGTTTTAATTTTCCAATAGCCCTAACACAAGATATTATTTCTTCACATGTTGTTATACTATCGGTACAACCATCCCACATTGTTCCAGATAACATTGTTCTCTTTGAAGAACGACCAAGTGCGTATACCTCACGATTACCAGACCAAAAATTCAATCCCATAGTATTGATGTCTTGATCCACCCGTAGATCACTTGGGGATGGTAATAAACACGTTGATGTACTACCCGGTAGAGTATAATTAACTATTGCAGATAATTTTGTTACATACATATACGAATTAAAATAATCAATTGAACAATTATAACGTATTTGTATTTTATCAACTTGTGGTTGTTGTTCACCCTCACCGCCATCATCCATTAGTGTTTGAGCACCAAATTCCATTGCATCTGCAATTGCCCAAGTCCAGGGAACATATGGATAATGAAATTTTTCAAGTGGAAAATTATAGACATAATCAGTCCAACTATTATTATGTTGATAAAAAATTATTGGATGCATTGGGGAATGTCCTGCTAAATGTAATATAGCCCATGTGCAATTTGTTAATCCCCACCCCATTGCTCTCACTATGACATCAACACTATTTAATGTATATGTAGATGGTCCAGATGTCTTTGTATATGTATTCCTATAAAATTTTGCTACCTCATCGTCATATAAATATTTTGAGTCATCTTCTGTTGTAACACACTCTAGTGCATTACCACCTGACATTTTATTTTCATGGTATGTTCCAATCGCAAGTGGTGATTTAGTTATTGAATGTAAATATGTTTGTGTTGGTCTTGATAATTTTATACCTATCTCTAATGAATTTATATCTGACCATGACCAAGGATTCCCCGTTGCTGGATTTATATCCCATGTATTACTATTTGATTTCCAATTTGTATCAGTAAATTCATCACCGGGTATTCCAAGTGCCATTGTGAGATTCAATGATTCATATAATGTAGAACCACCATCTGTTGAAATTATTAATCTATATATTGAATTTGGGTCCATATAATAATCAGGATCACCAGGATTTTTATATGTATCTATACATAATCCATAAGAAACAAGAGTTACTCCAACTATTGTACCAACAGATACCGATGATGTTATTGTATATAGGTCCGATACTGGTGTAAATACCATATATTGATTATTTACTCTAGTGGTATAACCATTCTGTATTGATTCATTAATATATAAATAGTGTGATGGTCCTGGATTTGATCCCTGATATCCTGTGGCTAATTCAGATAACCCACCATCGCCATCTGGTCTTAATGTTATCGATGAGTATACTGGTAAAGCACTTGAAGTTATTGTTATACATGGAATACTCGGTCCTGACATTACAATCCTCTGAATGGTATGCTTATTTTTAAATCTTCCCAAGTTGAATCATTAGAATGATACAGAATAAGATTATTACCATTTGCAACTATTGTTATTTCAACATATAATCTCTCTGCATCCAATACCTTAACCTCTGGTGATACAGTAATATAGAATGGATATACATACTCTGTTCCAACATTCAATAAAGCATCCCATATGAATGTGGTATTTGTTGGTGTAATAACACCGGTTGATCCTATTAATGATGTAACACCGGATGCATTTACTTTCATTAATCTTACTGTATATGATATCAAAAAATCATTGTTACCATCACAAGATAATGATATCTGTCCTTCAATAACTCCCTCAATATAGTATTGTTTCTTGATCCAATGCGGATATAAAAATTCTATGGTGGTTGTTCCTGCACCCAACGATGTATAATCTGTTGTTCCACAACCGAAATTCAAATAATCCTTCGTTAACATATATTTTACACAGATAAAATGTGTACTATAGGACCATTCCCAATCCTGTACCAATATTCCAAACATTGTCTCATAGTATGGTAGATCATTTGACATTATCTCCTAACCCCCCTATTTATTATATTACCACCATAATTATTATTCCATCCACCTAATGGTATAAATGATAATCTGAATTTAGAGTAGTATTCATTTGCTATCATATCATCAGCAAATTTTAATCCAATATCATCTGTTATATATTGAAATGTTATAACATCATTGACAGATAAATATACAGTTTTAAATGTTGATATTGTTTGATAATGTTGTAAATTTTGAATTGAACTACCTGCAAATCTACTACCTGATATTTCAATTCCATTCTTCAATATCCTAGAAATAAAAAATGCGGATGGTTCTGACATATTTGAACAATCAAATGTTAATGATATCTCAATTAAATAAATACCAGTTGTTCTAACAACTATTCTTGAACTTGTTCCTTGTGGTTTATTTTCCAAATCAGATGTATTGAATTCTATATAATCCCAAAATATTGGATTCCAATTTGGATATACATTGAGATTTGAATATGCAGCACCGTATCCTTCAATATATGGTATAGATGGTTTTAATAAAATTTCATTTGATCGTTCCATTATTATGCCATCCTATACTTTGATTTACCATATTTTTTATCTACGATATTTGCTCGTACTGCATTCTCAAGTGTTCGTGCCATCTTTGTTACATCATAATCAGATGCAATCTGTGGATTATTTATATTAACAATTATATTATTAGATGTATTTGATTCATTGTTACCGGCGGGTGTAACACCCTCTCCTCTGTGTAGTCTATACATTCCCGTCTCTGGAATATAATTAGTACCACGTTGCCATCCTATCACATCCCCAATTTTTAATGAACTCAATCCGGTATTCAGTCGTAATGCGGTATTAAACGATTTACTTATGCCACTCGATGATGTAACCGTTCCATATGTGTGTAGACCATTGAGATATGTGTTTGTTTTTACGGAAGCGACCCTATTCGAAGTTGGATTTATAACTGGTGGTATAGTACCATCCGATGTCCCACCACCTGGTGTTGTACCACCACCACCTGGTATTGGATTATTACTTACGAATTCTAAATAACTCTCGTATGATTTTTTTGCAGCAGTTATCGCATCCTCTCCCAATAATTTCTTATATGCATTTGCCAATTCCGGGTCTGATGATATTGTCATTAATGAATCCTGATATAGTTGTTGCATGGCATTCAATGCCCGGTATTCTATTTGTAGCATGGTTGTTCTTGATTCTAGTAATGCCTCCTGTTCTGCGATGTTATCCTTCAAGTCCTGTATATCCTCATCTCTGGTATCCTTCAATAGCCATAGTTGGTGTTGTTCGAATGCTATATAATCTGTGAGAATCTGTTGTGCATTATCATATGCCGTCTGTTTCTTTATATTTATTTCTGCCTCACCGGATTCTTCGGCATCCACCTGATTCTGCATCTCTTGTATTCTAATTTTTGTATTCTCTATTTCAAGTTGTTTTAACATTCGTTGTTCTGCTCTCGTATTTCCCCTGCGTCTCATCATACCTGCTAATTGTATTTTAAGCATTTGTAAATTATTGATTTGCATTTGGACTTCAAGTTCGTGTGCTGCTGCGGTTGCTTCTTCTTGTGCCTTCTTCTCATCCGCTAGTGCATCAGTATACTCGTAGATCGTCTGTATGACATCAGCCATACTATTCCCGTACTGGTCGAATACATCGGTATACTCATTTATGTACTGTTCTCCGTACTTTGCAGCCATATTTGCAGATTCTTGAAATTGATCGAGTTTGTTTTCCTGTATATCTACCTCTAATTCCCATCGTAATTTTCCTTTGAATCCCTTATACATATCAGATATTTGTTCATTTAATTTTGAAATCTCACTCTCTAGTGATATTATGTTAGTTTTATGATCCTCTATCTCTGCACTGGCATCCTCGAATGCTGCTATAACCTGATCCATTTTTGGTCTTAAGTCCGATTCTTTTGTAATTAAAACATCGAGTTCTCCAGTCGTTGATGAAATAGATGAATTAACTTCATCTAATTTTTTTTGTAGTTCTTCACTTTTCATTGTTAAATTCAATGTTCCTAAACCTGCTTTTGTTAATTCCCTATTCGCTATTGCAAGAACATCCGGGTCTACGCCTTGTAGTTTTGTTCCTTTCACCTGTGGTGCATATAATAGTCCTCTATTTTTATGTGTGAGAGATTCCAATTCCTGTAATGCTATTTTTGCATTGTGTAATGCAGTAGATTCACTATTCATTGAATCCACTTGATCTGATACGTCAAGATATTTTTTAATTGAATTAAAATCAATTGCATTTTTTATGATATCTTTAAATTGATCGGAACCCGTTGTTCCTTTTTTCGATTTGAATAATTTTTCAAATACGGTTTTTTCTCCGGTTTTTGCAGGTTCAACTATATTTTTAATATACGCCATTCGTATTGCTGAAACCGCACTATCGAATGATGCTACCGCTTCTCCGGCATCTCCTCCGGATAATAATGTTTTCCACCATAATTCTGTTTTCTTCCACCAGATATCAACACCAGACCACGACTCTCCTATTTTTCTATTTACTTGTTCCATCGATTGTGATAGGATGTCTGCCATTGTCTGTTGGGTGTTCATCATTGCCGCTAGTGCCGCATCTGTCTTTCCGGTTGCGGTCTCTAATAATTCCATATCTTCTGTGAATCCCTCTATACCAGTTTTTCCAGTTAATGCCATTGCAACTCTTAAACTTCTCATGTTTCCAACTAATTCTGGTAGAATTTGTGCACCATATTTTTTCGTTGCCGTTGCTAATTGATTGAAGAATCTGGTTAATCCACCAATTCGTAATGAGGTTGCCGACATATCAATACCATATTTTACTGCCGCCTCTGCCGCTTCCTTCGTTGGATTTACTATTCCTTGCATCAAAAGACCGAGACCTCTGGTGACTGAATCTATATGTTGCCCTTGTCTCGTTGCCGTTGCCAACGCTGCCGCAACTTCTTTAAATGATACACCGAGAT
>Ga0315295_10002907_pt1 | contig 14511 bp, 13 predicted proteins | sample YL17G14_0_MG_FD_204453 | JGI IMG/M metagenome (GOLD analysis project Ga0315295, IMG submission 204453) | Sediment microbial communities from Yellowstone Lake, YNP, Wyoming, USA - YL17G14_0 | ecosystem: Environmental > Aquatic > Freshwater > Lake > Sediment | place: USA: Wyoming | collected...
GCCGACTCGGCACTGTGCAAGCTGCACGCCTCGGAAACGGCCACTTTTGTCACCAAGGAAGCCATCCAGATCCACGGTGGGTACGGGTATATCAGCGAGTACGAGGTGGAGCGAATGTACCGGGATGCAAAGATCACCGAGATCTACGAAGGAACCAGCGAGGTGCAGCGGCTGATCATCTCACGGAGCCTGCTTTCCTGACAGATACACGTTAACGATAAGAGGCGGAATATGAATTTCAGCAGAGAGATATATTGGAACGTTGGACACGGCGTGGTACTGCCCATGTACCTGCTCGCCGCGCTGACGCTGGCAGTGTGCCTGTACGGATTCTTCCGCAGGATCCGGATCTACCGGCAGGGAAAGGCTTTGCAGCGCCTCGATCATCTTTTCACCCGTATCGTGCGCCTTGTCAAACGCGGAGTGGGGCAGATCAGGGTGATGCTTGTCAAATTGCCGGGTTTTACACACGCCCTGCTCTTCTGGGGAATCGGGCTCCTTTTTATAGGCACCCTGCTCATCATGGCCCAGGTGGATTTTACCGAGCCGGTATTCCATTACGACTTCTTAAAAGGGATTTTCTACCGCATCTATTCTCCCACGCTCGACCTGGCCGGCTTGATCGTTTTCCTGATGCTGTGTGCTTTTGCCGTGCGCCGGTTCCTTTACAAACCCAAGGGACTGGAAAACACCCGGGACGATGTGCTCATCCTCAGCCTGCTGATCGCCATCCTGCTGACGGGTTTTGTGGTGGAAGGGGCGCGCATGGCCGTCACAGAACTCAAGCAGAACCCCTCCCTGGCGCTGCTGTCTCCGATAGGCCTGCTGGTGGCGCGCCCGCTGTCGAACCTGGACGAGAACCTGCTGCGGGAGATCCACCGCTGGGGCTGGTGGGTGCACTTCTTCCTGGCGATGGGGATCATCGCTTCCATCCCCTTTACCAAGTTCCGCCATCTCCTGCTCACGCCTGTGAATTATCTATTTGCTGAATTAAACCCCAAGGGGAGTATCGTAACCACCAATCTTGAGGCGGATGCGGACCATTTTGGCGCAGCCGCAGTGGCAGACCTGTACTGGAAGGATATCTACGACGCGGATGCCTGTACCAGCTGCAAGCGTTGCCAGGATCGCTGTCCGGCATGGATCACGGGAAAACCTCTCTCGCCAATGAAAGTGGTACAGCAGATCGGCGAGGCGGCTTTTCACAATCCCCAGGCCAACCTGATCGAAACCATTTCCAAGGATGCCCTGTGGGCCTGCACCACCTGCTATGCCTGCCAGGAGATCTGCCCGGCCGATATCGAACAGGTCAACAAGATTTTGGAAATGAGAAGGAACATGGTCCTGATGCAGGGCGAGTTCCCGGGCGGGGAAGTGTTGACGGCAGCCAACAACACCGAGGTGAATGGCAATCCCTTCGGCCTGGCTTTTGCCAGCCGGGGTGACTGGGCTGAAGGGCTGGATGTGCACCGGATGGTTGAGGGCGGATCGGTGAATATCCTCTACTTTGCCGGATGTTACGCCTCCTTCGATAAGAGAAACCAGGAAGTGGCCAGGAATTTCATCAAGATCTGCAATGCAGCCGGGATCAAGGTCGGCATGCTTGGCAAGGAAGAAAAATGCTGCGGCGAACCCATGCGGAAACTGGGCAACGAATACCTTTACCAGCAGCTGGCCGGCGAGAATATCAAGAAGATCAACGCCTACAATGTGACCCGCATCGTGACCACCTGCCCGCATTGTTTCAACACACTCAGCCGGGATTATCGTGACCTGGGCTTGAAGGTGGAAGTGGAACATTATGCCACCTTCATCGAGCGCCTGATCAAGAATGGCACCCTTCACCTTACACCGGAACCATTCGATTGCACCTATCACGACTCCTGCTACCTGGGGAGATACAAGGATATTCTCAAGGAGCCGCGAAGCATCCTGGCTGCCAGTGGCGGAAGCATCCATGAAATGGCGAAAACAGGCAAGGATAGTTTCTGCTGCGGGGCCGGGGGCGGTCGTGTACTGGCCGAGGAAAAACTGGGTCAGCGCATCAACGTGGAACGGATCAAAATGGCGCGGGACACCAACGCATCCACGCTGGTTTCCAATTGCCCCTTCTGCCTGACGATGTTCGAGGATGGGATCAAGACGGGGGGGAGCGAGGGAAAGTTGGTCGCCCGCGACCTGGCAGAAATCGTGGTTGAAAGGATAACCAAAGCATAATGCAGATCTACAGCGTGCCCGGTAATACCTACCGCCTGGATGGCGGGGCCATGTTTGGGAACGCCGCCAAGGCGGTCTGGGAGCACTGGATACCCGCCGATGAGCAGAACCGCATCCGCCTGGCAACGCGTGCCATGTTGGCGATCACCGGAAAGGAGAAAATCCTCTTCGAAGCCGGCATCGGGAATTACATGGAACCCAGGTTTCGAGAGCGGTATGGAGTGGAAGAACCCGGGCACATACTGGTCGCCTCCCTGGCTGAAAAAGGGATCTCTGCAGAGGATATCACCCATATATTCATCTCCCACCTCCACTTCGATCATGCCGGCGGGCTGCTGAGTGCGTGGCAGGAAGGCAAAGAACCGGAACTGCTGTTTCCTAACGCAAAATACCATGTGGGCGAGCAGGCATGGGAACGCGCCATCCATCCGCACCCGCGCGACCGGGCTTCCTTCATCCCCCTGCTGCATAAAAAACTCGAAGAAAGCCGGCGCCTGGCGCTGATCCGGAAGGGAGAAAAGTTTTCCTTCGATGACTTCGACCTGCAATTCTTCCACAGTGAAGGACACAGCCCGGGCCTGCTGTGCGCCGATCTTCGATTCGGTGAAGAACGCCTGGTCTATGCTTCCGACCTGATCCCGGGAAGGTTCTGGGTGCACCTGCCTATCAGCATGGGGTATGACCGTTTCCCCGAATTGCTCATTGACGAGAAGGACACCCTCCTGACCGGCCTGGCGGATGAAAAAGCGTGGCTCTTCTATGTCCACGACCCAGATTTTGCCGCCTCCCGGGTGAAGGTGGACGAGGCGCGGAAATCTTTCATGGCCGTCGAGCCCTGCAAGGAATTGATCATCGTCCTGGGTGAGGAGAAATGAATGCCTGAGAAGAAGCGCAAGAGCGACCTGCCTGCGGCGAAAGAGCAATGGGAAGATTCCACCCTCGCAGATACCCTGCGGCGGGCGCCTGAACGGCAGGAAAAATTCATCACCGCTTCCTCGGAGGAAGTGAACCGCCTCTATACTCCGCTCGATCTGCCGGATTTCGATTACCTTGAGGAACTCGGCTTCCCGGGTGACTATCCCTATACCCGCGCCATCCATGCCACCGGTCAGCGCGGCCGGTTGTGGACCATGCGGCAGTTCGCCGGATTTGGCTCGGCGGAGGAATCGAACGCACGCTACAAGTACCTGCTCGAACAGGGCAGCGGCGGTCTCTCGATAGCCTTTGACCTGCCCACGCTGATGGGCTACGACACCGACTCCCCTGAAGCGGCAGGCGAGTTTGGCAAATGCGGGGTGGCGGTCAGTTCCCTGCGCGACATGGAAATATTGCTCGCTGACATCCCGCTTGGAAAAGTTTCCACCTCCATGACCATCAACTCACCCGCTGCCATCCTGTGGGCCATGTACATCGCCGTGGCTGAGCAGCAAGGCGTGACGCCTGACCAATTGCGCGGCACGCTGCAAAACGACATTCTCAAGGAATACACTGCCCAAAAGGAATATATCTTCCCACCGGAACCTTCGATGCGGCTGGTGGTGGACACGATGGAATTCGGTTCCCGGCAGGTGCCTCAGTGGAACACAATATCCATATCGGGATACCACATCCGGGAAGCAGGCAGCACCGCCGGGCAGGAACTCGCCTTCACCCTCGCCGACGGGATGGAGTACGTGCGCTGGGGAATTGCCCGCAAGATGGATGTGGATGAGTTCGCGCCGCGATTATCTTTCTTCTTTAACGCCCACAACGATTTCTTTGAAGAGGTGGCCAAGTATCGCGCCGCCCGGCGCATCTGGGCGCGCGAGATGCGGACGAGGTTCAAGGCGAAAGATCCGCGCTCCTGGCTGCTGCGCTTTCACACCCAGACTGCTGGGATGACCCTGACTGCCCAACAGCCAGAAATCAACACCGTGCGGGTTGCCATCCAGGCGCTGGCTGCCATCCTCGGCGGCACCCAATCGCTGCACACGAATTCCATGGACGAAGCCCTGGCGCTGCCTTCGGAAAAAGCAGCCACCATTGCGCTGCGTACACAGCAGATCATCGCGGCCGAGTCCGGCGTGGCGAACACGATCGACCCGCTGGGCGGGGCCTATTTCGTCGAATCGCTGACCAACCGCCTGGAAGACCAGGCCCGGGATTACTTCCGACGGATCGAGGCACTGGGTGGCGTGCTGCCGGCGATCAACAAGGGTTTCTTCCAGCGGGAGATCGCGGATGCGGCTTACACCTACCAGCGGGAAATTGATAGCCGTACGCGCTCCATCGTGGGCGTCAATGATTACGTGGATGCAAAGCCCGTTCCGATCCCGCTGCTGGAACTCGACCCCATCGGTCAATCCCGCCAGGTTGAGCGGCTTCGCAGCCTGCGCCTCGAACGCGATAACGGGCGGGTGGGCCAGGCCCTCGACCGCCTGCGCCTTGCCTGCCAGGGAACGGAAAATACCATGCCCACCCTGCTCGACTGCGTGCGGGCATATGCAACGCTCGGTGAAATTGTGGGTGTGATGAAGGCTGTATTCGGCGTTTACAACGAACCGACCTGGGTTTGAGACTATATATAAAAAAAACGATCACGATCCTTTCCGGAGAAGCAAGATGAAGATATTGGTCTGCGTGAAACAAGTGCCCGACATGGAATCGAGATTCAAAGTGGATGCCGAAAAGACCTGGTATGACGAACAGGATCTCGCCTTCCGGATGAATGAATACGATGAATATGCCGTCGAGCAGGCTGTCCAGGTCAAGGAGCAGCTGGGCGGCGCGGCGGACATCACGATTCTGTCCATGGGCCCGGACCGGGTGGTGGAAGTGATCAAGAAGGGGCTCGCCATGGGCGGCGACCGGGGAGTGCACCTGAAGGATGACCGGATCAGCCAGAAGGATCCCTGGCAGGTGGCGGGGGCGATCGCAGCCTTTGCCAGGGATAAAACCTTTGACCTGGTTTTCACCGGGATGCAGTCGCAGGACCGGGGTTCCGCCCAGGTGGGGGTGACCGTGGCTGAACTGCTTGGCTGTGCCTGCGTCACCACGCTGGTCGGTTTCGAACTGAGCGGCGAGTCTGTCATCGCCAGGCGGGAGTTGGAAGGCGGCATACGAGCTGTGGTCAAGGTGAAACTGCCGGCAGTGCTCACCTGCCAGCTTGGTCTGAACCATCCCCGTTATCCCACCCTCCCCAATATCATGAAAGCCCGGCAGAAGGAATTGTTGACCTTCCCGATCGCGGAATTCCTGACCGCAGAAGCCAGGATCACCACGGAAAAAATGTACCTGCCTGAGAAGAAAGGCCACGGCCTTGTCCTTGAAGGGGATATCAATGAAACCGCAGATAAATTGGTGGCGATACTAAAAGAGAAAACGAAAGTGGTAAGGTGAGGCTAATGAACGATCACCCGAAAAAAGCATTGCTCGTCTGTGAATTCCGCCAGGGGAAACTGCTCGAATCCACGTATGAACTGGTGGCTTTTGCCGAACAGCTGGGAGCCAGCCCGATCATGCTGTTGATCGGCTCAGAATCGGAAGTGCCGGATTTCGCCGGGAAAGTCTACCTGGCGGAAGCGGAAAAATACGGGGAATACAACCCGGAAGTGCACAGGCAATTGGTGTCGGAGATTGCACAGAAGGAAAATCCCGCATACATCGTCTTTGTCCATTCGTCTTACGGCTGGGACCTTGCCCCGCGCGTGGCTTCCACATTGAAAGCTTCGCAGGTGTCGGAGGTCATCGCTGTTATGGACGGCAAGTTCGAAGTGGCTTCCTGCAACGCCAAGATGCGCAGGCTGATGGCTCCCCGCACCCCCCTCGCCGTCCTGACCATCCAATCGGGCGCCTTCAGTTTCAAGGGTCAAGCCAGCGGGACACCACAATTGGAGAGTTTTGACCCGGGCGCAGGCGAGGCGCGGGTCGAATTCCTCGGCTACGAAGCCGCGGAAAAGAAAGCCGTGGACCTGGCAAAAGCCGAAGTGATCGTCAGCGCGGGGCGCGGCATCGGGAAGAAGGAAAATGTCGGGACCCTTGAGGCGCTTGCCCGGGCGCTGGGAGGAGAACTCGGAGCCACCCGTCCAGTTGTGGATTCCGGGTGGGTGGAGCATTCCCGCCAGGTGGGCAGCAGTGGTCAGATCGTTGCCCCGAAGTTATACCTGGCGTGCGGTATCTCGGGAGCCATCCAGCATATTGCCGGCATGAAGAAATCAGGATTTATCGTCGCCGTCAACAAGGACAGGGATGCGCCCATCGGCGAAGTGGCGGATGTCCTGGTCGTCGCTGACGTGATGCAATTTGTGCCCGCGCTTACTTCGCGCCTGCAGAAATGATCAACCCCGGGGAATGGGCAAGAATGTTCCCGGGATTATCCCCATTGAAAATGGATGAGGTACCATGAATTTGGAATTGAACGAGGAACAGAAACTGATCCAGGCGACCGCCCGGGATTTTGCCCGTGATGAACTTGAGCCGGTAGCCGCCCGCCTTGACCAATCGGGGGACCAGGAGGCTTTCCTGGGAAACTTGAAGAAACTCGCCGAACTCGGCTTTATGGGCTTGAACATCCGCAGCGAATACGGCGGCGCCCAGGCAGGGATGGTGGCTTTCAGCGTGGCGGTCACCGAGATCGCCAGGGCATGCGCCTCCACGGCGGTCACCGTGTCGGTGAATAATCTGGTCTGCGATGTCATCCAGGCGGTCGGCTCCGACGCACAGAAGAAATACTATATCCCCAGGATTTGCTCGGGAGAATTCAGTGCCGGCTGTTTTGCGCTCACCGAGCCAGGCGCGGGCTCCGACCCGGCTGCCATGACCTCCACGGCGGTGGCGGATGGGGAGAACTGGATATTGAATGGCACGAAGCGATTCATCACCAGTGCACCCTATGCGGGGGTATTCGTGGTCTGGGCGGTGACGGATAAGTCCGCCCCGAAGGGCAAGGGCATCAGCTGCTTCCTGGTGGAGGCGGGATCGCCCGGGCTGATCGTGGGCAGGGCGGAAGAGAAAATGGGCCAGCACGCCTCTGCAACGAACGAGGTTCTATTTGAGAATTGCACGGTCCCAAAGGAAGCCCTGCTGGGAGTCCAGAATGCAGGCTACCGGGTGGCGGTGGCGGAATTAACCGGGGGACGGGTAGGTATCGGCTCCCTGGCGCTCGGGATCGGACTGGCTGCCATGGATTTTGCCACCAAATACGCCCACGACCGGGTACAGTTCAACCAGAAGATCACGAACTTCCAGGCCATCCAGTGGATGATCGCGGACTCCTACACCGAGCTGGAAGCCGCCCGGCTGCTGCTGATGCAGGCCGCCTTCCGGGCGGAACAGGGTCGCTCCTTTACCAAGGAAGCAGCCATGGCGAAGATGTATGCCTCCGAGGCCGCCAACCGGGCCTGTTATGCCGCCCTGCAGATGGCAGGCGGCTACGGCTATTCACGGGATTTCCCGCTCGAGCGTTATGCCCGGGATGCCAGGATCACCTCGATCTATGAGGGCACCAACGAGATCCAGCGCACGATCATCGCCCGTGAGATCCTTAAGAATATCACCCAGGGATGATGATAGGAGGCATGCTGCCTCTTTTTGTCTCGACTCAATAATTTAACCAGGATACTCAGCTGGAGAGCCAAGCGGCAAGGGCATGTTTTGATCCATTCATAACCAAAGGATAAAGGAGGCACGATTATGCGACCAGTGTACGTTGTCTCGGGAGGCGTGTCCAAATTTGCGAAGGCACGCCCCGACAAAACCTTCCAGGGCCTGGTGAAGGAGGCCTACGATTATGCGCTTGCTGACCTGGGGATAGAGCACGCCCGCTTCTTTGAACTTGTGGACGGCAGCGTGGCATCGTACTTCTCCGATCACTTCACCCGCCAGTTGATGAGCGGAATCATGGTGCAGGATTATCTTGGGTTGTGCCCCAAGCCGTCGCACCGCGTGGAGGGCGGGGGAGCCACCGGCGGGATCTGTTTCCAGGAGGGCTGGAAAGCGGTAGCCTCCGGCTACATGGATATCTGCCTGGCATTTGGCTTCGAACAGATGAGCCACGTGGAAACCTGGAAAGGCAACGAATTCATAGCCCTGGCCTCGGACGTGTCCTTCGATTACCCGGTGGGCGGTTTTTATTCCGGTTATTACGCCATGATGGTTACTCGCCACATGGCGGAGTTCGGCACCACGGTGGAGCAGCTGGCCCACGTCTCGGTCAAGAATCATATCAACGCCTACCATAACCCGTACGCGCAAAAACGCCAGCGCCTGACCATCCAGGATGTGCGCAACTCGCCCATGGTTGCCTGGCCTCTCACCCGGAACGATATCTGCGTGATGAGCGACGGGGCTGCCGCGGTCATCCTGTGCTCGGAAGACGGGCTGGCAAAAATGGAGCAGGCGGCAGGCAGGCGCATCCCGCGCGTGAAGGTCACCGGCATCGGTCGGGGTACGGACGCCATGCGCATGTCTGACCGCCCCCACCAGTCTTATGAGGATTTCTATAAATACAATGCATTGCCCAATGAAATGAACGATGAGGCGCGCGCGTATTACAAACAGTTGTGGGAAAAAGGCTTCCGCTACCCGGGTGTGCATTCCTTCCGCGCCGGCCGGATGGCCTCGCGTGAAGCCTATAAGAATTGCGGCATCACCGACCCGCTGCAGGAGATCGATTTTGTCGAATTGCACGATGCCTACACCTCATCGGAAGTTCAGACTTATGAGGATATGGGCTTATGTCGTTATGGGGAGGGCGGTCCCTTTGCAACCAGCGGCAAGACCTTCATGCCGGGCATCGATTATGGGCTGGACCTGCCTGAAAAACCGGTCTGCCCGGTGAATCCCTCCGGCGGACTGATCGCCTGCGGGCATCCCGTGGGTGCCACCGGTCTCATGCAGGCTGTCTTCGCCCTGTGGCAGCTTCAGGGGACGATCAAGAAGCATTTTGGCGATCCCGCCCTGCAGGTGCCAAAGGCGCGGCGCGGCGCGATCCACTCGCATGCCGGAACCGGCACCTATGTAACGGTCAGCATTCTGGAACAGGAAAAATAGGAGCATGCCGCCATGTCCAAGAAAGTAATCTCAAAGCGAATTGAAGATAACCTGGAAGGGACCATCGTTTTCAGCGTCCCATTCCCGACCGGTGACGACCTCTCCATCCTGAAGCAGATGTCGCCCATCGTGACCAAACAGCCTTACTCGATCGACTACAACTATTCCTATGGGCAGGATTCGCCATTTTTCGCCGCCCTGGCGAATGGGCGCTTCATCGTGTGCCGCGAACCGCAGAGCGGTTACACGTATGCCAACCCGCGCGCCCACGACATGTATACCGGTCGTGAGACCGAGTGGGTGGAGATCCAACCGGAGGGGCAAATCCATGCCTTCACCGTTTGCTACTTTGGATCCGAAGCCTTCCTGCCCGACTGCCCATTCGTGCTGATCCAGGTGGAATTCGAAGAGTGCGACACCCTGTTCCTGGGGCGCCTGATCGGTGTCGATCCGCAGGATGTAAATATTAACTGGATCGGCAAGAAGGTGCGCGGCCGGTTCCTGCGAAATGCCAAACTCAAACCTACGGATATATACTTTAATCTTGCAGACTAATGGTATTCCTTAACGGAGAGATTGATGAAGGATCCGATTGAATTCGAGGGCGAACTCATCGGCTGGCATGACCCGGATGAGAATCGCCAGTGGGTGCGGGAGAACAAATCCCGTAAATTGGTGGACAAGCGCACAACGGTGGCAGAGGCTGTACGCCGTTTCGTTCCGGACGGCAGCCTGGTGGCAGTTGGAGGCTTTGGCCACATTCGCATCCCCATGGCGCTGGTCTATGAAATTGTGCGGCAACGCATACGTGACCTGACGGTGATCGGCAAAACCGCCGTGCACGAACTGGACATCCTAATTGGGGGAGGATGCGTGAGCAGGGTGGAAGTGGCGTATGCCTTCGGTCATGAATTGCGTGGCCTGTCGCCATGCGGGCGGCGGGCCGTGGAGAGCGGCCAGGTGAGAGTGACCGGGGAGATCAGCAACGCCGGTTTTCAGTGGCGTTTCCTGGCGGCCGCGATGGGCGTGCCCTTCATGCCGGTCCGCTCGATGCTGGGCACCGACACAATAAAGAAAAGTTCGGCCCGGGTGATCGAAGATCCGTGGAGCGGCAAGCCGATCTGCCTGGTTCCCGCCTGCTACCCCGATGTGGCGCTGTTCCACGTCCATCGCTGCGATCAATACGGGAACGCGCAGATCGACGGCATCCTGGTGGAGGATTTTGAACTGGCGCGTGCTGCCCGGCGGGTGATCCTCACCACGGAGGAGATCATCCCGCATGAAGAAATCCAGAGCCAGCCGTGGCGGACAACCATCCCGTTCTACCTGGTGGACGCGGTCATCCAGGTACCCTTTGGAGCGCACCCCACCGAGATGCCGGTCCGCTATTACTTTGATGAGGAGCATATCGCGCACTGGCTGGAAGTGTCGAAGACTGCAGAAGGGGTGGAGCAATACTTTAAGGAATACGTATTCGGCGTCCCGAATTACGAAGCCTACCTGGAAAAAGTGGGCGGCGAGCACCTGCTTGCCCACCTCAAACAGGTGATGAATTTGCAGCCGGATCCGCCCGAATCAAACGGCGGTGTCTTATGAACAACGAGGCTCCTTACAACCTGACCGAATTACTGGCGTGCGTGGCTGCCAACCTGCTGGAAGACGGCAGTTCTGTCTTTGTCGGGACGGGACTCCCGCTCATCGCAGGGATGCTGGCACAACGTACCCATGCACCGGGTCTTTTGATCATTTTTGAGGCAGGCGGCATCGGTCCCCAGGTCCCGGCTCTGCCCATCTCGGTGGGCGATTCGCGCACTTATTACCATGCTTCCGCTGCCTCCAGCATGCACGATGTGATGTCAGCCTCACAGGCGGGATACATGGATTACGGTTTCCTGGGGGGCGCGGCGATGGACTGCTTCGGGAATGTCAACACGACCGTGATCGGGGATTGGAGCCATCCCAAGGTGCGGTTGCCGGGCAGCGGTGGGGCGAACGATGTAAGTTCCTTCTGCTGGCGGACGATCTACCTGATGCGCCAGCAATCGCCGCGCACTTTCGTCAAGAAATTGGATTTTGTCACCAGCCCCGGATACCTGGACGGACCCGGTGCCCGGGAACGGGCAGGGCTTCCGGCAGGCAACGGCCCCTACCGCGTGATCACCCAACTGGGTGTGTTCGATTTCCACGAAACGAGCAAGCGCCTGCGGTTGAAGGTTCTCCATCCCGGGGCCACCGTACAACAGGTGCAGGAGGCGAGCGAGTTCGAGATCCTGCTGGCGGACGAGATCACCACCAGCCAGGAACCGACCGCTGAACAGCTGAGGATCCTGCGCGAGATAGACCCGCGCGGGCTGGTGATCGGAAAATAAGAGACCTTTCATTTTCATTGATATTAAATGAAGACGGAGATGCAACATGGATTTCCAACTGACCGATGAGCACCTGTTGATCAAACAAACAGTGCGGGAATTTGCTGAAAAGGAAATCGCCCCGCGCGCTGAAGAGATCGACCAGACCGACCAGTTTCCCGCTGACCTTTTCAAACGGATGGGTGAGCTGGGATTGCTGGGAATCCCGTTCGCGGAGGCGTACGGCGGCTCCGGAGGAGATTACCTCAGCCTGCTGATCGCCCTGGAAGAGATCGCCCGGGTCTCAGGGTCGATGGCCATCATCCTGGATGCCCACACCTCGCTTTGCTGCGAGCCGATCCACCTGTTCGGTTCGGAAGAGCAAAAGAAGAAATACCTGCCCGCCCTGGCGCGGGGTGAAAAAGTCGGCGCTTTCGGGCTGACCGAGCCAAATGCAGGCTCGGATGCGGGTGCCACCCGCACGCGCGCCCGACGCGACGGCGGCGACTGGGTGATCGACGGAGAGAAAATCTTCATCACCAACGGTTCGGTCGCGGATGTGCTGGTGGTGACCGCCAAAACGGATCCCGAGCAGGGTACACGCGGCATCTCCGCGTTCATCATTGAAAAAGGAAATCCAGGCTTTCAGGTGGGACGGGATGAAAAGAAAATGGGCTTGAAAGGGTCGGTGACCTCTCAGCTCTTCTTTAGCGACTGCCGCATACCCGTTGAAAATCTGCTTGGAAGAGAAAACGAAGGCTTCAAGCAATTCCTGACCACGCTGGATGCCGGACGGTTGGCGATCTCAGCCATGGCGGTGGGGCTGGCGCAGGGTGCCTTTGAGAGGGCGGCGGCTTATGCCAAGGAACGGGTGCAGTTCGATCAACCGATTGCCAAATTCCAGGCCATCCAGTGGATGATCGCGGATATGGCGACGGAAATCGAAGCCGCCCGCATGATGGTCCAGCGCGGCGCCTGGTTGAAGGGACAGGGAGCCCATTTCAGCAAGGAAGCCGCCATGGCAAAACTGTTCTGCACGGAGATGTCGGAACGCGTTTGTTATAAAGCCATCCAGATCCATGGCGGATACGGCTACATGCGCGAATACGCGGTGGAACGCATGTATCGAGACCAGCGCCTGTGCGCCATCGGCGAGGGGACGAATGAAATCCAACGCCTAGTCATTGCCCGGCAGGTATTGGGGCTCTAAAGATCCGCGTAAGAAATACTAAAGAAGCAGACCGGCCTGCATTTATTGGTCGGTCTGTATTTTCTTGGTGGAAAGAATTTCCCATAACGGGAGAGGTTTACGAACAGGCAGGCGAAGTCAGGCTTTCCCTTTGAGAAGCAACTTTACCGCCTCGTTTGGCGAGAGTTTTCGCTGCACCAACTTTTCGACCAGCGCCGTGTAGTGCTTTATAGGGATGCGGGCGCGAAATTCCTCTACCAGCGTTTCGGTGAGCAGTGTTTGCAGTTCAGCCTCAAGCCTGGCTCGCTCGCGCTGCTTCCAGCCCCCGGTCCGGCGCAAGTGCAGGGCGTGCTGGTCGATGGCTGCCAGTAGTTCCTCCACGCCTGTTCCATCCGTGGCAATGGTTCTCAGGAGCGGAGGTTCCCATTGCGAATCCTCCTGGCTTTCGGTTTCGGGGACGCTCATGACCTGCCCGTGGTGGATGAGATTCTCCACGGGGCGTGCCAGGCTGAGCATGCCGCGCAGGGCGCTCTCCGCGTTGTCCACGCCGGGAAGATCGGCCTTGTTAATGACCAGGATATCGGCAATTTCAAGAATACCGGCTTTAATAGCCTGGATATCGTCGCCCAGGCCGGGCGATTCAACCACCAGGGTGGTGTGAGCCAGCCGGGCGATATCCACTTCTGTCTGCCCGGCGCCGACCGTTTCGATCAATATGATTTCAAAACCGGCCGCATCAAAAACCTGCACCATGCCGGCTGTTGCCTGCGCCAACCCGCCGAGCGAGCCGCGCGAGGCCATGGAGCGGATAAATACACCCGGGTCACCAGAGAGATCGCGCATGCGCACCCGGTCACCGAGCACTGCTCCGCCGGTGAACGGGCTGGTGGGATCCACGGCAACGATCGCCACCCGATTGGGATTTGCTGCGTCAGCGCGCCGGTAATGCAGGGCAATCTGGTTGACAAGGGAGGATTTACCAGTGCCAGGGGCACCGGTCACGCCGATCAGGTGGGCCTTACCGGTATGGGGAAAAAGTTCATCCAGCGTACGACGGGCTGCGGGGGAGTCATTTTCCACCTCGGTCAGCAGGCGCGCCAGCGCCATGCGCTCACCGGATAGGATGGGATCGATGGAAGACTTAACCATACTTTATTTCGACGGCTTGAGGGCGAGGCGGATATCGTTGACGATCTTTTCGATCGGTGCACCGGGACCATAGATGGCTGTCACCCCGATTTCTTTCAACCGCGGGCAGTCTTCATCCGGGATGATCCCGCCAACGAACACCTTCACCCTCTCCTGACCGTTGACTTTGAGAAGTTCCATAATGCGCGGGATGAGTGCCATGTGTGCGCCCGACAGGATGGAAAGGCCGACAACGTCTACATCTTCCTGCATCGCGGCTTCGGCGATCATCTCCGGTGTCTGGCGAAGGCCGGTGTAGATCACTTCCATGCCGGCATCCCGCAAGGCGCGGGCAACCACCTTGGCACCTCGATCATGTCCGTCGAGACCGGGTTTGGCAACCAGTACTCGGATCTTTCGTTCACTCATTGATTCCTCCCGCGATTATCTCGCTCCCGCATTATACATCCTCGTTCCATAATCATCATCAATCCATTCCACGGATATGGTTTGATGAAAGGGAATGGGTGTGGGAGAGCCTGGTGTGAGCAGCTATTCTTATTGCGGGTGGAATGGCAATCCAACTGCCAATAACTCGCG
>Ga0315295_10002910_pt1 | contig 14504 bp, 9 predicted proteins | sample YL17G14_0_MG_FD_204453 | JGI IMG/M metagenome (GOLD analysis project Ga0315295, IMG submission 204453) | Sediment microbial communities from Yellowstone Lake, YNP, Wyoming, USA - YL17G14_0 | ecosystem: Environmental > Aquatic > Freshwater > Lake > Sediment | place: USA: Wyoming | collected...
ACCAATGCCGCCGGTGCCCTATCGGTCTATGCCGTGGATGTGGACCGTGAGGGAGATACGGACGTCCTCTCTGCCTCCTACCTCGACAACAAGGTCGCCTGGTACGAGAACGACGGGGCTTCACCCCCTGCCTTCACCAGCCACACCATCACCACTTCCGCCGATTTTGCCCGCTCGGTCTACGCAGCAGACGTGGACGGCGATGGCGACCTGGATGTCCTCTCCGCTTCCGCCGAGGACGACAAAATCGCCTGGTGCGAGAATCTGGGGGGACAGTTTGCCCTGGCTACTACCGATACTGCTCCAGCCACCATCGCCGCCGGTCAGCAGGACGACCTGCTCCGGATCGTGGCGACACATCGAGGCCGGGCCGGCGATACGAGCGTGGAACTAGCCGCGTTGGAATTGCTGTTCGAGGAAAGCGCGGGTCACCCGTTGACCTCAATTCAAGCCAACAACCTGGTCGAGAACCTGTACGTTTATCGGGATAATGGGTCCGGCAATTTCGAGCCTGGCGCCGACACACCAGTGACGATGGTCAGCACGCTTTCCCTCGTAGCAGGAAGGCAGACCGTTGTCTTTGCCGATGCCGATCCCAACGTGCGGGTGGCCTTTGGAACGCCAGTCGCCTACTTCGTGGTGGTCCACCTGACCAGCAATGCACATAATTACACACCCCACCAATTCAGAGTGACACACCTGACCGATCCTTCGGACGGCTCAGAGTCAGCCAGCACAGCGGAGGACTGGCTTCACGACCTCCCGCTACTCCCAGAGTATGCGGCAAACGTCTCCTCACGGATCGTTACAGCTTCGGTCCCTGCCCAGACCTGGGTCTACTTGCCACTGGTGCTGAGGGATTATATGGCTTACTTTGAAGGCCCGTGGGAGGAGGAAGACAACGACAGCTATGCAGAGGCAAACGGTCCATTGCGCTCGGATAGAGACTACTATGGCTATCCCGATGACGCGAAGGACTACTTTAGCATTTACCTGCGCACCGGCGGAGACATCACCATAGACCTGACCGGCCACAATGGCCAGGGCGTGCAGTTACAGTTGTTCTATCAGTCTGTGGACAATCGGGTGGACTATGATCTGGATCCGCCCTCCTATCACATTGAGTACACGGGGCTGGCAGGCTGGTATTACATCTACATCTACACGGCCTCAGGCTACAACAACACCACATCATACACCTTGCGGGTGGTGTACTAGCACCGATGGCCAGTATCCCCCACTTCCTCTGTCTCTGCCATCCCTGCCCCGCATTCTCATCGGAGGACGAGGGGCAAGAATGTGTAGCTGTCGTTGTCTGAAATAGCAATTGAGGCAGTCTGCCTGGAAGCGTTAACCGTATACCCGCTGCCGCTCATAAGTGTCAACACCACTGTCTCGTCGGGTTCCACTTGTGGATCGTCAATGGGGATGACAGTGATCACCATTAACGACTCACCTGACGGAATCGTCGCAGAAATGGGCAATAGGTGGTAATCACTGCCCTCCCCAGCCGTCCCTCCGATGCTGAAGAGCACAGCCAGATCGGTGCTCATATCACCTGCGCGGCTGATCGTGAACTGACCAGTATCCAGATTGCTCTCCGCAGCCCTTGCATCTGTCGCCAGGGTACCAACGGTGACTGAAATGCTGCCCAAGGAAATCAGTTCAATCCCATCGCCTATGTTCAGGTTGCGTGTGTACTGTTTATCGGTCACGTTGCTCCAGTGTTCGTGCACCCCCAGGCTGGCCATGCGGGCGCCGTCACGCTCAGGATCGTAGAACGTGCCGGAGGGTGGATTGTTAGCCAGAGCCGCTTCGTGAAGGAAATCCTCAACCCCTTCGTTCACACGCACCTGGCTCGGCCACTGCTGAGCCAGGAAATCGGCCGCCACCGAGTCCATGGCCACAGGGTCCATAGAAAGGAAAAGGCTCGACGGCCAATCCCCATTGAAAGGCGTCATCACCCACTTCGACGGGACTGCATTCCAGTCTTTGCCGCCAAAAACACCGTCTACCAGATACAGCAATGTTTTGCCGCCAAGGTCCGCGTGTCCCATCAGATCCACCAGGGCTCGGTAATGTCCTAAGGTCGTGGGCTCCCCAAGTCCCGGCAACGTGGCATGCATGTCGTAATAATTGTTATAGGGTTCACCGACGTTGGGTGCACCCCGTAGGTAGCCGTTCGGGCATCTCAGAAGCGAACCATAGTGGTTCTTTGCGTTTACTGTTATGCCAGCGCCATTATGGCTTTTGAGTACCGCAAAGTTGATGACGTATTTGGCCCCAGCGAAAGCCGCAGGGACATAATCCTGCGTCGTTCCGTCAGCAGCGGTCGTGCTCCAATAAAAAGGGGAAGTGCTAAACTCCGCACGTGTTCGCCCGTGAGTGCCCCGATTGTCTAGATAGTGAACACTGGGAAAGCCAGCATAGAGTGGATCATAGAGGAAACTGACGAACAGGCCGGTAGGATCACCAACGGTGATGTCCGATTGAGGCACACCTGCCACATTGACCAGTTGGTCCAGTAACGCGTACAAAAGCTGGGGAGAATGAGAAATGGAATCCAAGGTCACGCCAGATTTCTCCAGTTGGTTATATTGCTCATCCGCCATCGAACCCTGGGCATTGGAGGTGGTCAGGTTGATTTTAATCACAATTCTCTCGCCAGACGTGTAGCCAGTGTCGCTTCGATTAAAGTAGCGGAAGATAGCATCCCACGCATCTTGGTCAGTGGTATGGCCGGTATAACCACGTATGGCTTGCGAGAGCATCTCATTGGCCACAGCCTGATTGACGTTCTCATACCAGCGCTGTCCCGTGCGAGGACCAACCCAGTCGGTGACCGCAGGATCATAGACCCATACTACGCGACCAGGTCGAAGCCCTTGGGCAACTCCGATCGGCTGGTTGGAGGGGTGAGGTGGATACTCTGCAAGGACCGATTCCCGTGCGTCCAAGGCTCCCCAACCAACGATAGCGATCACCCCAGTCAACGCACAGAGAACGCTGATAAGATATCGCGCTTCATGAAAGCGCCGGCTGGCTTTACGGAATGCGAACGTAGAACTCAGCAGGCCAAACAGCCACAGCACGAAACCGGAAGCCAGGGGAGCCGCCACCCGCTGACACGGATAACTGGCCCGGCTAGGCTTCGGTATCACGCGCACCAGAAACCAGACGAGCGATGCCAGGCCAACGAGAGGAAATAGCCAGACCAGCCAATGCTTCTTCACTCGTAGCGCTACCAATTTCCCCGTTTTTGGACACACATCAAAGAGATGAGGCAGTATAGTGTTCATGCGGCCAATTATGCCACTGAGATGCCAATTTGTCCACTACCGATAGCCAGGAGCCGGGTGGTAAGCAACCATGCACACTTGCACTTCACTATGGTCGGTGGGTGTATCATGGTGAGTTTGACGGATAGGCCAGGATGTGATACATTGGGTAGTGTTGGCCCAGAATCTAAACTCCAAAATTTCCCAGCACGTGGCATTCTACGTCCACGTGCCCTTCTGCCAGGCGCGATGTGCCTACTGCGACTTTAGCACCTACGCCGGGCTGGAAAGGCTCATCCCGGCCTACGTAGCCGCGCTGTGCCGCGAGATCGAGCATGCCGGCCAGCAATGGGGCCACCTGGCCGTACCGACGATCTACTTCGGCGGCGGTACTCCTTCCCTCCTGCCCTCCGAGTTGTTGTCCATACTGTTTGACACCTTACGTTTCACATTTCACGTTTCAGATGACGCCGAAATCACGCTCGAGGCCAACCCCGGCACGGTGACCACGGAGTGGCTGTACCGGCTGCGCACGCTGGGGCTGAACCGGCTCAGCCTGGGAGTCCAATCGGCCCACGACGACGAACTCCACCTGTTGGGCCGCATCCACTCCTGGGCGCAGGCGGTGGAGACAGTGGCCGCGGCGCGGGCCGCGGGCTTCGACAACCTGAACCTGGACTTTATCTACGGCCTGCCAGGCCACACGCTGGCCCGCTGGCAGGAGACGCTGGAGAGAACGTTGGCGCTCGGGCCGGAGCACCTGTCGCTGTACTGCCTGGGCGTCGAGCAAGGCACGCCGCTGGAGAAACGAATCGCCGCTGGCGAATTGCCACCGCCCGACGAGGACCTGGCAGCAGAGATGTACACGTGGGCAGAGGAGAGGCTGGCCGAGGCCGGCTACTTTCACTACGAGATCTCGAACTGGGCGCGGGCAGATCTCGAAGGCGGGTGCTGGTGGTGGCCCAGGTATGCGACCTCCGCCACCAGCGAGGCGGTCAGCCCATTCGTGTGCCGGCACAATCTGACCTACTGGCGCAACGAGCCATGGCTGGGGCTCGGAGCAGGGGCACACTCATGGCTGAGCGGACGCCGCTGGGCCAACGCGCGCCACCCCCAGGACTACGTCGCAGCCCTGGAACAAGGCCACACGCCGGTGGCCGAGAGCGAGCCGATTGGTCACCGGCTAGAGATGGGAGAGACCATGATGCTGGGACTGCGGCTGGCAGAGGGCGTGGACAGTGACCGCTTCCACACTCGCTTTGGCCTCGCTCTGGAAACAGCCTTCGGAGAGGAACTCGCCCAGTTGCGGGACCTGGGATTACTGAACTGGAATGGCCACGTGGCACGGCTGACGGCACGAGGGCGGCTGCTGGGGAATCAGGTGTTTATGCGGTTTGTGTAGGGAGGTTGGAGATTGGAGATTGGATGCCAGATGAGCAGCCGAATAGGAATCATGGGTTACTTGCGTTACATTGAAAAATGTGGTAAAATGGCTGTGATTGAGAGCGGTTCGCCCAAGAGGGGGGGGGAAAACCACATAGCCTCGGCCATCTTGATCAGGAGAAAGATTAAGATGCCGGATACGGGGGGCGCACTTGGTCCACACGACGGGTGCGCCTTTGTTGTTACCAACGGGTTGGTATACACCAAGAAACCGTGAGGGAATCATGCGGAGGCCGTGGATTTCAATCCATTCTCGGATTCTTTTGACGCGATATGAACAGAAACATGTTACGATGTAAGTATCACTCAGCCGAACAGAGCCGTTGAGATGAGAGCAACACCACAGCCACGCCGCTTGCACTTTGCATGAGGATGGAAACCAGGCTCAAGCAGACGCAACACGCACATCTGGCCAGACGTGGCAGGCGCTTCGCCTTTCCACTCGTATGGATCGCCATACTGGTGCTATTGCTCATGGCCACCCCAGCCGCCGCTCAGCCCACCGGATACCAGGAGTATTACGTCCTGGGCTACGAGGAGCAAGTCTGGCGAACGTTCCTGGGCATCTACGATGGCCCCGACCAGCGCATCCCCGGCCGGATCTGCTCGACCGTCAGTTTGGTGGCCACCGCCGACTACCAGGTCATCTACTACGACCATTGGGAGGACGGCTACGAGGTTGACTTGCTGCATCCCGTCCAGTCCACCACCGAGATCCACGGTGACGGCGACCCGAGTAACGGAGGGACTGGGGACGACATCCTCTTCGCTGGCGACGACATCAACCTGACCAGCGATCAGAACATCACCGGCCGGCAGGCGCTCAACGGGTACGTGCCCGTCAACCCCAGGCGAGACCCGGCCTACCTGCGCTACGACGGTGGGGACCACATCATATCCAGCGGTGGCCCGGTGGACCTGACCCACGCCATGTGGCCCCTCTACAGGTCGTGGGTCGGCAGCGCCTGGGAAGTCTACTCCCGCCAGGCTTACGCCGACACCTACTTTTACCGCCTACCTGTTGGCGAGGATCTGTACGATTTCGGCGGCGGCGACACCGGCATCTATGGCGATTTCCGCAACGTCTACCTCCAACTGGGGGCCTTTGAGGACAACACGACCGTCTCCATTGACAACGGCACAGACCTCGTCAACCTGACCCTCGATCGAGGGCAGACCTACTCCAGCATGGGCTACGTCAACTCCACTTCGGCCCCCCCAATCACCATCAACACGGGCACTACCATTCGCTCCAGCAGACCCACCCAGGTGGGGCTGATCACCGGCGCAGATAGCAGTGAAGATGAAGGGTTCCAGGGCCGCTCCCTCATGGTACTGCCAGGTGAGCTATGGGGAGCCGACTACGTCGTACCTGTACCCAGCGGTGGAGCGGGCGACGATACCGAGATCTACCTGTTCAACCCGAACGACTTTCCCATTACGGTGCACGCTTCCGACCGCGAGGCGGAAACGACCTTCATCATCAGCCCTGCCGGTTCCCTCAGCGCAACGGTGCCCTACTCCCAGCAGAGGGGCGGACATGGTCCGGTAGACTCGGCCGCGCGCTTCACCTCCTCCGATGGGACCTTCAGCGTCATCGTCTGCGTGGACACCTCGGACGTCACATACGCCTGGGGCTATTCTGTAATCCCATCCAAATATCTCACCCGAGACTACTACGTCTCCTGGGCTCCGGGATCAGAGAACATCCCTCCCACAGAAAATGGCTCGCCCGTGTGGGTCGCACCGGTAGCCGATCGCACCACGTTCTACGTGGATTATGGTCCACTGGATGGAGTGGTGGACGAGACCTTCACGCTCGACATACTGCAACAGAGACGCATCTTTGACCCCGACAATGACAATACCGGCATGCACGTGTGGGCCACAGGGGAATTCGCCATGGTGTGGGGAGAGGACCCGCGCACGGCCGGTCCGTCAGATCCCTACCTGGACATGGGTATCACTACGCTGCCCCTGTTGCAGCGTTGGCTCGATCCAGTGTTGACGCTCGACAAGCTGGCCGAACCGGCCATCCTGCCACGCGCGGGGGGCACGGTGACCTTCACGTTGGTCGCGCAAGCCTACCACGCTCCCCTGGTCAACGTGGACATCACAGACACCCTGCCGCTCCGTTGGACCTACGTGCCAGGCAGCACGCGCGTGACCTACTCTGACAACAGTACAGAGAACCCGGAACCTGCAGCCCGTGGCCAGGCCCTGCTGTGGGACCTCTCGGCCAACCTGGGCTTCAATCAGGGCCTGACGCTCACCTTCCAGGCCAACATCACCAATACCGACGGCATCACGTCCAGCGTCAACCAGGGCGAGGCGGTTGGCACATACGAGTATGCCGACGTGCTGTTCAACCCTTCCGACGAGGCGACTGTCTACATTAGTCCCCTCAGGATTACCAAGTCTGTCAACACTGCCCAGGCTGAAATCGGCGAGCCGCTGGTCTATACCCTTTCCTACGCTAACCTCAGCACTTTACTCACCGTCACCAACGCACGGTTGCACGACGCGGTGCCGATCCAGTACCTTGCTCTCCAGTCCGCCTCCGGCGGCGGCGCCTACAACAGCACCAGCGGTAACATCACCTGGGCCTTGGGTACACTCCTGCCAGGAGCCAGTGGTACGGTCACCTTCGCAGTCAAGATCAACAGTTCCGTGGAAGACGACACCGTCATCGAGAACGTGGCCTATATGACCAGTGAGCAGGCGCCGCAGACAGGTAGCAACGTGGTGCGCACCACTGTGCTGGCACCTGACGTAGAGTTTACCAAGTTAGCGCCGACCGTCGCGGGGCCGGGACAGGTGATCACCTATACGCTCTCGTACGCCAATGCCGGCCGGGCACCGGCCACCGGAGTCCGCCTCGAGGACGTCATACCCGTCGCCGCCACGTACAGCCTTGAGAGCCTGGCCATCCACACCGGCAGCAGGTGGGTCGCCCTAACCGATGCGGCCGACGGTGACCCGGGTGCCTACATCTCGCCCACGCTGGTCATCACCCCAGGCATCATCCCGGGTACCATCGCTCCAGGAGAGGGGGGGCAGATCCGCTTCAGTGTGCGGCTGGCCAGCGACCTGCCGCCCGGCTCGCTGGTCCACAACTGGGCTACGCTCGACCAGGACCTGGCCATACCCCACGAGTCCAACCTGGCGGTCACCCGCATCTCCGACCTGTTGATCAGCAAAGCAGCGCAGCAGGCAGTGGCACCACCAGGCGGTGTGATCTCATACACCCTTACCTACGAGAACGTGTCGCGGACAAGCCCCCAGACACAAGTCTACGTGCGGGAACCGATACCGGCGTATACCAGCCTTGTCCCTGGCACCGTGTACGGTGGCGACCAGGTCGAGTACTCCTGGGACCACGGTGCGACGTGGAGCGCCACGCTGCCCATCACACCGGTCACCCACATCCGCTGGTACGATGCCTACGTAGCCACCAGCACGCTCGTCACACCGACCACGGTCGGCGTCGGCTTTGCGGTGCAGGTCACCACCACCCTGCCCTCTGACGCGCGCATCCAGAACATCGCCCACGTCACTAGCACCCAGACCGCCGCCTACCTCCACGAATGGGTTCCCTCGAACCAGGTCGAAGTAGCCACCACTGGCTTATACGTGGCCACGATCCACGGCACAGTGTTCCGGGATTCCGACGGTGATGGCCTGAAGGACCCAGGTGAGACGGGCATCTCCCGCGTGCTCATCACGCTGACCTTCCCGATGACCTTCCCGAAGGCTGGGAGCTTTCGGGAAGGTGCATTGGCCGCCATCACGGCCACGACCGACCTCGACGGCAACTATACCTTCTACACCAACGTCGCAGGCGTCCACACCGTCATTGAGACCGACCCTGCCGCCTACACTCCTGGTATGTTCGAGCCTGTTCCGCTGGCCGTGGCCGACCTGCCCAGTTACTTTTCCACCACGCCCAACGAGGTGCACGTGAACGTAACGTTGGGCAACGACTATCGGGTAGACTTTGGCGACGCGCTCACGAACGTCGGCTTCGCCTCCATCTACGGCACCGTGTTCCAGGACACCGACGGTGACGGGAAGCGAGACGCAGACGAGTCAGGCATTCCCGGCGTACCGGTCACCCTGGATGGAGCCACCACCGTGACTACCGACCCTTATGGCAACTACACCTTCTCGACTACGGTACCGGGCATCCATGCCGTGTTCGAGACCGACTCCGATGGCTACTTCTCCACGACACCCAACGAGGTACAAGTGGAGGCACTGCTGGGCCATGGCTACCCGGTAGAGTTCGGCGACGCCCCCACCCGCTCCGGCTTTGCTAGCATCTATGGCACCGTGTTCGAGGATACCGACGCCGACCGGATCCGGGATGCAGACGAGTTGGGCATCCCTCGTGTGCTCATCACGCTAGACGGGACCGTCACGACCACCACCAACCTGTACGGTCATTACACCTTCTCCACTCCGTCACCAGGCCTCCACATGGTCGTCGAGACCGACCCTGCCGACTACGTGCCCACCACGCCCAACGAGGTGCGCATCACCGTGACTCCTGGCCGCGCTTATCGCCTGGACTTTGGCGACGTGTCACCAGCCGTGCACGCCTGTGACCCGGACATCTACGAAGAGGATGACACGACTGCCCGGGCCGCCACCTTCGTCGTCAACACCACTCAGGCCCACCAGTTCTGCGACGACGCCACCGACTGGGTCAGGTTCACGGCCAGGGCCAACACAGTTTACACCATCACTACCGCCTCCTGGGGGCGGCGGGCCGATACCTTCCTGGCCCTCTTCGACACCGACAGCCGTTCTCTACTGGTGGCCAACGACGATTACGGAGGGGCGACGGACTATTCCTCACGCATCGTCTGGCAGCCGGGGGCCAGTGGGGTCTACTACGTGCGGACCACCAATCGAGGGGGGCTGATCGGTTATCACACCGACTACGATCTGACGATCCTGGATGGGAGGCCGGTAGCAGCAGCCGTCATCTACCTGCCCATCGTGGCGCAAGCGCATGGAAGCGCCACTGGCGGATATCGCGTAGTGCTTGACCCCTCAGGCATCATCAGTCACACCTGTCCCGACGATTACGAAACCGACGACACCTGGGGGCAGGCAGGTGCGATCGCGCCTGGCACCGTGCAGGTTCACTCGTTCGACAGCGACCCGACCCAACATATAGCCGACAAGGACTTGCTTTGGTTCGACGCTCCGGCCAGCATGGCCGTGTTGTTTGCAATCACACCGGTCTCTGGCACTCAGACATTGATGGAAATAACCGACGAGCGTGGCATCGTCCTGACTCCGACAGGTACCACGCATCTGCTGTGGAGGCCCCCTGCCAGCGGTCGTTACTACCTCAGCGTGAGCCCGCAGGCAGGCAGTACCTCCTTCGGCTGCGCCGACACAGTGGGCTACAGCCTGTTGATGGACATCGCGGAGATGAACGCCCTTTATCTACCCGTGGTGACATGCCAGGCGCAGTGATGCACCACTCGTGCGCGCACCACTTTTGAGATAGGACCATCTTCTCAGATGCCCACCCTCACCATCGGCCTACTCTCCGATACCCACATCCCCCACCGCCTGAAGCGCATGCCCGAATCAGTGCTCGACGCGCTGGCCGGAGCGGACCTGATCCTGCACGCCGGGGACGTGGACGCTCCAACAGCGCTGGAACCGCTGCGGGCCATCGCCCCGGTACACGCCGTGCGAGGCAACTTTCACATCCAAGACCTGTCCGACGGCGGCGCTGCGCTGCCGGCCGTGGTCAAACTGCAGGTGGCCGGACGCCAGGTAGTGCTCACCCACGGCCACCGGCCCGGCTGGCTGGGTTTCTCCCTCAAATGCCTGCACGTGCTCGCCCAATGTGTGGGCCTGACGGACAACAGCCAGATCAACCGGCGCACCGCCCGCCGCCTGGCGCGACTCTACCCTGAAGCGCACGTGATCGTGTTCGGCCATTCGCACCGCGCCCACGTCGAGCAAGTCGGCTCGGCGCTGCTCGTCAACCCCGGTGCCGTTTGCCCTTCACCAGGGGAACGGCAGACGGTGGCGCGCATGCAACTGGGAGGAGAACACCTGGAAGTGGAGATCGTCCCGCTGGTAGCGGGTAGGGATGTACTCATCCGTGGGGATGTACTCATCCGTGGGGATGTACTCATCCGTGGGGATGTACTCATCCGTGGGGATGTACTCATCCGTGGGGATGTACTCATCCCCGTACACCCGTAGCGGACTACAACGTGGAGGTGAACGATGACAGACGAACAGATCCCGGCAGATGCCCAACGAGAAGTCGCTCAGATCATCAAGACCGCCAAGACGCTGGGAGTCGAGGTGGACGAGACCGACGTCGTCCACTGGCTGACGGCGATGGCGGCGTCCGGCACGATGGCGTGGGAAGTGGACGAAGAGACCGGCATCTACGGCCACGAAATCACGCTGCTCGACTTTGACAAGGCGACCCTCGATCGCTATCGCCGCATCGCCGACATCGTCCAACTGCCAGACCTGCCCGGCGTCGAAACTGCCATCAGCCTGTCGGGCAGCGCGGCCCAGGGGATCATTCAACGGTACCCCGGCGACTGCGACTACTTTGAGCGCGTCAACATCAAGGCGAAGACGCGGGAGGAAGCGTGCCACATCCTGGCCAACCTGTTGCGCGACAAGGCGCTGGACAAGTTCGAGGGGCCTGACTACCAACTGATCGAGGTCAAGTTCGGGACCTGGAAAACCGACGTGGCCAGAAACGGTGAGCACATCAAGGCCGGCTGCCCAATCTCCTGGAGTCCCGACGAAGTCAAGGCCGGAAAGATGCAAGTCTTGCGTGCCACGGGCGAGCCGTGGGAAGTGGAATGGCAATACGGCTGCCAGGACCCGGGCTGGTGCAAGATGGACTGGATCGTCGCCGAACCGGGGAAGGGGCGCGTCGTCAACGCCAGCAACATGCTCGACGTGACCTGGGAGGCCCTCGACGGCACGATCACACCGCTGGACGGCTTCATTGACCCGTACTTCCAGGAGGTGTACCTGGAGGCGGATTCAGTGCCCCTGTTCTCCAAACTGGCCCAGCACGTCTCTCCGCGGGCGCTGGAAGATTACGTCCAGCAACTGACCGGCGAGGTCTTCAAGTATACCCACAAATCCGTCAACTATGGCAAGGTGGCCAAGCGCATGTACAACATCTTCCGGCTGACCGGCCGCCACCAGGCCGCCGCCCTGGTCCGCGAACTGTTCGACGAGCCGGCGGCACTCTTGTACCAGGTCTGGTCACTGCTCGACACGATTGACGACGCGGGCAAGCCCGATTCGACGATTGACCGCGAGACCCTGGTGCAGCAGATGGATGAGATGATCCGCAACGTGGTCGCAACCTGCGAAGGCCCGCAGGAGACAGAAATCGTGATGGCACTGCTGAGGCTGCGCGACGACGTCACCGGGCGGGTGCAACACCTGGACCAGGAGTGGAGCACCCTGATCGCAGACTCCAGAGCCAGGGCGGAGCAGATGGTCAACGAGTTCTTCAAGGACAGGCTGTTCAAGATCCCGGAGGTGCGGGAGTTCATGGATTCTCTGGAGGAACGAGCATAGCAGTGACCATGCAGAGGATACGGGCTGGTCACGCTGTCGCGCGTACCTTTCCCGTTACCCGGTACCACATCATCAGTCCAATACCCCGCATCAGCCGCCGCCCGCTCAGCAGCGCATAGGTCTTGCCTGTCACTTTCCCTGGTTCTTGCGCCGCGAGCCGGGCAAAGGAACGCCCGACGACTTCGAGGGGTACGCCAAAGGCCTCCAAGGCATAGGGCACGCTTTGAGCGTCGGCGGCCAACTTGGGGCTGGTTTTCACGTCTTTGTAAAAATCTGTCGCTACCATACCTGGTATCACCGAGTGGATGGAGATCGGGTGGGCTTTGTTCTCCTGCGCCAGGCTCTTGGTCAGACTGCTAACAGCGGCTTTGGTCGCAGCATAAGTAGCCAGGAAAGGCGCCGCCTCACCCCGGCCACCCCTGCCACTCAGGTTGAGCAGGACTCCCCCTCCCCGCTGGACGAAATAGGGGATGATGATGCGGCACGCCTTGAGCGTGCCCGTGAGATTCACCTCCACGATACGCGCGATCTCTTCGTGGTCCAATTCCTCGAGCGGCCGTAGCCCGGCCGACAATCCGGCATTGTTGATCCAAACGTCCACCTTCCCCCAGGTCTCAATCGCATGCTGAAGCAACCTCTCGAGATCGCCCTGGACAGAGACGTCAACCGTAACACCTGACACGTTGAGACCTTGTCGCCTGAGTGTCTCACACGTCTCTTTGACCGCCGATCCCTGGCGCGAGCATATCACCACGCTGGCACCCTCTTGAGCACACGCCTCGGCAATAGCACGGCCTATGCCGCGTGTTGATCCGGTAATGACAATGACCTTGCCCTTTAGCTTCATCTATCACCTCCCAGAGCGACAATTGTAACATAACCAGGTCACAAGGGGAAATCCCCGGCTCGATTGCTGACAAAAACGCAAAAGTGTGTTAAGATAGACTAGATTGTTTGAAAGCCCGGTTTCTAAGAAAAGGAGGCCACGATGGATTGGATCAAGGTGCTCGCCCAGGACGAACTTCCCGCAGGCACACGCCAAGTCGTGCAAGTCGCCGGGCGTGACGTCCTGCTCGTCAACCTCAAAGGGCAGGTCTACGCCGTGGACAACCGCTGTCCGCACATGGGGGCCCCGCTGGTGCGTGGAGAAGTGACGGAAGACGGCACGCTTGTCTGCCGCCGGCACCACAGCGCCTTCGACCTGCGCACCGGCGACGTGAAGGACTGGGCTCCGTGGCCGCCCGCCGTGGGGCGCGTGCTGGGGGCCATCTCGCGCGAAAAACCGCTGCCCGTCTTCCAGACCAAGGTGAAAGATGGGAGCATCTGGGTGGGCCTCGAGGAACCCCAGTAGTCTGTACAGGAGCGGTGAATGGCGACTGCCCTGTGGTGGGTGCGCCGCCTCACGGATGTACTCATCCGCGATATGCGCCTGGCGGACAACCGCGCCCTGACCACCGCCCTGTCCCTTGCCGGCCGGGTCATCCCCGTGTTCGTCCTCGACCCGCTGCTCCTGGCCGCGCCCGACGCTGGCCCACAGCGTGTGGCCTTTCTGCTCGGGGGACTGAAGATGCCTCCCGATATGCAACGAGCGGCGGGCTGCCTCGTCGGCCATGACTACCCGGCTCCCATCGTGGACCACGCCTGGGCCCGGGAGCGAGCCCTGGCCGCGTACAGGACACAGAAACCAGGTTTCTTGCCTACCCCAGGAGATCGCCCATGACCATACCTTCGAATATCCGCCACGGCACCCGGGTCCGGCTGGCCGCCCTGGCCCCCGCCGACTTGCCCACCATCGCCCGCTGGTACGAGGACGCCGAATTCCTGCGCCTGTACGACGCGTGCCCGGCCTTGCCCAAGTCGGAGGCGCAGTTGGCCGGCTGGCTGGAAGAACGGCAGAAAGCGACGGACACTTTCACCTTCGCTGTCCGTCCTATGGATGGGGATCTGTTGCTCGGCCTCGTCGAACTGGACGAGATCTTGTGGCCGCACGGCGTATGTGGGATGAGCATCGCCATCGGAGAGCGGGCCAACTGGGACCAGGGATATGGCACCGAGGCGGCGCAATTGGCACTCGCCTTCGCCTTCCACGAACTCAACCTGCATCGCGTCACCGCGACGGTCTTTAGCTACAACGAGCGTTCGATCGCCCTGTTCGAGAAACTGGGCTTTCAGCGCGAGGGCGTATTC
>Ga0315295_10002911_pt1 | contig 14504 bp, 8 predicted proteins | sample YL17G14_0_MG_FD_204453 | JGI IMG/M metagenome (GOLD analysis project Ga0315295, IMG submission 204453) | Sediment microbial communities from Yellowstone Lake, YNP, Wyoming, USA - YL17G14_0 | ecosystem: Environmental > Aquatic > Freshwater > Lake > Sediment | place: USA: Wyoming | collected...
TTGCTTTGTTGCACCAGATCGATCAAAAAACAGCAGGTTAGTAGGAATGCTGGTATATGGAGCGAAAACCCCGTTTGGCAGGCGGACAATGGTGTGGAGGTTGAACTCCTTTAGAAGTTCCTCTTTGATCCGGGCGCATACTCCGTCGCCGAAAAGGGTGCCGTTGGGCACAACTACGGCGGCTCGGCCGGGTTTCGGTATTCTCCGCAGCTTGCGCATGATGAGTTGCAGGAATAGCAACGCTGTTTCCGCAGTCTGCTTGTCGCTGGGGAAGTTGCCGAGGATTCCCCGCTCTTCCTCCCCGCCGAAAGGAGGATTGGTGAGAATAATATCGACTCGGTCTCTGTCTCCGATCTCATTCAGGGGCTTCGCCAGGCTGTTCCCGTAGGTGATCCGGGGATACTCCAGGCCATGGAGGAGGAGGTTCATCTGGCTCAAGAGATAGGGAAGCGGTTTGGCTTCGCCCCCCAGAATGCTTTTTTCCTGTAATATCTTTCGATCTCCGACGGTCTTACACTGTTTTTCGAGATGGCTGAATGCTTCGACGAGAAACCCGCCGGTGCCGCAGGCCGGGTCAAGGAGCACCTCACCCAGGCGCGGATTAATGGCCTCAACCATGAACCGAACCACGGGACGGGGAGTATAGAACTCCCCCGAATCGCCCGCTGTGTCCCTCATTTCCCGGAGCATCGATTCGTAGAGGTGGCCGAGGGTATGGATCTCATCGGACGAAGTAAAGTGAATCCCGTTTAGTTTATTGATGACATCCCTCAGAAGATAGCCGCTGACCATGCGGTTGATCACACCCCGAAAGATGTTGGCAATAACGTCGCGGCGGTCTCCTCCATTTGCGCTCTGGAGATTTCGCAAATAGGCAAAGAGCCCCTGCCCTTTGATCCCATCCGGGCGCACCGCTTCTTCGTTGTTGATGAAGGCAATCAACTCATCCCCTGTTGTGCCGTCCTCTTTAGCGGCCCAATCCCGCCACCGATAGGGCAGTTCGATGGCCGGTCGGAACTTCTTTCCGGCCATGAGAGCTTCCTGCTCCCGGATCTGTTCCAAATCATCCAAGAATTTTAAAAACATGATCCAGGTGAGCATGGGCAGGCGATCCAAGTCGCCGTTCAAACCCTTATCCTTGCGCATGATGTCCCGCGCCGACTTGATGAGGCTGCCCAGTTGCTGGGCCGTGGTAAGAGGTTGTTTCGGTTTAACATTTCCTGCCATGAAGAATATTCCTCAAATTTCTTTTGCGCAGGCTCAACCCTGCGGCTACATATAGATATTAAGGATGGGGGAGATAACGCGCCGGAATGATCAGATATCCTTATCTTGATCCCCCTCACCCCCGCCCTCACCCGCGGGGGGAGAGGGGGTTTCCGGATAGACGCTATTTAAGCTGAATAAAGCAGTGTCTGAAGTTGATTTACTGCCTCCCGCAATTTCGCCGGCCCGCCGAAATAGGAAGCGATCTCCATCACATTCCCGTGCCTGGAAATAGGCTCCAATTTAAGCACATCGGGGATCGTGAATTGGGCAACGCCATGTTCAGCATACTTCTCCAGTAGTTCGTTCAGAATCGACCTGGCATCATCCGCATACTGGGTGAAGAAATCCTTCCTATTATTTCTTAAATAATCGGCTCTTTCCCTTCTTGTCCGCAAAGGTGAATTATAGGCAACGTGGCAAAGCAAATCGAGGGGGTCCGCCTCGGATTGCTTGGTGACCTGAGCCAGATCGTCGAAATTGATCCCCCTTTCAGCAAGCCGCTCGATGATCCGGGAGCGCTCCTCCGGATCGGCCCAGTGAATCCTTAAAGTCGCCGCATGGGGATAGAGCTTCCGCATTTTGTCGGCTGTGTAGTCGGTATATTTGACCACGCGAAGCTGCTTTCCATCGGCGTCGAGTTCATAGACCATGTGGGCCGAGATCTCGACTTGCCCCCCATCCACATAATATTTGCGGGGATGAAATTCAGATTCAGCGATTTCCGGCAGCTTGGAATCGTCTCTTCCTCCGACTTCGTACTGGACTTCACCAGGTTTCTCCGGCTCGATGATCTTTTCGCTTTTGACCCGGCCGGCCTCATCCATTTCCTGTTCCGTTATTAGCGTGGGCTCGCCGTCAAACTCCGGGTCGGCAAAATGGCTCGTTGCGGACCCCGTGTAATCCATTATGGTAAAGAAATACTTGCCATAATCATCCCGGACCCGGCTCCCCCGCCCGATGATCTGTTTGAATTCCACGATCGACCCGACGACACGGGCCAGGGCGATATTCTTGCAAGTCTGGACATCGACTCCGGTACTCAGTAGTTGAGACGTTGTCAGGATCACAGGGGTCGCCGTCTCCAGCTCCTGGAAGCGACTGAGGTGGCCGCGGCCAACGTCACCCTCATCGGCCGTGACCCGGCAGACATAATCCGAATATTGCTGGACGAGGTCCGAGTTTAAATTTGTCAGGGCGCGGCGCATCTCTTCGGCATGTTCCTGGTCCACGCAAAAAACAATGGTTTTGGCAAAACGGTCCGTTGCTTTCAGATAATCGGCCAGGTGGCGGGCAATAGCCTCGGTGCGTGCCCGCAAGGAGATGGTCCGCTCAAAATCCTCGGTATGGTATTCCCGATCGGGAATCTCCTTTCCGTATCGATCAAGCTGGCCGGAAGAGGGCCGCCAGCCTGCGGCATCCACATCGGTAATAACGCGGTGCATTCGATAGGGCGCCAGGAAGCCATCATCGATCCCCTGGCGCAGGCTGTAAGTGTAAATGGGGTTGCCAAAATAACGATAGGTGTCCCGGTTATCCTCCCGGAGTGGCGTTGCCGTCATGCCCAGCTGGTAGGCAGGGTCAAAATATTCGAGAATCTCACGCCAGTTGCTTTCATCACGTGCACTGCCCCTGTGGCACTCATCCACGATGATCAGGTCGAAGAAGTCGGGGTTGTATTCCCGATAAAGGCCCGGGCGGCGTTCATCCTTGGCGATGGCCTGATAGATGGCAAAATACATCTCCCGACTTTTGACGGCCTCGCCGTTTTCGATCTTGTGCCGCGCCTCGCCAAAGGGAGCGAAGATCTTATCCTTCGGATCATCGATGAGGACATTCCGGTCGGCAAGGTAGAGGATCTTGGGGCGGCGGTGCTCACCGGTTCGGTTCCAGCGGATGGACCACAATTTCCAGCAGATCTGGAAGGCGACGTCGGTCTTTCCGCTCCCGGTGGCCATGGTAAGCAGGATGCGCCGTTTCCCCTGAAGAATCGCCTGGACTGCTCGATTAATGGCGATTTCCTGATAATATCGCGGGGTTTTTCCACTCAGGAGGTTGAAGGGAGCAAGAAGGCGGGCTCCGGTTCCTCCATCCAGCCCCTGGGAGGCGCACAGGCGGGCCCAAAGCTTATCAGGAGTGGGGAAGTGAGAAAGCTCACTTTCCTGTCCGGTAAGATAATCGAACTCAATAATACCGTGACCGTTGGTAGCATAAGCAAACTTCAGCCCAAGGATCTCGGCATATTCTTTGGCCTGCTGCAGCCCCGCCCCGGGGGTCTTGTACTCCGCTTTGGCCTCGATAACTGCGATCGGAAAGTCCCGGGTATAGCGAAGAAGATAATCGGCCCGCTTCTGGGGGCGCCGGTAAATTTTCTCGCCGGAGACGACAATCCTCCCGTCGGTAAAGGTCCTTTGCTCCGTGAGGGAGTGAGGCCCGTTATCCCATCCCGCTTCTATCAACTTTGGGAGGACGCATTTTCGACAGGTATCTGCTTCGTTACCCATTTTCTATTTCAGGGGACTCCACAAATAACAAAAGGTCCCCACTAGCCGAAGTGGATTTAAATAAGGGTTAACGAATAAGAATTTTATCGACGAAACCTCTGCTCTGGGTAGGATTGTATGAAATTGGAGGTGGTAAGTCAAGGTATTTGCTGTGAGGTATGTGAGGTGGGGGGAACTTAGTTAAGTTGTTGACCAAATGCCAAAAATATTTCGAAGAGAACCGCAGAGTGCGTAGCGCAGGGCGGTTTGATTATGCTTTGTGCGCTACGTTCTTTGCGCTATGCGCTCTCAATCCGTGGCTTCGAGATTGGCTTGAGCCTAAGGATTTTCGTGGATCACACGACCTGGAGGGGTCGATTAATAATCGATCCCGGGCTGAGGCTCGATTCCTTTGCGGTAGGCGTGCTTCACCTCGGTAATTTCACTGACCGTGTCGGCCAGCTCGATCACCCGTGGGTGGGCGTTCCGCCCGGTAAGCACGAGGTGCATTTGGGCAGGCTTCCGCTCGATGATCTGCAAAACTTGGTCCAAATCGACCAGTTTCAGGTGGAGGGCATTATTGATCTCATCCAGGATGAGGATATCCGGCGGGTCCGACTCCATTTTTTGGTGGACGATCTGGATGGCCTCCTGGGCATTTTCCCTGTGTTCTCTGTAAGGATAGGGATTGCCTTGAATACCGCAAAACCCCTTGCCGGTGGCAACCAATTCGATCCGGCAATTCATCCTCTTTACGCCGTCCCACTCGCCGGCATAAGGGTCCCCCTTCATGAATTGGATAATGCAGACCTTCATATCTTGGCCGCAGGCCCGAACGGCGATTCCCAGGGCCGTTGTGGTCTTCCCCTTCCCATGGCCTGTGATCACAACCACGAGCCCCTTCTTTTCTTTGGGAATCAATCGAGGGATCTTTTCCATCTCTCCCCCAGGACCATGAACCAGAAGATGCCCATGCCTTTAGGGCTGGAAATAGGAATTTTTTCTTGCCCCAAGGGTTGGGAGCTTGCTCTGTCCTTGGGTTCTCCCAAACTTAACTGCCACCCATCATCCTCACAGCAGGCGTAAATCAGGCCATGGGATACGAAACCGCCAAATTTTTTCCAACCTCGCAATTCCGGCATAAAGAGAGGCCTGTCTTATAGGCATAATTAAGAAGGTCTCCCTTCAGGAGATCGCTAAAATCTTCCCTCCGCCCCATCCGATAGCGTTTCCCACAGATCTTTTTTGAAATCACCAATTGCCCGGCTTGATACGGACAGGAGATCATTTCTTCCGATTTTTCGCCAGCCATTCTTCGGCCATAATTTGCCCCTGTGCCATTTCATCCTCCTAGCAAAGCTTGGTGTTCGTCCTCCAATTTTTGCACCATGGCGGCCAATCATTGCTAAATTCCCAGCCCTTGGAGAGGACCCGATTTTCCCCTCTGCCTTCCCGGGGCCGTCCTTTCTATTTTCATCCAAAGAGGTCCCGGAGGCGGAATGGGTTCTAAGTAAAAATTATCAAAATTGGGGAATAAAGAAATAAGGTGAACCCTGTATTTCCTGGGTTGAAATGCTGTATTTTTCGATTGACTTGAGGGGTAGGCTCAGGCGTTGCTGAAAATCTTCATTCGTCCCCGTCCAGGGATGAGGGTGAAAACCCTCGCTCTTAGAGGCTTATAGAATTTTTTCCAAAGGACAAAAATCTAGACCATGCGCCTGAGCAACAGCGCCATAACTGATTTTTCCTTCTAAAACATTTATCCCTTTGGCTAAAGCCGGATCATCATAAACAGCTCTCTTCCAGCCTTTATTGGCTAAGGCTTCCACATATGTTATGGTGGCATTGGTGAGAGCCACGGTAGCAGTGCGGGGAACTGCTCCCGGAATGTTGGCCACGGCATAGTGGACCACATCGTGCTTGATATAAATGGGGTCATCATGGGTGGTGGGGCGATCGATGGTTTCTACGGATCCCCCCTGATCGATGGCTACGTCTACGATCACGCTCCCTGGCATCATGGAGCGGACCATTTTCCCCGTGACCAGGTGCGGGGCCAGGGCGCCAGGGATCAATACAGCTCCAATCACCAAATCAGCCTGGGCGACGGCTTCGGCAATGTTATAACGGTTGGAAGCCAAAGACTCGATCCGCCCGTGAAACAGGTCATCCAGGTACCGCAGGCGATCTAAACTTTTATCGATGACCGTAACCCGGGTCCCCAGGCCAATCGCCCTTTTTAGGGCGTTGGTTCCCACCACTCCTCCGCCGATGATGACCACGGATCCCGGATGGACCCCGGCCACACCTCCCAGCAACACTCCTTTGCCCTTCCGGGGTTTCTCCAGAAAGGTCATGCCCACCTGGACGGACATACACCCGGCAATCTCGCTCATGGGTGTTAGAAGGGGTAGGCTACCGTTCGGCAGTTCCACCGTCTCGTAGGCGATGGCGACCACGCGATTTCCCATCAGGGAGAGCGTTAGAGGCTTATCAGCTGCCAGATGCAAAAAAGTAAAAATGATTAATCCTGGCCGGAGAAATTTATACTCGGAGGGCAGCGGCTCTTTGACCTTGACGATCATTTCGGCCTGAGTCCAAACTTCTTCCGCCGAGCGGGAAATCTTGGCCCCGGCTGCCTGGTAATCTGAATTCAAAAACCCGCTTCCCTGCCCAGCTTGATCTTCGATGATCACAGGATGCCCGGCATGAACCAAGGCGTCTACTCCTGCCGGAGTGAGGGCGACTCGGTATTCCTGGGTCTTCATTTCTCGCGGCACACCTATGATCATGATCCTTTCCCCCGTTCACTTCTCCCCAGTCAAATCCGTTTCCTTTACAAGCCTTTTTACCATGATCCCTTTCCAATTTCAATGTTGAAATAGAGCGATTCCCCCTAGCCCAATAGATAAAGAATCTCCAGGTAAAGAGCTTCTTCCAGGAACCCGACCTCGGCGGGAAGGCAGCACCAGGGGGTGGGCCGGATGACAGGGACGCCACAGTTCAAGCAACGCTCCGCATCGGCCAAGGTGTCGGAAAGGTCTTTTCCTGGGCATCCATGGATAATAATATCCTTGGCTTTCCCTCTAACCTATAAGTGATTGAAAGTTCTATCATTTTATAAGCTCTGCAGCCATATCGGAATACCGAAAAATCTAGCAAAATCCACATTTTTTCTCTTCTCTTGATATGAGTCGCTTTTGGGGTTGATTTTGTTTAATATGCGGGATCATCTTCCCTATATCAGTTTACGGGTGACGTCACTTTAGGCTCTAAATATACAATGTGGGTTTATTCACAAAAAAGGGATTTTACCTTGTCCGAAATTTTCTCTTTATCTAAAAATCATTTTAAATTAAAGTATTTAAGTTCAAATCGGCATTTTCCGAAAAATTAGAGTAGGGGAAAGCCAAAACCAACTTAATCCCCAATTCGCCCGCATTAGGAGCGAAGACCTTAGGGAAAAGGGAAGATTTATATGAAAAAATGGCTAAAATATTTTCTTTTTGTATGCCTGATCGCAGTGATCCATTTCACGGATATCGCTGGCCTGCTTAACCCTTGTGATTCCAATATTGGAAGTAATGCCCCGCCTTCATCCCACTTTAAATTATCTTTAACAAAGCCTATTACTACCTATTTCCCATTCCTTCCAGCCGTAGGCCCATAATGGAGTATTTCATACCCATTGGCGTCAGCGTCGCTGCGACAAATTCATTAAGCAAATTTCATCAAAGAAGCGAGCAATTTTCATGTCCTTAAAACTAATATTCATAATCATTATTCTGTCCGTTTTATTTTTAATACTTTTTTTTGTTTTTTCATCCATTTTGCGAAGAGTGTCTCACAATAAGAAATATAAGGAATTGGATAGGCAAAAAAAGTTATACAGGGAAAAAATAATGATTGCTATCCAAGGTGGGGAAGTATTCCAGCAAATCATTGATTTTCGCTCATCCCCCAAAACCATTAAATGGCAGGCCATAGAAGATATTTTGCTCGAATTAATAAATGAAATAAAATATAAAGAAAATATAAGAGAATTATTTGACCGGCTTGATTATGTTGCCCTTTATGAAAAAAAATTGGAAAGTAAAAATGTGATAAGGAAAGCAACAGCGATTGATAAATTGGGCAAAATGTTGAGTGAGGCCTCGGTAAAGAAGCTTTTAGAGATATCGGCAAATGAAAAAAATAATGTCGAAATCGTCTCGGTCACAATAAGAGCCTTAAGTAGAATCGGTCTAACAGAAGGGTTGAGAGGGATATTAGAACAGCTACCCGATCTTTTGAGGAAATCACTTATATCAAGAAAAACAATAGAATCGTCACTGATCAATTTTGGGCCGGCAGCCGTGCCTGTACTTATCGAGTATGGGAGAAAATATGATGATCCCCATATAAGAGCCTCTATTTTGGAAGCGCTTTCTGATTTACCTCTTACCCAGTCAAGTTGTTCATTTGCCTCAGAGAATCTCAAAAATAATGAGGCCGAAGTTAGAGCTAAATCGTCAATATTACTCGGCCTTTCTAATACGACCTCTATAACAATCGACCCGGATTCAATACTTCCATTACTCGACGATAAGGTATGGTTTGTCAGGCTTCAAGCCGCTAAGGCTTTGGGAAACTTAAAGGTGGAAAAGGCAATTGGTATGTTAGGAAACCTTCTTTTAGATGAGAATTGGCAGGTAAGGAATGCGGCCTCCCGTGCTTTAGCCAGTATGAATGACGCCTCCTTAGATGCTTTCTTAAAAATTCTCAAAGGTGAGGATCAATATGCCAGGGAAAGTGTCTGTGAAGAAATAGAAAGGACAAATCTCGCTAAGCGTCTGATCGAGAACCTGGATAGCAACGATAGAATTATTTATGAGAAATCCAAAGAAATATTGAAGTATATGCACTATCTTGGTTTTTCGACTCCTCTTCTTGAATATTTGAAAAATGGGGATGGAAATCGCCTTAAGGGAAAAATATATATGATTTTGAATGGGGCCGAGGCTGCATGAAAGAGTTGCTAACATCCTTAGTCTTGGGGTTCAATTATTTTGTTGGGATTTATTATGGGATTTTCAATTTTCTATACTCCATTCTCTTAACGATTTCCCTATTCGTAATCCTCAGGTATATAAAACGCATCAAATATATACCTTTTACAGATTATAGAAATTCTCCGAAAACCCCACCCGTTTCATTAATCATCCCGGCATTTAACGAAGAAAGGATCATAATTAGAACAATAAGATTTGCGCTGGCAGTGGATTATTCTGCTTTTGAAGTGATCGTCATCAATGACGGTTCTCAGGATAAAACTTTAGAAACCATTATAGACGCCTTTCAATTGAATAAGATAGACCTGGTCCATAGAAATTTTCTCAAAACGAAGCCTGTGAGAGGATTCTACTATAACCCGGAGATACCCAACCTGCTACTCGTAGATAAAGAGCGGGGGAATAAAGCAGATGCCTTAAACTGCGGGATAAACGTATCAAGAAGTCCCTACTTTTGTTCGGTAGATGCCGATTCTTTTCTTGATAGAGAAGCTCTGATCCGGCTTATTGCACCTATTCTAGAAAGTAACGTTCCAATCATAGCCTGTGGTGGTGTCGTTAGGGTTTTGAACGGCGTTAGATTCCAAAATACCATCATAAAAGAGGTGAACCTGCCTAAAAATGCTCTTTCTATGTTTCAGGTCGTAGAGTATCTCAGGGCATTTTTATTTGGCAGGGTAGGTTGGGATGTGGTGAATTCCCTGCTCATTCTTTCAGGAGCCTTTACCTTATTCAATAAGGCGGCGGTGTTGGAGTTGGGGGGGTATAGGCCCGGGAATATTAGCGAGGATATGGAAATCATTGTAAGACTGCACCAACATTATTTGAAAAATAAAAAACCTTATCGGATCAAATTCGTTTCTGATCCCATATGCTGGACAGAAGTACCGGAAAAAATTAGGATGCTCGGAAGGCAGCGAAGGAGATGGCAATTAGGTCTCATGCAGACCATTTTTCAGCACAAAGCGATGATTTTCAACCCAAGATACGGTAAGATAGGAATGTTCGTCATGCCGTATTACGTGTTTTTTGAAATGGTTGGCCCGCTTGTGGAGGTCCTTGGGTATATCATTGTGCCTCTCGCTTACCTATTCGGGGTGCTTAACTTCGAATTTTTGATCCTCTTTTTGATCCTGGCGATATTCTTTGGGATATTCCTCTCAACGGCTGGAATATTCTTAGAAGAGCTAACGTACAAACGATACCCCAAATGGTCTAACTTATTCAGGCTGCTGTTTTACGGAGTGTATGAAAACTTCGGCTACCGGCAAATAGGCTCTCTCTGGAGGACTCAAGCCCTGTTTCAATATGTAATGGGGAAAAGGGAATGGGAATATGTCAAGGGTAAAGGGGCAAGTTTTAAGGAGAAGGAAAAGGGGAAATGAAATTCGAAAAACTTGGGTTTTTAGCTCTAAAGAACAACGATAACCAGGAAGCCATTAACCTCTTCAGAAGAGCCCTTGAAGGAAAGAAAAGCGCCAATGGTTTTCTCGGTCTTGGAATTGCCTTTTATAACCTTGAAGATTACCAAACCGCGAGATGGGCATTCTACAAGGCACTCGAATTAGAACCGGCCAATAAGGAAGTAATGATTCATATTTCCAATGTTGAAACAATCAAAAAGCACTCTCCCCTTTTTCAGAGGCAATCATCATTCAGGGCAGTGAAAGATTCCCTGGAGATGTTTAGCCAAGGGAAGTGGATGAAGTTCTTTGTGAAAGGGATCAACCTCGGCCTGGGAATTCCTGGTTATTTCCCGGGGGAATACCCGGTAAAGAAGGGAACTTATTTAAAATGGTTTGAACTGAGTGCCGACCTCGGCATCAATGCCCTAAGAAATTATACGGTCCATCCTCCCTCTTTTTATGAGGCGTTATATCAATTTAATCAATCAGGAAGAAAGTTGTATCTATTCCAGGGAATATGGGTTGAGTTGCCCGAAAGCAATGACTTTTACGAGCATAGCTTCAGCAGATACGTGCAAGAAAATATAGAAAATGCCATAGATGTTATTTATGGTAACGCTTCTCTCCCTGCAAAACCTGGATATGCCCATGGCAGGTACGAGTATGATATCTCTTCCTATACGATAGGCTTTATATTCGGCAGAGAATGGGAAAGCTGCGCTGTTAAAAAATTCAACGAACTTAGGATTGGGGAAATAAGAGATTTTAAGGGTGAATTTTTAAGTATCAAGGAGGCGACACCTTTTGAAGTATGGATAGCGAAGATGTGCAATATTTTGCAAAGTTATGAATATGAAAAATACAAAATCTCACATCCCGTTTCTGTGGTCAACTGGCCTACTCTTGACCCGCTGAATCATCCATCAGAATCTCGATATGAGGAAGAATTGTTATTGCAGGGCATATCAGTAAAAACCGATATCTGCAATGAGAATGAAGACATGGAATCTTTCGACGTCGCAAAGATTAGGCCGGAAAAGGGGAGAGGTTTTTTTGCTACCTATCATGTCTACCCTTATTATCCCGACTTTATGAACAACGATTATCTGGAGGAAAAACAACCCTACCGGGCTTATCTTAAAGCGTTAAAAGTCCACCACCAGAATCAGCCTGTCCTCATCGCCGAATTCGGGGTCCCGAGTTCCAGAGAAACTGCTCACTGGCAGAGGGATCGATGGGATCATGGGGGTCATAATGAACTCCGACAGGGAGAAATTAACGGCTCCCTTATGAAGGCCATACATGAGGCAGGAATGGCAGGAGGAATCCTTTTCAGCCTGTTTGATGAATGGTTTAAAAAGAACTGGCTATTTTCAGAATACTATTTTCCACCTGAAAGAAAACCCTTTTGGTTTAATTTACAGGATGCCGAGGAAAATTATGGATTACTTGCCCTGTACCCCGGATACCCCCAGAAAAAGGTGAGTCTCGCTGGGAAAAAGGAGGAATGGCAGGACGCACGGGTTTTATATGAAAAAAATGAAGGCCCAATGGTTTTCGAGTTTAAGGACGGCTTTGATAAAACAAGAGAACTGAAAAGGCTGTTGGTCCAACATGATGAAGGTTTTATCTACATTTTGATCGAAATGGGCCAGGAGGTAGATTTTGCGACGGCTCATTATCTAATCGGTCTCGAAACCTGTTTCCCGCAAATAGGAGAATTCCTAATTCCATTTAATACGAAACTGATGAGTCCAATAGGGTTAACTTTTTTGCTCCATCTTGCTGGCAGAGAGAAAAGCCGGATTCTTGTGTGTCATTCTTACGATAAATATTTAAACTGGTCTAAAGACATCAAACCCGTCGTATCCAACCAGGCATGCTGGGTAATGATGCAAAATGAAACAAACAAACGCCGCATAAGCAAGGATGGAAAGAAGTTCTATCCATCCCGTGTTTTTCCCATGAGCCACCTGCAGTTCGGAAGTTTGGACGGGGGCCGCCTCCATCATAATTCCCTCGCCGATTTCTTTTTTACGGACAATATGATTGAGCTTCGCATTCCTTGGGGATTGATCAACTTTACCGATCCCAGCTCCAAAATGGTTTTATGGAGAGATAAGAATGGCCAAGCAATAAAAACAGACGGCATACGGATCATTGCGCTCTCATATAAGCCCGTAAAAAATCAACTCTACGCGGAAAATACAAGCTTAATGAGCAATATTACGGATTCTTTTCCTCAAAGCCTTTCGGCGGGTAATATACCCACTTATTCGTGGGATGATTGGATCACTCCCATCTATCACACATACCTAAAGGGAAGTTATTATAAGTACCAAGAATATCTATCACAAATCCCTAAGGGAGCCTAAAATGTCGCTAACAAGGAGAGATTTTTTAATTTTAGGCAGTGGGCCATTTATTTTGCCCCTTTCCTTACCCAAAAATCTATTTGCTGATTCTATAAGTATCCCTGTTTTAATGTATCATGATATTTCGAATCACTTTCATGACCAATATACCATATCGCCTCCTTTTTTTTCAGCCCAAATGGAATGGCTTTACTCCAATGGCTATAAAACCCTTTTCTTCAATGAGATCGAAACATATGTGAAAACTGGAGATAAAAGGTCAGTGATTATGAGCTTTGACGATGGGTACGCCTCTTTCGCCAGTTATGCTTTTCCCCTGTTAAAAGAATATGCGTTTAAGGCCACAATAAATGCAATCGGGAAGAATATTGGAGGCTATATTAATTTTGGCGGGAATAGACCTTTGCTCAGTTGGGACGAATATAGGTACTTTGTAAAAAGTGGCCTTGTGGAATTAGGCTCCCACACTTATGGCCTCCATGTCTATAAATCAGGTTTAGGAATATTGGGTTTTACCCAGCAGGAATTAGAAGATGACTTGCGGTTGTTTCAGGAGGTGGCCAAAAGAGAAATTGGTAGCGCTACAAAAATATTGGCATGGCCTTACGGTATATATGATGAGAAGAGTATGAATATAGCCCGAAGGGCTGGATATGAATATATTTTGACATCCAATATAGGGTATCTTCAAAAAGACAGCAATCTACTTAAGATACCGAGATTGAATATAAACAATTCGCACGATCTTTCTTCCTTTCGGCAATATGTAAGAGGAAAGGCATGATATTGAGAGGAGCTTTCTTAGCCATCATAATTTTCTTCAGTCATGGAATTTGCTTTCCTATGACCCCGGCTGACCTTTTTAAAGAAGGCAAGTATGATGAGGCAGTGGAAGCTTATAGAGAAGTCATCGCAGGATCTAAAGATGATATAGCCAAAGCTTCTTTACATAAAGAATTGGGTGATCTTTTTGTATCCCGCGGTGATTTCAGAAGCGCCGCCCGAGAATTTATTAAAGCCCTCCGCTTATTTCAGGATTTTTCTGAGGCTGATAGGCTGCAAATGGCCATTTACATGTCTTGGGGTGAAAAACTCAACGAAGCATTGGTTGAATTAAATTCTATAGTGAGCAAAACCCCGGAAAACTTTAGAGCCCGCCTTCACTTAGCCAGAGTACTGTCGTGGACGGGCCAATTACGGGATTCAATAGGAGAGATTGACAAGGTCCTGGTGACCCAGCCGGACGACAGGGATGCTTTGCTTGTAAAAGCAAATGCCCTGAGGTGGCAAGGACACTTCGATAGGGCAATGATTATTTACCAGAGGATTCTGGAGAAAGAGGAGGACTTTGACAGTCGCCTCGGGCTGGTCTATGCCTATCTTTCAGCCGGGAACATGAAAGCTGCAAAGGAAAGTAGAAAATTCTTGAAGCCCCAATATCCCTACCAAGAGAAGGATTTAAAACAACTTGATGAGCATATGGATAGGGAAATAAAGCTAAATATAGGCGGGGGATACAGCTATTATAATGACACAGACGAGAACAGGGTTTATAGATATTTTCTTCCTTTTGGTTTTTGGTTTAATAATTGGAAATTTGATTTGAATTACAGACATACGGATGCAAAGGATAATGCCAGAGACAAGAGTGCTGAGGAATTATCTTTTAGGACATATTCAAAGGTAACAGAATTCATTGGCATCGGGGCCGGGTTAGGTTTTGTTCAATTTAACAATAAAGCAGCGGGAGATTTCTTAACCTGGACCATAAAAGCAGATGTTAAAATCTTGAACGGGGTGGCCGGTTTCGCCTTTGCCGGAGAAGGATTGACTGATACGGCCCAACTGATGGAGAATGAAATTCGACTCGCGAATTACAGCCTATATATATCACAGAGATTAACGGATCGATGGTCGATTTTG
>Ga0315295_10002912_pt1 | contig 14498 bp, 12 predicted proteins | sample YL17G14_0_MG_FD_204453 | JGI IMG/M metagenome (GOLD analysis project Ga0315295, IMG submission 204453) | Sediment microbial communities from Yellowstone Lake, YNP, Wyoming, USA - YL17G14_0 | ecosystem: Environmental > Aquatic > Freshwater > Lake > Sediment | place: USA: Wyoming | collected...
ATGAAGAAGAGATTGCTGTAGAAAGAAGATTATTCTACGTTGGCTTGACCCGCGCTAAAGATGTTTTATGGCTGACAGGCGCCAGCAGGAGAAAGCTGTACGCCAAAATACAACATCAGGAGCCATCGCGATTCCTCAAAGACATACCAAAGGAATGCTGCCAATGGATGGAAAAAATAACAAACGGCCATACTATAAAGCTGCCTCCTGTAAAGAAGAGCATTAAGCCCCATAAGATTTTCTGTCTTTATACAGCCGGATGCAGGGTGAAACACCCTTCGTGGGGAATAGGAGTTGTGCGTGACTGTTATGGAGACGGAGAAGACCAGAAGGTCATGGTTAATTTCTCAAATTTCGGCATAAAAAGACTCGCGGTCAGGTTTGCAAATCTCGAAAAAATATAGGCCTTCAGTATGAAAATAACAAAAGAGCAGATTCAGCACATTGCAGTTTTATCAAGACTGAATCTTTCAGAGGAAGAAAAGGACCTGTTCGGTTCTCAGTTAAGCAGTATCCTCGATTATATGGACCAACTGAATGAGCTTGACACAAGGGAAACAGAGCCAACGTCCCATGTCCTGTCATTAAGCAATGTAATGCGGGATGACATCCTAACGTCCTCCCTGCCGGGAGAAGAAGCGCTTAAGAATGCCCCGTCCCATTCGGAAAATTTCTACCGGGTTCCCAAGATAATAGAGTAAGAGAGAATCGAATACCATGTTAAGATGCATTTTAAGGGCAAAAATTCATATTGCAACTGTTACAGAGTCTAACCTTTCTTATGAGGGAAGTATCACTATAGATGAAACGATTCTCAAAAAGGCAGGAATACTCCCGTATGAACAGGTTATGATCAGCAATCTCAATAACGGTGAACGGTTTGAGACGTATGCGATACCCGGTAAAAGAGGTGAGATCTGTCTGAACGGACCCACTGCGAGAAAAGGTATTGTCGGAGACAGGATTATCATCTTCTGCTACAGTTACCTTCAAGACAATAAGGCTATAGGATTCAAGCCAAAAATCGTCTTCCTCGACGAAAGAAATACAATCCTCAGGATAAAATAGCTCTCCTGCTTTCCAAGAGCCTTACCTGCGTGAAGATCGTTCAATATGGAAATTGATATAATTTTCACCTTCACATAATAAGCCGCAAAAGCGAAAAAATATTATCCTTAATGATTACTTCGTGCAATCATTAAAGGATTTGAGTAGAATAATCAATAATAAGTTTATATCGGAATTTATTTATGAAAAGGACTCTGTTCTTCTTATTTATTTTATATCTTGACTTACTTATTAATATATTTCTGCCAAGAGCAACCTATGCTGATTGGACTATTAAAGTAATTGATAATGCAGACATTGGAAAAGGTCTATCACTTGCTATGGACTCGAATAATAAAGTACATATTAGTTATACCGATGAGACCAATAAAGATCTGAGGTACGCCACAAATTCTTCTGGATCTTGGGTAATATCAACGGTAGCTTCAGACGGGGATATCGGCATGAATACCTGTATAGCCCTTGATTCAAAAAATAAGGTCCATATTAGTTACTACGACATAAAGAAGGGCGACCTTAAATATATAACCAAGATAAACGGTTCATGGCTTATTTCAACTGTAGATTCAGAAGGAAATGTAGGAGGATTTTCCTCACTGACGATTGATTCAAAAGACAAATTGCATGTCAGCTATTATGATTTTGACAGAGGTGATCTTAAATATGCAACAAATATTAATGGTTCTTGGGCTACTACAATAATAGATTCGGAAGGGGATGTGGGAAGATTTTCCTCAATAGCAGTTGATTCAAATGATAAATTGCATATCAGCTACTATGATGTCACTAATGGTAATCTCAAATATGCAACAAATTCTTCTGGCTCTTGGATTACTTCAACAATCGATTCTGTTGGTGATGTAGGTGGAATAACATCTATAGCCATCGATTCTAAAAATAAAATACATATAAGTTACTCCGATAAAACTAATGAATCCATCAAATATATAACAAACATTTCAGGTTTATGGGTTGTCACAATTTTAGACTCAATAGATGGCCCAGAAGCTTATACCTCAATAGCTATCGATTCAAATAATAAGGCACATATTAGTTATTATGATGATAGAAGTGATGATCTCAAATATATAACAAATGCCTCAGGCTCTTGGGCTATCTCAACTATTGACTCCGCAGGTGATGTGGGAGGATTTACCTCAATAGCTTTGGATTCAAAGAATAAAGTGCATATAGGATATTATGATTTTATAAACAAAGACCTGAAATATGCTACAAATGCGTTTCCACGCAAAAGTTCGATCAGAATCAGTAATTATATAAAAATTATTTTGTTTATTATTGTTGGTTCCTGTATTACATATTTTATTAGAAAACGAAAGATAGTGCTTTGAACAAGAGAGGCTTCTCCGGGAATAAGCTTTTGTAAAGCAATGATGGTTTGCATCTCAAGAATTGAATAGTTACAGATGAAATCTACATTTCCTTATGTATAGCCAATATGTGTTTTTGATGAAGTAATGCGCCCTGAGTACTTCCATTGATATGTTGCGTACTTTGGGTCATAATTTAATAAACGGCAGGTTCGCAAGTATTATAATGCTATGCAATCATGAATGCTAATCGGCCGGATAGATCTTTAGATTCAAATGATCAACTCACGTGTGTACATGATTTTTTGACTACCCTGAAGAGCAGATTTTCGTAACATTTGAAATATTCATATTGACAACGACCCTTTATTTTCTTATACTGAACATAGGTTCACATGAACAAGCGTTCAGGTATAGAGTCAAAGAAAAAAATCATTGATGCTGCCATGGCTGTTTTTTCGACAAAAGGTTATGCAAAGGCAAACATCAGGGAAATTGCAAAGGCTGCAGGGATAAGCGTAGGCGGCGTTTATCTCTATTTCAGGAATAAAGAGGAACTCTACAAAAGCCTTATAAATAACAGGATGCGCGATATCGGCAGCAGGCTTGAGATAACAGCCGGAAGCGCTGAATCTGCTGCTGAAGCATTGTCTAATTTCTTAAAACTGCACCTGCAGAATGCACTGAAGCATAAAGAATTCATTCTTCTCCATATCAGGGAACACGGGTTTGCTTTTGGTGTTCATGAAAAGAGACAATTTTTCAGAAAACAAAGAGCGCTGATTGAGAATATCATCCAAAGAGGGATTCAGTCAGGAGAATTCAGGAAATGCAATCCAGATCATATGGCGAAGATGATCATGGGATCTCTCAGGGGTATTGTTCTCTCAATGGCATTGGATGATGATGTTCATATCACTCCGAAAATGCTTAATGAATTCGTATTCAACGGACTTCTGACAGCAGGTAAAAGAGATTGATGGAAAAATTATCATTGATATGTTTGCGGGTTCAATTTTGTAAATTGAACCCGCAGGAAATCCAGTTGTAAATTGGTTAAAAACGCAGGCTGAAGCCTGCGGCTACCAAAAAAATAGGAGTAATCGCTCAATTTAGGTATTTTGGTAATAAATTATAAAGTAATGACCGGGAGAAAAATATGATGACAAAGCCCTTAAGATTCATAAAAACCGAAAGCATTATTGCCTGTTTCATTTTTTGTATTTTATTGCCGGCCTTTTTTTATGCATGTTCCGGAAAACCGGCACAGGCTCCTCCAAAGCCGCCGGTACCGGTGACAGCCGCTACAGTTATCCAGAAGACCATCCCTGTTCAGATCAATACAATCAGTAATGTTGAAGCCTATTCCACAGTATCTGTTAAATCCCAGATAGGCGGCTTACTTAACCATGTCCATTTCAGGGAAGGTCAGGACGTGAATAAAGGTGATCTCCTATTTACAATCGATCCCCGTCCCTATGAAGCGGCTCTGAGGCAGGCTGAAGCAAATCTCGCAAAAGATACCGCACAGCATGAAAATGCACGTGAAGAGGTCCGGCGCTATGCCGAACTTGTGAAGAAAGGTTATGTTGCACAGGAGCAATACGACCAGATTCGTACCAACGCTACCGCCTTTGAGGCAACAGTCAATGCAGATAAGGCTGTAGTCGAAAATGCCAGACTGCAATTAAAATACTGTTATATTTATTCTCCTCTGACTGGCAGGAGCGGCAATCTCTTTGCAAATGAGGGCAATCTGATTAAGGCTAATGCCGATAATCCAATGGTGATCATCAACCAAATTCAGCCAATCTATGTGACTTTTTCCGTGCCTGAACAGTATCTATCGGAAATAAAGAAATATATGTCCGGCGGAAAAATACTGGTTGATGCTTTTATAACAACAGGGAAAGACAATCCCGAGAAGGGGGTATTGACCTTTGTGGACAATACGGTTGACGCTGCGACAGGAACAATTAAGTTGAAAGCGACCTTTGCTAATAATAAAAAACGACTCTGGCCCGGTCAATTTGTTGACGTGGTGATAGTATTGACCACGCAGCCCAACGCTGTTGTTGTACCTTCACAGTCTGTTCAGACGGGCCAGAAAGGGCAGTATGTCTTTGTAATAAAGGATGACCTTACGGTCGAAGACCGGCCTGTAACCGTAGGCAGAATGCTCAACAGCGAAACCGTTATTGAAAAGGGACTGCAGGCTGGAGAAAAGGTCGTCACAGACGGTCAGCTCCGTCTTGTCCCGGGTGCTAAGGTACAGCCTAAGGAAAAAACCGGAGGCTCAAAATAATGAACGTTCCGGAACTTTTCATCCGGAGGCCGATTATGACCACGCTGGTCATGTTGTCCATCCTGGTATTCGGCCTGGCCGCGTACAGGCTTCTGCCGGTGAGCGACCTCCCGAATGTTGATTTCCCTACCATCCAGGTGAGTGCCGGCCTTCCCGGCGCCAGTCCGGAGACCATGGCATCGGCTGTGGCGACTCCTCTGGAGCGGCAGTTTTCGACTATTGCAGGGCTCGACTCCATGACCTCTACGAACGCCCTTGGAAATACCCGGATCACGCTACAGTTCAACCTCAGCAGAAACATCGACGCTGCAGGTCAGGACGTTCAGGCAATGATTGCGAAGGCTGCGAAGCAGCTCCCGCAGAATATGCCGACCCCTCCCACCTATAACAAGGTAAATCCGGCTGACCAGCCTGTTCTCTACCTTGCATTAAGTTCACCGACACTTCCCATTTCTACGGTCTATGAATATGCGGATACCTTCATCGCCCAGCGTATTTCGATGATCAGCGGCGTGGCCCAGGTACAGGTCTTCGGCTCTCAGAAATTTGCAGTCCGCGCCCAGCTCGACCCCAGGGCCCTCGCAAACAGAAAGATCGGAATCAATGAAGTTGGAAACGCACTTGCGATGGGGAATGTGAACCTGCCCACAGGCACTCTTCAGGGCGAAAAGCAGGCATTTACCATCCAGGCAACCGGTCAGCTCTACGATGCGGCAGCTTACCGCCCTCTGATTGTGGCCTACCGCGGTGGCTTTCCGGTACGCCTTGAGGAACTGGGCAGAGTTATCGATAGTGTAGAAAACGACAAGTCGGCGAACTGGTACAATAACGAACGCGCCGTTGTTCTGGCAATCCAACGCCAGCCTGGCACGAACACCGTGGAAGTGGTGGACAGCATTAAAAAGCTCCTGCCGACCTTCAGGTCCCAGATACCGCCTTCTGTTAAGCTGGAGGTTCTTTACGATCGCTCGGTATCCATTCGCGAATCAGTCAGGGACGTCAAGTTCACTCTTTTCCTAGCCTTGTGTCTTGTCGTACTGGTTATTTTTCTTTTCCTGCGTAACATTTCAGCTACCATTATCCCGAGCCTTGCGCTTCCTTTCTCCATTATCGGTACCTTTGCGGTGATGTATCTGATGGGATTCAGCGTGAACAACATCTCCCTCATGGCCCTTACCCTTTCAGTGGGGTTTGTGGTGGATGACGCAATCGTCATGCTCGAAAATATTATGCGCCATGTCGAAAAAGGGGAAGGAGTGTACCAGGCGGCACTCACCGGTTCCAGAGAAATTGGCTTTACGATTTTATCCATGACCCTTTCCCTTGTTGCAGTCTTCATCCCGGTACTCTTCATGGGTGGTATTCTGGGAAGAATTCTCCATGAATTTGCGGTGACCATCAGTATGGCAATCCTGATATCAGGGTTTGTCTCTCTGACGCTCACCCCTATGCTCTGCAGCCGCTTCATACGCCCTGCGGGTGCTGAGCGGCACGGCCGTCTTTATTTATTAATGGAACGTTTCTTCAACGGAATGCTCCACATCTATGAGAGAACTCTAAAAGTAGTCCTAAACTATCGTCGGACTGTACTGGCGGTTACCATTATTCTTACCGTGGTGACGGGATATTTATTCACAAAAATTCCGATGGGATTCCTCCCCTCAGAAGATACCGGCCAGATATTTGCCTTTACCGAGGCAGCCCAGGGTATTTCCTTTGATGACATGGTGAAGCACCAGAAAGCACTGGCTGCCATAGTTGCCGAGGACCCCAATATCGCTGCCTTTATGTCTGCTGTCGGCGCCAGTGGAGTAAGCGTTGCAAATAACTCCGGACGGATGTTCATGCGCCTGAAGCCGCGCAGCGAACGTATGTTGAGTGCGGATGAGATTATCCAGGAATTGCGGCCGAAGGTTTCACAGGTGCCGGGCATTATGATGTTCATGCAGAACCTTCCCGCTATCCGTATCGGCGGTCAGTTGACCAAGAGTCAATATCAGTTTACCCTGCAGAGTCCGGACACGGGGGAGCTTTATCGATCGGCTATGGAGCTGGAAGGCAAGATGCGTGCATTACCCAAACTGCAGGATGTGACCAGCGACCTCCAGATAAATAATCCACAGGTCAACATCGACATCAACCGCGACAAAGCATCTGCCCTCGGCGTAACAGCACAGCAGATAGAAGACGCGCTCTATTACGCCTACGGCTCCCGCCAGGTCTCGACAATCTATGCGCCCAACAACCAGTACCAGGTCATTCTTGAGCTGGAACCTCAATACCAGACAGACCTCTCGGCCCTGTCAATGCTCTATATCCAGTCCGCTGCCGGCCAATTAGTGCCGTTAAACACCCTGGCGACTCTGACACGGGATGTCGGCCCTCTGACTGTAAATCATCTTGGCCAGCTTCCCGCAGTTACCCTCTCCTTTAATCTCAAGCCTGGTGTATCACTCGGTGACGCAGTTTCGATTGTTGACAAACTTGCTCACGAAACCTTGCCGCCGACAATCAGCACCAGTTTTCAGGGGACTGCCCAGGCGTTTCAGTCATCAATGAAAGGGCTCTGGATATTACTGATAATGGCCCTCCTGGTCATTTATATCGTACTGGGGATCCTTTACGAAAGCTTTATTCATCCTCTCACCATTCTCTCAGGACTTCCTGCTGCAGGGTTCGGAGCGCTCATAACCCTCATGCTTTTTCATAAGGAACTGAATATCTATGCCTTTGTCGGTGTCATCATGCTTCTTGGGATAGTCAAAAAGAATGCCATCATGATGATCGACTTTGCCCTCGCAGCACAAAGAAATGAAGGGAAAGCCCCGCTGGAGGCTATCTATGAAGGAGCCTTAGTACGTTTCCGTCCAATTATGATGACCACTATGGCAGCATTAATGGGAACTCTTCCAATCGCTATCGGATTTGGCGCAGGTGCTGAATCCCGCCGTCCTCTGGGACTGGCGGTTGTCGGAGGTCTCGTTGTATCCCAGCTTCTGACGCTGTACATAACCCCTGTAGTGTTTTATTACATGGACAAGTTTCAGCAAGTGGTAAGAACATGGCTTGGAAAACGCAAGAAAAGGCAGGAATAATCCATGAACAAAAGAATTGTAATTATTGCAATTATTGTTTTCATCGTTGTTATTATCACATTCTTTTTTTCTGTTAACAAAGGGAAAAATTCCGGGACTATCAAATCAACCGGGATAATAGAGGGGACGGAGGTCAATCTTGCCCCGAAGATATCAGGAAGGATTTCCTACCTATGCTGCAATGAAGGAGATCCCATAGAAAAAGATAGGGTAGCCATTAAACTTGAAAGTGACGACCTCAGGGCATCGGCTGAACAGGCTAAGGCCGGGGTTGAAAGAGCAAAGGCAGATATCAAGGTTTCAGAATCAGCGATCGGGAATGCACAGGCAAACATTGCAACTGCAGAAGCGGATATAAAAACCACTGAGTCGGACATTGAGAAAGCCAGGGTTCAGATGGAACTGGCAAAAAGTGAAATGGACAGGGCAACCGCTTTGTATAAAAAGGATTTTATCTCCAAGGAATCCCTTGATCTTGCAGTTACAGCATATCATGCTTCTGTTGCAGACTATACATCTTCACAGTCAAGGCTTGCTTCAACATACTCAAAAAAGGATGCTGCAAAGGCTCAATTAAAAACAGCTGAAAGCCAGGTCACTTCTGCCAGGGCCAACCTGAAACAGGCAGAGGCAACTCTATCGTATAACCTTGCCAGGCTCGCCGACACCATAATAACCAGTCCTCTGTCGGGAAATATTATTTTTAAGGCATTGGAGCAAGGGGAGACAGTAAGCCCCGGCATGACTATATTAACTATCGTGAATATGCAGGATCTTTATGCAAGGGTTGATATCGATGAGACCTTCATCGACAGTATTGCACTCAACAGTAAGGCGATCATTAGAACTGAAGGGACCACTGAGCGGAGATTCAATGGGACAGTGTATGAGATAGGAAGATACGCCCAGTTTGCAACCCAGAGAGATGTAACAAGGGGAAGGCAGGATATTAAAACCTTCAGGGTCAAAATAAAACTGGAAGATACCGGAGGAGTGTTAAAGCCCGGCATGACAGCAGAAGTGGAAATATTGAAAAAGAAATAAGGGTCAATGCAAAAGGAGAAAGCCATAGAGGTTTCCGGAATAACCAAGAAATATGGAACGATCACTGCTGTCGATAATGTGAGCTTTGATGTGATGGAAGGTGAATTTTTTGGATTCCTCGGACCGAATGGCGCCGGGAAGACAACTCTTATCAGAATGCTGACAACACTGCTGAAACCTACGAGTGGTCATGCAACTGTTGCATGCTGTGATGTGGCAAAAGAGCCTGAAAAGGTGAGGCGTGAAATAGGGGTCGTTCCACAGGCAATGACCAGTGATCTTGATCTCACCGGCTATGAGAATATGGATATCTATGGCCGGTTTTACGGTATTTCCTCGAAAGAAAGGAAGGAGAGGATCCATAATCTTCTGGAAATGGTCGGTCTTGCAACAAGGGCCAAAGACCTTGTTGCAGCATATTCAGGTGGCATGAGGAGAAGGCTTGAGGTTGCGAGGGTTCTTGTGCATCGCCCCAAAATACTCTTTCTGGATGAACCGACGATCGGACTTGATCCCCAGTCCAGACATGTTGTCTGGGACTTTCTGAGAAAGCTCATAGAAGGGGATAAGATGACCGTTTTTCTTACGACTCATTATATGGAAGAGGCGGAGGCATTATGCAACAGAGTTGCTATTATAGATTCAGGAAAGATAATTGTGATCGGTAGCCCTGCTGAACTGAAAGCACAGATTCCCGGCAATGACATCATTTCTCTGAGCTTCGAAAATCTTTCGGAAGACATTATTGACAGGATTAAGACTCTGACATTTGTGCATAACGTTCAGTTCGAAGACAACAATATAAGGATATATGTGGACAACGGTGCTATGAACCTGCCGCAGCTGATAGAGGAGGTAAAATCCTTTGGGGGGAAAGTCTTATCAGCGACTATCCATGAACAATCTTTGGAGGACGTCTTCATACACTATACCGGCAAATCTATCAGGGAAGAGGAGATCAGAAAGGTGAGTTTCCTCATCGGTGCAGGTATCCCTCAGAGATGGGGGAGATGAGAACAATATGGTAAGACTGCTGGCTGTTGTAGAAAGAGATTTAAAAAAATTCAAGCGGAATCCAATGGTACTCGCAATGAGCATTTTTATGCCGATTATCTATCTGGTGATCCTGGGAAATTCTTTCCAGGGGAAGCTGCAGGAGCTCCCTCTGGTTGTGGTAAATCAGGATTCAGGACCTTTTGCAAGGAGAATCATGGAGAACTTGCGGGCTATTGAAGCAGGGCCGCAAACCTTTACCATTCTGAGTGCAACAGATGATAAAACAGCAATCGAAGGCGTCAGAAAAGGCGTATACAAGGCCGGGCTCATTATCCCTCCTGACTTCAGCAAGAAGGTTGCTTTGCAGAGACAGCCTGAAGTGGGTCTTTTCCTTGACAATACCGATGCCATATCTGCAGATACCATCAGGAATACGGTTAACAGTGCCCTTAAATCAATCAGCACAGATTATATCCCGATCAGAGAAAAAGCGGATGAAATATTCCTGAGAGATGTGGACCTCTACAGGAAGGTGGATTATTATCAATCTCTTGTGCCCGGTGTTGTTATTATGGCAATTTTTCTGGGAACCTTAACAACAGGGGCCTTTAATCTGGTCATGGACAGGTTCCTCGGAATAGATGAAAGCTATCTTCTTACACCCCTTTCAAAATCTCATATTGTCACAGGCCTCATTATAAGCGGGCTGTCTATCACAACAATCATCGCTGTGCTGATATTTACCGTGAGCATGCTCATGACCGGCATACCATTCTCAAAAGGCATAGGACAGTTTGCATCCATACTGACTGTTATAATACTTACTACCCTCAGCCTCTTAAGTCTCATGTTTGTGATCATCGGGCGGGTGAATCATCCGAGGATCGTTGGAGTTTTGAGCGGCTTTCTCAATGTTATACTTTTTTTCCCGAGCGGCGCGATATATCCGATTGCAAGCTTCCCCGGATGGCTCAAGGCATTCGCAAAGGTAAACCCTGAAGCATATGCCGTAGATGCCTTAAAGTCGATTCTTTTTAAAGGTGAACGTATCAGTGACATTTCAGGAGACATAACGTTTCTTCTGATTTTCACTTTCATAATGATGACCATTGCAATAGGGACTTTCAAAAGGACACTATGATGCTTGCTCTTTGTGATTGCACAAAATTTTATAACCAAAAAAATCTGATAACGATAGAGATACAGGAGGTCAGTATGAAAAAAATTATTACGTTCATGGTATTGCTCATATTCTTCATTCCTTTTACAGCGGGAGCAGAGGAGATTATCAAAAAAGGTGAATCTCTCAATCTGAACAGGTGTGTGGAAATAGCATTAAAAATGCATCCAAACATTATTGCTGCAACAAATACTGTAAACGCAAACGAGAGCAGGGTCGGGCAATCAAAGTCAACCTATTATCCTCAGATAAACTGGTCCTCAAGCTACAGCAAGACTAAACCTGCATCTCCTTCATCGGGTTCTTCAGGCGGCTCTTTAGGCAGAACGAACGAATCCTTTGATCAATATTCCACCGGGTTCAATCTTAGTCAGACAATCTATGATTTCGGGAAGACCCCAACCCAGGTCAAGATCCAGAATCTCAATCTCGATTCATCCCGTTCAGATCTAAGAAATACCACTGACCAGATTATTTTTACAGTCAAACAGGCATATTACGGAGTTATACAGGCAAAATATAATATGATTGTTGCAGAGGATACAGTGAAGCAGACCAAACAGCATCTTGAGCAGGCAAAGGGTTTTTACGAAGTGGGCACAAAACCGAAATTTGATGTGACAAAGGCAGAGGTCGACTTAAGCAACGCAAAGCTTAATCTGATAAGGAACGAAAATGCTTTTAGGATATCTATCGTAACCCTGAATAATGCTATGGGTATTCCTGATGCGCCGGAATATACCCTTGATGAAAAAATGTCCTTTGGGAAATATGAGATAACTTTAGAAGATGCACTGACAAAGGCATACCAAAACAGGCCTGATTTGAAGTCAATTGTTTCAAAGAGACAGGCGGCCGAGAGATCGATAGAGCTTGCAAAGACCGGATACTATCCTGTCTTGAGTGGTAATGCAGGCTATAACTGGTCGGGGGAACAATTTCCTCTCGAAGACGGATGGAATATAGGAGCAACCCTTTCCTTCCCGATATTCAGCGGTTTTCTGACCAAATATCAAGTGGAAGAGGCGAAGGCGAATCTCAATGTGCTCAAGGCAAATGAAGAGTCGCTGAAACAGATTATATTCCTCGAGCTGCAAGAGGCTTTCCTGACTCTCAGGGCAGCAGAAGATGCTATTCCCACTGCAAAACTCGGCGTAGAGCAGGCACAGGAAAATCTGGACATAGCAAATGGCAGATATGCGGCAGGCGTGGGCAATCCAATAGAGGTGACTGATGCAGAGGTAGGTCTGGCGAATGCAAGAACCTATTATATCCAGGCCCTCTATGCTGATAAGGTTGCCCAGGCAAGTCTTGAGAAGGCGATGGGAATGAGATGAAAAAAATAGCAATTATCAGTGCAATAATTATTGTCATTGCTATTGCTGTATTTTTTTTATTCAGGGGCAAAAACAACGAACCGAAGTTCAGAACTGATAAGGTTGTCAAAGGCGATATAGAAATGGCAGTCACCGCTACAGGGACAGTAAACCCTGTGACAACTGTCCTTGTGGGTACTCAGGTATCAGGCACGATAAAAAATATATATGTGGATTTCAATTCTCCTGTAAAGAAAGGCCAGCTGATAGCCCGGATAGACCCGGCTCTATTTGAGGCGCAGGTGAATCAGGCGAGGGCAAATCTCCTTTCGGCTAAAGCAAATCTTGAGAAAGCCCAAGCAACACTTATTGACGCAGAGAGGACAATGAACAGAAATAAAGAACTGTTCTCAAAAAATCTTATAGCCAGGAGTGACCTCGATACAGCGGAAACAAACAATGAAACTGCAAAGGCTTCGGTAAGCGCGGCAAAGTCTCAGGTTGCTCAGACAGAGGCAAACTTAAGCCTTGCCGAGACAAATTTTTATTATACGAAGATAGTGTCTCCTGTTGATGGGATTGTCGTTTCGAGGAATGTGGACGTCGGGCAGACTGTTGCGGCCAGTTTTCAGACGCCGACACTGTTCAGCATTGCACAGGATCTTACAAAGATGCAGATTGATACGAATGTAGCTGAGGCGGATATAGGAAAGGTAAAAGTTGGACAGGATGTTGAATTTACCGTGGATGCTTATTCAGAAACTACTTTCAAGGGCAAGGTTTGGCAGGTCAGGAATGCTCCGATAACGGTTCAGAATGTCGTTACCTATGATGTGGTAATTCAGGTCGCTAATCCCGATCTTAAACTTAAGCCTGGGATGACCGCCAATGTGTCTATAATCATATCAACAAAAAAGGATGTTTTAAAGATACCGAATGTTGCTCTCAGATTCAAACCTGCTGAGAAGAGTAAAGCCGTGGCTCAGCAAAAAGGTTCTGCAGTCTGGATACTCGAGCAGGATAAACCAAAACGTGTGCCGATTTCTACAGGCATAAGTGACGGTAATTATACTGAGCTTTTATCAGGAGAGATTAAAGAGGGACAGGAACTGATAGTCGAATCTCTCACAAAAGTAAAGGCGCCACAGCCTTCAGGGCCAAGGATGTTCTAAAATGGCAATTATTGAGGCTCAGGAAATCACAAAAGTCTACAGGCTCGGTGATATTGATTTGCATGCACTCAGCGGTGTGTCTTTAACAATAGAAAAAGGCGAATTTATCGCAGTAATGGGTCCTTCCGGTTCTGGCAAATCCACTTTAATGAATATACTGGGATGCCTTGACAAACCGACCAATGGAAAATATATTTTAGAGAATATTGATATTGGTAATCTTAACAGGGATGAACTTGCCGGCATTAGGAACAAAAAAATAGGCTTTATCTTCCAAGGTTTCAACCTGCTTCCAAGGACATCAGCAATTGAGAATGTCGAACTCCCCATGCTTTATGACGGGATGCCTGCAAAAGAGAGAAAGGAAAAGGCATTAGAAGCCCTTAAAAGTGTAGCGCTGGAAGGAAGGGGAGACCATCATCCTAATCAGCTTTCCGGCGGCCAGCAGCAGAGGGTTGCAATAGCCAGGGCGCTTGTGAATAATGCTCCAATAATACTTGCGGATGAACCCACAGGGAATCTCGATTCAAAGACCAGCGCCGAGATAATGGAGTTTTTTGTAAAACTGAATACTGAATCAAACATTACGATAATACTCGTAACCCATGAAAATGATATAGCTGCGTATAGCAGGCGGATAATTAAATTCCTGGACGGACGTATTATCTCTGATGAACACAAGGAGAGGCTGTGATTAACTTACCTTCAACATTTAAAATATCATTCAGGGCATTAAAAGTGAACAAGATGCGTTCTTCCCTTACAATGTTAGGGATTATCATCGGCGTTGGAGCTGTTATTGCCATGCTTGCTGTGGGTACGGGAGCAAGTAAAAAAATCTCTGATCAGATTTCGAGCATGGGGAGCAATCTCATTATGATCCTTCCGGGTGCTACTACTGCGGGGGGTGTGAGAATGGGTGCAGGAACCCAGCCTACTCTTACCCTGGGAGATGCAGATGCCATCAAGAGAGAATGTCCCGCAGTCCAGG
>Ga0315295_10002914_pt1 | contig 14494 bp, 11 predicted proteins | sample YL17G14_0_MG_FD_204453 | JGI IMG/M metagenome (GOLD analysis project Ga0315295, IMG submission 204453) | Sediment microbial communities from Yellowstone Lake, YNP, Wyoming, USA - YL17G14_0 | ecosystem: Environmental > Aquatic > Freshwater > Lake > Sediment | place: USA: Wyoming | collected...
AGCCAGTTCGGCTGATTAGCCACAATGCCGACCGGCATGCCGTTGAAGCGGGCAAATCCTACAACGATATTCTTTGCCCAATCCTTCTGAACTTCAAGAAAATAGCCGTTGTCTACGACACCGAGTATGATCTTTTTCATGTCGTAGGCCTTCTTGGAGTCTTCCGGAACCACAGAGTTCAGGGATTCATCCGCACGATGGGGATCGTCAGTACAGGAGATGACGGGTGGCTTCTCCCGGTTATTCTGGGGAAGAAACCGAAGCAGCTCTTTGGTGATGCGGATCGCATCCTCGTCGTTTTCCCCGGCAAAATGGGCAACACCGCTCTTTTCCATGTGGACCTTTGCTCCCCCCAGGAGCTCAGAGGTGATGGGCCTTCCATCAGGTGTTTCAGTCTTTCCCAAGGCCGCCCTAATGACATCCGGTCCTGTAATGTGCAAATAGCTCGTCCTATGGGTCATGATGATAAAATCGGTCATTGCGGGAGAATAAACCGCACCCCCTGCGCAGGGTCCCATGATAGCGGAGATCTGTGGAATGACTCCTGAGGCAAGGACATTGCGGAGAAAGATATAGGCATAGCCTGCAAGACTCTCCACTCCCTCCTGAATTCTGGCTCCTCCCGAGTCGTTCAGACCGATGAAGGGCGCTCCCGTCTTCATGGCGAGATCCATGACCTTGCAGATCTTTTCGGCGAAGGCCATTCCTAACGCGCCGCCGAAGACCGTGAAGTCCTGAGAGAAGGCATAAGCCAGACGACCTTCGATCTTCCCATATCCTGTGACAACGCCATCTCCGTAAAATTTTCTCTTGTCCATCTCGAAGTCGTAGCAGCGATGGGTCACAAAGCGATCCAGTTCAATAAAGGTTCCAGCGTCAAACAGGAGATCGAGCCTTTCTCGTGCCGTGAGCTTCCCTTCCTTATGTTGTTTGTCGATCTTGTCTTGTCCACCAGCCAACAAAGCCTCAACCTCTCTCTTTTTCAATTCCTTTCGATTAGATTCCGATGATTTCATGAAAAGCTCCTCTTGGGGGATTGTATCTCAGCTTTGATTTCTGATGATTGTTGCCCAGATCAGATTTCCACCGCAAAGGCGCAAAGAGCGCAGAGAAAAAAGTGTTTTGCTTCCGCTTTCCGTTCTCACAACGGAAAGCAGAAAGGAACGAACCTTTGCGTTCTCTGCGCCTCGGCGGTGAAATTGATTTTGAAAGGGACCCATGTATGTCGAGAACTGCAACAGATAGCAACCTCCTCAAACTTGATTAGAGCAGCATGATTCCTGATGAACTCTAAGATTTTGAAAGTGCTCTGGACATTATCTTCTCTGCAAGAGAATACGGATCGGCGCGGCGATTCATCAAATCGTCGATCATGGTTTCCCACTCTCCACTGGTTTGTATCTTTTCGGCGATATGGTCCAAGACCTTGTTTTTCAGAATTTCACGAAAGATGGTCTCTGTTCTCTCTCTTAGCTTTTTCTCGAAGGTGTTGTTCTGTTCCAAGGCCTGCTTATGGCGATAGATGCCGAAGGCCAACTCGACGATCCCTTTCCCAAGGATAGCCTCTGTCTTGAAGATGAGAGGTTCCCAGCCATCCTCACGTTTCTTGTTCATCTCGAGAACCATCCGGAGATCCCGCTCCATCTTGTCAGCACCCTCTCGTTCACATTTGTTGATGACGAAGAGATCCCCGATTTCAATGATCCCGGCTTTAATCGCCTGAATGTCATCGCCCATCCCGGGAACCATGACCACAATGGACGTGTGGGCAGTATGAACAATATCTATCTCGTCTTGGCCCACGCCAATGGTCTCAACAAGGATGAGATCCTTCCCCATCGCATCCATGACATGAACGATGTCCTGAGTGGCCCGGGAAAGGCCTCCCAACCTGCCACGAGTGGCCAACGACCGGATGAAGACGCCTTCGTCTGTGGCATGACGCTGCATGCGAATCCGATCACCCAAGAGGGCACCTCCGGTAAACGGGCTCGATGGATCCACGGCAACAACGCCAACCGTTTTTCCCTCTTTACGGAAAATGTCCACCATCTTGTCGATGAGCGTGGACTTGCCAGAGCCCGGAGCACCGGTAACCCCAATGACATAGGCTTTTCCTGTCTTGGGGTAGAGTTCTTTGAGGGCCTCGAGGCCTTCAGACGTTCGGTCCTCGATTTCGCGCATCAACCGAGAAGCGGCCCGGACATCACCGGTCAGGACTCTCTCCACCATATTACTCATGGCAATAAGATAACAAAACTCGTTGAAAGAAACAATGAGAAATTCGGTATTTTGTATCAAAACGGCGCAATATTTGTCCAATTCTCTCTGCGCCTAGGCAGCGGAAGAAATGAAAAGACTAGCGGTATCAAGGAATGCTGAGAAATAGTGGCCTTAGAAGCCAAGAGCGGCCGAAAGGAGGTGGTAGAAGATTCAGCCAGCTCCAAAATAGTTCCGACTCTCTTCAATGTCCCTCGTCATGCCAAGGACAACCATCAGTTTGATCCGTGTCTTATCTGTGTTATGAGAACCATCGGGATTCATCTTTGGCCCACCTTACACTGATGCAACAGCCCCCAAATCCGCAATTGATGCTCACAGCTTTCCAGCAAAATGATGTAAAAAGTCATAAAACTTTTCCTTCTGGTCTATCATCAGCCAGTGAAATGCATTTTCGAAAATTCGATAGTCAAGATTATTTTCTTGCAAGAATTGTATAGTATAGGGATTCGCACTTTCAATGCCATAGCAATACATTTTGGGGATTGAAAGGGAACAATACATTTTCCCAATGTTGTTCTGGTTTTGTTCGTCCAATTTTCTGCTCATGTCATAGAGTTCTTGAGCGTTTTCAAGAAAGGCATCCTTGTCGCAGAAGTTCAATGACGCAAAATACCTTCTACAAGATTCGTATTTCTTACCCCATTCTTTGTAGACCAGCGAGTTTAGGAAGATCTCGGAGAACCACCGATGGAATTCTCCCCTTTCATCTGCTTGAACAGCCTGGCCTGAGATGAACAATTCGTGTTGAGTTAAGTTTCCTTCAATATTGACAAACTTTTCAATTAACCTAACACGATCATCGCTGCACATCAAAGTGCCAATCACACCTCCAAGAGAGTGGCCGATGAGGGTTATGCTCGTCAATCCTAATCGGCGCACAATTTTCCAGAAGGTACTTATTTGAGCCTTGAAACTGTGATCTTTCGAATGAGAACTCGAACTCTTGCCATAGCCAATCATATCCGGAATCACGATATTAAACTCATCAAACCTGTCATATTCAAACACTTCTTTAAAGCATAAGCCCGATTCGCCCAGGCCGTGGATAAAGAAGAGCGTTTTTCTCCCTTGATGGAGTCTATTTGTTCTGACGAAAATCTGATTTCCGAGAAGTGAGAGTAAAGAGTCCATCAATACGAGACCCCTTTGGAGACGTTTAGTCATTCATGGTGTTTGACCTTTTCCTCAAGAGGAGGGATCGCCGGGCTGCACCAATTCGACTTTAATGCCGCGGGTAGCCGAGGCATCAAGAAAAACGATACGGCTTCCCCGAGCCCCGGGAACAGGTTCTTGTTGAACCAATGGGATGCCTTTCGCCTTCAGTTCCCTGACCGCCTCATCAATATCCTCGACCACGAAAGCGATGTGATCGATGCGCTCCCCCTCCTTGGCGACAGACTGAGCCACCTCGCCGTCAGGATGGAGAGGGGCAAAGAATTCAACATCCGTATCGCCAGCCGGGAAGAAAGCAATCTTGGCTTCGCCCAAGTAATCCTCTTCGTGCGTGAGCGGCAGCCCCAGGATTTCAGTGTACAGCTTCTTGAAGGGTTCTATGCTCGACACAGCCACGCCGATATGGTCCACTCTCTTGATCTTCATAGATGGTCTCCTTTCTGAGGGCCTTAAATCTGCCGTTTCTTTCCTTTCCAGTACCTTTCACGCAGTTCTCGTTTCATCACTTTTCCGTAGTTGTTCTTTGGGATCTGTTCAATGAAATCTATGGACTTGGGCTTCTTATAGCTGGCTAACCGGGCTTTGCAAAAGTTGATCAGTTCCTCTTCGGTAACCGTTTGGCCAGGAACCAGGGAGACGACCGCCTTCACCGATTCACCCCATTTCTCGTCTGGGACTCCGATGACAGCTACCTCCCGGACCGCCGGATGCTGGATGAGGGTTTCCTCGATCTCCCGGGGATAGATATTTTCTCCACCACTGATGATCATGTCCTTCGAACGGTCCATGAGATAGAGATAACCGTCCCGGTCCATGTAACCTAGATCCCCAGAATGAAGCCAGCCATGTCGCAACGTTTCGGCCGTGGCCGCTGGGTCGTGCCAATACCCCTTCATCACCACGTCTGAACGAACCACCACTTCCCCCATTTCACCGCAAGAGACTTCGGTATCCTTCGGGTTGACCACCTGAACGTCGACCCCTGTTCGAGGGATGCCAGCAGATGCAAGCCTTTTCAGTTGATCGGGAGTTCCCTCGACGATATGATCCTTATGCGGAAGATAGGTAATGGTCATGGGCGTTTCGCCCATACCGTAGAGCTGGGTCAAACATGGCCCCAGCTTGGTGATGGCTGTCCTGAGGTCCTCGACGTGCATGGGACCGCCTCCATAGATCAGGCTCTTCAAAGAACGGATATCCGAATTGGGAACGCTCGGATGGTCGATCAAAAGCTTGACCATGGTAGGAGCGACGAACATGTTGGTGATCCGATCCTGCTCGATGGTCCTAAGAACAAGTCCGGGCTCAAAAGATTTTGCGTCCAGGATCACGTTGAGGGCGGCCTTGGCAATGTTGGGAAGCGCATAAAGGCCACTCCCATGAGAGAGAGGAGCAGCATGCAGGATGGCATCCTCAGGGCCAAGTTGGCCATAATCCGCGTAGTAGGCCAGCGTCATTGCTAAAAGGTTACGGTGGGTGAGCATGGCCCCCTTGGGTCTTCCTGTTGTCCCGGATGTGTAGAAGAGCCAGGCGACATCATCCGGCCTCACGGCAACGTCTTTAAATGCTTCGGAACCGTTGGATAACAGCTCCTCGTAGTTCAGGAGCCGGTGTCTGCCTTGCGAGAGAGAGATGAGAAAGGCCGTTTCTGGGATCTTTTTACGGATGTCAAGAATGGTTTCGTTGAATTCGGGTGACAGGATGATCGCCCGGGCTTCTGAGTTCGTAATGATATAAGCAAACTCCGCGGGGTGAAGCCGAAAATTGATGGGTACGGCCCCCAATCCGGCCTTAAAGCACGCGAACATCGACTCCAGCATCTCCGGATAGTTGTACTGGAGCAATGCTACATGTTCGCCAGGACGGATACCGAGGCCACAGAGAGCATTGGCCAATCGGTTTGCCCGACCATTGAACTCTCGATAGGTCCGTTTCTTAAGCCCATGAACAAGGGCCAGGCGGTCTGGATAGAAGAGGGCACTTCGGGTAAGAAAGCTCCCGATGTTCACGCAGCTGTCCCCCCAGGGGGTCCTTTTGTCCTAATCCAACATCTCCATGGAATTCGTGGAGGGTTAGAAATTGACCTTATTTCCTCCCTTGAGCCCCAGGATTTCTCGGGCCTCATCAGGTGTGGCCAGCTCTCGTCCGCAGATGGTTGCGATGGTCTTGATATCTTCAACCATGTCCAGATTGCTTTTTGCCAACACACCGGGCCTTACATAGAGGTTGTCCTCCATGCCGATCCGGACATGGCCAAACATTCCAATGGCCATAGCTCCGAGGGTATACTGCCGGGGGTAACCGACCCCGATCACCGACCAGTTGAAATTCCCTTCTCCAAAGATGCGGAGGGCCTCCGTCTGCAGGTGCAGAACCTCCGAATGGTAAGCCCCGGTTCCACCGAGCGCCCCAAGAACAAATTGGATAGCAATCGGTTTTTCGAGAATCCCTTCGCGATACAACCACCGTGCATTGTAGAGAGCGCTCGTGCTGAAGAGTTCGACTTCGGGTTTAGTCCCCATTTCCCGCATCGTGTTTGCAAAAAGGATGATCTCCTCAAAGGTGTTCACAAAGGCTGAGTTGAACGTGGACAAGAGGTAGGGTTTTTCCCAGTCATACTTCCATTCCTTGATCCGTGGGACGATGTGATGGAGGGTATTGCTCACACTCTCGGGTGTAAAGGAAGCGATTTCGGGTTTGTATTCCTTGATGACCGATAGGCGTTGTGCGGGTGTCAATCCGTAGGCACCGCCGGATGTCATGCCGATGATGAGACCGGGACACCTCTTCTTCACCTGGGTCAGGAGCTCACCCCAGAGTTTCACATCGCCACTCGGTTTCCCCTGTTTTCCTTCACGCAGATGGAGATGAACGGCCGCAGCCCCAGCCTTCCAAACCTTGTAGCACTCCTCCACCTGTTGATCAGCAGTCAGAGGGATGTAGGGACTCTGGGACGGGACCGTGTCCGCTCCAGCAATAGCCACCTGGAGTATCAACTTAGGCACTTTCATGATCGCTTTTCCCCCTTTCCGTTGCATTCCTTTTTATCGCATTAAGATCACGTTGGTCCCATCGGTACAGGTTCCACAATCATCAGACCCCCATCAATGAGGATTTCAGTCCCCGTGATAAAGCGCGACTCTTCCGTGGCCAAGAAGAGTGCCAGGTCTGCGATCTCTTCAGCCATTGCAGGTCTCGATATGGGGGGTCTCAAGTGTTTGCTAAAGATGCTTAAGTCCCGGGGGCCATCTTTCGGTGTCCAGGGTTTATCTGCAGTGTCAATGTCGCCGGGAAGGATCGTATTCACGGCGATGTTGAACTCCCCCATCTCCAAAGCCAATGCTTTTGTGAGCGCCATCACCGCTCCTTTCGAAGCCGCGTAGGCTGCACAATACCGGTACACCGTTATGGGGCCTGTGGGAGAACCAACGTTGATCACTTTTCCATACTTCTGTTTCACCATGTACGGGAGCACTGCCTTACAGCAGTTGAAGGTCGTCCTTAAATTTCGATCCATGACCATGTCCCAGTACTCTACTGACATCTCGAGACAGGGGGGCCTGGGGGGGACCGATTTTCCTGCCACATTGCAGAGAATGTCGATCCTTCCGAAGCGGTCCACGATCTTTTCAGCCATCTCTTGCACTTCCTTCGGCTTTGTCAGGTCTGTCTTGAATCCGAGGACCTCAAACCGCGCATCCTGCAATGCCTTCACACAGTCCCAGACGCGGTCGTCAATATCCGTGAGCACTACCTTCGCCCCCTCTTGGGCAAAAAGCTTGGCCACCGAGTTTCCTACTCCCCTGGGGCGAGCGGTCCCCGTGACGAGAGCAATTTTCCCTTTCAACCGATTCAAAGGGACATGGTCTCGAATGATTGGTTTCGATTGTTCGTCCATGATGGGCTCCTTTCCTTTGGCCGGGTGACCCTTTCCCGGTCAAGATCCTTGCTTCATGACCCTGACGTCCAAGGCCATCAACCCCTTATCAAAAAGCCGGATCGGATTGAGATCCAGTTCCCGGATGCTTCGTTGATCAGCGATCATGCGTGACACCGACAGAAGTAATTCCGTTAATTGGTCAAGATCACAACGTACCTGCCCGCGAGCACCGCTCAGCAATGGATACCCACGAATCTCGGCGATCATTCCTTGAGCGTCCTCTCGATTCAGGGGAACAAGCCTGAAGGAGACATCCTGCATGACCTCGGTAAAGATTCCTCCCAAGCCGAACATGATGGCCGACCCAAAGACGGGATCTTCCAATGCGCCCACAATCACATCGAGACCCTTGGGCGCCTGTTTGCACACCAAAATCCCTTCAATCGGAGCCTCCGGCAAAACCTTCGCCAGGTGGTCCTTCATCTCGTTGAAACCCCTCGCAACCTCCTTGCCGTTGTTGAGGCCCATGAGAACCCCTCCCACATCGCTCTTGTGAACAACATGGGGAGAAACGATCTTGAGCACCACCGGATAACCTATCCGTTTGGCGATGGTTACTGCATCCTTGGCTGTTCTAGCTAATCCGTGCTTTGGATAGGGGATCTTGTACTGTTTCAGATATTTAATGGCTTCAATTTCTGTGAGGAACCGCTGATCTCCTTTGCCTGGGGGAGCCCCCGCCTTGGCAGTCGATGAGGCCTCAGACGGAGCCTCTTTTTGAGGCTGGCGGAAGCGTGCATACCAAACTGCCGCTGCGATGCCACGGATGGCCCGCTCCGGCGCCGGAAAGACAGGGATGCCCAACTCCTGTATTCTGATCCGGCTTGACTTTTCCTCTTCTCCTCCTCCAAAGAAACTGACTGCCACGATTCCTTTGCAATGGGCTGCCAAGTGTTGAGTCACCTCTGTGGCTCCAACGACCGGGTCGCCATAGTTAAGCAAGAAGATGTCCGCCACATTCTTCTGATCGGCTAAGGAGACCACCTGACGAAAGTGGTCTGACGATATGGAGGCCAGATCGAGCGGATTCGAGAGCGTGGCGAGTGCGGAGAGGTTCAATTTTTTCAGCTCCCCCTTAAACGATTCCGGCAGTTCCGGCACCGAGAGACCTTTGGTCACAGCCTCATCAACGGCGAGCGTACATGCGCCCCCTGACGAGGAGATCGGGAGAACCCGGTTTCCTCGAGGGCTCCGCAGGGTTGCAAGCGCCTTGGCACTGTCATACAGCGTCTCCAGGTCGTCGACACAAACTACGCCGAATTTTCGACAGGCGGCTTTGAAAACTTCGTTGTTTCCGGCCAACGAACCCGTGTGGGAGGCAGCAGACTTCTGTCCTGCTGCTGTCCGTCCGGATTTCAGTATGGCAATGGGTTTCCTGGAGGCGACCCGCTCTATCGTCTCCAGAAACCTTTTCCCATTCTTCACCCCCTCGACGTACATCACAATGGCTCTGGTGTGTTCGTCGGTGGCGAAAAAATCGAGGTAATCCGATTCACAAAGATCAACCTGGTTTCCCAGGTTGATGGCCGCCGAAATGCCAAGACCCTCGTCCGCGGCCCATTCGGAAAGGGCAGCTGTCATGGTTCCGCTCTGCGTCACAACAGCCAAAGGCCCACGCTTTGTGATGACCGGAAAGAACATGGGACAGAGCTTGTTGGGAAGATAGTTGATCCCTTGAATGTTGGGTCCCAGAAGACGGAGACCGGACTGCCGTGAAATAGAGAGGATCTCCTCTTCAAGATCTGGACGTCCCGACTCTCGAAAACCTGCCGTAAGAATCACAGCACCCGCACAGCCCTTCGTCACCGCTTCGCGGAGGATTCCGGGCACGAGGTTGGCGGGAACGACGATCACCACCAGATCGAGAGGAGCGGGAACTTCCTTGAGGGACGAACAGACCGGAAGCCCTGCAAGCGTTCCACCTTTGGGATTTACGGGGTAAATCTGGCCCTCGTATCCCGCACGGAGCATCGAATTGAGGGTCATGTATCCAAACTTGGTGGGATCCGCAGAGGCACCCACAAGTGCGACGGACCGGGCGTTGAAAATCCTGTGAATCGATTGAACCGTTTGATCAGTCTGAACCATGGACTACCTCCGAATGGGAGTCGATGTTGAATTGGGCACAATGATCAAAGTCGTTCCGATGTTCGGCCATTACGAGAGATCTCGGATAGAAACGAGGGTTTTCTTCTTTTGGCTTTCGTACACCGCCAGGATGACCCTGAGGGCCCTCAGTCCATCCTGGCCGGTTACGGCCGGATCCTCATCTCTCAGGATACTATTCGCGAAAGATCTGATCTGCGTTCCGAAGTGGCAGGGATTCGATTTGCCCAGAAGAGGGACCTCCTGTTGTCTATCTTTGCCAGAAAAGAAAAGTCTGTTCGCATAATGGAATATCCGAAGCGCTCCCTCGTCTCCGTGAATGTGCAGACTTCCTGGCTGGGGGTCCCAATTTCCGGGTGGAAGAAGGTCGCCGCTCACGCTCCAGCTCGCGCCGAGGCTGAACATGCCCTCATAAGGCGTCACCGATGGAAAGGTCACCTCATTGTAAATGAGCTGGCCGATGGCTCCGTTCTTGAAGAGCATGGTCACGTATTCTGTGCTGGGTGCGTGCCCAGAATAGTTACCACGCCCGAATACGTGTTCCACGTCGCTGCCGGAGAGCCATTGGAAGGCATCGGCCGTATGGATCCCATGATCCACAATCCCCATGCCCCCGCCCCCCGGTCCCCCGGGAGTGTAATGGTGAGGTCCAAGATCATGCCAATTCTCCGGGCCACCCCCTCCAACATAGGTTTCCATCATCAAGAAAACGTTGCCGATATCCCCGCGCTCGACCATCTCCTTGGCCTTCGCACAGGCCGGGAGGCAACGGAAGGAAGATCCATAATAGAACTTGATCCCGGCCTTTTCATAGGCGGATATCATTGTCCGGGCATCGTCCAGTGTGACTGCCATGGGCTTTTCACAGAGGATGTGGATGCGGCGTTCGGCAACCGTCTCCGTAATCTCTCGGTGGAGGATGGGTGGTGTCAGGATACAGGCAATATCAAGCTTTTCCTTAGCGAGCATTTCTCGGTAATCGGAATAACCGCGGAGCCCCCATTTTTGAGCCATAACTTTCAAGCGTTCAGGACTGACCTCTGCCCCCGCGATGACCTGGATCTGATCAACCTCCTTGTAGCCTTCCAAATGGGATTCCGCCACTTTCCCGAGTCCGATGAAACCGACATTGAGTTTCTTCACTGAACATTCCCTCCGTAGACCTCCGCGCAGTGATAGGCATGCCGGCTTTCAATACTTGCTCGGCTTCGATGAGACGCCGAAAATCTGCCTGGCCTGAGCAGGAGTGGCAATGTCGCGGTTCATCTCCCGCGCAATCCGAACGATGCGTTCGACGGCTTCGGCATTGCTCTTCAGGAGCTGGCCACGTTTGTAATAGGTGTTATCTTCCAGGCCCACACGCACATGGCCTCCCAGAAGAATCGATAGGACGGTCATGGGCAGTTGAAATTGGCCGAGTCCAGCAACCTCATAGACCGAGTTTGCCGGCAATTCATGGATAAAAGAAAGCACATTTTGGGGCGTCGCATAAAACGAAGTCTGGTAACCCATGACGAACTGAAACAGATAAGGAGGATCGATCAGCTTCTGGGCCATCAAATCTTCGACAATCCAGTACATACCGGGCTGGTAAAGCTCCATCTCGGGTTTGACGCCTTTATCCCTCATCGTTTTAGCAAACAACGTTACCTCGGCATAGTCAATCGGCGTACAACCATCGAGCTTTCTTTCCGGCCGAGGATGGGGAAGGGGAGCCTTCCGTTCCTTGAGCGTCATCTTGAAGACGTCGGGGCCCATATTGAGCGTAGCCACCTCCGGCTTAGCATCGAGGACGCAGAGGCGCTCTTGAGGGGTCATGCCCGGTCCACCACCGGTCGTGTTGTTGATGATGATATCCGGACATTTCTCCCTGATCATGCCGTTCACGAGTCGGTATTGTTGTGTGTCTCCGGAACAGTTATACCAACACTTCGGATCCCGGACATGAGCATGAACCATCGAAGCCCCTGCTTTGTAGGCCTCGTAGGTTTGCTCGGCTTGTTCCTCCGGGGTCTCAGGCAAGTTGGGATTAGCCTCTTTGCCCTGTATTCCGCCGGAAATGGCACAGCAGATAACCAGAGGAGGTAGACTGGAGGTTCTAACGCGTCTCATCCATTCGTAGGGGTCACGGTAATCCCAGATGTAGTCTGACATGACAGGCTCCTTTCTTGTTTTGGGGTTGGGTCTCCTGGCTGTTCCTTTTCAGTAAAGGATGGCAAAGGATTCCTTTCATTCTAAGGGTTCGGATCTTTTTCTTTAAGGGCACGGATTCTTAAAACCATACGATCACGCCAGCGACAGATCGCACTGAGGGGTGTCTTGCCTTCCATGGCGTCCACGCCTCGACCGATTCTCTCGATCATGTCGGGAGCGAAGGTGGGTGGCGTGGAATCGAGGTCGTTCATGACTGTCTTATACGCTTCGCCGAATCGGGAGTAGTATTCACGGATGCCACCGTCGGCATTGGTGTTGTTCACACCAAAATTGCCAAAGAGGGCCCACCGGAGGCCGAGACCATCACGGATCACCGTGTCCACGGCATCGACATCCGCGAGGCCACGCTCCACCTGGTGGATCGCCTCACGGACCACGGCGGCCTGGATCCGGTTAATCAGATATCCACTGACATAGAAATTGACCAAGACAGGTTTCTGGCCCATTCGCTTTAGAAAGTCAATCGTGGCTTTCGTGACCTCGGGGTTAGTCTTTCGAGTGGGCATCACTTCCACGACGGGAATAATGTGGGGGGGGTTGAAGGGGTGGGCCATGATGCATCGAGAGATTCCATGCAGGCCTTCAGCGATTTGGTTCATGTCGAGAGACGATGTGCTGCTGGCAATGATCACCTCTGGATCAGCGGTCTGATCGAGAAGCCGAAAGATCATTTGCTTGATTTCCAGTTTTTCCGGTCCGCTTTCCTGGATGTATTGAACGCCCGAGAGGGCGTCGGTTAGGTCATCATGAGCCGAAACCAGGGCCCGGGAGGATTCGGCTTCCTTGGCTGTGATAAAACCTTCTGAGACATCGAGGTTCAGACTTTCCTCGAACCATGCGAGCGCCTTCTGGGTTTGAGAGCGATCATTGTCGTATAAGCGGGTGCAACACCCAGCCCTCGAGAAGACCCGCATCCAACTCCTGCCGATGACGCCGGTGCCCACAAGCGCAACATTTATTATTTCCGACTCCCTCATTCCATCCCTTTCAGTGATCTTCCCCCTTGGGAATCCCATTAATGTGTTGAATCACCCGAAAACAAGGTTAGGCAAGAAGGTTACGATTTTGGGGAAAGCCATGACCAGTACCATGACGATGAACTTGCACCCAAGAAAAGGGGCTATGGATTTGTAGATGTCCATCATCGTGATTTCTGGGGGAGCGCATGCCTTCAGATAGAACAGGGCAAAGCCGTAAGGTGGCGTCTGGATGGCGAACTCCATGTTGATGATCATCAGGATGCCAAACCAGATCGGATCAAATCCAAGGGAGACGGCGATGGGGGTATAGAGAGGGGCACAGATGAGGACGATGATGAACTCGTCAATGAAACATCCCATGATCAGCATGGTTACCTGCATCAAGGCGATCACACCCATCGGGCTCACTCCCGCTTCCAGAAAAGCCTTGGAAAGAAGCCTTCCAGCTCCCATCAGCATATGGAAGTTGCTGAAGATGGTGGCCCCAACCATGATCCAGACGCACATGCCCGTGAGTTTCATGGTATAGAGGGAGGCTTCCTTGAGCACACCCATGCTGAAACGCCTGTAAAAAATAGCGATCAATATTGCTCCCACTCCGCCCACGGCAGCGGCTTCCGTGGGTGTTGCAATCCCCGCCATGATGGACCCAAGGATCAGGATAATCAGCCCGAAAGCTAGGATCGAATCCCTTACCGCAATCAGTTTGTCTCTCCATCCCTTCGTCAGTTCCTCTTTGGGGATAGCCGGAGCCCAATTGGGTTGAAGGTAAGCGCGGATACCGATGTAGACGATGAAGAGGCTCGACATGATAAGTCCCGGGATCATCCCACCGGCAAACATTTTGCCGATGGAAGTCTGGGTAACGGAGGCGAACAAGACCATGGGAATACTTGGTGGAATGAGGATTCCCATCCCGCCTCCAGCCATGACGCAACCCAGGGCCAGATGCTTGTTGTAGTTCCGTTTAAGCATATGAGGAAGGGCGATCGTCCCGGCGGTCAGGATTCCTGCGCCGATGATCCCGACCATGGCCGCCATCATGCTGGTCACGATAATCACACCGATCGCCAGCCCTCCCCGCAGGCGGCCGGAGAGAATGTGAACGGCATGAAACATAGCCTCCCCCATGCCTGAACGAAGCAGGATTTGTCCCAGGAAAAGAAAGAGGGGAACAGCCAGGATTACGAAGCCGCTAACCGAGTTGAGCGCGGAAATGGGAATGCTCTTGAAGGCCTGGGGCCCCCACGTCAGAACACCCACGAGCATGGCGACGCCTCCAAGGACAAAGCCTACCGGCAAGCCTGCGGCCATGAAGATCATCATCAGTATAACCAGAAGGATGGTCAACAGTTCGACGCTCATACCTGCAGTTCCTTTCCTGTGATGGCGAAATAGAGGTCACGAATCCATTTTGCAATTCCCTGTAAGAACAAGAGAAAAGCACCGACCGGGATCATCAATTTGAAGTGACCCAAGGGGGGGGCCCATGCGCTATGGGTACGGTCCCCCAGGGAGATGGCCATATAGGCAGCCTTCCATCCGTAGATGATGATCAGGATCATTAGAAAGAAGAAGAGGAAAGCTGTGAGAACATCCAAAACGGCATTCACTCTGCGGGGGAGTCGCTCCTGGATAAGGTCTACATTGATGTGACCCTTGTGTTTGAGAACATAAGCCCCTGCAAGAAGGCCACAGTAACCATAAAGGAAAATGGCGCTATCATAAGCCCAGAGGGTGGGGTTCTTGAAAACGTATCTTGCCATGACCTCGATGAAGAGCACGGCCACCATGCCCG